>Ga0265301_10000061_pt1 | contig 174377 bp, 179 predicted proteins | sample AusTroGonzalo_MG_2_FD_193488 | JGI IMG/M metagenome (GOLD analysis project Ga0265301, IMG submission 193488) | Bovine rumen microbial communities from tropical cattle in Woodstock, Queensland, Australia - Gonzalo_04 | ecosystem: Host-associated > Mammals > Digestive system > Stomach > Rumen ... | reverse complement strand
CTGTTAATCCGTGTGTCAGTAGATACAAATGGTTAATTTATCAATTTTTCCCTGATTCTTGCGGATTTGATAAAGATTCTGATAATAACCGTTGCATAAGGTCTGAAATATTTTTACCCATGCTAAGTAAATCTAAGATATCTCTTGTACGAACAATGTTTATACACGCGAGCCACAATTTACAGCCTTTCGAAAAAAGTAGCTTTTCGAAAGGTTTTTTTAAGTAAAAACAAGCAATTGTTCCTTTTAACTCCCCGTTCGATAATATAGTTTTTAAAAATTCACGTTTTTTAGCATTTATCGAACAGTTCATAATCTCAACTGCATACCCTGCTACGTCAATTATATGGTTTAGTGCTTCTGTAGCTTCTTTATCTGCTTCCTGTGATTCTTCGAGTCTTGCTTCCAGTTTTTTTATTTCTTCTTTAAATCCTGCTGTCTTTGTATTGTATAAAGCCTCAGAACATTTACCATCTAAAAACGGTCGGAACAAACCCGAAAGCGATAAATTCCAATGCTTCCGTTAAAGAAATATCAGTTTTAAGAACGGTCTGAATTTGTCGCTGTTTAAAAATGCTAATTTAGGGACCGGTGGAAAAACGCTTTGAACGTAATCTGTTGATATATAAACATCTTTTATAATATCTCTGTTTCCGTAACACACTTCTCTAATCGCATTTTGGGTAGCAACCATATCATCTATTGCCTTTTGACGTTTAGACGTGGAAACATTCCATATCCTTTTTGGAAAGTTGAATATTTATAAAAAATCTTTTCTTGAAAATGCCGTTACTGCAACCAAACATTATACACCCCTTAGTACACAAAACATATTACACAAACATATAATACTTGCAATTAAATTCTGCACATTGAACAGGCATATAAAAAAATTAATTCTTCGCGTAAAGGGCCCAATTTGTATTTTTAAGCTTTTTGAACATAGGAATTTGGTTTGGGCACCTTAGGGTTCGCGGTCTGCCGAAAATTCAAAATACCGCATAGGCTACCCCGCCTGCCACCACCCACCCGGATCAAAATCGATAATTTGGACCAATTTTGTCACACGTGTGTTTTATAATATAATTGAACATGGAGATGAACATGAAAAACACACCTTTATCGAAACTATTACAAAGCCAAGAATATAAAAAATCCAAAACCACCCTACCGATAATTTTGGGTACAGATATAAATGATAAACCGTTTCTACAAGATTTACATAAAATGCCACATTTATTAATTGGTGGTGGTGCCGGGACAGGAAAAACAATGTTTTTGAAATCTGTGATTCATACAATTAGGAACATCTATTCAACCGAAGATTGTGAAATCACTGTATTAAATCCCAAATGTATAGATTTTGAAAATTATTCACACCTGGCCACAATTGTAGATGATGCCGATGAATGTATGCAATCTTTACAAAATACTGTTGAAGAAATGGAAAACAGGTACATACTATTTGCGAATAACGGCGTAAAAAATATTATTGAATATAACCAACAACATCATGGCAATGAACTGCCTTTTCGTATTATATTGATTGACGAATTATCAATGATGATTAGTTTCTTTGGTAAAAAAGTAGAAAAAAATATCATAAATCTAGCGGAAAAATCTCGTGCCACAGGCATACATTTAATCATCGCATCTTATAATTTTGATAAAATCTGCAATTTATTGAAAGCGTATTTACCAGTCAGATTGGCTTTTTGGGTCGCATATAAAAGAGAAGCGATCAAAATACTAGGCGAACCCGGTGCAGAAAAACTAACGACACATAATGAAGCTTTGTTCAGCGATGCCGGCAGAATACCAATTCTTATTCATACACCGTATATTGAAGAATAAAACAAAACTGGGGATTTATTTAATTCCCAGTTTTTTCAGTTTTTTATCCCAATCTTTTTGTTTTTCTTCAAATTTCATAGAAAGAGCCCCACTACTTGATTTTAATACTTTATCTTCGTCAACTTCTGGCCAATTTGCATATTTAGGATTTTTCTTTGCTTTTATGTAGTAATTATACGCTTTCTTACCATTAAAAAGTATATTCTTGCCATTTAATTTAAAAAGGTCGTTATAAACCTCTTTCTTTATATGTTTATCAGCGCTCGTATTTTTACCATTATCGTCTCTGTCGCAATATTTTATTACATCCCACAAACCGATACCTTTGTCTTTTAATGCTTCAAAATCGCCAAATTTTATTCCTAAAAGTTCCCAAAATTTGTTTGTGGGGTTTGAATAATATTTATTGCACTTTAATGATTCCTCGCCTGGAAATGTTCCCAATATCACAACTTTTGCAGCATCAATATTAAACGGTTTCATTTTATGACGAGACAAAATTGTTTTTTTCAATAGTGTTTTTATATTCATATTTTACTCCTTTATAATATTTTGTATCACTTCTAACAATCTTACCATTGCCATTGTATCTTGACCGCAGTATTCATGCAAATCTGACATCATTTGTTTAGTTTGTTCCAGTGTTTGTTTACCAGTCATAAAATCCATAAAATTCTTACTTGCTTCATCGCCGTTATGAATCCCCAGATTCGCATAAGACATTTTTGGCACAAACGCGGGTAAAGTTTGTTTTATTGAAGCACTACCGTTTTGACATGGCCTGTATAATCCACGCAAACGAAATGGTATCAACAAATCAACCATACGGGCATTTATCGCATTTAATTGATCTGCGTATTCTGGGAAATCGCGCGCCATTTCTGTATTACGACCTTGTTCAAATATTTGGTTATAAACGATCACAGAACCTCTATTACCAATAGTTTCGATTAACTTTTTAATTAATCCTGGTCTGGGGTCTGTACCAGATTCATTATGAAGATATTCGTAATGTTCCAATTCTGCACCTGGTTCATGCTGCACATGCAATGAAAATTGGAAACAAATCTGTTGATACGGTCTGGAATTATCAAACATCGGTACGGCAGACATTATTGATTCATAATCCAAGAAATATAATGGCCAGCGTAAACTATCGGTAAAATCATGCAAAATATCTTTATTTACAACATCTGCGTTTTTCAAAAATGCTTCTATATCACCAGGATGTGATTGATTAACCCAAACATCAGATGGAACATTATTCAAATCTGCACCATATTCAGAATAAACTTTATCTGCCATAGCACCTTTGAAGGCATCAAATACTGAATAAGATGGAATATTACGCCAACAATGGTTTTTATATGGACATTCATAGAATTTATTACATTTAACCTTTGATATTGCGACACCAAGTTCCGGTCCATCCAAAATAGCACGTATTCTTTCAATTTCGCGTTGGACAGTTTCTATATCTTGCAAATCTTCGGTCACATCATGCAAAGCGAATAATTGTTCTAAATCTAAATCACCGTGCCGAACATATTCCGGATTCAGAGTCATTATGAAACAATTACGAATTTTGATTCCGCATTTGGTAAAAACATATCTTTGAAAGGATGCATCTATGTAATGATAATCGTGGGGTTCTGTGGTTGATTTGACTTCTATAATATCCCATGTTCCGTCATTGTTGTTACGTAGAATATCGGCTGCACAGTATTCGCCAGTATCGGTACTTAATGTTGCTTCATAGATAAATGGTGCATTTCCTGATATTGCAGATTTGGTTTGTGTAATTCCAGCATCTTCCCATGGTTTAGCGACAATACGAACACCATTAGGGAACCTATCACAAGCCAATTCACCAACCGCAGTTCCATTATCCAATACTGCCTGGTTCTTCTCTGTTTCTAGGTCTTTACGATATTTCTTGAACCATAATGCATTAGGGCATTTTATTCCAAGTACATAATCTGATTTTGATATTTTAAACATTAAATTCCTCGTTATCTTTAAAAATTTTTGCCATCATGGCTCCCATAAAATTTTCATTTTTCTTATCAAGAACAAACCAACTCGGGATGTTTAATTTTTTGTTACTCTGCTTATTTGCTTTTTCACTTTCGTTGCCGTCTGTTTTGTTTTCTACCTTATCAGCACCGTTTTGTTGTTCATCGCTTTTTGATAACATTTTCCTTATTGTCTGTAAATAATCATGCCAATGTTCATCTTTCTCTTCTTCTTTCAGTTCTTTTTCATTGGGCTGTATCACCATTCTAATTTCGTTTGATAGCAATCTACCTATGGTCCACAAATAATTATCTAAATGTTTATATGTACATGGTGTTGGTTTTAACTCATTTATGATTTCAACATATTCCGCATAATCTTTTTTATTAGTTGAATTACACCGCGAAACACTGTGCTTTTTATTGTCCTTACTATTTTTACAAAAATAATAATCTAAAACGTTTGCGACCACAGAATCATATATGGGATATATATCTTTATTGACTACAAATCTGCTTAAAATAGAAAAGTATTTGGTTGTAAAAGAAAACGCCACGCGCTTAGAATCTTGTTGTTGTTTGATAATTTTTTGAACCAAGTCAATATCTTGTCGTTTTTCTGTTATCGCGTTCCAAATTTCAGCATGATTATCGTGTAAAATTTTAGACAAAGCATAACAATCATCTGCACCCATACGAGTACTGTAAAAAGAATTAATTAATGTGACAAAAGTGTAAATATCATCAAAAGAAGGTTTTGGATTAGATTTTATATGTTTTTGAACGTATTCTTCTAAAATTTTTTCATCCGTGCTATAACGTGTCTGTTTGATATATTCACCAAACCATTTGTTAAATTGTTCTACGGTTTTTGTATTTATTACAAAATTATCATCTTTCCAAAAATCTGTTAGTTTCATAAATTAACTCCATTTGTTTAATCTATTGTTATGATATACCAAATATGATTAAAAATGAAATCCTATTTTTAATTTGTGTTCGCGACAATTTTTGACTTGTTGTTCCTGGTGCAATCTGGACAACAATTCGGATTTATCCGTAATATCCAGTAAATTTGCTTGATTTTTTACCACTGCAAAATCCCCAGGAGCAAGATTCACCAAATCAACAATTTCTTCTTTTGACACGTCTTGGTTGAAAAAATCTTTGAAGGCGGTTATCACTTGATCTGGTTTCAAAAAATCATATTTGACCTTGAAAGAAAATCTTCGCAAAGCCGCTTTATCTACCGCATCCATTAAATTAGTCGTACAAACAAACGGATATTCTGCGCTTTCCATTTGTGTTAACATTTCATTAACACCACTAATTTCCCATGAATGCCCAGCACGTGTGCGATCCATAAGAAAACTGTCTGCCTCATCAAAAACCAGCATCGCTTTTTGGGCATGGGCTTCTTGAAAAGCTTTCGCAATATTTTGTTCTGTTTCCCCAACCCATTTACTGTTTATATCGCTTGCGCGCTTTTTTATTATATTTATTCCCAACAATTTTGCCAGATGTTCACAAAAAGCTGTTTTTCCTGTTCCTGGGGCACCATAAAGACATAACGAAAAATTCGTTAGTTTTTTATTGCTTATTTGATTTGCCAATTTTTCCAAATCAATATCTGTATTCAATAACTTGGTATCAAATTTTACACCGTTTGACTTTTTGTTCCTTGCTGGCTTACCTGTCATAGCCTGAGTTAAATGATCCAACGTGTAACCGACAAAATCAATATTGTTCACTATTTTTGCGTTTTTGACAGCGGTTTCAATCATAGATATTGGAACCTGATATTTGTTCACTAATGTCTTAATATCTTCATCAGAAATTTCCATATCATACTTTTGAAATACCCGTTTCCAAACACCCATTTTTGCACGTTCATCAGGATTAGACACTTCCAGTGCAATCGAAAATCTGCGAACATATGCTCTATCCATATCTTCCAGATTATTTGTAATCCATATCACTGGTCGTTTATTGTTTTCTAATACACGATTTATATATAATTTACTGGGGCTCTGTCTGCTGAATGGGAAAAGAGAAAAAACGTCTTCTGCTTCATCAAACAAAATAACGGAATTTTCTTCGTTTTTTAACACCGTTTGCATTTGCGCCAAATTTGATAATCTGCAGTCTTTATCTTGTTGTTTTTCAGATGTAGTATATAAACTTAACCCTGCACGATTACAGATAGTTTTTGCTATCTCTGTCTTGCCTGTTCCTGGGTTACCGTATAACAGAATATTTATCCCTTTGTTTTTTATCCCATTGATTAAAATATCAGATACTTTATCAAAATCATCGGCTATATAATCAAAGTTTTCACGTTTTAATGTTGTTGTCAGTGGACTGCCAACCAAAACATCTCGAACTTCTTTACAACTGTGAAAGTTCATGGTTAATAAACTTAAAAAATTTTTATTAAATTCGTTATCCCCATACCGATTTTTTAATATACCAGATTCAAACAAAGGGCTATTTTGAGCGAAAGCTTCTCGAATTTCTTGTGCAGGTGTTTTGCATACAACGGCTATAAAATCTGAATTATTTTCATTAAAAATATAATCACGATCTATATCATCGTTATAGCACCCCAATAATCTGCGCAACATCATGTTATTTTTCATACAAACTAAAAATTGCAATAATCGTCTGCAATTATCCGGCAAATCAAATGTATCGCATATTATTGTAAAATTTTTATCAAAATCTGATTTTGTTATATCGATTTTATAATCAGCCTTTCTGGCATTAAAGATTTTTGATATACGATTGTATAAAGCATCTTCTGACAACAAATCATTGCGCCATAATCTGCCATCTAACAAATTCATAACAAAATCTGTCTTGTCATCATCAGAAACGCTTTTATCACCACAATTTAATATATCGCGAAGAGAAAAACCAAATAAGTCAGGGGAATATTGTGAAATTTTGCGGATAAAAAAATCTATATCTTCTGGTTCATATTCGCTGTTTATCATGTTTTTTAAATAATGCAAAATAATTTGCCTATCTTTTACATTCATGGTTGCCTCTTTTGCTTTTTCAATTCTAATATAATCAACGCTTTGGACAAAAACGGTCCATTTGGCTTTACTTATAAATAAAAATTTGTTATTATATTGGTGTATTAAAAATCGAGATTGCCCATGTCAGAATCACGTAATAATTACAAAAAAACAGACATAAAATTAAATCTTATCAACGCATTACGTTCAAATTACATGACACGCGAAGATATTCGTAATTTTTTATCATCTGAATATAAACGTTTGGGCAAAGTACCCGCAAATCGCAAAATTAACGATTATAAGGTTAGTGAAAGAACTGTAAAACGTGAAATAGATTCTATTAAAAGTTTCTATGGTGACCAATTGGAAGAAGATTCTGGTGTATACAAACTGGATTTACATGATTTTCCAGACACCATTGATGATACAGAAATCAGAACATTGGAATTTGCTATCCAAAAAACAGGCAATAATTTAAACGAACGTAAATTATTGGAAGAATTGAAAGCCAAACTAACCACCAGGTTATACCGTAAAATTGAACATATGGAACCGCAAAAGGCGGCTAGCAAAATAAATGATATTGATCAAAAAATAAATGCTGATTTTGCTTTTGTTGGACCACATTCAATAATCAAATTTGATGCAAATATAAAATCTACATTAGATTCAGCAATAAGCAAACAACACGAAATACGTTTTATTTACAATGGCCGTGAACATACCGTGTGTCCTTTGGGTATTATGTATGGTCCAAACAATGTGTATCTTATCGCTTATATTTGTAAAAACGGCAAAATTTGCACTGATCCCCGACACTATATCGTAGCTAACATTACCGATGTGGTTGATACAGGTAATAGATTTAATAAAGACAACAGTTTTTCACTTAAATCATATGCAAAAGATATGTTTGGCATCTATAACGACGGCAGAATGTATGACATAGAATGGTTGATTAAAGATCCAGAAGTAATCAAAATAGTCAAAAAATATCAATTTCATCCAACCCAAAAATTCATAAATAACCCAGATGGCACAATGACAGTAAAAATGCGTACAGGTGGTTTGCGTGCAATCAGTGTATATCTTACCCAATGGTGTGGTGATATTATACCAGTAAAACCAAAAGAATTACTGGTTGAATATAAAAATCTATTAAAGAAATGTCTGGATTCTATGAAATAACAATTCTTCTTGGATGATAATCAAGATCGTCTTTTTCGCCATTTTTTGGTATCATACTGTGTGTACAGTCATCCAATACGATTAAATTTTCTGGGCTGTTATCATACCCATCATTTGTAATATGATGAATCTGTTTGTTCGTTTTATTATATGGATTATATGTATAATCTTCTAACCAGGCATCAGCTACAAGACAATACACGTGTAAATCTAAAAATTTGCCGTTTTCCCGATTTTTAGCTATTAAATAACCAATTTTTACTTCTTCACCTTTTTTGTGACGCTCTATTAAATTTTTCAGAACAGATTTATTTAATTTTTGTGTTCGATTATCTTTTTCATATAATGGGCATATATCCCACTCATCTTTATTTTTAATACGTAATCTTACACGACCAAAATCACTGGCTTGTATTTCATATTTTGTTTCATCTATTCCGTTCATTTGACATATGGCATCTGAAGATTTACATGTACGCCATTTTTCTTCTCTGTTACCGTCTTTCAAATTTTCAGTTTCTGTATCAGTAAAATCAAATGCATGGGGATCTGTTTGATAATAATTATTTATAGCATCCGCATTTCTAACCCGTTTTTTTAATTCTTCAATGGTCCATTCAATTGGCTTAGTATTGTCATAAATTGCTTGATTTATTTTATTCATATTTTTACCTTTTGCTTTTTATCAACCACATTTTAACACGGGTAAGACAAAATTCAATACTGATATCAAAAGCCCCCTAAGGTGCATTCAAAAACACCATACAAACCTTGAAAAAACTGCTTTTATACCTATAATAAAATTGATAAAAAAGGTATAAATATGAAAAAGAAAAATATTGGCCGGAAATCAATTTTTGAAATTCTTGAAGATCAATACGATTTTAATAAAGAGTTTCAAAAAATTAATTATTTATTTAATTGCAATATGGTAAATCGTATTGGTTATGGATACCCAATTGAATGGTTTGTGAACAAATCTTTTCATGATTGGAAAGCTCGAGGTAGTTGTATAAATTGTACAGATATGCGCAGGGAACTTGAAATAGACACAATTACTAAACTTGAAAAACCATCATTTAATCAAATTGTTTTGTGTTTAGAATATTATATAAATATTTTGTTCGTTTTTGTAAAAAAATGCTTTCCCTTATCAGAAGAATTTAAAACCAGTAATGATTTATTGATTTTACAAAGAAATATCAATATATTAATTGATCATATGAATCTTACTAAACACATTGTAGCAGAAGAAGAAAAAGTTATACTGATTCCAAACAATCCAGCAACAACTGCTGTCGCAGAAATTGCACCCAAAGAAATCGCTTTTGCAATATTAAAATACAATCATGCATCATTAAAAGGTCAAATAGAAGAAAAACGTAAGTTATTACATTCTATTGCTAATGAATATGAAGATTTATTGGATCATCCAATAACTGGATTTGGCGACTATTTTAAAACAACTCGTGGTTTATTAAATAATTTGAATATTCGTCATAATAATAAAAGCGGTAAAAATAAAAACGCCCTAATACAAAACATGTCCAAAGAAGAATTGGAAAAACAATATGACGAATTATATCAATTGCTTCTGTTCTGTGTTTTAACAAAAGAAAACGCGGAACGCAAAAAAGTAGCAGATGAACTTTTAAAACAAATAAAAGAATAAACCATCCTAGGGTGCTATCATCCAATCTTTTAGAAATATCTCACAGATTCTACTCAAAGCTGAAAATTCTGCGGGATTTTCAACTCGATATGAACAAGCCGTCTCGAGCCAGGATTTCTGCGGGTTTTATGCGACTTGAGGCCTCTGTTAATCCGTATGTCACTGGTTCGAGTCTGGTGTATATATGAGGTGTCCGACAGTTCGCCTACGGTCCTTTTGTTTTTATGTTAAAGTGTGATTGATTATCTATAGGCTTCCTGCATATGTTTGCAGGCTATCAATTTTTTTAACCTCTGAATATTTTGTTCACTTGATACCCAGCTTAATTGTTGATCGACAGCTCCCATCAAAAACATACATATACAATAAAAAAATTGTCTTGCTTGAAAACTTTCATCCATTGATTTGCCGTAACCAATTTCTAAATCAGATTGTGATTCACCCAACATATATCTAAATTCGTATGCAGGATCTGCATAATGAAACGCCCCAAAATCTATAATTCCTTTGATACGATAGGTATCAGGAGATACCATTATGTTATTAAAATGTAAATCTGCATGGCATGGTAACAATTCTATTGATGATGCAGATTGTTCAAACGATGCTAAGCTGTCGTTAATGATTGATATTTCTTGGCTATCTAATTGTTTTTGCAGTTTTGATATAAACCATTTGTGAAAGTTTTGTTTTTGGTATTGTGCGGTACGAATTAGTCTATTTTGTAATCTAGGAAATTTGATGGAATGAATTTCCGCACAAACTTTACCGTATTCTATTAAAAAATTTTTTTTATTTACCTTTGATAAATTCCTATATATTTCATATGAAAAAGGCATTCCAGAAATTTTTTCTTCAATTATTATTTCACGACCATCCGATAATCTGGCATGTTTTATGAGTTTTGGGGTTACAATATTTATCTTATTTTCAATATATTTCAAAACATCACTTTCAGAATCTTGATATTCATTTTTATGACATATTTTTGAAATTTTAACCACATATTTATTACAAACATCCCACGTATACGCGAATAAACCTTCGTTTAAGGCCGCAATATCTTTAACATCAATACCAGGAATATTTTTCAATAAAAATTGATATACCTCGTTTTCCATATACGGTTTCAACCTGTTATCGTGTTTTGTTCTTGCTGACAATTGTTTGCAAATCAGAAACAAAACCTTCCAATTCTGATATGGCTATGTATTCATTATCAGTATGTGCCTGAGCTATATTACCTGGTCCGAAAAGAACAGTATTTATTTTTTGTTCAGAAAACCTGCCTGCTTCTGTATAATAAGAGACGTTTTGTGCACGCGTAAACGGCCAATCATTTGCAAACTTTGATTTATACTGTTGTAATGCTGGTAATCCTGGCTTTACATTTATATTCATCACCAGTCCAGGAATATCTTGTTGAAGCAACTGTGCCCGTTTTACATATTCTTTAATAAATATATCACGTGCGTTATCAGACATAAATCTTACAGACATTTTCATCAAAGCATTATCAGGAACAACGTTGACTGCTTCACCCGCATGAATTTGTGAAATTATACCAGTAGACCAAGGAACATCAAACGAACTATCGATTTCTTTGTGTTCTTCCAACGTATTATAAAATAATTCTGCTATTTTTATAGAAAATTTTAGCGCATCAATACCATTTGCAGGATTTGAAGAATGAGCAGACTTGCCTTTGACATCAACGGTCATAGAGCCCACATTTTTATGCTTAAAAACAAGATGCCTTTGTGTTGGTTCCATAACCACAACCCCAGCAGAATTTTGTAGATAATGTAAAAGTTCTTTGTCTGCCAAACTTTCTTTGATTCCTTTGCCAGCTTTTTCTTCATCATGAGTAAACAAAAATCCCACATTATGTTTATTTTTAACGAAATATGGCACCAATGATAATGAACAGGCTATGGCGCCCTTCATATCACACACACCGCGTCCAAAAAATTTACCATCATGTTTTTCTAAGACAAAAGGATTGGTAGCCCAATTAGGCTCATAAACAGGCACAGTATCAAGATGACCATTAAACACCATGGCTTGACGGCCATCACCAATATTTGCAAACAATGAAGCCCTTGTTTTAGTTGGATTATATATCAATTTTGAAGATATATTATAGCTATCTAAATAATTTTGTATCCAGTGTACACATTCCAATGTATCTTTATCAGTATGAGAATCTATCGCAATCAGATTTGATAAAATATCTTTGTAATGCATAACTCTATCTCATTTTTTGGATATCTAAAATTTTGGTTTTGAATGTTCCCAATGGAATTTTAACTATACGTTCGTCCCCAACTTTTGCCCCCATTAAAGGAAATACTATTGGCGCATTATAACTGAAAATCTTATTTTTGATATCTTGAGCACCAAAAGGCACAAGACCTACTGTTTTTTCCTGAATAGCCGCATTAGCGATATTTTCTTCTCTGATTTTAACCCAACAGTAAATACCCACTTCGGTAGGATGTGCAGGAGCGGCGCCCGAAAACACAGTATAACCATCCATATCACGTAAGGCTTTGAATAATCTATCTTCTGCTAATTTTTCTTCTCTGGTAGCGTTTTCGTACGCAAAATTATCATGCCATGTGTTTGTGTCACCTTCAAAAGCAACATTTTTGTCGCGTCTTATTTCTTCCAATGCTTTCTGTAATTCAGCAACTTTATCAGCACATGATTTTAAATATTCTTTTGTCACAAAAGTTTTCATTTATAAATCCTTTATTCAAACAACAATTCCGGCGTTTCGCGACTATTTATTCCAATACGACGGTACAAATCTTCTGTATTACAGGAAACTATCTCTCTATCGCCGAATCCACACCCATCTATAATTTCTTGATATAAATCTGTGTTATCAGACTCTATTTCTATATAAGGTTTCAATTTTGGCCATTGATCAATATCTATTTCAGCATCTTTATATTTGTACTGTGTTCTGATTTTTTCTTGAACATTTCTTTTGGCAAACCCCAACGCAACAAGTAATTTATCTGTTTCTTCAACAGAACTTACTTTTATTTCATATTCCGCAACCTTTTGCACAGAATCCGTGTTTTTATCAAATACATGTTTAACAGTCAAAGTAACATTACCATTTGTATCACGCAAACGCACCCATTTATTTGAATTGATTAAAATTTTTTTAATTTTATCAACAATAGGTAATGCATCAAATTCATTTATATCATCAATACACTCAACAATATCAGGCAAATTTTGAACAGAGTATTGTTGCATTACCGGAATAATGTCTGTATCTGGCAATAAATCGGCTGCTTCCAATAATATGGTTTTTAATTTTTGTTTATATGCATAAACCACTAATGGATTTGGTGCGATTTTTAACATATCTATTGCTTCAGATAATCTGTGCGATATTGTTGGCAAATCATAAGTATATATTTTTTGTTTTGTTTTAAAAACAAATTCAGCTCCAAAATCACGCAATTTTTGTTCTGCATCTTGGACATTTATATCTAAAATTTTTATTTCTTTTTCAAACATATTACACCTGCCACATATATAGAATAAAACACTATTTTTGCAAATTCAACTTATTCTTACAGGGAATTTTGACATCTGCTATCATATAATTACCAATAATATTCTTGAATTGTGAAAATTTGATATTTGCAAACTTTGCCGTTAATAAACGCTTAAATTCATGTTCACTAAGATAACGTTCGCCCACATCATGTAAAAATTTCCTATACAAATATTTATTTAGAAACTTTGCAAAGCCACCTGTCTTTTGTGGATCTTCTATCTCTACAATAACAATATGGTTGGATACTTTAGACATAGAATCTAATAAATTATCCAAATGATTTGCTGAAGACATATGGTGTAATGTATTTCTACATAAAACAGAATCAAATATTCCATCTGCAAAAGGTAAATGCGTCGCATCATGATTTGTTATAATAGCATTTTGATTAATTTTTTTATTTATCAATACGTCAAGCGAAATGTCATTAAACACAATCAATTTTGCGTTTGTTTTTGCATTTAACAAACAACTATCACCACATGAAACATCAAGTATTTTATTCCCAGTTAATTTGTCCGACAAAATATTGTTAAAATAATCTAAGTTTTTTAATCGATGTGTCAATAACAGCTTCTTTATAACATTGTTATGAATCCAATATCTGAATTTGTATTTATGACCTGTCTCTATCTCTGAATTTTGCAAATAATCATAATCAAACGCATGCAAAATATTTCCAATGTATTGGGATAGTGTTTTTGTAATCTTTACATTATTATTTGATTTTGGAACCAGGCCGTTTCTGGCTCTGGCCGTAAATATTAAACTTTTGTTATTTACTATGGCTATGGGCATTACCTCGCCGATTTGTATTGTGCCAGCTAATTCTGTCAATGTTTTGTGTATATTTGTATGCCACAACTTTCCCGCGAAACCATACTGGCATATACGTTTATCATTAGTGTATAAAAATAAATATATATCATGCGTATATTGCCATGAATTAAATTCCGGCAATTTATAAATCTGACGATAGATACGAATAAATTCTGATAAACACTTTTTCATTTTTTACAGAACACCATAAAATTCTTGTTTTTGATATAATTCCAACGCCTTTTTAACTTGGGCTGTGCAATTATCTGGCAAATTATCAATATCATAAAATCCCACTTCTTGGGTTTTTTCTGGTTCTAAATTTTCTATCTCACCAGTATAAGAGCTAACTAGTGCAAAAAAATCTATGATATCTACAACCGTATTTTTATAGTCAGCTGATGGGCGATGAACAGCTGCTATGACCCTGACATTTTCAGGTAATATCGTTATGCCGATTTCTTCTTTTGCCTCTCGCAGCAAAGCATTGATTACGTTCTCCCCTTTTTCGACATGACCACACACCAGACTATACACGCCTTTGTATTGCGTATCATTTCTGCGATTTAACAATATTTTATTTTCTTGGATTAAAACCATATAAGTTCCGATTAAAGGTGTTTGATATTCTGGTTTTATTACGTTCATGTTATCGTCCTTGATTCTGCAATTCGTTGGATAAAGTCCTTACATCAAGCGCTGACCCTTTTCTTATATCTTTACCATGTTCGGTGCAAAATATATCACCATTAGCAACCAATAAAAAATACTTTTGTTCCATATCCGTACTTTCTCTGAATGAAAGTTGTGTATTTTTAGCATTTTGCTGTAAAAATGCTTTTATCTCATCAAAACACTGTTGTGTGATTTGGAACCGTTGATAATTAGCGACAGCACGTTCTCTGATAGGCATCATTTTAAAAATTCGCCAAAAATTCACGTTTTTATCAACAAAATTTAACAAATCTCCAAATTCATCTTTGTTATAATAACATGCAACTGTATTTATTTTTAATTTAATTGGATATTGTTTATATTTGATATGTTGTATTATAGATGCAACATTATTAAAATGATTTGAACCACGACCAATGACATTATTAGTCGCAGAATGAACAGAATCTAATGATAACGTCAAAGTATCTAGATAAGATGCTATTTCATCTATACGATTATCGTTTAATAATACACCATTAGATACAAGATGATTTTGTATTCCAAAATCATGTGCTGTTTTAAGCATGTCCTTGATATATGGGTACATCATCGGTTCGCCACCACCCCAAGTAAGTTTATTAACACCACACTCAGACAAATTGTTCAATATCTGCAAATTATTATCTTTGGTTTGATCTGGGATATTCATAAACCTTAAACAATAACCACAATTTTGATTACATTTTGTTGTAATATTCCAACATAACTCTCGCATCATTTATTTTCCCCTTTGCTTTTGCATACAAATATAACCAAAACGATGATAATGATCAAAAGGACATTCAACGTGAGCATGTTCCAATGTTGGTTTTTTATTTTCACGGTACGATATGAGTTTCCAATTTTTCAAATCGAAATATTTTAGTATTTCACCTGATCTATAAAACTTGTTTTGTGGAAATTTCACAAAATCATTTTCATCTATGGCCATCATATAATCGATATACAAGAAACCTTTTGGTGCTACAATTTGTTGCAATTTGGCGGTTTTTTCTGCTAAAGACATTTGTGAATTCAAAGTATAATGTAAAGAACAAGACGTGAACACTACTTCAAATTGTTTATTTGGAACATTTTTATAAAAGTCTAATTCTTCTATGTTTATTAAATTTTGCAAATGTTCTTGGTTTACTCTGGTGTTGATACTTTGCACCTCTAACTCTTGCGTAATAATTTCGCCACTTTGTTGTTTAATTGGGAATTTTTTTACACCGCCATATAATGCGGTTTTATCAACTTCATAACCTGTAACATAATGTCCTTTGCGCGCAAAAGGGAAAACAAATTTTCCATCAGAACAACCAACAACACATGCTGAAAAGCCGGTTAAAAATTCTTGTTCCGCCAATTTAATTAAATTATATAATCTGGTTGGAGGACGTCCCCAAATACTTTTTGTTTTCATATTAGCGCCTTTTTGTGTTTTGATTGCACAGATATCCATTGTTTGTTTGACGAGATGATATCAAATGGGCTATTTGTTCTAAATTCATATCGTCTATGATAACTCTATTTATACCTGGGCCAAATTGATTAGACATTGGTTGTTTTGGTAAAATAACCCTGTAATCCGGAAAACATTTAATCTCAAAATCTATATTCTTGTCAGTATTTTTAAGTATTTTTTTCTGGTTACCGGAACATTCAGAACAACCAAACAAATGCTTAAAACAAGATCTTGTGTACACCAAAGGCAATTTACCATAAGAAATATACATAGTATTATTTTTATCGTCGAAAATTTTAACATTTTGTTCCAGACATAATTCCGGAGACGCAGTAAATTTATTTACACCATTGTTTTTAAGATAATCTAATGTCTTTGTATTCCAAACTGGGATAGTATAATCTGTCAATCTTTCTTGTAATTTTATATTTTTGAAAGCTTCCAATTGCCCAATGTGCGTGAACATCACTCTTTTGTCAGCGAACCCAGCATAATATTTACATAAATCTACATTTTCAAAATTAAACATTGGTAATTTGTAAACCGTGTTTTTATTTCCTATTTTTGCTGCATCTGGTAAATTAGATATAGTAGCTATGTTATAAACTACTGTGATATTTGGATACTTGTGTTGTATACTATTTAACAGTGATACATCTTTTGTTTCCAACCACATGCCTGTTGGATCAATGTTTGCCGGTTGTTTGCCTTTTTGCTTTATCGGTATGTTCTTTATAATGTCATTCAACATATGTTTATCAATAAATAACTGTTGGTCTGAATTTTCGTTACCGGCTATTTTATAAACATTAAATTTTGTACGATCTTGCACCTGTTGTGCAAAATCTTCTGGGTTAAATTCAATAAATTCACTGGGACTGTGGCGTTTATATTTATGTCCTTCGCCACAGTTATCCACAAACGTTATTTCTTGTATAAAACAATTGTTTGATTTCACGTTAAAACTTATATTATTCCCAGATATATCATATGGTGCTGTGTATAACAGTGGTATAGCACGTAAATGCTTTTCATTAAACAATCCATTTTTTTCTATGGTCGTTCCATACATGTATCCTGTTTGAGGAAATAATATTTGATTTGTTTTTAATTTATTAACATAATCACCGACTTGTTCAGGATCTCTTTTTCGCCCCTCTAATTTCCAACTGGTGACTTGGGGTAAATCTTTTATAACAGCAGAACAGTTCATATCTGGAACATACAACAGATTTCCTTTGGCGCATTTTACAGAATAATTATCACGACAAAATATTTCGCATTTGCCACGATTCCCACTGCCCCCATTTAATAGCGAAGAAAAATAACATTGCCCAGAAAAACTTATACATTGTGATCCATACACAAAACATTCTGTTTCAAGCGAAGAATTATTACAAATCTGTTTTACAACGTCTTTTGTAAGTTCACGTGCTAAAACGACTCTTTTTGCGCCCAAATTTTCTGCCATTTTCATGTCATCAGAATCATGCACCCCAAATTGCGTAGATAAATGAATTGGAATCTGAACAAAATTCTTTCTTAATTCTGTTATCAGCCCCAAATCAGCAACTATGAAAGCATCTGGTAAATATTCTGGATGTTGTTTGAATAAATCTATAATTTCTGCAATTTCTTCATCAAACAATAATGTGTTCAAAGTTAAATAAAATTTTATGCCATAACTGTGTAATTTATTCAACACCGATTTGTATTGTTTAAACGAAAAATTATCTGCTTTATCTCTGGCATTCCATTTTTTAAATCCGCCATATACCGCATTTGCCCCACTACGTATCGCTACGTCAACATGTTTCATAGAACCAGCAGGAAATAATATTTCCATAATTATCTATTTATTCCTTTTCTCGTATATCTAAAATTTTATGTTTAGCGGTTTCTAACACTTGTTGTGAATCCATTTTATCTGTATCCAACGCAATATAAGGTATTTCAAAACGGATAAGAAAATCTTCCATTTTATCATGACCTAAAACATGTTTTTCTTTATCTTTTAAATCCCACCCTTTTGGATCGCGCTGGCCAAGTCTGTACAACCTGGTTTCAACACTGCCTTTTAACAAAAGAGTAATATCTGGCTTACCAGCAAGTTCTATTAAATTCTTAAATACTATTTCTGATTCTTTTGTACCATTCCAAAAGTAATTGGAAGCAAAATGCCTGTCTAATACAATATTATCTTTGTTGCGACATGCTACGAGATTTCCCAAACCAATAAAATATGCTTTGACCACAGAATCTGTCATATTGTACATTATATTCATAGAATTTTTGAATTCTGGGTTGCTAACACCGCCCTTGAAAAAAGTTTGTATGGGCGTTGCTATGTATTCATACCCCAAAAAAGTCGCCAATGATTTGGCACATGTGGTTTTACCCACACCATCCATACCCTCAACAGCAATAATCATTTTTTAATCCTTGTCATATTTTTAGTGGGTTTCTTATACGAAAAAAAATTAGCACATTATTTATAATTGTCAAGTATTATAATCAACTTTTTACCTTGTATACACCCTCTTGATTATTTCTAAAAATGGATTACAATATCAGATTGATAAAGGTGGATTTAACCTGACTTGTCCTGCCTTATAAATGGACTAAACAAGGAGTTGTTATTATGCTTATTCCCCGCACTTTAATGTTCGCGATGCGTGAAACAATGCCACAATCCACCTTTGGTTCATGTTGCAAAAAAACCAAAGGAGTAAATTATGCAAAGAACAGCGGAAGCGGTGTCATTGGGACACCCAGATAAAACAGCCAATTATATTTCAAGTTATATATTGGACCGAATAATCGAGCAAGATTCTAACGCAAAATATGCCGTTGAGGTCATGATCAAAAATAACACAGTTATACTGGGTGGTGAAATCAACACCAATGCAAAACTGGACAATTTAACTAAATATGTAAAAACAGCATTGGCTGAAATTGGGTATGACGATAAGTATTCTGCCCTTTGGGGAGATTGTGTTATCAACCCAGCACAAATAGAAGTTATCAATTTGATTGGGATACAATCGTCTGATATTGCCCAGGGGGTTAAGTTTGATGGCTGGGGCGATCAAGGTGTATTTGTTGGCTATGCTTGTCAAGGCGAAGGTAAAATAAATCGAGAATTGTTTTTGGCAAAGAAATTGAATAATTCCCTGTATGAAAAGGCTCTTGATTCAGACAATCTTGGAATAGATATTAAAACACAAATCACATTGAATGATGATAGAATAGAAACCGCGATTGTGGCTATTCCTATGTTGCATGATGAAGATTTAACCGATTTTATCGTGAAAACCCTGGGCGAAAAACCATCAAACATAATTGTAAACGGCACTGGACGTTATACATACCACGGTTCCGTTGCAGACTGTGGTGTCACAGGTCGCAAATTGGCATGCGATTTTTATTCTACCGCATGTCCGATTGGTGGTGGCAGTCCTTGGACCAAAGACGGCAGCAAAGCAGATTTAACATTAAACCTGTATGCGCGCATTTTGGCATGTGAAAACCTGAAAAATAATGACGAATGTTTCGTGTATTTATCTTCATGTATCGGACGTAATGAGCTGCCCAGTGGGCTGATAAAAACGGTTAAAAATGGCATCGTTTCGTATCAGAATCTCTGGTGTAGTCAAAAGCCAAGCACCTTGATAAAAGCTAATGGTCTCGATAAGCCAATTTACACTAAATTATGCAACAAAGGTATATCTGGAATATCAAATTAAAAAGGTGCCAAACGGCACCTTTTGTTTATTATGGCATCAAGCGTGACGGACCACGGAACAGGAAAAATGCTTCACGAATTGTTGGCAATTCTAACAACTGTTTTATAAAGCGTTCGCCCCCAAGCCCCCAACCGCCATGTGGCGGCATGCCATAGCGAAAACAATCCAAGTACCATTGCAGGCCCTCTTGGTGCAATCCTTTGCCTTTCAATTGTTCGCACAATTTTGCATAAGATTCTTCACGTTGGGCACAGGTCACTATTTCAACGCCTTTGTACAGCAAGTCAGCAGATACCGATATTGGCGCACCATGTTCGTCTGTCGCCTTTTTATGATAGAACGGACGTGATTCCCATGGCCACTGTGTCACGAACACGAAATCAGACCCATAATGTTCTTTGACATATTCACCCAATGCTTTTTCTTCAGCGGTTGTAATGTCTGGCTGTTCCGATGCCGCACCAATTTCACGCAGAATTTCTTTGGCCTCTGCCATTGTGATACGCGGAATCGGCTTTTTTAATTGGAATTCAGTTATACCGAAATACTTTTCGATTTCTTTGCCACATGTCTTTTTAATAGATGTCAGCATATAACGAATTGCCTGTTCCAATTCCCACATTACTTCTTCGAAACTTTCAATGTATGCCATCTCAGCATCAAAAGATGTGAATTCGGTTGCGTGTCGTGTAGTAAAAGATTTATCTGCACGAAAAGCCGGTGCAACTTCGAATACACGTTCCAGTCCTGACGCAATCGCCATTTGTTTGAATAACTGTGGAGATTGAGCAAGATATGCCGTTTGTCCAAAATATTCCAATTTGAACAATTCAGCACGTGATTCAGACGGTGTCGCCATAATCTTTGGCGTTTGGATTTCAATGAATCCTTGTTTAGACAAGTATTCATGATACCCTGCCATCATCGCAGAAAATGCACGCATTATCGTTGCACCACGCGGGCTGCGCAACGCCAAGAAACGCCAATCTTGCGATTTTTCCGGGGTTACTTCCGCGCTGCCTTTTTGTGTGACAGGTATCGGTGTTGCCTCGGCCAAAGATATTATTTCAATTTCGGATGCTTGAATCTCGAAACCAGACTCTGTGCTTTTTGTTTTAACAACAGTTCCCGTCACAGAAATAACAGATTCTTTTGTGATTTCTTTTACTTTCTCAAAGGCAACCGATCCCTTTTCAATAACACATTGAACGGTTCCGGTTATTTCACGCAGGACAATAAATGCAATACTTGATTGCTCGCGAATTGTTTGCGCGTGACCTTTGATAGTTATTGTTTCGCCAATTTTTTGTGGAATTTCGGCGATATGCGTTCTTATTTTAGACATTTTAACCTCCTTTGTGTTTCGTTATTTGTTTTTCAATAAGAACACAAGGACGTTAAAATCATGCATATCACTTCGATAAACATGACACAACGCGGTGCCACCTTGTTTCGCAACACTGTCACCAATGTTGCCTTTTTAACTCTCGCTGGATTCGCCATACCATTAAAGAGTCTTTTGCTGTGACGGGCAACCCCGGGAAGTTCTAGTAAGCACAGTTGCCTGCTGCCGTTCTTCTTCCGCCTCCCCATTGTTAGTGGATTATCGGCTTTCATTTCTAATCATAGGACAAAAATAAATATTTTCAAGTTTTTTTTAAGACCGGTTTATTTAGCGATTATGCCCGTTTATTTTCTCCCTTATATTAATTATTAGAAATAGCCTTCGGCTCTAAAACCTGCTTCTATATTATAATTGTCTCTGGTGTCTTCTGAATCATTGATTGAACTTTTCGTATCTAATACGGTGGAAACATCACCTACTGTACCATAAAAATTCCACGCTTTGTTAATTGCGTCTATGGCGTGCATATTTTTAAGTGATATTGTCATTGCTTGTCCCGCCTTTACAGCATTTGACACGTTTTGAACAGATTCAACACCTCCACTGGCTAGGTTAAACAAACTAGCTGCGGCACCAACACCTTGTGCAATATATATATATTTCTGAAATTTACTGGTTGTATTTTTTAGTCGTGTTGCAAAACTTTTGTCCACACAATTTGGCGTAATCTTTGTCCATAATTTTTCGTGAGCAAAATTAACTGCCTTGGACAATTGGCTGGGCATCTCATTTTCTGGCTTCATAATATATTTTAATTCACCATATGCATTTAACAATGCATCTTTGGAACAACTACTGTTTGGATTACATTCAGTAGGACATAACCTAGGTCCATATTCTTCAAAGACAGAATCATCACACTGATATGCAGGTCGGCATGTTTCAGCGGTCACAACAAAATCACGGATAAAGTCATTTTGATTTTCTTGAAGAATATCCAGAGCAACCGAAGATAGTGTAGATACCCCCATAGAAGTCCACGCAATAATTGCTGCTGCACCACCAGCTGGTGCCAAAACAACACCAACAACCACACCCGCCGCGGTTTTTGCTATGAATTCTCTTTTTTCTGCATCTCGTGCAGCAATAGAATCAGACATAGTACACACACCCAATTTTTCGTTCCATACTGCACCGCCTGGTAATTCTGATTTCAATGCATTACATTGTAGTTTTCCAATAGATGTACAATTTTTTCCATCAAAATTTCCCCCAGATGTAATACATGACATGCCAGCCTTGCCATCTGCTGCCTTGGTTGCATTTGTTTCATTAACACTTTTGAACACAAAATTCACATTATATACACCACCATCACGCAAATCCATTTTTCTGGTTTCTTCGTTTACATAGTAAACTTGTGTGGTTATTTTACAACTAACGACCTGGCCTTCGCCTGATTTATAGTCACGAAATCCCTTTGCACATTCTACTTGTTTAATATTGTTGGTCAAACGCGTAGCATGTCGAACATATTGTTCTAACAACATAACCATATCGTTTTTTGATTGGACACTTATATCCGAAAATGCGTACGGGTTCAAATGGAGAAGAAAAGCATCCTCGTTTTCTATTTCATCAGAACTTTCTATTTTATTGAAATCAAAAAGGCACCCTTTATTTGTTATATATTCATTCACTTCATATTCGCCATACTTTGCATTCCAACCAAACCTTTGTGCATATGGATCCAAAATATGACAAAGATCTTGATCTTTTGTTTGATCGCTTAAATCTTTAGTGCAAATATTATGTGCAACAACATATTTGCCCCCAGGCAATCTACATAAAGCATTTGCTGCAGAATGCTGAATAGAATATCCATCATCGCCTAAACTCATTCCTTTCCGCGCATTTAAATTTCTGAATCTGAATTCGTACGCATGTGTTTCGTTATTCACATTGTCTATGCTGACACACTGCAAATAATCATCACCATTACGTGTTTCATACATAATATCACAATCAATCAATTGATTGTGGCGTTCAATTGCATATATTTTTGCTAATTCTTCACCAGCCAACATTTGAACATGTGTTCCTTTGAAGAAATCATTTACACAATGGCGTTTATCAATCGTTATCTTTGCAGGATAATCTTTGTAATTTGCATCACACACAGGATAAAACTTTAAATTTCCACCGCGTGTTAAGGCTAATTCTGACATTTCTTCGGGGGACGGATAATTCTTTTTGCTTTTCTTTTTGTGCAATTTCATTTTTATATTGCATCCTGTTTTATTTGTAATAGTGACACAGCCAGATCCATATACCCCTTCTGGATCTTTTGTACATAATTTTGGTCCTTTGCCCGTATTAGCATCAGATTGATTAAGAAAATTTCGACACACGTTTTTGTTTGGATCTGTCATACGCTGGCCAATAGTTTTTGCATCTTCATTAAATTTATATTTAATAATCGCTATGCCCTGGTCATCAGATTCACCATTTGCAATTCCGCGTAAATTAACGGTTTCAACATTGATACCTTTGATTGGTTTTTGTGTTTCACTATCAACTATTGTAAATTTTACATCCGTATCTGTTTCACAATATGCATTAAATAATGGGCACACCATACAAAACAAAAACAGTAAATATTTAAATCTGCGTATCATCATTTGCAAAACACACTTTCTTTTAATTCAGCAAGAGTGCTGATACTTTTTGCATTTTGCACATCTTGTCTGTATTGTTTCATTTTTTGGTTTTCAAAAACTTTGCTCGGTAAAGATTTTACAACATCTTTGTGACCTTGGATTATTTTATTACATTCGTCTATTAAATCTTTGGTCAATTTAGAATATTCGTTTTCCATTTCACGTCTTTTTGCAACCAGCTCCTCGGTTTTACTTTTGTTGTTGTGATTCAAAGCATAATTTCCTATAGCTGTCGCTACTGCACCCGCCACAGCCATTGTCGCACCTATTTTTAATTTTTTATCAGTTGATTCTTTTTCTGCATCTATCTTGGCTTGATCTTCGGCATTACCTGTTTGTGCACGATAAAGTGATGCATAAACGCTTTGCGTTATCCCAACATTTTCATCGTCGTATAATCCCATTTCCGCTTTGTCCAATATTTCTTCACTTTCTATGCCAGGTTTCATTCCTAATGATTCTTTGCGTTCTTTTAAACTGGCTGCCAATGTCACATATTCATTACGCAATTCCATCAATGTTTTATCGTTGCCACCGGGTAATTCAATCGGTTCCGTGCCGCCTTTGACAGATTTACCACCGGCATATGTGCAACGGAAAGTCGCCAGATATGCAGCCATATCTTCTGCGGCCTCGTTATCTGCTTTTTGTTCGGATAATGCGGATGCCGCCATCATACCACCAATTCCAACAGTCCCGGCACCAATAGCCCCCAACGCACGATTTTCAATTGATTGTTCTTTATCTTTCATCGCACGTGCATTATCTTCAAGTGCGGACGTATTATCTGAAAGTTGACTTTCTAATTCACGCACTTCGTTTAATTTTTTACACAAAGCCTTTATTCGTATATCAGAATTGCCACGGTTATACCCCCTAGATGTCGGTATCAATTCTGTTTCTGCAGTTATAGCAATATCTTCTTCTTTGGTTTCCGAAAAATCTTCATTGGCACAATAATCTAAATTGTTTAATTCATATGCAATATTGCTGGTTTCTTCTATTTCTGCATCAACTTCAAAAACAACCTCTTCTTTTTCTGCTTTTTCATCTTCTGCAAAACATAAATTTGATGTAAATGTTAACCCCAGCACCACCGCTAAAACCGCCAATGGACAACAAATAGGCACAAAACCATTAAAAAAAGGTGTGTGTTTTCTCTCCATGGCGATATTACATATTTATTTTTCTACATCCGAACCTGTTTCATTATAACTTATTAAATATAGGATTGTCTATAAGATTTTTTAGATGTTTATTGACACAAATAAAAAACAACAAACAACATATTTTCCTATAAGTATAGGTTTGTTTTCTCATTATGGTTGTTTTTATTGCTTTTATTCTCGCTCAATGATAATATGCCTAGGTGAATTGGGAACAAAATGGGAAACAATGGAGAAAATGTTATGAATCACTATCAAATTTGGCATGCCATAGAATTGTTTGCTCGTGAACACGGATTATCTTGTTCCGCATTGGCGAAACGTAGCGGTCTGGACCCAACTACTTTCAATAAAAGCAAACGTTTTTCTAAATATGAACAACCACGTTGGCCATCAACGTGCAGTATTGCAAAAATCTTAAATGCCACCGGCGCACAACCACAAGATTTTTTTAAATTTATCACAAACGATAATAATTGTAATAACCGCAACTAAAAACCGCCCAAATGGGCGGTTTTTACAAAATCAATTTTACCAAATATACTAAGTATAAAAACAAAAACATGGCACCTTTGATTTTGTTCAATTTTCTATCATGAAACACAAATATAAACAATAACACACTTGCAACAATTCCAATTGCAGAATCAACCAAAAAAGCATTTTCGAAAGGTATTGGTTGTATTAAACCTGTGATACCTAAAACAAACAAAATATTAAATATATTCGAACCAATTATGTTTCCTATGACAATATCTGAACGCTTTTTTAATGCGGCGGCAATGCATGTCACTAATTCTGGCAAACTTGTTCCAAAAGCAACCAAAGTTAAACCTATGATACGTTCTGAAATCTGCAAAGCGTGTGCTATGTGAATTGCAGAATCAACAGTGATTTTTGCACCAAATGTCAATGCGATAATTTCAAATATAACAAACCATATCATCTTGGCTACAGACATATTTTCAGCCGGCAAAGAATCTGTTTTTTGTCGTTGGCTGATGACAAACAAATATAAAACAAACAATGCAAACAAAATACACAATATCGCTGCACCACCGCGTGATACCAGTCCGTATTGCCACCCCATAAACATCAATAACAAAGAAATAAAACACACAAAAGGTATTTCATATAAAACAGTATTTTTTTGGACGTATAAATTGGAAATCAACGCACTGACACCCAATATCAATAAAATATTTGCTATATTAGAACCTAAGATATTACCGACACCTACCCCTGCTGAACCAGTTATCACCGAAGAAATTGATACTGCTGCTTCTGGTGCACTGGTCCCACATGCAACAATTGTCAAACCTATGACTATTTCTGGGATATTAAATTTCCTTGCTATGGCGGACGCACCATCTACCAACATATCCGCCCCGCGCGATAACAAGACAAAACCCAAAATTAAAAATAAAATACTTATAATCATGCACCCCCCATACACGATTATTTAACTATAACACTTTTCTTATCATTTCTTGTGTTTTTTCTATGCCATAAATCATTATGAAATTCGGCAATCTTGGGCCACTTTCTTGACCCAACAAAACGTTATAGAACATCGCAAAGAAATCACGTAATTGTTCTGGGGCATAATATTTTTTACCAATATCATAACAGAACGTTTCTAACTCTTTTTCTATGCCCGTTTTGCCAATAAACTGATTCAACCCATTTGCCAAATCTTGTAATACCAATTTTTCAGTATCGGTTGGCGCACGATATTTTTTATTTGGTTTTACAAAATCATGATAATACTGTACTGCACATTGTGCCATAGTATTCAAATCCGGACTGTTTTGTGGGTTTAATTCTGGATTATAAGCAGTTATATATCCCCACATATCTTCAATACGTTCAGTATTCGCAGCACTGGCTAAATTCAGCAATAAATTATACGATATTGGCATACGTCCCGCCGGCACGCCATGTTCGCGATGAATATAAACTGCGGGATTTGACATTTGCGCAGTTGTATCTTGTTTGTCATAGGCATTAAGATGTTGATAGTATTCATCAACACTGCGCGGAATCACATCAAAATATAATCTTTTGATAGTTGTTGGTTTGTTATACATAAACAAAGCCAAACTTTCAGGATTCGCATATTTCAACCATTCTTCAATACTGATACCATTGCCCTTGGTTTTTGATATCTTTTGACCTTGTTCATCAACAAATAATTGGTATGTTAAATTTTCAGGTGCACGTCCACCAAGAAAACGAACAATTTGACCAGATAATTTATAAGAATCTGTCAAATCTGCACCACACATTTCATAATCTACATCCAAAGCCAACCAACGCATAGCCCAATCGGCCTTCCACTGTAATTTTGCTTTGCCATCTAACACAGATTGTTCAACGCGAGTTCCGTCTTCGTCTTCGAAAACAACCGTGCCCTTTTCTGCATCAATCGACAAAATAGGAACCTGAAGAACGCGACCTGTGGTTGGAGATATTGGCATAATTGGACTGTATGTTTTACGCCTTTCTTCACCAAGTGTTGGCAACATAACGTTCATAATTTTGTCGTAATTTTGCAAAACTTTCATCAACGCATCATTAAACGCACCAGATTTGTACATCTGAGTAGAGCTTCTGAATTCATATTCAAACCCGTATTTATCCAAAAAGTCACGCAACATCGCATTATTATGATCTGCAAAACTATCAAATTTTCCAAACGGATCAGGAACAGAAGTCAACGGAAAGCCAATATATTTTTCTGTTTCTTCTTGATTTGGTATGTTTGACGGAACCTTACGCAAGCCGTCCATATCATCAGAAAAAGCAATCAAACGAGTTGGAATGTCAGAAATTTTTGTAAATGCCCAGCGCACCATACTGGTTCGTGCAACTTCGCCAAACGTTCCAATGTGTGGCAAACCAGAAGGTCCGTATCCTGTTTCAAATAAAACATAACCTTTGGCAGGTGTTTTATTACCAATATGCGCCAATATCTTGCGTGCTTCTTGGAAAGGCCATGTGTTTATTTGACTATAATCTATTTTTTCTGACATATTTTACTCCATATTATTTGCTAAGGCAGTGTACAATACGCACACGACCAAGTCAACCCTAAACCAATAAATCATAAATGTTTCGGGTCATAAAGCCCTTTGCAAATCAACGCAGTGCGTAAATTTACATAATGTTCAACACGATTGCGCAAATGATAATTATATGGCGTAGTATTATTGCTTATCATTACAATCGGAACATGTTGTTCTAAACACCCTTTGACAACAATTGGTGAATCATCAAAATGCAAATCTGTATTGATTTGTTTTAATATATCTGCTTTTGCACCTTCTTGGTCATAGACCTGATTAAAAGAACAATTTATACCCGCAGATTTTAATTGATTAAATGTTTTTAACGGTTGCTTGGTCCTGCGTTCTGTGACAAAGAACACCTCTAAATCCGACCGTTTCATCAAAGAATTTAGAATTGCAGGAATTTTTTTATCCAAAAGCGGCGTTTGATATAAATAATCATCACGAAATAAACATTCCATTTTTTGTGCTATGTCTGCAGAATAACAAGCGTATATATTCCAATTTGTTGGATAAGTATATTTTTGTCCTGAACCTGTAAACGCACGCGACATCAGCGCATTTAAATCGAAAATAACACTATCTAAATCGAAACTTACTTTCATACAAAACCTTTTGTAAGGCAATTATATATTAGCCATTCCAAAAATCAAATTTTATATAGAATAAATAATGTATATTTTTTCTTAGGCATAAAAACAAATTGAACCAAATTACGATATTTTGACATAATTATGGTATGGATTCAGACACGACATCGAAAATAACATTTTGTTTTCCAATTCAATAAATGGTTGCTGTGTCTGAATTCATGCTGTTAAAAACCAGAAATTTGCATTTTTTTCTTGATTTTCTTTTTTTTATATGTAAAAATGTGCGTCGAACTCGTTAAAACAGCAGTTCTGGAGACATAGCTCAGCTGGTAGAGCAAATGACTTTTAATCATTGGGTCCAGGGTTCGAATCCCTGTGTCTCCACCAAAGATTTAGCCCCCCGTGAAAACGGGGGTTAAATTTTTGTGGACACAGTTTGATTTTAATCATTTGCAACCGTGGTTGCATTGGTTCGACAACAAGTAGATTTTGCAAGCGACAGCAAAGCAAAATCGTTACGGTTGCCCCGCAGGCATTTTTTAATATGCCGAGGGAATACTGTGTCTCCACCAAAGATTTAGCCCCCGTGAAAACGGTGGTTAAATATTATAAAATGATTATTCTGACTGTGATTGTAATTTTTTTCTAGTCGTATATCCTGTGGCAGAAAACCAGTCATCTATCATCGACAAAGTCGTTTCAATATATCGCGCAATCTCTTTTGGAGAATTATGGAATTTATATTCGTTTAATATCTGATTTAGCTCTTGGGTTATGAAAGACAAAATCTGTGTATGTTGTGAATCAAGAACCTCTATCTTGTCAGATTTATAAAGCAATTCTTCCATTTGGTTTAATTGTTTACGAATTGCACGAATGTATTTTTTATCCAAATTTAATTTTTTATAATTCAAATTCAAATCTTGCATAGGAACTTCTATGCGCGGTAAACCGATTATGTTTTTCATTTGTGCCAAAATTTTGAACAAATGACCGTCAATAGTGTTTATCAAACTGATGTGTTGATGTTTGTGCACACGCCGTGTCACCAGAAAATTAGAATAATCATAAAACAAAAATACCAGTGGGATCGCCAAAAGTGAAGCGGCTACGTTGTCCATTAAATCTTCCCAGCCTGCGCTATGCAGATATTGTTGGGAAAAATCAAACACGAAAATTCCGCCCAAAATGGACAAAACATACGGTATCATTTTCAAAAGTATATTCGCAAACGTCACGCATAAAATTATACACCCGCACAACCCCGTTGTTGACAGGAAAGAAAGCCCCGGAAAAAAACACTGTGATACTTGAAAAAACACCCAAAAAATGTTATAATATTACGGGTATGGGTGGGTTATCACACCAAACAACCAAGGGTAAGATTATGGCAGATATAATCCAGACACAATTATTTAATTATTTTGCCCAACGACATTTTGATTTAATGCCGGCGGCGGTTCGTGACCGTTTTGACGATTATGCAGAAACGGGTGGTTTTGTTGGGCACATGAAAACTTGGAATGAAAAGCTTGTTGGTGGCACCCCTCCAGAATTGAAAACGGAATTGAACGATCAACAATGGTATGATCTTTATGATGCATTCCAAGAAACATTTCAAAAAATGGACATCAATCGTGTTTCAACCATTAATAACATCGGATTCCATAGTGATTATAATGCCGCAACTAAGGATTTTATCAGTAAATGGTTTGGTGATTCATCAAAAACCTTTACAATCAGTAAAGTTAAAACTGACAATCTTGATCCAGAAGATCCTAATTCACCAAAACCCAAAGAAGTATTGGATGAACTGGCTGCGTTTTTAAAAGACCCACACACTATTGATGCATCAGGTAACCCTGTATCTGGTGGCAAAGAAGCATTAAAGTCTTTTTTAACAAAAACTTTGAAAGATATATTTACCGAAGAATATGATACTTTCATAAACGGAATAGAAACCGGAAGATACGACAAAGATTTAGAGTTTCGTGAAAAAGTAAATTCACTTATTAGGTATATACAAAACAACGGTCCAAAAAAGGATGGTTCTGTTCCTGCATCCAGTCAGTGGCCTGCGGGTGTTGGATATAGAAAAAACGCTGAAAAAGGTATTATGGCTTCAGTTGAAGAAGTCGTTCCTTTCTTAGAAAAATTAGATTTGGCGGGTGACACTGAAAATTGGTATCAGACCCCACGCGATCCATACATCGACTGGTTCAAGGAAGATTATGTAAATATATTTGATGAAATACTAACAAATGAAAAGATTCGCGGTTACTTCCTGGCCAAAGCACCGTCTTTGATACGCGAAGCAATTGAAGAAGCAATAAAAGCTACCGATTATGAGAATAAAGATTCCAAAGATTTTGTTCAGCCAAAATTAACCGATGAAAAGAATTGGCGGCAACAATTAAAGAAATGGGGTAAAGAAACATGGGATAACCATTTTCGACGCTTTACAAACCCCAGTCGTGGAACCAGAATCTTCTTTTCGCCTTATTCTCAAACTATTATGAAGGCGTTTGACAAAGTAGAAATAAAACCAAGCGATGGGTTGGATGGTATATTAAACAAAAAATCAGATTCTAAGTTGTTGAATGTTCTGGCGGAACGCGTGACAGCCAAAGAACACTTTGATTGGTTCACAAAAACGCTGGAAACATTGAAAGCAGAAATTCCTGATGCGTTTGAAGGTGCATTGCGCAACGGGAAACAAATGCGCAAATTGGTTTCTGCTTTAATAGTTCGCGCAGAAAAAGATAACAAAGTAGACGAAGCAAAAACCGCCTTAGAGATTTTGTCTGTCGCAAAATATGGTTTAAGCACCAGCCGAACTGTTGATGCGTTGCGTAAAATGGATGTGAATCTGTTTTCGGACAGCAAATATTCTTGGATGAAAGACAAAAATATTGCACCAATGGCCAGAATTGCAGACAGATTAGCAAAAGATTTCATTATTGGTATCGGTGCCGCTGGGGCAGCTACATACAATTTTATTCAACATCGCAGAACAAAGATTAAAAGCGATATCAGCAAAGATAAAGATTTAAACGAAGCATACAATGTGTGGCTTAAAAAGGACAAAAGAGCACGCGAAGCACAGGGAAAAGCCAACGCACCACATAATATAAACGCCGTTTTGACTGCACTTAACAATTCGGGGCGCGCTGCAACTTTACCAATTGGCGGGGCGGCAGAGGTCACATTCAAAACTAATTTCGTATTGAATGCCGATAATATTGACGATGCCAAAGAAATGGTAAAACAATGGAAAGCGGGCAACGCACCAGCAACAATACCGACAACACCTGCAGGCACCCCCGCAACAGCGGCAGATTTGGATAATGATATAAAAATATTTGAAGATTATTATAAACGTGTAGATAATGACGATAAAATATGGCGTAAAAATCATCCTGACACAATTCATGATTTGATTGCGTATTGGGATATGTTGGAATCATTTGGAAAAACCCATACTTTCAGATTGGGCAGCATGAAAACTAAACGCAAAGCAATGTTGGAAAACTGGAACGACAAAAAAAGTCGCGCCCAGGCTATTTCAAAAGCATATATCAAAGGTTTTACAGAATTACAATATAAAGAGATTTAGAAAGAACATAGTCTCTTGATTTTTTGCCAGAATTATGGTATAATATTTCGTGCATTGACGGCGATTATCGCCGTCTTTTGTTTTTATAAAAACAAATAATTTCTCGTACAAACAAAAGGATTTTTTATGACACGAATTTTACAAATTCGCCGTGGTTCTGAGGCACAAAATAATAATTTTACTGGGCTTAGTGGTGAAATCACTTTCGATACAACAAACAAAACTTTACGAGTGCATGACGGTTCTACGTTGGGTGGTTTTGCCCTAGCCCGCCAAGATGCAATTCCATCAAGTTTTGATATAAATTCTGTATCGGCAACATTTTGGACCAACCTATTTTCAACATATCAACAACCAAGCCAAATCAATGTGGAAAATAGTGATTTAATAACCATAACAAATACTGTTTTTATTGATAATGAATTTACATATACTCAAATGCCTGCTTTGGCTGATGCAATGTTGGTATGTTTATCACCCGATGCAGGATACAGTATTGATGATGTTGTTCATGCGTTTGGTATTGGTGATTATGGATATCCAAAACCCAATCTTTATGTATCAAATGGGCATGCGCATGCACGGCTTTGTTTGAACAGTCAAACATTATGGGTATTTCATAAAACAGACGGAACCAAGACAAATATTGACAACACAAAATGGAAAATAAAATTATCAATTTACTATTGAAACGCTTAAAATCATTTGCTATTCTGGTGGGCGTAAAAAAACAACTAAAAGGATAGAAAATGTACATACTTGCTTTGAATTGTGGTTCTTCATCCCTTAAATACCAGGTATTTGATGCGGATACTAAGAAAGCCATTGTTGGTGGAAACGTTGAAAAAATTGGTTTGCCAGATTCTTTTGTGACACAAAAATATCCAGATGGTCACAAAGATAAGAAAGTGACCGAAATGAAAAATCACAACGAAGCGTTAAATGTAGTTTTATTTATGTTGCGCGAAGCGTCTATTGATATGAATGAAATCGGTGGTGTTGGACATCGTGTTGTTATGGGCGGTTCTAAATTTGCTTCGTCCGTAGAAATAAATGATGAAGTTATGCATGCTATTGCAGAATGGAAAGATTTGATGCCATTGCATATTCCTGCATCCCTGATGGGTATAGAAAGTGCACGTCAAACATTGCCAAATGCAAAACAGGTTGCTGTGTTTGATACTGCTTTCTTGCAAACAATGCCAGAACATTCATACCGTTATGCAATTCCAGAAGCATGGTATAAAAATTTAGGTGTGCGCCGTTACGGTTTTCACGGAACATCACATTTGTATGTTTCTAAACGCGCCGCAGCAATGTTGGGTAAACCAGCCGATCAATGCAATTTGATTACTATGCATATCGGGTCTGGGGCATCTGGGGTTGCAATCAAAAACGGTGTGGCGGTTGATACTACATTGGGTATGACGCCAACTGCCGGTTTGGTTATGGGAACTCGTCCGGGCGATGTTGATGCAGCTGCGTTGCTCTATGTAATGGAAAAACTGAATTTAACACCTGAACAAATGACAAAGCATTTGAACAAAGATTCTGGATTGATGGGTATTACAAAATGTTTTGCAGACCGTCGTGATGTCGAAGAAAATCGTGAAACAAACCCAGATTGCCAATTGGCGATTGATATTGAAACACATAACGTCAAAAAATACATTGGTGCATTTATGGCTGAATTGGGTCATACGGATGCAATTGTATTTACCGCAGGCGTTGGTGAAAATGATTCATATTTGCGCGGCAAATTCTGTGAAGGATTGGAAGAATTGGGTGTTAAATTAGACAAAGAAGCAAATGAAAATGCATTGGCACGCAAAGGCGTTGACGAAGCAATTATCAGCGCACCTGATTCCAAGGTTAAAATTTTGATGATTGCAACGAACGAAGAATTGGTGATTGTCGAAGATACTTTGGCAATTATGAATGGAACATATAATGCCGACCATTTGAAAATGGATTATTCGTTTGCTAAATAAATCAAATCTGTATAAATCAACCGGTGGGAAACCACCGGTTTTTTTAATTGAATAAAATATGTAAAATTTGCTACATTTATAGCATGAGCAAAGAATTATTTGATTTCTTTAATACTGATTTGCAATTTATACATGGCGTGGGACCTGTGTTGGCATCTAAGTTTAACGATGTGCTGGACGGTCGGCGTGTTCTTGATTTTTTATTACACAAACCGTCATACGTGCGTCCGCGTGAAATACTTGATTCCGTTGTGGCGGCACAAAACGGCGACACAATTACAATTTCCGTATTGGTAAAATCACATAAGAAAGGTGGCACTTTTAAAGGCAGACGACATCCGACCCAAATTGTTTGCGCCGATAAATTTGCTGCACCCATCACTATACAATTTTTCAATGTAAAATTTCTTGATTATTGGACGTCAAGATTACCAATTGGTCAATGGCGAATTGTCAGTGGTAAATTAGAATACAACAATCGAAATGGCGCCGTAATAAATCATCCTGAATTCATAGAATTACCCGAAAACGCAAATAAAATTCCAAAGCACCAAGCGATATATCCGTCTGGCGAAGGGCTTAGTCAGAAAACATTTGCAAATGTGCGTGATCAGATTTTCAAGATATTGCATGAACAAATTATTGCTAAAATAGATGATACGCGTTTGCTTGAATTTCTGGATGCATTGGAACATGTTCATTATCCACAAAGCAATGATGATTTAGCACCAAACGGAACTTATGTGGCAAAACTCGCATATTGCGAATTATTTGCCCATCAAAGCGCAATTGCTATCAACAGGCGCGCTAGAATTGAGCAAAAGAACAAACGGCCTGTGCGCGCAAAAAAACACGATTTAATTGATAAATTTTATAATACATTACCGTTTAATCTAACAAACGCACAACAACGCACTATTGATGAAATATTTGACGATTTGCAAAAACCAGTTCCAATGATGCGCTTGGTCCAAGGTGACGTAGGATCTGGAAAAACTATGGTTGCAATGGCCGCCGCGGTTAAAATGGCTGAAACTGGTGCACAAACGGTATTATTGGCACCAACTGATACTTTGGCACAGCAACATTTTGCAAAATTGGCACCAATGTGTGAAAAAATTGGATTGGTATGCGATATTTTAACAGGTCGTGACAAAGGTGTGGCGCGTCGTGAAAAATTGATATCTCTAAAATCAGGCCGCACAAAAATTGCAATTGGAACGCATGCCCTGTTCTCAGATGATGTTGAATACAAAGACCTGGGACTGGTTATTATTGACGAACAACACAGATTTGGCGTTGCACAACGAACTGCTATGCGCGCCAAAGGAACAAATCCAGATATGTTGGCATTGTCTGCAACACCTATTCCGCGCACATTGTCTATGACTGTTTACGGCGATATGGACGTTTCGATCATAAATGAAAAGCCGGCGGGCCGCATACCAATTAAAACGTCTAAATTATCCGTGATGCGCACAAATGATTTAATTGCCCGTCTTGCACCACAGATTGAAGCGGGGGCAAAGGTTTTCTGGGTCTGTCCATTGGTCGAAGAATCAGAAGTTTCTGATATGACTGCGGCACAAAGCCGATATGAAGAATTAAAAAAACATTTCCCACACACGGGTCTTTGTCATGGGCAAATGGATAAAAAAGAACGCGACAAAGTTATGATGGATTTTGCGAATCCAGAATCAAATATGCGTGTTCTTGTATCTACTACGGTTATAGAGGTTGGCATTGATGTTCCATCTGCTACGATTATGGTTATTGAAAACGCAGAAAGATTTGGTTTGGCAGCGCTGCATCAATTACGTGGACGTGTGGGTCGTGGTTCAAAACAATCGTATTGTATATTGCTTTATGGGAATAATGTCACACCAGACGGATTAAAAAGATTAGACGTATTATGTGAAACCGAAGACGGCTTTGTCATAGCAGAACAAGATTTAATGATGCGTGGTGTTGGCGAATTATTGGGAACTAAACAAAGCGGTTGGATACAATATCATTTTGTTGATTATCGGGAACACAGGGATTTATTCAAATTGGCTCAGACTGCGGCCATGAATAATAATAGCGACGATGAAAATTGGGCAAAACAATTACGCAAAATCTTTGATTGTTCAACAATCGCAGGTGCATAGAGATGAAAAAAATACTGTTTTGTTTATTTGCGGCTTTAATTGCGTTTCAATCACGCGGTGCGACGCTTATTAACGATACAGAAATTGAATCAAATATTTCAAAAATTATTGCACCAGTCGCAGCGGCGGCAAATATCCCAACCGAACGGTTAAAAATCTATATCGTGCGTGACGATGATTTTAATGCGTTTGTCCGTGGTGGCGAAGATATTTTTATTTATACCGGTCTGTTAAAACAAATTAAATCGCCAAACGCCTTGCGGGCGGTTGTTGCACACGAATTGGGACACACAATCGGGGGGCATATGGTGCAAATGGCAGACAGACAGCGCGCAGAAATGATGCGAACTTTGATTATCCAGGCACTTGGTGTTGGTTTGGTTGTTGCGGGTGGAAACCCAACCGCAGGTGTTGGTGTGCTGGCCGGTTCAACAGGTATTGCGCAACAATCTATGTTATCATTTTCACGTGATGAAGAACGCATAGCCGACGATTTTGCAATTGATTTGATGGTGACCGCAAATCAAGATCCAAATGGATTGATAGAGGTTTTTGAACAAATGCGTGATATGCATGGTGAATTTGAAACACGCATAAACCCAAATCGCGTGAATCACCCATTGACAACAGAAAGATTAAATAACGCGAAAACAAAAATAGAAAAATTAAATACCCTTACAACAAAAAGCAAGGCTGAAACTGCACAAGAAAACGCAGAATACGAGATGTTGCGGGCTAAATTATACGGATATTTAGACAAAGATAAAACAGTATTGACGCTTTATCCATACAAAGATAAATCAGATGCTGCAATTTATGCGCGTGCGATTGCAAATATGAAAAATGGGAATCTGAGTGACGCGAAAATTGGCACACAAACATTGATATCACGTAACCCAAAATCGCCATATTTTTATGAATTATTGGGTGATATAGAATTTCAATATGGACATTATGATGACAGTATTGATGCATATAACAAAAGCCTGTCTTTATCTGATAATGCGCCACAAATTGAAACTGCGTTAGCTTTGGTATTATCTGAACGAAACAAGACGGGCGATTGGGAACGCGCACGCGAACTTTGCAAACACGTGATTTTAACAGATGCCACGCCTTTGACATATTGGATATTGGCACGCGTGACCAAGGACGGAAAATCAGATTGGGCGATGGCCGAATTTTACAATATGAACGGCGACAAAGAAAACGCAAGAAAATATGCCAAAATGGCACAGAATAAATCAAAGAAAAATTCACCAGAATATATAAAATCAGGCGACATATTGAAAAAATAAGGGGAAATATGATGAATATGATATTTTGTCATGGGGTTATGGACCCAGAATATGATTGGAAAGAAAGAGAATATAACGATAAAAAGGGATGGAAATATTGGCTGCAATTTGTGGTGGAAAAAGAACATGATGTAATGATGCAAATGCCTGAATTTCCGCATGCGCACGTATTGTTGATGAAATATGACGAATGGGAAAAAATTATGGATTTCCAAGATATAAATCCAGACACAACATTGATTGGACATTCTGCGGGCGGTGGATTTGTGTTAAAATATATGGCAAGACATCCAGAATTAAAGGTTCGACAAATTGTTCTGGTTGCACCATGGATGGATGCAGAAAATTTTCAACCATTTGGTTTTTATAAAGATGCTGATTTAAGTGACAGAATTGTAAATCAGGCACAATTTGGATGTGATTTAATGATATCAGATGACGATGATTCATATATATTATCGAGTTTTGATAAAATCACAAAACAAATGCCAGGGATTCATGTCCACAAATTTTCTGGACATGGGCATTTCATAGACCCAACTTTGCCGGAAATTTTACCGATAATAAAGTTTTAGTTGTATATAAGGCAACAAAAAACCGCCGAAACGGCGGTTTTTTTGTATTTATGTGTGATTCACAGATTTTTTATTTTCTGTTATCACCTTTTTGCTGTCTAACGCTATAAACATCATTAGCGCAAATGCTGTCATACACGAACGTCATCTTGATTGGATATTCGTTATTTCTTTTTTGCTCTTTTTGAACAAAGCAATCAATACGATCGTCACCCACAGCGCGACATGTCAACGGACCAGTGTTACCACTTTTACATTGGATGTTACCACCCAAATAGTCTTGAGCATCTCTTGCCAAAGCAGAAGCTTCATTAAAATCTCTTATATAATCATACGCAGAAGGCAATGTTCCGTGCATTACCATATACGAATAATTCCATCTGGCATCATCCATAGCTTCACTAAGAGACGCAACACGTTTACGTTCAGGTTTTCCAGATCTGCTGGTCGCATACCACATATCATATTCCCAATTCATACCAGATGCCCCCATAGTTTTGACTTGTGCTACGTTATCATCAACAAGTCTTAACCAATGAAGTTCTTCATCAATTTTGTTTGGTAATGTTTTTATGGTATCACAATAAGCCCCCTTACGATCAGCTGGTGCAAGAGCTTTTAACGCGTTATAAGCATTCTTAAGCGTCTGCACATCACTTGAATATTCCATATACTTTCTCGACTCTGGTGACACATAGTTGAAATTTGTTTCCAAAGTTCTAACACGTATATTTTGGAATTCTCTGTCACAATTGTTTGGATCGTCTTTGCAAGAATAACCATCCCACACTAACATGGCATCTTTGCATTTGCATTCTGTGCCATTCCACGTAGCTACGTCAGAACGTTTCTCACAATTTTCTTGTGCGATTTCTTCTGGTGTTTTTTGTTTAATCTCACAAGTTTTAGTTTGAGCGTTCCAAACTTTGGTCACATCCACGCAAGTGCATGTTCCTTGTTTAACATCTCCTTCCCATTTTGTATCTTTGCCAGCGTCATAACAAGCCAAACGTTCAGCAGAAGCACCCGCTTCAACTAACTTTTGACGGTTAGATTTTTTAACTATGCATCTTGCTGTGTATGGATCCCATTCTTTCAGGTCACCACAATTGCATTCTTTACCAGTCCAGTTTGCTGGGTCACCTAATGCTGCCGCTTCGAAACACTTTATTTGTTCAATTGGATAACATTGTGTTAAATCCATTTTGCAAATACCCACTGCACACCCTGCTGCAACCTCTGATGGATACCCTTGCCCCTTTGGACATTCTGGTTTTTCTTGTTCAACAGCCTGTTCTTTGTTTCCTTGGACTTCTTTAATAACATTGTTTTCAATAAGTGTTAATTGATCCGTCCCAGTTTGTGCTGTTAGTGAAAACTGTGAGAAAACAGCGCCATCTTTGTTGTTTTTATATACAGAAAAACCATCTTTCAAAGAAGCATAGCTATTTGCACTGCTACCGCAAACAAAAACTACACCATACTTATTTGATTTAACAGCGCTACTTGCAACACAAGATTTGTTTGTATTACAATTTTCAGTGCCTTCGTCGCCTAAGAAACATACGAATTCTTTTGCATCATTGACACCTAACTTACCCTTGTTTTTAGTTTTCGTTGTATATACTGCATATCCATATTTTGTTTTGTATACGCCATATCTTTCATTGGCATCACCTTTACTGTGGTACAAAATTGGTTTTGCATCGCCTTCCGCTGCAAACTGTTTAGCCTGACGAATGCGTTCTTCCATATCTTTTTGAACCTTTGCCTGAGCTTTGACCAATTTTGCATCAAAATCCGTGCAGAAATTAGTTATTTCTGTCACTTTATCCATGCCAGATTTAGTTGACGTATAAGATTCAAAACACGCATCAAACACACGTTTTTGTGTAAGTGTTTGACCGCCAGTCATAACCTTTTCAATTTCTTCAAGAAATTTTGTTACGTTGAATTGTTCATTAGTACCAAGCTCTTCAACAACCATTGTGATAGCATCTGAGTAAACTTCGGTTTCGCCATTTGGTTTTGTTTCAGCCACGGACATCACCGGAGCGGTTGCTATCAGTCCTAATAAGCATAATAATGATACTTTTCTCATTTCAATACCTCCGTACATTTTTCAGAAACAGATGCAACCTTTTTAATTGCCGCAATTTGTGTTGCGTTAAATATTGTTGCTGTTGCACCGGCAACACCACTGCCCACCGCAAGTGCATTAGACGCTGTATTCAAATTCTTTTCTTTTTTCTTGCCTTCATCTGTATTGTCGTTACGTGTTGCATCTGTATTCGCCATCGCACTGGTCACAGTTCCAACACCGCCGGTCACCGCAGCAATAGTGGATGAAATCATAGCGCCTTTGGCACGTTTATCAATTGGTGACAAATCTACATATTCATATTCACGACATGTGCTGTAAATTCGTTGTGCTTCCGTCACATCTTCACCATTCATACGAGCCTCAGCGATTGCACGCTGCAACATTTTCACACTGGCGATACATTCATCAACTTGACCTTGCAAATCTTCACTAACTCTGTTCTTAGCTGCGATAATCGCACTGGCAACTTGTGTAGCCGTCGTTCCAGCCATCAAACCAGTTCTCCAATTACCTAATTTCTTTGATTTTGCAGTTGCTTCTTCCAATGATGAATTTCCTTGTGACACAGTAAGGTTTTCGTTCAGTCCATACTTTTGTGCAAAATTCGGATCCAATTCACCAAGCGATGTACCAAATTGATCAACAGACTTTTCAGCCAACATTTCTTCCAATTTGTCAATTTCTTTATCTAATTTAGCCTTTGAAAAACCGACAACCGCAGCACCCACAGCCAAACCGGTTCCAACCCCGGACACAGCCGTGTTTATGCCCGCCATTTTCTTCATGTCGGCCAGACCTTCATCTATACCAGCACATGTAATGTATGTACGTTGCAATGCCGTATCCAAATCCATACGTTCGGCATCAAGCTCATGCAGAGTCGGTATACCACCGTCCGCATAAGCGGGTACAGCAGTCATCGCAGCACCACAAAGCACACACATTGAAGTGAAAAATACCAATTTTCGCATTTTGTGTTCTCCTTTCTCTGTATTTTCAAAGCAAAATCTATGCTTGTTTCTCATTTTATCATAAATCTATACATAAAACAAACATTATTTTTTAAAGAAAAACCGCCATTTTGGCGGTTTTTTATTTTATGTTTTTACCCAACTAACTTTTTCCACAAAGATTTTTTAGTCTGTGGCTTTTTACCGCGTCCGCGATGACGTGGCGCAGTTGACGTAATACGTTTTGCCTCAACATGCTGGGCATTTTTCTTTTTCGCATCTGTTGATGGTTCATGTGCAGACAAAACGTCATCTGTCTTTACATTTTCAGCTACGACACGTTGAATTGAATATTGATCGATATTCATTAAACTGTCGTCGCCAACAATTACGATTTCTGTTCCGAATTCTTTTTCCATAGCAGCTAATTCAGCACGCTTTTGGTTCAACAAATAAATCGCGACATCGCTTGGGACCGTCATAATGATTTTTTGCGCCGCTTTGGCTAACAATTTTTCCTGCAAATGACGGAATAATATAATCGAAGCGGTTTGAATACTTGGAACGACACCCGCCCCCATACAATGTGGGCAAACTACGTACGAAGATTCAATGAAGCTGCTGCGCATACGTTGACGCGACAACATCAACACACCAAATGCATTTATTTTAGCAACCTGGGTGCGTGCGCGGTCATGTTTCATAACTTCACGCATCTTTTGTTCCAATTTACGATTGTTCTTTTCATCTTCCATATCGATAAAGTCAATCGCAACAATACCCGCCAAATCACGCAAACGTAATTGCAATGCGATTTCTTCGGCAGCTTCCAAATTCGTATTCAACGCGGTTTGTTCTATATCTTTTTCTTTGATTGCGCGTGATGAATTGACATCAATTGTCACCATCGCTTCTGTTTGGTTGATTACAATAGAACCACCTGATGGCAATACTACATATGGGCCATGCAAACCTTCAAGCTGTTTTTCAACGCCTGCCTTGGTCATCAAAGGAACCGCAGTGTCTTTGTATTGAATCAACTGTTTGCGTGGTGCACGACCATACAATTGTTGAAAATAGTTTTTCGCTTCTTCAAAGACTTCTTCACCTTGAACATACATGACGTCGTTTTTATCGCTGATAAAATCACGAACTACACGGCGCAAAAGAGAATCTTCGGTATGGATAGTCACAGGTGCGACAGATTCCAATGTTGTTTTACGAATTTCGTTCCACAGAGATGTCAAATAATCGTAATCTTTTGCAATTTCATCTTCTTTGGCACCCATAGCGGCAGTACGTAAAACCACCGTCATTCCTTTTGGAATCTTTAAGGTATGCAAGATATCACGCAAACGTGCACGTTCTGCCCTATCCGAAATCTTCTTTGATACACCATAGCTATTACGTTTTCTGGAATTAGGCATCAAAACCGCAAAACGACCTGCCAATGACAAATATGTTGTCATGGACGCGCCTTTTTGACCACGTTCTTCTTTGACGCCTTGAATCAATAAAATTTGCTTTGGTTTAATTACGTCCTGAATTTTGAATTCATGAGCGCGCTTAAGAAATTCAACATTATCTTCACCCGCACTATGATCATCGTATTCAGCGACTTCGTCTTCTTCATCATTTGGATCGTCGTCGTCATCAACGATATTAGCGTGTGCTAATTCCATCAATTTCTTTTTTTGTTCAGGTGTGACCTGATAATAATCTGGGTGAATTTCAGAAAATGGTAAAAATCCATTCTTACCAGTTCCATAATCCACAAATGCAGCCTGAAGCGACGGTTCAACACGTATAACCTTGGCCAGATAGATATTACCCTTTATCTGAGGTTTCGTTGTTGTTTCTACGTCAAAATCAGACACACGATTCGTAGCAGTATCTACCACCACCACCCGGGTCTCTTCCGGGTGAACCCCATCTACATAAATCTTTTTTGACATTTAATAATCCTTTTGTGTTGTGGGTGTATAAAAACATGACACGTTCCCATGGGGCATCCACGCCCATGCCAAGGATGCACGCAATGATCATAAACAGCGCGACTCGTATCAATGTAAAAAACGATAATATAAACACGTTCTTACCCTATTTTATACAACAGGTTATACGATATCAGATGATATTTTCAAAGGCAAGTTTTTTATTTTTCTGTTTCAGATGTATGTTTATCGTGGTGCAATGAAATTTTCGGCATAATCTGTTTGGCTTCCATCATCCAACGACGCATACGAGCACGCAACCAACGTTCGTAAATAAAGAACAAACCACCGACACCAACCAACGGTAACAAGTAATATATTATTCTGAACGCCAAAAGCGCACCAAATATATTAGCCTTGTCAACACTATCAGGTAATGCAGCGATAAAAATAGATTCAAAAACACCTATTCCACCCGGCACCTGACTAAACACACCGGCCACCATGGCAATCACAAACAACCCGATAAACATACCAAACGGCATCACAGATGCGGAAACATATGGACGAATACAGAAAAACAACACCATACCTGCGCATAACGCATCTAACATACCCAACAACGTTTGCACCAAAGCCGTTCCGATTGATGGAATTTTGAATTTTATTTGTCCTGCACGAATACTTTTGTCACAAAAAGCAATTGTCATTGCATAATACGCCAATATCAACGACGCACATGCAATAAACAACCCATTCATACCAGCGGATACCCCAGTTGAAGATTGCTCCAACACCGCAGGCGAAATCAAAAAATATCCGATAATTTCAACAGCAGCAAAACCTAAAAAGTAAGTAAAACCAGAAAAAGTCAACATTTTAAATATATCTGCCCCAGGAATTCGCCACCGAGTATAAAGACGATAACGTATTGCACCACCACTTACCATCGCATTTCCGGCGTTATTACTGATTGCAAACCCCAACATCCCAGCCAACATCCATTTCCACCATGAAATTTGGTGTCCTGTGTATTTAAGTGCTAAATAATCATAAAGTGATAAAACTATGTACCCGCATAAACACGCAACACATGCCATAACCAAGTTCAAAAAAGGTATATTCCACAAAGCACGTGCAATTTCACGCAAAGAATAATTACGCAGTTGCCAATAAAGCATCCCCGCAGCTAAGACAAAAAACAAAAGCCCCGCGTAATTTATTAGTTTCCTAAAAAAACGTTTCGTTTTAATCGACATTTTTATCTCTTGCAAGACAATAGAATAGCAACACGTTAAATAAAAATCAAATTAAATAATTTTTTCCTATTTTACAACAACATCGTGAAATATAGTAGCAGGCAATGTTCCACCTGTTATTTTTGACGACATCGGTGTGTTATCATCTTTGCCGACCCAAACCCCCATTACATAGTCAGGCGTTGCCCCAATAAACCAAGCATCACGGTTATCATTACTGGTTCCTGTCTTTCCACCAAACACATTTGGCGTATATGCACGTTTACCGGTACCTTTGGTAACAACTTCATACAATAACTGTTTCATATATTCAACAGTTTGCGGCTGTAATATAGTTATCTCATCAGACGGATTACGTTCATAAACTATATTTCCAGATGCATCTTTTATTTTATATATAGAATAAGGATGCACCGATTTCCCATCATTCCAAATCACAGAATAAATCGTCGTTAAATCAAGCAAACTCATTTCCGATGCACCCAATACAGTTGAATATTCGCGTCTTAAATTAGCCCCCACCCCCAACCGCGCAGCCATATTTAATACCGTATCAATACCGTATTCTTTGGTCAATTTCAATGGAACAGAATTCACACTTTTTGCAAATGCAGTTGCTAAATCTATCCCGCCATAATAACGTTCATTATAATTTTTCGGGTTATAATCACCGATTGAAAATGGGGAATCATTCACATAAGATTCTGGTGTCATACCATTTTCCAAAGCCACCAAATAAACCACTGGCTTAAATGCAGATCCCGGCTGACGTGGTGCCAAAACACGATTGAATTGGCTAGCCTGATAATCATCACCCCCAACCATAGTTTGAATTGCGCCATCTTTAGCAATCGCCACTATGGCACCTTGGTATTCACCAATTTGCGAAGATACAACCGCGGCAACCCGTGATTGCAAATTCACATCCATAGTAGTATACACATATAAATCTTGATTGATTTCACCCAGTCTTGATTCTACTTCATCCATTACAAAATCTGTCCAATAACGATATATATTTTTATTCTGGTTTTGAATGGCTGGTTTTAATTCTTTTGCTGCACGTTTCGCAGTATTCAAAGAAATATATCCCTGTTTTACCATTTCTGTCAAAATAACACGTGCACGCTTTATATTACGTTCTGGATTTTTCACAGGGCTATAAAGTGTTGGTGCTTTTAACATAGCGGCAATTTGCGCAGATTCTGCAACAGTCAATTCCTTAGCACCATGTCCAAACAAGGTAGTTGCCGCTGCATCTATGCCGCGTAAACCACCAACCAATGAAATTCTGTTCATATATAAATCAAGAATCTGATTTTTATCAAAACGATTTTCAAGCCATTGTGATAATATCAATTCTTGGATTTTACGTGTTATGTTTTTATCACGCGACAAAAAGATATTTTTTGCGGTTTGCTGAGTAATCGTGGAACCGCCTGCGGCGAAACGCCGATGGAACATATTTATAACCAGCGCACGAAACATTCCTCGAAAAGAAACAGCCCCGTGTTTATAGAAATTTTTATCTTCGATTGCGATAATCGCCTGCCATACATGTGGTGGCAATTTTTCTACGGACACAGGTTCGCCCATAATTTTTCCCATAGAACGCACTTCGCGACCATATTTATCCAAAAAAGTAATTGCCGGTTTACGTGTTTCATTTAACATAGAATCTAAAGACGGCATTTTCACAAAAGCGTATAAGATATACAAACCGACCAAAGCTATAACAGCTAAACCAACATTAAAAAAGAACGAAAACAGCCTTGATTTCCAAGAACGCCGTTTGTCTTTATTATTATTCAAAGTTTTTGCGGTTTTTGCCACAAAGCCCCCCTTATGATATTGCTTTTTCGAAATCGGATTCATCCCAAATTGTTATGCCAAACTTTTGTGCATCTGTCAATTTAGAACCCGCATTCGCACCAGCAATAACTATATCTGTCTTTGGTGATACAGACGATTGCGGTTTTGCCCCCATACGTTCAAGAATTTCTTTTGCCGCATCACGAGTATATTTTTCAAGTGTTCCGGTCAACACAACGCGTTTTCCATTTAACACATCATTTTGAATAATTGTATTTTCTGGGTTCTTTATGTTTATGTATTTCAACAAATCGTCCAATGCAGCCATTGAATGTTCATCATCAAAGAAAGATACTATTTCATTTGCCATAACATCGCCGATACCGTCTATTTCAATCAGACGTGCCATACTCGCATTCCGCAAAGCCGACAACGACTTGAATTCACGCGCTAATATCTTTGCGGTCACTTCCCCCACATCAGGTATTCCAATAGCATAAATCAAGCGATGCAAATCAACATTTTTTGCGTTTTCTATGGATTTTTCTAAATTAGACACAGATTTCGCACCAAATCCATCTAAACTTTCTATGACCTCACCATATTCAGGTATCAACTTAAATATATCAGCGGCAGTTTTTATCCACCCTTTTGATGTAAATAATTCAATTTGTTTTTGTCCCAACCCTTCGATATCAAAGGCATGACGCGACACAAAATGTTCTAATTCACCACGTATTTGTGCTGGACATGCCAAAGAATTCACACAACGACGTGCCACCGCGCCAGATTCTTGGACAACCACGCCCCCACAAATCGGACATTTATCAGGAAATACAAAAGGCACCCGTGATTCTGCTATTTCTGCAACACCAACAATTTGTGGTATAACATCGCCGGCCCTTTGGACCGTCACTTTGTCTCCAACACATACACCCAAACGTGCAATTTCATCGGCATTATGTAATGTGGCACGCGATACCAAGACACCACCAATGTTTATAGGTTCTAATTCCGCAACTGGTGTTAAAACCCCAGTTCGACCAACTTGAACCGTTATGTCATTTAATTTCGTAATGCCACGTGCCGCAGGGAATTTATAAGCAATTTCCCAACGTGGGCTGTTCGCACGCGCACCCATTTTTTCTTGGACGGGAACGGAATTAACTTTGATAACCAACCCGTCAATATCAAACGGGATTTCATCACGGTGCAACATGACTTCGTTATAAAAATCTTGAACCCCGGCAACAGAATTTACGCGACGTGCCCATTGTGCAGTTGTCTTGAAACCCCACGATTCCAATTTTTCGAAATATTCAGATTGCGTGTTCCATGTGCGTTCTGACAATTCGCCATATGTATAACCAAACGCACTTAAATGGCGTGATGCGGTTATCATTGGGTTTAATTGACGCAACGACCCTGCCGCTGCATTACGCGGATTTGCAAATTTTTTATCAGAACTTTCGTTCAACGCGATAAAATCGCTACGGCTCATATATACTTCGCCACGCACTTCAATCAAAGCCGGAAAATCGCCGGACAATTTTTGTGGTATATCAGCAATAGTACGTAAATTCGCAGTAATATCTTCGCCCATGGTGCCACTGCCCCGCGTAAGCCCACGAACAAAAACACCATTTTCATAGCGCGCCGCAAATGAAAGTCCATCAACCTTTAATTCAACAAATAAATCATTATCAGCCAATTTATCGAACCAATCAGCAACCTCACTTTCATTGAACACATCAGATATAGACAACATTGGCACACTGTGTGGATATGATTTAAATTTCTCAGAAACAGCAGCCCCAACATGTGTAGAAAAGCCATTTTTTGCTAATTCTGGATATTCAGATTCAATTTCCAATATGCGCGATTTTGCTTCATCATATGTTGCATCATCAACAATCGGCGCATCATTTTGATGATACGCAACATCCCACGCATTTAATTTTTTTAATAAATCTGCGTGTTCTGCACGAATAAAAAGATCAGCTACTTTTGCCATATTTCGATTATAGAAAATACAATAAATTAGTGCAAGTTTTTTAGTGATAAATATTTCATTTCTGGGCAATTATACATACGTCTTTGCAACCAGTAAATTCAGATTCTATTGAATATATTTCTAAAATTTTGAAACCCGCTGACTTTAACAATCTATTTATTTCCTGTTCAGACATAATATTAAAATCAATTGTCAATTCTGAATTTAAAGGTTCTGTTATTGTTATTTCTTCGGATTTACCAATATATGTTTCTATAAAAAAATAGGCTTTCGTTTTCGACACATCATAAACAGATTGTAAAAATTTAAGCACCTTGTTTTTAGGCAAATGACATACAGAATATGAAGCAATCACACCATCAAAATAATTTCGTGGAAAATCTAATTCACACATGTCCATTTTTTTAAACACAGCATCAGATTGTTTTGTTTTTGCAATAGACAACATATTATCGGATAAATCAATCCCTATGATATTGTGTCCAAAATTTGATAAAAAAACAGAGTTATTCCCAGCACCACACCCTGTATCCAGAATAAGAGATTCTGGCTTCATATATTGCAAAAAATCAAAAATTCGAAGCGAGGGTTGCCAATATTTTTTATCATAATCTATAGCTATCGCATCGTATGTTGAAATAATAGCTTTTGTGTTCATACATACTTACCTTAAATAAAACGTGATTGTTGATACCACGCGAACACGTTTATTTATTGATTGTTTTTCATTATCAGACCAGGCATCAACTTGGTCGCGTGCGGTTATACTGAACACACCCTGATTTGCAGATTGAATTTTTCCCAATTTTGCATTGGCATCTTTTGCAAATTGTTCACCTGCAGCGGTTGCATTTTTGGTCGCCGCTTCTATCATTTGTATCTTAATATCATTAAGACCGTTAAAAACGTATATTGGTCCCGCATAATCTTCTGTAACGGTTACACCTTGCCGCACCAGTTCACCCATCTTTCTGGACACCGCATCAACCAAATTTACTGAATTTGAGCGCACCATAACCCCTGTTTCAATAACATATCTGTCATTTGATTCTTGGTCGCGACGTTCTGAATCACTATAGCCTGCAAATTTATCACGAACTGTTATTCTTAAATTCTGGATTTCACCGTCATTAAAACCATTTTCCATCAAGAAAGAGCGTGTTTTTTGGATATCTTCATCAATCGCAGATTGAACATTTGCCAAATCGCCCCCGACACGATTAAATTTTATATTCCAAATTGCAGTATCTGCAACAACGTCTAATTCTGCCAATCCCTTGACAGTCACAGTTCTACGCGCCACAGATTTATAAATACCATTACCGATAAAAAAGCCCCCCAGCGCAACACCAAACGCCAAAATGACAACCCACAATGTCGGCATATTTTTGATTTTTTCAGATAATTTCATCAGATTCCCCCTGCTTTATACGATGTCATTATAAGACATAAAAAAATAAAAGCAAGGTGACAAATTTAAGTTGATTATTTTTGGATATTTTTCACAGTATTTGTGACAATATTTTTGATATATTTTTGGTATTTTTTAACACCGAAACTGAACAACCCACCCCTTATATTCGCCGCTTTGGCTTTGGCATCATTAAGTGCTGCCTTTAAAACACGATTATCACGTTCTAAATTTGCATTTTCTTGTTTCAATCTTTCATTTTCACCTTTAAGCCATACATTGTCTTCGTGAAAATTTCTGTAATCGCCGTATAATTTTTCATATTCTGTGACCTGTTGTTCCAAAGCGGTCATTTTTGCATGGTCTATTTCCGGACAAATACTTTTAAAATTCCCCGTATAATCTTTTTCCATCATTATATTTTCCGGATTAAATTCGGCTTTAACAATGCTGTATGTTGTTTCGGGCCAATTTTTAACACAATCAAGAACATTTTGACATATTTTTGCTACATTTTCCAATTTATGCAAATATTTCATTTCCATTGAGATATCTAATCTTGCTTGATGTATCAAATCATTTATTAAACGTTCGTTGACTTCAGGTGTTGTATGCACATGACGAATATAGTAAAGGTAATCGTATGTATTAGCGACATTGTTTATTATGGCTGTGCGTGCAACAGTTAAAAATATATAGTCTGCCAAAGGAGATTTTAAATCATGCAAAACATTCGCATAGTTTCTGAAAAAGAACAAAACTCGCTTTTTTAAATCATTGTCCAATCCAGGCAAATCTTGCAAAACTGATTTGAATGCATCTTTGTTAAATTCATCTTGGTAAAAATGAACTATTCCAAACGATGTCATGCAAATTGCTTTGCGAATTGTGCGTTCTTTGTCAGTTATGTTTTTTGGGACAAGTCCAATGTGTTCGGTAATATTCCACGCCTTAAAAGCAGTTTTAAGATGATAAATACTGTCTATGCTTTTTGATTCCAATACAGGCAACGAAAAATACATGGCATAAGATTCTGCCATAGTGCGTTGAACATTTTGATTTGTGTCTTCAGACATATTTTTCCTCTATAACTTCCGTTACATTATAGACAAAAAATATATATTGTCAATAGTTTTTGTTTTAATAATCAAAAGAGCAACGATTTTAACAAAAACAATCTAAACAAATAAAAAAATCGCCACTTCGGGCGACATTTTTATTTATGGGGCGGGCGACCAGATTCGAACTGGCGACATTCGGTACCACAAACCGACGCTCTAACCAACTGAGCTACGCCCGCCAAACTAAAATTCGTGGTGGAGCTGATCAGACTCGAACTGACGACCCCTTGCATGCCATGCAAGTGCTCTACCAACTGAGCTACAACCCCAGACAGCGAAGTTATTCTATATTTCTTCTTGCAAAAAGTCAAATCTTTTTGCTAATCTTTTTTCATAGATATTAGATTAAGGAGTTTTCAATATGGATTACGCAAGTTTAAAAACCGAAGTTGAACAAAAAACAGCCCAAACATTAGAAGTTTTACAAGGCCAATTTGCAGGTTTACGCACAGGTCGTGCATCTGTACATTTATTAGATGGGGTCAAAGTCCCGGTATATGGTTCTGAAATGCCTTTGAATCAGGTATCAACTGTATCTGCACCAGATACACAAACATTGGCTGTGACAGTATGGGATATTGCAAATGCCCCAGCTGTTGAAAAAGCGATTCGTGATTCTGGGTTGGGTTTAAATCCTATGACTGCGGGTGGTGTTATTCGTTTGAATATGCCTCCATTGACCGAAGAACGTCGTCGCGAATTGACCAAAGTTGCCGGAAAATATGCAGAAGAAGCAAAAATTTCTATGCGTAACATTCGCCAAGATGCAATGTCAAAAATTAAACGCGCAGTGACAGACAAAGAAATTTCTGAAGACGATCAACGTAAATATGAAGAAGATTTACAAAAAGTTTTTGATGGTCGTGCCACAGAAGTTGACGCGATGGCAAAACAAAAAGAAGCCGACATTATGTCTGTATAAATCTTTATCCACGGGGTTCAAATATGTTAAAACTTTTCAAGAAAAAATCTTCAGACAAAACAAGTTCTGTAAAAATTCCACAACATATCGCTTTCATTTGTGATGGCAATCGCAGATGGGCAGAAGCACGCGGTCTGCCACCATTGATGGGGCATCGTGCAGGTATTTCTAACTTTGAAAATCTGGTAGATTGGTTTGTTGCTCGTGGCGTTTCCACAATAACATTTTTTATATTTTCAACTGAAAATTGGAACCGTTCCGACGAAGAAGTAAATTTCTTGATGGATTTGTTCTATTCTGAACTTAGCAAGAATATGGAACATGCTGCCAAAAAAAATCTGCGCTATCGCGTTGTTGGTTCACGTGAAAGATTACCAAAAAAATTGGCAACTTTGTGTGATAAATTGGAAAAAAGCACAGAAGAAAACACAAACGGAACCGTTGTGTTTGCCCTGAATTATGGTGGTCAAGATGAAATTATCAGGGCTGTAAATGCTGCGATTGAAAACGGTGAACCTGTGGACAAAGAAAGTTTTGAAACGTTTATGGACACTGGTGATTTATTGCCTGTTGATTTGATGGTTCGTACCAGCAATGAAAACAGAATATCTAATTTCTTGTTGTGGAAATTAGCATATGCTGAATTGCTATTTATTCCGGAACATTGGCCAGAATTAGTCAAATCTGAAAAATTATGGCAACATGTTTTAGATGAATATACTAAACGCGATCGCCGTTTTGGTGGTGGAAAAAAGAAAAATTATTCTGGGAAAAAATAAAAATGAAAAAATCTAATACTTTGTTACGCGTTTTAACCAGCCTAGCCTTATTGGTCGGTTTGGCGCTGATTGTGTTGACCGAAAAATATATACCAAAGGCACATATTGTGCGTTGGATTAGTATGTTGATAGTTATGGGCGGAATTGTTGAAACCATAGTGTGTTTTGTAAAAACATCAGCGAAAAATTTTAGGCAAAATTCTGTTTTATTTTCTGCGTTTTTAATGTGGTTAATTGTTATTTTATGTTCAGCATATGTGGTCGGTGCGCGTCCGTGGATAATGTTATGGATGTTGATGATTATTGTTGGTGCAGATGTCGGCGCATGGTTTTTTGGGCTGATTTTTGGTGGCGACAAAATGTGGGAAAAAATATCAGCCAACAAAACCTGGTCTGGACAAATTGGCGGCATTATTTGTGGCACAGGTATGTCTTTGGTTTATGGTTTAATCGGAACGCATACATTTATGTCTAATTTATTGTGGGTTGGTATAAGTGTTTCTTTGTTATCACAATATGGTGATTTAACCGCTAGTTTTATAAAGCGCAAATTAGACATCAAAGATTTCAGCAATCTATTACCAGGACATGGTGGAATTATGGACAGAATTGACGGATGGATTTATGTTCTGCCGTTGATTTGGTTTATGTTAGGCTAACCAAAGGACGAACTTATGCATACTATTATAACGATTATCGCATTATTGATAGTTTTGGGTGCTGTTGTCTTTGTTCACGAAGCAGGACATTTTATGGCTGCACGCTGGGCAGGCGTTCGTGTAGATGCGTTTTCTATTGGTTTTGGTCCCGCAATAATAAAATGGAAAGATAAACATGGAACGGTTTGGAAACTGTGTTGTCTGCCATTGGGTGGATATGTATCAATTTATGGTCAAGAAGATATGTTCAACCGCCAAAAATATAAAAATTTACCAAAGGCAAAAAAAGTTGGACATTATTTATCGACACCTGCGTGGAAACAGTTTATCATCTTGGCGGCTGGGGTGTTTATGAATTTTATGTTGGCATGGGTAATTTATTCTGCTGATTTTATGTTCAGACCACGCACAGTCCAATTACCAGTGGTTGGTCAAGTTATCCGTGATAGCGTTGCATTCAAAGCAGGTGTAAAACCGGGCGATATAATAATAAAGATTGATAAAAGCAGCATAAATAATTGGGGCGAATTGATTATTGCCAAAGAATTAGCTTCTGAACACAATGCACATGTATTGTTGGCACGCAAAGACAAATTGATTCGTGTTGAATTAGTACCTGCAGACCGTTGGGGATTGATTGCGGATGGCAGCAAGACGGAATTCTATCAAAAAGGTTTCTTTGGTGCAATTTATTCTGGATTACGTGAAACATATCACCAATCTAAAAATGTTCTTGTTGTATTAAAACAGATTTTGACTGGGGAACGGTCTTCTAAGCAACTTGGGTCTTTCATAACTATTGCCCAGGTATCTGGTCATGCATTAGAAGCAGGATTTTTTGTATTCTTGTCAATTATTGCTTTGATTTCTGTAAACTTGGGCATCATCAATTTATTGCCCCTGCCAGTGTTGGATGGTGGTTATTTATTGATATTGGTCATAGAAGCAATTATTCATCGTAAATTAAATGGTAAAGCAATGGAGGTCGCAATTATTTGCGGATGGATTTTAATATTGGCATTGTTTATATTTACTATGTGGAACGATATCACACGTGTGTTTGGATGGAATTAGAAAAAGGATAAGAATTGACTGAAGGCTTGAATATTTTGGATGACAATTATCCAACATTACAAAGTGCCTTGGCACCTGTGTTTCGTATGATTTACGCGAATCAAAAGCCGGTTTTTATAAAAGTTAATAATGTATATCTGTATATAGAACCGACTACGACTGTAAATGATATATTGGTATCCTATAAAAAACGTTTACAAATAAAACATAAGGTCTCAGAAAAAACGGTAAACAAATACGGAAGGTAAAATGAAAAAGTTTTATTTCATACGTTTGTTTGGTTTGTTTATATTTATACAATCTGCGGGTGCGGTTAAGTTATCGCGCATAACCATAAATGGAAATCAGCGTATGGATGCAGAATCTGTTCGTATTTTGGCAAATGTAAAGGCTGGTGATAATGTCGGTGAAGGAAAAATAAATGATATAGCAAAAAAATTACAAACCAGTGGATATTTTTCATCTGTGTCTGTAAAAACCGACGGGGATGTTTTAAAAATCAATGTTGTTGAATCACCAATAATAAATATGGTGACTGTTGAAGGAAATGACGAAATCAGCACAGAAGATTTAAAGAAAGAAATTCGCACCAAAGAACGCGCATCGTATGATACATCTGTGATTGGTGGTGATGTGCGCCGTATGTTGACCTTGTATCAACGCAAAGGATTTTTTGGAACAAAAATAAATCCAAAGAAAATCGAATTAGATAATAACCGTGTCAATATCGTCTATGAAATCAAAGAAGGACATCCGACATACATTGACAGCATTGATTTCGAAAATAATAAAAAATTTAGTTCCAGACAATTACGCAGTGAAATTTTATCGCGTGAACACGCGTGGTGGCGTTTTATGACTCAATTTGATGTCTATGACGAAGACAGAATTCAATACGACCAACAAATGTTGCATCAATTTTATATGCGCAATGGGTTTCTTGATTTTCGCATAACTGATGTCAAGGGTGAATTTTCAGAAGACAGAGAATATTATTCTGTGAAATATACTGTGGATGAAGGAAACCAATATAAAATCGGCGAAATAACTATTGACAATCCTTTCTCAGACGTTCCAGACAAAGAATTATATGATGTTTTGACCGTGTCAAAAAAAGATGTGTATAACATAGATGAAATTGATAACACTATGACCGCACTACGCGGTGCAGTCGCAGATCATGGATACGCATTTATAAATGTTGAACCGATCTCTGAAAAACACAATGACACCCGCACAATTGATATGAAATTTAAAATACAAAAAACAAATCGTATTTATATCAATTCTATCAATCTGTTGGGCAACGTCAGAACTTTTGACGATGTAATTCAACATCATATGCCTATGCGCGAAGGCGACCCATTTTCCCTGCAAACAATTGAAACGGCACGTCAGAATTTAATGCGAACACGCTATTTCAAAGAAGTCCAAATGGTTCCAACACGGTTGGCAGATGCAAATATGATGAATTTAGATGTCAAGATAGAAGAACAACCAACTGGTGAATTATCTGGTGGTTTTGGTTGGTCATCAATAAATGGGTTTATGGTTGATGCAGGAATAACAGAAAATAATTTCATGGGACGTGGACAAATTGTGCAAATTCGTGGTTCTGTTGCTCAATATCAACGTCAGGCGGTATTCAGTTTCACAGAACCGTTTTTATTTAATCGTGAATTATCTGGTGGATTTGATATAGCATACACTCAATACAAATATTCTCAACTTGGTGGTTATGGGTATGACCGTGATTCTTTTTCAGTATCGGGACGTTTGGGTTGGCGTTTAACAGACCATTGGACACAAACAATGCGTTTATCTGCGGCGTTTGACCAAAACTATGATTTACAGCAAGGCGGCTGGCAGAAAGCAAACCTGTATACACTCGGTACAAATTTGCGCTATCATAATTTACATTCTAATTTCCAGCAAAATACGCACACTGGTATTGTTGGTAATATTGGTGCTGCATATACAGGCTTTGGTGGTACAAATACATTTATGCGATATAATGCCGATATTATCGCAATGATAAAATTCTTAGATGACAGATGGCAATTACGCACATCATGGGATTTAGGGTATTTGCAGTCTTTACAATCTGATAATTATATTCCACGTGTTTATCGTTATTTCCTTGGTGGCGAATCTTTGCGTGGGTTTGATGTCGCTGGTGTTGGTTCACGCAACTGGTATTTTCGCAGTTATTCACTTGGTGGATTATGGAAAGCAAATGGTTCGACCCAGTTAAATTTCCCTGTATTTATTCCTGATGAATACCAGGTCAAAGGGTTTATATTCGCAGATTATGGCATATTGGGACGTCCACCAAAACGTGAATATGAATATACAAACCCATACACAAATGTCACAAAAAATAATATAATTGACCAAGATTGGCGGACATCCGTTGGATTTGGTATTTATTGGAATACACCAATGGGTCCAATGAATTTCTCGTGGGGTTGGCCATTAAAGATAAATGAATATGACCAAGAACAACGTTTCTTGCTGTCATTTGAAACTCAGTTTTAATTGTTTTGGCTTGACGTGGCATATGAAATTTTCTTATACTTTTGTTGAAAGATTTAAGGAGAAAGGAAATGAAAAAATATCTGGTGATATTTGCATTGTTGATTGTGGCCTTTGGAATGGTGGGATGCGGTCAAATTTATGATCGTGAACCGGTCAGTATTGGTTATGATAACAATGAATTGAAATTAAGTCCATGCGCCTGTATTTTGGTATATCGGGCATAAAGTGTATTTAATGGGGGGAACGGTTGGATTACCCAAACGATTTTGATACAGCGACTTTTCCTGCGGGCAAAGGCATTGCGTTGTCTCGTGGGGTGGCTATACGTATTTCAATTATTTTCTTTTTAATTATTTGTGCATGTGGATTTGTATTATTTTTTGCCCATTTTAAAAGTAATTATCCTTTTTTGATAACAAACGATCCTTTTACAAATGAATGGTCTGTTGTCACATATCCAGGAAAGCACGAACAAGAAACAATCGCGCAACATCAAATTGTCCAAGAAAAATTAGTCGGCGATTTTGTAAAGAATTGGTTTACGATTTCTAATAATGCAATGGAAAATAATATGCGTTGGCAAGAATGTTCTATGGATGAATGTGCTTCGTCACAACAATATAACCCGAACAACAAAGAATGTGCTTTGTTTTGTCTGTCAGACAAGAAAGTGTTTGAGGTGTTTACGGAAAAGGTTTTGCCTGAATACACTGCCAGATTTGAACAGGCATCTGAACAATGGGATGTTGAAAAACGTGGCTATCCTATGATTGTTCTTGCACCAAAAACTGTCACAGAAAATGGCAGTTTATGGCAGGTTCAAGCACAAGTATATTCCAGCATCAACGGATATTTTAACGTCATGGCTTTTGTAAAGGTCGCACGTTCCAAAGATTCATATCCCGTGACGCTGGGATATTACATAAAAGATTTTAATTCATATCGGATAAAATAATGAGAAAGATTAAATCGTTTTTTATCGGGATTATGTTATTAGCAATAATGTTTGCATCTGTCCTTTTGGTGACATTGATATATCGTGCAAATACTAATTCATCTGTTAAATCATATATCTTTCAATTAGGAAATTATGCGGGGGAACGCGTTGGGGCTTTGCAAAATATCAATGAAATTTCTGCAGTTGATTTACGCAATAAATTGATAAAAAAATACGTATCAGAATATTTCAGCATAATTCCTGGCGATAATATCACTGCACAAAGACGGACTTTGCGTGCCCTGTCAAGTCCAGATGCATATAAAGAATGGGAAGAAAATGAATCTGAAGAAATTGAAAAAATGGCTCAGCACGGTGTTTTTCGCCGTGTTCACATCAATGACACAGATATTGTGACAACAAATATGCCAGAAGGTTATGATTACTATAATGCTGTTCAGGCGGCACCTATTTATTATGCTGTTAGATATATGACAGAAACATGGCCAGAATCTAATTCAATGGGTATTGAACCAATTTATGAAAGTGGTATAATCTATATAGAGGCGCGATTTAAACCGGGTATCAAAGATTTTATTGATGTTCATAAACATTTGAAATCTGGCGAACCACCAATGGAATTGTTTATGTTTGAAGTGACCAACGTTGGAGACAAGGAAAATTGATAATGAAAAAAATTATGATTTTGTTGTTTTTGTCTTTACAAATGTTTTTGGCACCTTTTTTGCCTGCTGTTGCTGCTGGTGATGATTTTGATTTTGACAATTTCACAACTGCAGATGCAGATTCTGATGAAGATATGGTCACCGAACCTGTTTCATTAAATTCTGGCGCAGAATTGGTTGATGTAAAACAATTTGATATTGCTGGTGCAATGTTGGGAATGTCGTATGATGAAATCAATAACCTATTTTTTGAAAATTCTTCGTTGTACGCACCACGTAAAAAAGATAGTGTTATTTATTCAATAAATACAGAATGGAAGTATAATTTAGATTATGAATGTCGACAAAATAATATTTTTGTTCCTGAAAAAATTGAAAATTGTATCTATTCTTTGGCGCGAAATCGTGGGCTATTGTACGTATCCGAAATACATTTGGAACGAACATACACTGGGGAAACTGTTGATATTTATTTTACAAGTAATGCAACCGATAATGTTGTATGGAAAATTGTTTATAAAAATGACGTAGATAAAATGGAAGGCACCGGTTCAAAATTTGAAAACCAACGTGAAAAAAAGATCATTGCATTTTGGCAGGGTGTTTTGGATAAATATGGCACACCAAATTCTGATGAAGATAAATGGATTTCAACTGAAAATTCTTACGACCCAATGATGAAAGCATATTATGGTCAATTAGAATTGAAAGACAACGGAATAAATGTTACAGATTATTCGATAAATTTGCAAACAGCGCGTGAAAAATTCCAGGCAAAGCCATATGCGTTCTAAAAAAACATCTTATCAAATTGGATTGTATTCTGAATTCTTGGCTCGTTGGTTTTTGCGTTTTCACGGCTATCGCATTTTGAAAAATCGTTATGTGACGGGTAAAAACACTAATCGCGCAGAAATAGATATTATAGCAAAGAAACAAAACACTATTGTTTTCATAGAAGTAAAATCACGTCAAACCATTGACGCCGCTTGGGATGCAATTACACCGATTCAAGCAATGCGCTTACGCCGTGCCGCAGAAACTTTTTTAATGAATCAACATTGGAATGGCGATGCACGATTTGACGTGATTGTAGTTTGTAGACACAAGATATATTGGGCAAAAAACGCAATTTAATTTTTTATAACTGCGCTTTTTATCAATGTGACATCTTCTTTGATTCCGTCTATTTTTAGTTGTAATTGTCCGATACCAGATTCAAGAATTGTTGTTCGATTTTCCAACGATGTTATACGCTGATTTTGACGTTCTAATTCAGATAACGAAGAATCTTGACGGGCTATCCAATATACAATTCCGAAAAACAAAGCGATTAAAAACCACCCGCCACGCAATATATCCAAAATGTCCATAATATTTTTCTGTTTTTGCATATTTATTAAAATAATTTACCATATTTTTATGTTGGATTATTCCCCCGCTCTATTAAATTTTCTATTTGATGCACTAATGCGTTTTGGGCAGTCCACCAACGCAATTCATCATTTGAAACGTTTGGTCCAAATTTACGTTCTATGGTCAAAGAACGCAAATGTGCTAAAACTTGTTTCCCAGAATTTCCAGAAAACACACGTGCATAATGTTTTTCAATATCTTTCATTTATTTGTTCCTATATGATTGACATTTCTTCGTTTGCCATTTGTACAATTGGAGCCTGGTATTTTAATTCTGCATCACTGTGCAAAGATATTTTTTCTATCAATCCACGACGTGATAATATTTGCAACCCACGTTCACACAACGGTTTTATAAATTCGTGTAATAAACGGCCATATGTTGCGCCCAATATGCGAACCATATCTGCATTGCGTGCTAATATTTCGGTTGCCGTCATTTCTTTATCAGACAGCAGTCCTAATCTGTCCGCCAACAAAGAATGTCTGATTCTATCACGCAAATCACGCAATACGATTTGTGAAACATCAAAATCAGCCCCACTGGACAACGGTGTTAAACCAGAACTGCCAACTGCTTTTGGAATAATTGCACCTGGGGTTAAATTTATATTTGATAGATTTATAACACCATCATCATCAGCCTGCCAAATACCACTAACCGCGATAGTTGCATTTTTCAAAACCAATTCTACAACTTTGTTTGCTGTTTTAATATCAGGCAACGCACGCAACACAGGTCCCCGGCCATATATTTCGCCACTGACCACAGACCAGCGGAAAATTATATAAGGGTTCGTTTCAAAGGTTCCTCGTGCGACAACATTATTTTCAAAATCTCCGCCAACATCAACCCAAGCTGTAAAATCTGTTCCGATTAAAGATTGAACTAATCTGATTGGGGTTTGCGGATTGTTTTTAATTGTATCTTGAAAATTGTTTGGAAAAACAAAATTAGGATATTTTTCCATAACATCACACGCAGGTAATGACGTAGTATGAAAAACCGCACCTGGTAATAACGCAATATCTGTCATTGGAATTGCAGTGAAAGAAAAAGCAGAATCTGAACCAATTGGATTTTCAGCCATAAACAAACACGCCGTTCCTAATACGACTAAATCTGTATAACATTGATGTATTGTTGTGTAAAAATTTGAATCGTTCAAATGTGCGCGCAACATTGATGTTGCTTGGCCTGCATCAGGCGATAATTCACTTTCACGAACTAAATTTATCCACAAAGATTCAGGTGGTGTCAATAACGAATACATTGATGCAGCCAAATTGTCTACTGCATCAGATGCAGTCGCATCAAACAAAGTTGCCGAATCAGAATCGTTTGTTGGAATTGTATAACGCATAGCTGTTTTCCAACGATTCAACCAAATATCTCGTTCATCCAGCGCACGTTTATATAATTGCATAGTGTTTTTTTGCATTTTATTTTTCCTTTGGTTTATATTTTGAATTCTGTGTTTGCTTTCATAATCACAGACTTATTTAGCGCACTTTTTATTCCGTGTGGTGTCATAGTCAATGCACCTGCAACAGCATCCAATCCGTCATCATGCTCAGCAGAACCAATTGGTGTCCACGCCAACATTTCAGACAATAAAATTGTTTGTTTTATAGAATTGTGCATATAAAGACGACCTGTGTTTAACAAAGGTTCTACAGCATTCAAAATTCTTGTTTCTTTTTTTATATGATTTGAAATTGGTATAATATTGATTGAAATATGTTCAGTATTTGCAATCTGTCTCATAATTTCTGGTAATGCATTACCTATTCCGTTTACTTCTATACCGATATAATTTATTTTATGCTTTTGCATGAAAGATAACACTTGGCGACATTGGGTTGCCAATGGGTGTATATCATCGTCATCCACACAGATATATAAGATATCATGAACAAAAGCGTTTTTTGCTTTGTCATCACGATAAATTAGCGCACAAACACTACCATCTGAAACAGCATGTCCAGACGAAGGATCCCAATATAACGAAACACCAGTAATGATGTGTTCACCTATTTTTGCATATCTGCTGTCGAAATTATCATCATAAAAATGTAATGCCCCAGGATCCAGATGAATTCGTTCTTCGGGGACATATTCCAACATCATTTGTGCAGAAAAATGTCGAGGCCCCACAATACGTTCTAATTCGCGAATTTTTTCGGCTGGAAACATCTCTGGCCACGCCGGATTTCCGGTATTATCTATTATCGGTATCTTTAATTGTTTATAACCTTTTAAAAAAGGTATTGCATTATCAAAATTTTTGTTTAATCTAAAAGACATGGACTTTACTCCGAAAACTTTGCCAACAAATTTGGATGCAGAACAGGCCGTTCTGGCTGCGGTGCTGATGAATAATCGCGCAATGGAATCTGTGGCGGAATTCCTGTTGCCAGAACATTTTTCACATCCTGCACACCAAGAAATTTACAAATTAGCACTGCGCCAGTTTTCCGCTGGTATACCATTTGATGTTATAACAGCAAAAACGTATCTTGAACAACAGGGCGCATTGGAAACGGTTGGCGGTGTTGAATACCTATCCAAATTGGCATCTGCTGGGGCAACAGTTGTAAATGTTGAACATTATGGTCGTATTATTTTTGATAATGCACGCCGTCGTGATTTAATCAAGCTTGGACAAAATATTATCGAAAATGCGTATACAGAAGACCCAGATAAATCTGTTGATTTTCAAATAGAATCTACGGAACAGCAATTATTTAATTTGGCGCTGACTGGACAATCAGAACAAAGTGTTGCTACATTGGGCGATGCATTAAAAGGTGCTTTGCAAGAGGCAGAAATTGCATATAAAGCCGATGGCAAATTGTCTGGCTTAACAACAGGTCTTGACGAACTTGACCGTTCTATAAGCGGATTACACCATTCCGATTTGATAATAATCGCTGGGCGTCCTGGTATGGGTAAAACGACATTGGCGATGAATATCGCTTTTAATGCAGCAAATGCAATATACAACGGACGCGCAAATGAACAGTACAAGGGCGCCGTCGTATTCTTCAGTTTGGAAATGTCACAAAACCAATTGGCTGCACGTGTATTATCTTCTCAATCAAAAATTCCTGCTGCCCATATGCGCGAAGGTAATTTAACAGACGAAGATTTTATGAAAATGTCTGAATATTCAAATGCATTGTCAAAAATACCTTTGGTAATTGATGACACGGCAGATATGTCTGTTCCAACTATTAAAACTCGCGCACGCAGAATTGCTCGTAAATATGGTGGAATCGCACTTATCGTGATTGATTATTTACAGTTGATGAAATTGCCAGGCGGCAAAACAAACGACAATCGTGTCCAAGAATTATCAACGATTACACGTGGTCTTAAAATTTTAGCCAAAGAATTAGATGTTCCTGTGATAACATTGTCTCAGTTATCACGTAGCGTTGAACAACGTGATGATAAACGACCAATACTTTCCGATTTGCGTGATTCTGGATCTATTGAGCAGGATGCTGATATTGTTATGTTTACATACCGCGAAGAATATTATCTGGCGGATCGTTCACCCGAAAAACGTTTATCAGGCATGGCATCTGAAAACGCAACACAACATTGGCAAAGTCGTCTTGATAAATCTAGAAACAAAGCAGATATAATCATCGCAAAGAACCGTCATGGGAAACCAGAAACAGTCCATTTAAGCTTTACTGGCGAATATTATCTGTTCGACAATTTGAATACTTTTGGAATGCCATCCATGGCTGATGATGGCGGCTTCGAAACCCAGTATACAAGCGATGATAATTCTGGAACACAAACTGTTGTAAATGTCGACGATATCCCAGACGACATTATTTAATTATTTTTCTTGCCAAATCAATATTTTTTGACTATTATTTTGTCAACAATATAATAAGGAGTCCGCGATGGCACAAGAAGAGATAATCTTTCCAAATAACATCAGAACTTTACGCGCCGCTAAGGGCATGAAAATGACAGAATTAGCTAGACGTGCTAATTTGTCACTGTCTGCTGTTTCAAAAATAGAGAAAGGCGTTCGCAGATTAAATCAAAAACAATTGTTGAACGTATGCACCATTCTAGGTTGCAAACTGTCCGATATATTTATTCATGAAACAGATGCTGTCGCTAATCAATGGCAAAACGAGATAAAACGTCGTTTGACTGATAACGAAGGCAGTGGTTTGAAAATATTTGGTTCTGGTTTGCGCAAAATTCGTCAACGTGCAGAAAAAACTATTGCCCAAACAGCCAAAGCAGCTAAGATGACTCTGTCTGTTTATCATAAAATAGAAGTTGGCCAACGCGAAGTTTACGAAAACGAAATAGACTTGTTGGCAAATACTTTTGGCTATACTGCCGACCAATTATTTGAAGAAATTGCAAAACTTTACAAAGCTGGCGAATTGACCAAACAGATAAACAAAGTTAAAGAGCGCGTAAAATCTGTGTTAGAACCTGGGAATCCACAATCTGGTCTTGACATTCACGGTGGACTTTTTGGTGCACAATTGTATGACAATGCCCGCAAGAAATTGGTTCCAGTGTTTGGTATACCAAATGGTAAATCTATCAAATTGAAAAAATCTGATGAACATATGATTGCCGCTCCAAGTTCTTTGGAAGGAATCAGCGATATTTATGCAATTGTTCCAAATTCTAAACGTCTTGGTGGCTTTATCCCGGAATCAGCATATGTGTTTGTTGATGCAAATGCTAAACCTGTGGCTGGTGATTTAGCTGTTTGTATGGATGCTGATTTTACAAAATTGACACCAAATGATGTAGTTGATGTGCAAATCGCTACTGTCCGTCAAGATTCTCATGGCAAACTTCATGGGCACATATCAAACCCAGAAGAAAAATTGAACGCTTCAACAATGCACAAAGTGATTATGGTTGTCATGAAATAACATAGGTATAAAACTAAGGGGGGAATACCATGCAACAACAAGCTCATGTTATCGCACAACGCCTTTTGAATGTTTATCGCCAAGAACATGTTTTAATTGGTGGTTGGTCGGCGGTAAATCGTATGCTAATTGCAGAATCTAACGATCCAAATGTTATCGCAGAGTTGGAAAAATTGCCGACTGGTAAACGTCTTATTAAACATATAGAAAATTTACGTTCCGGTAAAACCCCAATGGATACAATTGACCCCGAATTGTTGCCATACGGTGGTTTGATGGCCGTTCAAACATCTAATATTTCTTTAACAGATGAAGAGCTTGCAGAGTTAAAATTTGCATTGGATAAGTTCGAACCAAATACAGAATCATTAAATGACATAAAACATTTAAAATGCGTTCAAAAATTTGGTAATAATTGGAAAGAAGACATCAAAGCAATATTATCCAAAGACAAAGATACATTGGCAAAATGGGAAAATGTTATCCGCACCGACAAGGCGTATCAAATGTGGGATTCCGCCAAAGAATTGACTTCTGAAACATTCACAGAACGCAGTCGTGCACAAATCCAAGCTGATATGCCTGAATTCGAAACTTACTTGCCTATGTTCGGTGACGAAGGGCAAGAGATTTTGGCAAAATTACGTACATATTTGTCATCTAATCAAAAATAATTATATTTGATAGATTGTATCTTTCGTATGTGGTGTACCAATATAAATCATCGTTCCATTTGGTGACAGTATAAAATCTAACTCTCGCAATCTTTCGCGTAAATTGTTTCTTTTTTGCTGGGTATTGCACGTATTAGGAACCTCTACGTCGTCACAAATTATCAAATCTGAACGCAACCCTGTAATATTTCCTGAAATGCCCTGACATATAACAGATGGCTCTCTTATACCTATGGGGCGTTTTATTGTAATTTTATGTACGCCCCACTCTTTTTTTACATCTGGTAAAACATCTGAACAATACGGATGATTTTCAAGAATATTTTTAATATGTCCTACCATCCGTGAAGCCAATCCAGATTCCGCTGATAATATTAAGATTCTTGTTTCTGGTTTATAATACAAAACACAAGCCGCGAAAATCCCCACTACTGTTGATTTTCCAGAATGTCTGAACGCATTTAACAAACCACGGTGTGGTTCATTATTTATTATCTCTACCAAAAAACGCATTATTTGTTCGTGATGTTGCGGTGTTTGAAACCCCAGTATTTTATTCCATACATGTAAAAAATCAAAGGCTGCCGTAATCGTCATTGTATTCAATATCTGGTCTTTCTGTCACAGAACCATAATCATTTATCAGTTGTGGCAAAGCTCCATCCAGAACCGTTAGCAAATTATTGTATAGTCCCAACACACCACCCCCAGATAATTTATCAGTTATTAAATTCAAAGTATATTCTACCTTGGTCAACAAATTATCACGAACGTTTTCCCAATCTGTATTATCAGTATCCATATTTTGTAAATCTTGGCAAACAGACAACATAAAATTGAAATCAGAATTCAAATCTTCAGGATCTATCTTTTCTGTAGGCTGATAATCAATAACTCGGTTTAACGAAATTTTGCGAAATATATCAATTTGCACACATGATTGTGGTGCCGAATCAAATTGAACTGTGCCGCCGATGAAATTATTATTTGGAACAACAGTATATTGATTATCACTTAATAATTCGTTATCTATCGCCACTTTGATATCAGCATTTTGAAAAAAAGGGAATGAAAAACTAAATTCTGTATCTATTCCATTTCCTGTGTATGTTATTTTATACATGATTATCACCTATCCTGCTATTTTATCTATTTTGGAAAGCCATGCTTTTAACAAATTCGGTTTATTTGTTTTAATATTTTGTATTTTTTCTAAATTATTTTTGTATTTTTCGTCATATGGTTCTGCTGTTTCATCACGTAAACGTTTTAATACCGCAGTTTCAGAAAAACCATTTCCAGAATTTCCTGTTGCGCCATATTTTGCTCGTTGTGCGGACAAAACTTTTTTTATTAAATTCGTTTTTGTTGCTTCATCTTCTGCTATTTGTGCTAGTATTTTTTGACGCTGATTTTCAGCGTTTTTCTTAGTATTTTTATAGTCTAAAATTTTTGTCACATCAGATACAAGTTGTCCCATAAAATATCCTTTTGTTTTATATTACGTACGTTCCATCAATTGTCACAGACAATATTGTCATAGGTAATTGTTCACTGCTGGAAATTGTCCACAAAGGTTTTAATGTGTCATTTTCTGTACCCAGTAAATTGATAACTAAATCGCCTGTATATCCGAGGCTGTTGTCCACAAATGCTTCGTTTGGTATTTCTACGCGATATCCATTTACGAATAGTGTTTTAGTGTTTATTACACGTACTGATATTTTGCGAGCACGAATTTTCTTTGGACCGTGCCCATTGACTATCATCGGAAATGCAGATATTGTGCAAGAAAAACCATATGTATCAACATCTTTCAAGCATCCAGAATCGAATTTTTCCAGTGCTGATTTTGTGCCGCGTTTAACTATGACATATGTTGTATTATCTAGAACACAAACATATTTAAAAAGTCCATCTGTTATATATGTTGCCCATGCAGAAATATCTGTGCTGACGTATTTGTTTAATACTCGCATACTGCCATCATCCATAACAACAAATAATTGGTGCGTATTTTGATTGTATGCCATACTGACCGGATTATTCATTAAATGCTTAGAATAAGAACATAAATCAGTAGCACTATAATTTTCACCGATAACATCTAAGTCTAATTCACGAATATCTTTGCCAGATTCAGATATAAATACTGTACTTGATTCTATTTTTTGTGGTGGCAAATACCTATCTGAAATACTGCCCACAGATGTGTGTTGTTTTATATTCACATTTGATGGTGTTAATGGTGAATTAGAAATCGCCCATTCACCAACAGATGTCAATATCTGTAATTTATCACTGCTAACGATTGTGCATATTTGATGATGTTGCGTGGATAACAATGTGACACTGATTGCTTCATCATCTAAACCTGTGCCTGCATTAAAATTATAATAATCTCCAACTTTGGACATCCAAACCGAATTAGGTGCACTGTTTGTGCATGCAAAAATCAACCTGTTTTGATGAAATGACACACATGCCGGCCATCCACGTTTATCGCTAAACGCGCTTTCATACCAATCTGTCACGGGTGCATCTGGTACAGTATACGAACCATTTATAAAAGCAGTTGCATTTCGTTCATCTTGGACAGCAGCAATAGTCCAATATTTCCCATCTACATATACTCTTTCATTTATTGCATCTTGTGTCCAGAAATCAACGTTAGTTGTAAACGTTGCGTAATTATTGCCAAGATTATTTGTAGTTATTGTTATATTCACATTCGTTGCATCATCAAATTTCATAAATGGCATATTTATCACGCCATTTTCACCAGCGCTGAAAGCAAACACACTAAGATTAAATGTGTTGCCAACACGTGTTAATACTCGCGGTGCATAATCCGGATGTGTAAAAAATATTTTATTGAATCGCTGTGCATATTGCAATTTGGCTAAATCTGGCACCATCCATGGTGTATTCACAGTAGTAATTTTCTCATCATTACAATATACGTCCATGTATAGATTATAAATAACCAATAAATATTTTTCTGATTCGGTTATCGGGAAAGGAACAATTATTGCGCCACTGGATACGTTTTTTATTTTTTGCAATCCTGGTCTGCGCCGCAAAGCCCCTGATTCCAGCACATCCATATTTTCTAGTTCAGATAATCCATTTGAATTATTTGATGCATAAAATTCTGGAGATATTTCACCAAATGAAAAAGAATTTTGTGTTTTAAGAAAATTTCCCATAAATATCCCCTTTGATTAAAATCTTGAATCTATCAAAGAAAATCCATCTATATTTGACTGGTTTGATGTTGTACTGTCTATAAATTTTGCAGATTGATATTCTGATTCATATAATGCAGTTATCATCTTAAAAACATTCATATCACCAACCAAAGGTATACAAAATTCAGTCGCCAATTTTGTCGCAACTAATGTAGCAAAATAACTTGGAAAAGATTCAGGTGCAACACGCATAATCGCCGTAATTTCTAGTGTATCGGCTGCTGCATTTATTTTATTTCCGATAATTTTACCTTCACATTTTATGATTCGTAATACATTTGCAGGTATTACAAAATCACCATCTGTATTTTTGTGTAACACGATTGATTGCGTTGCAAAACGCCATGGAAACATTGATAACAAAGTATCTACAACCGGGTCAAACAAAGTTCGTGCTAACTGAGCAGTCGCAGAATCTTCACGTAAAGATTGAATTGGTTTTTCGCCTAACTTTAACAAGGCCATTGAACATAAATCTATTTTTGTAAACATATTAACATACCTATTTTATAAAAAATGGGCCGTATACAACGACCCATTGATAAAACATAAAAAACAATTAAGACAATGCACCAACAGTGATTGAATCTGCTGCAACAGTCAATACTTTGATAGTTGTTCCATTTGATCCATTGATTAAAATGATATCGCCAGAATTCATCAAAGATTTTACATTAGCGAAATATCCAGATGCTGTGATTGTTGCCAGTGTTGCATTTTCTTTGTAATGCCATAATGTGAAACCATTTGCATATGCAATTACTGACAAATTTTTATTTTGAAATGCCATTTGATTTTCCTTTTGGTTATATTACGAAATGTTTAAGCAGCATCATCGTCACACTTAATACGAACGATACCTTCCGCATCAATCAATACAGCACCTTGGGACATACTGTTGCTGATAAAGTGTGCAGCACGTTCACCATGCCATGTGATATCTGTTTTTACTTCTTGACCACATGCGTGACCAATGCTGGACGCATGATAAATAAAGCAATCACGGTCATCGCTGTTTGCTAATGGCAAAGAATTGCACAAAATCCAATTGATGCCTAACCATCTTCTAGATTCACAGCCATCAACTAATGGTGTTGCACTGCCAACATAATCAGCAGATACAAATTCATTCATAGCCATCAATTCATTCCATTGATGCACCCCAACAACCGCGAATCTGCGACCATCATCTGGCACATCATTTTCATTTAATTTTTCAACAGCGCTCATAATCAATGCTTTTGTTAAACCTGTTGAATAATCACCAACATATTGCGTTGCAGAATTCATTGCTGCAATAATCAATTCATCTGTTTTACGCCCCAATGCGTACGCACCAGCAGACGCGACAACACGACGTTCATCAACGTTTGTTTTCAATTCATCCAACGCATCAATCCAATCACCTGCATAATAATCTTGCAACGTGCATTCCACAGGGGTGTGATTTAAATTCATCACAGGAACAATTCCATGACGTGATTTTGTGCTGGCGATACCTTTGCCAACTTTTTGAAATGTAGTAGACGATCCAACAACGCCAGATTTACTGCGTATAGTGGAACGTAATTTTGTGCCCATTTGCTGATAAGCTAAATGAACATCTGCTTCAAATTGTTTTATAAACACTTGATCTACAGACAAAGACATATAACATCCTTTTGTTTGTTTTGTTAAAAAACGCCAATAACGGCACCACATTTTGAATAATGGTTATGCGAAATATCCGCGCCAAAAAAACAAAATAAAAAAATGGGTCCATAAATGGATTATCCAATAAAAAATTCAGTTAGACATAAAAATCTAACTGAAAATTTTATCAAAAAACCCTAAAATCTGCTGACTTTAGGGTTAAATGAAACAATAAATTATTATCTATTATTTTTTCTTTGCAACTTTCTTAGCTGTTTTTTTTGCAGGAGCTTTTTTAGCAACTACTTTTTTAGCAGCTGGTTTTTTTGCAGGAGCTTTTTTAGCAACTACTTTTTTTGCAGCTGGTTTTTTTGCAGGAGCTTTTTTAGCAACTACTTTTTTTGCAGCTGGTTTTTTTGCAACTACTTTTTTAGCAACTGGTTTTTTTACTGCTACTTTTTTAGCAGCTGGTTTTTTAACTGCTACTTTTTTAGCAGGTGCTTTTTTTGCAGCTGGTTTAGCAGCAGCTTTTGCACAACCACATTTTTTCTTAGAACCAAAGAACATAATTCTCTCCTTTTAAGTTTTTGGATAGAACAAAATTATTTTGTTCTTGATTCTATTTTATATGAATCAAATTAAATAGTAAAGAATAAAAAACAAAAAATATTTTTTATGAATATAATTTTTTAAAACCATTTTCTATTTTTCGAACATATTCAGGATCTTGGTCACGCCAATATTTTGGATCTTTCATCATATTACGTAAATCATCATCTGTTAAATTTTCATTCACGTTTTTATCTGTTAAAACTTCTGGTTCCATTGATTGCATCATCTTGTATATGCCTTGAATTCCCTGGGGTGTAGAGCATAACTCTTCAAATGCAGATACGGGTAAAAACTTTTCACCAAATGCATTTATTTCTTGCATTGCATCATTCATTTTTTGTGTTGAACCAAAGAAATTTTTTAATTCATTTATTGCATTTGATTCTGATTGCATTTCAAATAAATTTTTTAATGTTGGTTGTAAAAATTCTTCTGCGATGTCATAAATTTTTTCAACTTGTTTTTTTGTTAGACCTATTTCATGAAATTTTTCGCGAACCGATTCGTCATCTAATAAATCATTTATTGGATATTCATCTGCACTATCTGGAACGCCAATCGCATGATTAAATTTCTGTTTTGTGTTATCATCACTATCATCAGATGGCACAGTCACCATTGTTCCAATCTTTTTTTCTAATTCACAATAAGATTTTAATAACGCAGCTGTATTTAATTCACCATTATCGTCTAAAAATTTTTCTGGTATTTGTTCCATTATTTTTTTCCTTTGGTTGAAGATTCTTGTTTAAGAAAATAAATACCACCCAACATAAATATTGTTTGCAACATACTGAATAAATCTTGTTCGCCAATTAAATATGCACCTATGGCAGAAACAATGCCAATCCCAGAAATCACGTACGTTTTACGTCCTGATAAATATCCGCCATTTATTATTTTATTCATCATGAAAAATTCCTTTGTTAAATCACAGATAAAATAACATATCATCAAATTCTGCAATATATCCACGAGACGTTGCCCAATCAGGCATTACATCAACGCGATGAAAATTTGTTGCACCAAAAACAGAATCGCGTAAATTGCCATGCATCATAGTTTGCACAACACGTAAACACATCTGAAATTTTTTATCATCTGCATTTACATTTAATAATTTGAATCGTTCAGAATTTTCATTCAAAGATTCAAACATATTTTTATCATTTGCGATATCTTCAAAAGATTTATTGTATTTGATATGTATGTTGTAAATCATTGATGCAAAAGCTTCTACTATTGATAAAGAATTTGCATTTGTTTCAGCATAAACAATTCGTGCAAGTTTATAAGGGACGATTTTTGTATCGTCCATATTTTTTATAAGTGTTAATTGCATGTTTGATTTTCCCTATAAAAAAAGCACACAAAAAATGTGTGCGATGTTAAAACAGAACAAAAAAAATCCGCATAAAAACGCGGACAAATTTTCTATTCTTGATGTGCTTTATTGTATCACAAAATATCATCAAAGTCAAGATGTTTATATACTTATTTCGTCACCGTATGCTAAAATATAGTTAGTACCATCTAGCAAAACCAATGCACCGTTTTCATTCAGCCCTATCAATTTCATTACTTTTCCTTGATATGTTACGCTTTCATTTATATTAGTTGCTAATTCCATCCAACGTTGACGAACAATATTAAAATCAGCATCACGCCATTTATCAATTTGTTTTATTAAAACGTTAAACACATCTGTCACAGAAGCATTTGTAAAATCATTTATCTTGGTTGTTTCGTATTCTTTTATCTTTGGACATGTTTTTATATTTATACCAATACCAACAACAACAAAGTTTTGAGAATATTCAATTAAAATACCGCTGATTTTTTTACCATCAATTAAAATATCATTTGGCCATTTAATCTTCGGCTTTAAACCAAATTTACACAAAGTTTCTGCAACCGCCACACCAATTGCATACGCAAGGCGCGAATCACGTTCTTCGATTTGATAAATAAAACTGGCATATAAATTGCCGGTATGCGAAACCCATGTCCGTTTATAGCGTCCACGCCCATTTGTTTGTGCGGTTGCGGTGATAACAGTTCTGTCTGTCGCTTTTTTATTGGTGATTAAATCATACGCCCAATCTTGAGTGCTGGGAATTTTATCTAAGGAAATTAGTTTATATGTGTCCAATTTTATATTTTCCATTTTCGTTTACTATGAAATCGTGCCCATAAATTTTGCGCAATTGATAAATAGCATTTTCGACAACATGTGTCGTCACATCAGGCAACACACCCAAAGCAGACTTTAATTCCGACATAGACATATTAGTTTTTTTATAAAGCTGCACAACTATTTTGTGTTGCAACACTGGCAAATACACGTTTTTTCCAAAAACTTTGTGAATAATATCCGTGCTATTTACACAATCAAATATAGTTTTTTGTAAATCAGGCACCGAAATTGGCACACGAACACCAATATTATCAAACATTATATCCGCAGTATTCGGATCATCAACAACAACGGCGCATAAATCTGTTAAAATATGCTTCCAATATTCATCAGATGTATAAATTTTTATATTTTCAAACATAGTTTTACAATAGTCCAAAAATCTGATTTTCGCAACCATTTATTAGTATTTTACTAAGTTTATTGTCAAATATCCATATGTCCAATACCTTAAACAAAAACCGGAACTTTGTTTACACAAAAAAATAATTTGACAAAATACTTGACAAACACGTTTTTGTGTATTATATTTCGATTCGTCAAAGGGATAAAACCTGATGATCAGATGCCAAGCATCTGCGGGCCCGGGGTTTTCAGACTCCCTCCTACATTCTCTCTCCTCTGGACTTTGGGCCCCAAACATAAGTTTAGGATGCCTATTTCTTTTTCTCCTTTCCTTCCTTTCAAGGCATCCGAAAAAATACCGCCCCCCACGGACGGTGTTTTTTTATAAAAAGTATATAAATATCTATTTTTCAAAAACCGAAAATATTTCCCAATGGGACGCACCGACAAACTGATCAACTGGTATTGCAACCGTCATTTTATATCCGCCACGCCCTAATATTTCTTTGTCCCGCATAAAACTGGTTGGATTGCATGATACATATATCACACGTTTGACATTTGATTTTGCTATTTCTTTGCTCTGTGCCATAGCACCAGCACGCGGCGGATCCATTATAACAACATCATATTGATTTAAATTTTGCGCCAGCAAAGGCTTTTTAAACAAATCACGTGTTATACCATTTCCAACTATATCAAAACCAGTTGCGTTTGTTGCGTACGTAAAATTGCCCAAACCACAAAACAAATCGACCACCCTTTTTGCCCCATTTGTATATTTTACAACCAAATCACGTAAAATTTGTTCGGTATACATTGTTGGCTGAAGAAAAGCATTTGGCGGATATTTCACAATTTTGTCATCAAATTTTATTTCGGGTTCTGCATATAAACGTATTGTTTTATCGTTCCAAGTAAATCTTATTATTGATGCCGGCAATTTTTCAACCGCCGTTTTGAATTCTGCGTTAAAATAAGGCACATCACAAATCACGTTTACATCAATTCCATTTTCACATTTTGTTATTAAAACGCTGCCAGCCGCAGTCCACGGTAATTTTGCGACATACGGTAAAACAGCATTTATCTCTGGAACTAAATTAGGACATTCTTTGATATCAATAATATCCTTTGATTTGTTTTTATAAAAACCAAAATGTCCATCAACAAAACCAAAATCTGCACGACGACGTGTCCCAGCAGTTCCCCATATTGCATCATCTGTAAATTTGATTTTCGGCAAATTGGATAATTTTTCATCCATGTATTTTTCGTCTAAAAAATCATATTTACAGCCACCACAAATATTAAATAACGGACAACGTGCCATATTACCCCCGATTTTTTTCAAAATAATTCTAACATAAATTCTATCTTGATTCCAAGCTGTTTTGAATCTATTATATAAATATTATGAAAAACACAGATAAAAAAGTCGCTTTATTTGCAGGTGCATTATCTTTACCGTTTTTAACACGCGATGTGTTGCGTAAAAATGGTTGGGAGGTATTTGTCGTAGGGCTTAAAAACTTTTACGACGAAAAATTAAATCCTGATTTGGTAATCAGATTGGGTAATGGTGGCGCTGCAGCACGCGAATGTAAAAAACGCGGAATTCATAAATTGACTTTTGTTGGGGCATTGGGGCATATAAATTTATCTGATATACGTCCTGATTTATGGTCTTTGTCTGTGTTGCTTAGTGTATTAAAACATCAACGGGGGTATGATTCAATGGCTGTTGCTTTTACCAAGGCGCTTGAAAAACGTGGTTATGAAATTGTTGCGGCTCAAGATTTAGCGCCAGAATTAACATTTGAAAAACCAGGAATACAAACAAAAACGAAACCGTCTAAATCTGATATGCATGATATAGAACGTGCAATTCAGGTTTCGCATACTATTGGCATTGAAGATATTGGTGCATCTGTTGTTGTTGATAAACAGGTTGTTGCAGTAGAAGCAGCCGAAGGAACTGCGCGTATGTTAGATCGCGTTGTTGAAATGCGCAAAAACAAAAAGAAATCTGGTGGTGTATTTGCAAAAATGACTAAGCCCGGACAAGATTTAAGAATTGATATTCCCGCGATTGGTGTTGATACAGTCAAAGCGGTTGCCGCTGCTAATTTGCACGGAATCATAGTCAACACAAAAACTTGTTTTGTTATCGACAAAGATGCCGTTATTGCCGCTGCAAATAAAGCAAAAATATTTATCAAAGCAATATAAAAAAACCGCCGTTTCGGCGGTTTTTTAATAACAATATTTTTTATTTTTTCAAAATGTCTTTGATTGTCACCTTGAATACAACATCTTTGCCAGCCAGATGTGGAACATACTGTTGTGGGAAAGTGATATTTACATCACGTGTTTCGCCAACCTTGGCGCCAATTAATTGTTCTTCAAATCCAGGCACAAACTGACCAGACCCCAACATCAAAGGATAATTCTGTGCTGTTCCGCCTTCAAATTGTTCGTTTCCTAGAAAACCAGCAAAATCGATAATTACTGTATCACCGTTTTTTGCGACAGTTTGCGCATTACTATCACATCCTGTCAAACCCATAACACCGCACATTGCAATTATTCCCAATATTTTTTTCATCATATTTTCCTTTAATCGTTATATACGCATCTGAATCCATATTCGCGCATTGCAGCACCTTCGGATTCAACCCTGTAATCATAAAAAGATGTTGGACGCATAACCTCAGTCGATGGTCTGTCATAAACCATAACTATACTTTCAACATTACGACCACAAACGCGTTTCATTTCATAGTCTGCAACCTTAGCCAACACGGTTCGCATATCGCCGTCAACATCTGCACCGTTTGCGTTCTGCATCACACGCAAACGCATTTCTCGAACATCCGTATAACCCAACAAGATTTCAACACGAACCATTGTTCCCTTGTAATCTTGCCATCTTGTTTCCTTGCGAGCAGTATTCCAACGATTCGACATTTCTTCGCGTTCTGCCATAGTTTTTGGCTTATACGAATCTATGTTAGCAAAATCATTCTTTTCTGTCATATACTCTTCGGTTTCTTCAGTATATGTTGTGTTATCTTCAGATCTGAACGCCCCGCCACACGCAGCCAGCACAAAAGCTAAGCCCAAAATATAGAATATTGATTTTTTCATGTTTGTCTCTCTTTCTCGTTTAATTATATTCTATCAAATAAACTTTTTTGATTCAAGCCACTATTTATGATAAAATATAAAATATGTCGAATGTAGTTCTTGAATCTTTATTAAAGCCACTGGAAGAATTTTACACGCCTTCTTTTGTTGAAGAAATCGCGGTAAATCACGCCGGAGAGGTATGGATGCGCCTGCACGGTGCACGCGTTCCATGGGTTGCATATGATGCAGAAATTTTATCAAAACAATACCTGATTGATTTGATTCATACTATTGCAAACATATACGAAAAACCTTTTGACCCGATTCGTGGAATACCTGTAGTGTATGCAACTTTGCCTGGCAATCATAGATTTTCTGCAATTGCAGGACCAAACGTCCAATACGATGAAAACGATGTCACAGGCGGTGTAGCACTAAATATTCGTGGTGGTGGCGTAACGGAAACTAGTTTTGAAAATTACCATTTAAAGAAAGGTTCAAAATTATTAAAAATAAAATCACGCGAATCGGCACGACCCGATGATCCGTATGAAAGATTGATTTCCGCAATAAATGACGGCAGTCCTATTTTAATCAGCGGCGCAACTGCAACTGGAAAAACAACTTTTTTAAATCACATGTTGACATTGATAGATAAAAACAGTCGCGTTATAACTGTTGAAGACGCACGTGAAATTGTTGTTCCACAGAAAAACCGTGTCCATTTTATTTTATCAAGAACGGAACAAAATAATGATTTTAATTATGCCCGTTTGCTTGATTTGGTTGTTCGTATGACACCAGACGTTATTATTGGTGGTGAAATATCAACGGATAATGCATCTGTGTTATGGGAAATGTTGGGAACTGGACACGATCATTTTTATACAACAATACATGCAGAATCAGCCGAGGCTGCATACGCTGCTTTTGCAGACAGAATTTTACACACGCAACCCGCATACGATAGAACTGATTTGATTGCAGAAATGAAAAAGAAAATTCGTGTTGTCCAACTGTCGCGTGACGGTGCTTTGCGTGCGGTGACTGAGGTTGTATAATTTTTCCTTTACATAAAATTCTGTGGGTTTACATCGATTTTAACACGAACATTTGCAGGTTGTTTCACTTTGTCCAACCACGCACGAACAACGGGTTGCAGATTTGCATGTGCATCACCAGAAACCAAGAAACGCATACGGTACCAATTTCTTATTTGATAAATTTGTGCGGCGATTGGCCCCATAATTTTTCCACCATTTAACACAGGTGCCGCATCTGCCAGTTGTTTACAATACTTTTGTAAAGTTTGTTCTTTGTCTGCTTCAACAATAACTGCAATCAATTGACCAAACGGCGGCATTTTTGCAGCACGTCTTGATTCCATATCTGATTCCATAAACTCGTCACGATTTCCAGCACAAATAGCAGTTATAACAGGATGTTCGGGTTGATAGGTTTGCAATAAAACACGCCCTGGAAATTCGCCACGCCCGGCGCGTCCTGCCACTTGGAATAATTGTTGAAACGTATGTTCGCCCGCACGAAAATCAGTTCCAAATAATCCCATATCTGCATCAACAACACCAACCAATGTCAGATTTGGAAAATGATGTCCCTTTGCTAAAATTTGTGTTCCAATAATTACATCTATTTCACCATTTTCCATTTTTTTAACCAGGCGTTCTAATGCTTCACGTGACATAATTGTATCAGATGATACCAGCGCAGTTTTTGCGTTTGGAAATTTATGTAAAACTTCTTCTTCTATTTTCTCAAGCCCCGCACCACGCATAGAAACTTCGTTCTTACATTGCGGACAAACACTGGGTAATTCATGCATTTTGCCACACATATGACAAACCAATTTTCCCAAATGTTTATGATAATTCAAACCAATCGAACAATCTGGACATTCTGCAACCCATCCACATTTTTTGCATTGCACAATTGGTGCAAAACCACGGCGATTTATAAATAACATAACCTGTTTATGTTGATTTAATGTTTCAGATATTTCAGTGCATAATTTTGGCGATAAATTTCCAGATATTTCTTTGTCAGAATCTTTATCGGTTTTATAAGTTTCGGGTCTTTCATCACGCATATCGATTGTTTCTATTTTTGGCAAAGTTGCCCCGCCAAATCGCGACATTAAACGCAACCGATTATATTTGCCACGTGCAACATTATACAACGTTTCAAAAGACGGTGTTGCACTGGCCAACACAACAGGAAAGCCAGTAATCTTGGCACGCAAGATAGCCATATCGCGCGCGTGGTAATTACCCATATCTTCTTGCTTGTACGATGTATCGTGTTCTTCATCAACAACAATCAAACCTAAATTTTGCCATGGCAAAAACAAAGCACTGCGTGTACCGACAACTATTCTGATTGTTCCATTTGCGACACCGCGCCAAATATCGCGACGACGCGCAGATGTCAAATTGCTGTGCCATACAACAGGGGGTGCACCAAACCTTTGTTCGAAACGCGACATAAATTGTGCAGTCAAAGCAATTTCAGGCATCATCAATAAAACCGATTTACCCATATTATATGCACGCAGTGCAGAATCAAAATATACCTGGGTTTTACCCGACCCCGTTATTCCGTCCAACAAATGCACAGAAAATTCATTTTTGTTTATCGCATCCGCAATCACATTTGCCGCATTTTGTTGTTCATCATTCAATACAACTTTGCCAGTATCAGAATATTTATAATCATATAAATCTTTCGTTTTTTCACGCATATCTGTTGGTATTAAAATTCCGTTTTTTATCATAGTTTTAACAACAGAATTTCCCACATGCGCAATATTTACTATGTCGTTGATTGACATCGCATCGTTGTCATTTGATTGAAATGCATCTGCAACTTTTTGACGCGCATCTGTCATTTTACAATTTGCATCAAAATTATACACGTATAATTGTTCAACAAGTGGCGGATTAAAAGCATCTGGAACATTGATAATTAAACGTAATACTGCACCTGGTGTCATCAAAGTCCATTCAGACATTTTATAAATCCACTGTATATCTGCATCAGACATATGCCCAAGATTGCAAACTTCCAAGATTGGTTTTATCTTTGATAATTCAAGATTGCTGTCGCCTGGACCAATAATAACGCCGATATATTGGCGGTTCATCACACTGCACCGCACAAAAGAACCGATATCGGCCGGCGCAGTTAAACGATAGTCATATCCCGTGTTTATGACATTTGGAATTAAAACTTTTACAATATCGCCAGTATTAAACATACCTATAAAATACTTGTTTTTTTCGATTTTTGCAACAGTGTTTTCAAATATAAAAATACTAAGATATTTGTTTTATAACGTATTCTAAATCTGCATCATCTGGAACATGCAAAATTTTGCAATCTGGCAAAAATTGAGTTTTATACCAAGTCCGCTGACGTTTGGAATATTGTTTTGTTTTTAATATCCAATCGTCAATTGCTTCATCTCGAGATATTTCACCGCGCAACATTTTGCAAATTTGTGATGTTCCAATCGCACGATCTTCTTCTAAATTATTTTCAATGATATATTTACCCTCTTCCAATGCGGTACCAGATATCATTTCAGGAATACGTTTTATAATACGATTTAACAGCAAATCTTTGTCCGGCAATATTAAAATTTTATAAGCATCTGGAATCAATGCCCCACGACGAGGTAATTTTTGCCACTGGGATAATGGTGTGCCCGTTTCCAAGAATACCTCTAATGCGCGCGCAGTTCTTTGTGGGTCTGTTAAAACAAAATCTTCGGGTAATAATTTATGCACTGCATCTGGACAATTTTTTACCATGTCACGCGCTTTGTCACGATTTTCATCGCTGACATTTGGTATTGGTGAAATCCCATTTATTAAAACATTTATGTAATAACCAGAACCACCTACAAATATAGGAAACTTGCCCATTGACACAACTTCATCAAAAGCCTTACGTGCCATTTCCAAATAATCGGCAACACTGACATGTTCTGACAAAGAAACACATGAAAATAATTTATACGGCACGCCGTCTATGTTATCAAAACCGGCATCAACATTACCTGCGAACGGCGATGCAGATACAGATTCAATTCCACGATATATTTGAACACTGTCGCAATTTATTATTGCGCCGTTTATTCGTTGCGCTAATTTATGCGCAAAATCAGATTTTCCCGATGCGGTTGGACCCGCGATAATAATTGAATTTTTTTTCATGTTTTTGATTATAAATGCACGACCACTTGTTTTCAAGTATTCAATAGAAAAAATTCAAATTGGAATTTATGTTATTTTCGTGATATCATATATGTAAATCAAGGAAAGGAATAATTCATGAAAAAGACACGTGTTGCTATCAATGGTTTTGGACGTATTGGACGTTTGGTTTTGCGTGCAGCATTGGAATCTGGCCGCAAAGATTTAGAATTTGTTGCGGTAAATGATTTAGCACCTGCCGAACAAAATGCTTATTTGTTGGAATATGATTCTGTACACGGCAAATTACCAATGGATGTAAAATTAGATGGTGAATATATATTGGTCGGGAAACAAAAAATTAAATGTTTGTCTGAACGTGATCCATCTAAATTGCCATGGGAAAAAATGAAAATTGATATAGTTATGGAATGCACGGGTTTATTTACCAGTGCAGACAAAGCTCGCGTCCATATTGATTGCGGCGCAAAGAAAGTTTTGGTTTCCGCACCTTCTGTTGGGGCCGATAAAACCATAGTCTTTGGTGTAAATGAAAAAACTTTGTCAAAGAAAGATAAAATTATTTCCAACGCATCGTGCACTACGAATTGTTTGGCACCTGTGTTAAATGTGTTAGATAAAAAATTTGGTATAAATAACGGCTGGATGACAACAGTTCACGCATATACTGGCGATCAACAATTATTGGATAAAAACCACAAAGATTTTCGGCGTGCCCGTGCGGCGAATTTATCTATGATTCCAACTAGTACTGGTGCTGCCAAGGCAATTGGTTTGGTATTACCAAAATTAGCTGGCAAATTAGATGGTATTGCAATACGCGTTCCGACACCTGATGTTTCAGTGGTTGAATTAGTATTGAATATGAAAAAGAAAGTCAAACCAGAAACTGTCAATGCCGCGATGCATGCTGCACAATCGGAAATATTGGGTTATGTTGATAAACCACTTGTATCTGTTGATTTTACAACAAATCCGCACAGTGCTATATTTGATGCATCACAAACCAAAGTCGTTGATGGTAATGTTTTGCACGTGACGGCTTGGTATGATAACGAATGGGGATTTTCAAATCGTATGTGTGATACTGCGGTTGCGATTGCAAAAACATTATAAAAAAAGACCGCCGAAATGGCGGTTTTTTGATTTTAAGAAAACTTATGTTTAATTTCGCGAATTCGTGCCAATATTTCGTGTAAATCTTCATCTGTGACGGATGCAGCACGCTGTTTGGTGTTCTGAATTTCATCAACCAACACTATGCATAGCGTTGCCAATAATGCAGATTCTTGCAATGGACCTATTTTATCCAGAATTTGACGAGCACGTGCATCAACGATACGGCCCAGTTCAATCAGGCGCCCCTCTTGACCGTCTTCACAGCCCATAGGGTAATTTCTGTTCACAATAGGTATCGAAACTACGCTCATTTTTTCAACTTTTCCAATATAGAAACAGATTTTTCAATTAAATCTTTGGCACGTTCATTTTTTTCACGCAAATTTTTAATCTGTTTGGTTAAAATGGCCACTTCCAAATCAGTTTGTTTACTGGCACATGTGGCAAAAGACCGCAAATGTCCAGCCAATGCTTCTATGGAATCAAGTTCTTGAAAAATTTGTTCTTTTATATCCGTCATCTTTTGGTATTTTAAGATATTTTTTGTATGCGTTCAACCCTAAAATGTGATATAATACAGTTATTAAATAAGGGATTTTATTTCAATGAAGACGAAAATTATATACATTTCCGGTGATGAAATCTTTGATATTGCCGATATACGTGCCGCATTTGAAGAGGTTCGTGGCGCATTGAATTTAAGCAAAGATACTGTTCTGTTTGGCGTTCCTGTGGACAGTGAAGATGCAGGTTTATCAACGAATGAAGATAAAAACATAGACATTCAAAACAATATTATCACCGAAGAAGCTGTTGAAACAGTACCTGAAATTATAGATATTCAAGAAACAGATGAAATCGTCGAAAAAACGGATGTAGATGAAGAACCAGAACCCGTAAAAAAGGCGAAGAAAAGCACGCGTTCTCGCAAAAAAGAAAAAGTGGTAGTTGAAGAAGAGCCTGTGGAAGAATCTGTCGAAGAAAAAGTTGTTCCTATTTTATCTGTGTTATCTGCAAATGATGATGAATCCGAAGTGGTCGCAACAGAAAACGATGAAATTGTTGAAGACGTTGTTGAAGAACAAGATGTTTCACAAACAGAAATTTTAACTGATGAAGAAGAACAACAAATCGCTGATACAATAGACGATTCAGAAGAAATACCAGAAGCAGAATCTGATTTGGAACAATTGTTATCAGCAATGAAACCTTTGGCAGAAGATTCCCTAGATGATTCATTGGATGTTATTGATGAAAAAGAAACTGACAGTGAAGACGAAGAAGAAAATATTGATGCCACATTAGAACAACTGGCAACTGAATTTGTAAAAAATCAAGATAAAATATCTACTGAAAATAAAAATTCAAATCGCAGTAAAATTGGTAAATTGCGCAATATTTTGCCATTTAAACAATCAAAACACAAAGACCAAGGGCTGGGCGATTTATTTGGATGGGCAGGAATTGCAGCAAATGATGAAGATTTTTCTGTACCTGGATTTTTTACAAATGCATCGTCTAGAAAATAATATATGGAAAATGCAACCATTGTAACTTTGTTGAATAATTCAGGACTGAAAGTTTTCGGCATTGATACAGAATTTGTATATATCCAAGACCCATCATGTATTTTTCCATTTTTTGACTCTTTTTTTCATTTTGCCTGGGTTGTCATATTATTTTTTACTGCAGTGATGCTTTTTGGTTGGGGAATACTTTACATTAAAAACGGTGTAAAAATTGATTCGTTATTCAACAATGGGAAAACTATTATTTTAATTTTTGGTATTTTTGCTGCTGTAAAACCGATAGTAAATTTTATATACGGCGATAATTTGTTTGCGCAAAGATGTGATACAAAAAAAATATCTTTGACGAATGTACACGAATTACTGGAGCAAAGAAATAAAAAATTTTCAGAATCTGATAATTATTTTTTAGCAGAAAGTTTTAGTGTCACGGATTCAGGAATAAAAATTACATCCGATAATCAAACCGTTTCTGTGACAACTAATAATACCAGTAGTCTAATTGCTTCTGCTAATCCATCTGTTTTCTCTGACGTAGAAAAATCTGGCAATGATACAATTTATGTGATGAAAAACGGAGATAAAATTAAACGTTCTGGTGGAACGGTTGCATGGCGCAATAATAATCCTGGAAACATTATAAAATCAGATTTCGCCATGAAAAATGGCGCGATTGGTTCTTCGGGCAGATGGGCGGTGTTTCCAGATGAAAAAACAGGTTTAATAGCCATTACAAAGTTATTAAAAACAAATGGATATATAAATTTATCTATAAGTGGTGCTATACATAAATGGGCACCTGTGGGCGACGGCAATAACCCAGATGCATACACAAAACACGTTTCAGAAATGACAGGATTAAATGCCAATGATGTTATAAAAAATCTAAGCGATGCTGATTTAATGAATATTGCACGTGCAATTCAAAATGTTGAAGGGTGGCAAGTAGGCAAAGAAGAAAAAATATAATGATAAATACCAAAGGAAAATATTATGAATAAATCAAAAGTTTTTATGTGGATAATTTTTATAGTGGTATTATTTGCAACCGGTATCATTTTTTATAAATTTGTTTTGCCAAAACGCTCTGGTTCAAATGTGGAAAACACAACTGTAATATCACAAACATATGATATTGATACCATAGATGGATTTTCTGATGGTTTAACAAACCCAGACTCCATTATCAAATATGATTTAAACGAATTTGATACAGGGGTTGCAGAAAAATCCATATATTATGCAGATATAAACAATGATGGAACAAAAGATAAAATAACAAGAACATTTATTGAAACAGGTAATGCACATGCATATTATGAATACAAAATAGAATTAAAAATCGGCGATAAATATGTTGATGTGACACCTAAAAATTTCAGAACAACAAATGGTGCATCGTGCGATTTACAACAAATAAAATTTTCGTTCAAACCAAAATTCAAAGTCACAATTATTTCGCGCGCTATGGGTGATTTGTGGAACACGCCCACAATGGCATACAAACAAACATTTACTTTGTCATCTGATAATAAAATTCAGGCATCAAATAAAACCAAATTACGTTCAATTTGTGATGTCAAAGAATTATTTTAATTTTCTGTCTAATAAATGCATATTGCGCGCAGAATAAACAACATCTGCAGACACTAATAAATGGTCATATAAACTTATTCCTATGGGTTTCAAAGCATTTTCTAGTTCCACAGTGATATCTATATCTTGGGTCGAAAAAGAAATATAAGGTGTCGGATGATTGTGCAATAAAACAACACTGTGTGCATTTAAATCCAGTGCCTTTTTAACAATTTCACGAACATAAACTGCCGCCCAATTGATTGTTCCAGAGCTATGTATTTCATCTTGTATCAATTTAAATTGTGAATCAAGATAAAGAACATGAAATTCTTCTACTGTTTTGCCACCAACAACCAATTTGCAATAGTTCTGCAATGTTTGTTGGTTATGAAAAATCGGCGCTTCATCCAATGTATATTTATAATCTAGTTCCAAGATTTTATGAATAACCTTAAAGAAAGTTGCTGTGTTTTCTTTAACACCGTCATTTTCAATCAAAGATTCAAAAGATGCAGATAATAACTTTTGTATATTTCCATATTTCTTATAAAGTTGGCGTGACAACATGCGCACATCACATCTTGGAATTGCATAAGTCAGCAACAATTCTAAGATTTCATATTCAGTCAATTTATCTTCAAGAAACTTTTTACGTAATCTTGCACGATGCCCTATTTGTAAATTGTCTGTTGAATTAGTCATTTTGCATTTTTTCTGTGAATATAATTACACCGTCTTCTGTTATTCCCAATGTGTGTTCCCACTGTGCAGACAAACCGCCATCTACTGTGCGCGCAGTCCAACCATCTGCATCTATTTTGCAATCCGGTTTTCCTGTGTTTATCATTGGTTCAATAGTAAAAACAAGCCCTGGAACCATTTTAACATTGTCCCACATCTTATCGTAAAAATGATAAATTTGTGGATCATCATGCATAACTTTTCCAATACCATGTCCAACAAAATCTCGTGATATTGAAAAACCATGTGGTTTTACAACTGCTTCTATGGTCTTGCCAATTTCAGACAACGGGACACCCGGTGCACAAATTGAAATTGCAGCGTTTAATGCATCCTGACACGTTTGCACCAATTCACGCGCTTTGTTTGATACATTTCCAATCATAAACATACGTGATGCATCACCATGAAACCCATGATATTCTGCGGTTAAATCGACATTTACAATGTCGCCATCTTTTAAAATAACATCATCGCTTGGGATACCATGCACAATAACATCATTGACAGATGTGCAAATACTTTTTGGATATCCCATATATCCTAAATCCGAAGATCTTGCACCATTTTCTTTCAAAAACTGTGCCACTAACCTATCTATTTCACCCGTAGATATCCCAGCAACAATATATGGTGTTATAAAATCAAAACAACGTGCAACCAAATCACCAGAAACACGTAATCTTTTAAAATCTTTTGGTGCATAAACAGACGACAACATTTTTATTTCCTTCGCTTCAAAGCTAATTTTGCAGCACGCACAGATAATTTTAATGAAAAATCACGAATTAAAATTTCTGGTTGCATACCATTTGTTCTACACATTTTTTCTAAATCATTTAATTTAGACAAAACATTCACAATTTCATTCTCAGACCATATTTTTACAGCCAAATTAAATTTATCTGCCACTTTCCAAAACAATCTTGGTAATTGTCCATCAACAACAGCCGTCAAAAGTTTAGTAAAATGATTATATAACATTCTGACCAACATATTCGCATCTGCACCACTATAAATCAACCTATCCAATGCAACCATAGTTTGATTTATATGTCCTGCCGTCAAAGAATACATATAATCGTCTGCACTGGATGCAGATGTATCAGGCAAACATTTTTCAACATCTTCTAAATCAACAGTATGTTTATCAGAAACATATATCGCAATTTTTTGTAAAAAACTGCGTGTTATACCACGATCACCACCCATATGCGATAACATATAAGACATCGCATCAGGAGTAATTTGATGAATACCTGCGGATGCAGATAATTCTTTGTGAATCAAAGCTTCTAATGTTTTAGCATCATCTGTATAGCACGGCAGTATCGCAATATCTTTACCTTCTTCAAACAAACGACGTAAAGCCCCAACACGCAAATCACCTGCAGTAATAATTACAGTTGCACATAACGACGGTGTTGTCACCAATTCAGATATTATTTTACAGTCGCTTTCGCCTGCTCTGGATATAATAACCGCTTTGCGTCCACCAAACATGGACGGACTGCAACTTTCTGCAAAAACAGCATCTTGTTTATCACGCAATTCATCTGCGTCTATGGCTAATAAGTTATCTTTTTCTATTTCAAGTTTTTCAAGTGCTTTGTCACAAAATTCATCAACCAAACCTGCATCTGGACCATATATCAAAACAGCTTTGATATTCATTATTCCAGAATTAAAATCTGATTCTTTCCATTTCATATTTTATTTGATTTCTGATTTGTGCGTTTCAGCAATTACACGCATACCTATTTTATCTGATAACACGTTTATCACATTTGAAACCGCATTATTATAAGAAGCATTAGATGCAACCAAATAACGCACAAAAGTATAACTTTCTGATGCAGATTCAGAACCCTTAGCAATCTCTTTATTATCTTGTTTCAAAACATAGGATGCGTTTAATTTCACTTCCTGCCATGTTCCACTGCCCGTCAAATCAAATGCTTTATATTTCGTTATAGGGTTTGATAATTTCACAGTCAACGTATATTTTGCACCATTTTCATGCGCACCACCAAATTTAGCATTTAATGAATTTCTTAATTCTATACCGTTGATACCTTTGATAGGGGCGACATATACATCTGTATCATGTCCTGAAAACACGGGTTGAAAATTGCACGCAGCAACGAATAAAAGTAAAAATATTTTTTTCATTTCGTTTTTTCTATTGAAGTCCACTATTATATTAGCTACACTTTTATAAAATCGCAAGAGGGAATGATGAATATTTTTTTACTTTTCTTAACAACAATTCTTATGATTGGTTATTATGTGTTGTATACCCCATCTCAGAATTTGCCCCATATACAAAGTGACAATATTATAGAAATGGCTGATTTACAGGCCTTGGCAGAACGGGTTGTCACAAAACACATTAAATATATTCAAGATCCTAGAGGTTCATATGAAGAAGAAAACGGTATATCCAGTTGCTATTTTTGTCTGACCAGTTCATATCAGTATGATCCCAATTGTAGTGACAACACATATCACATTTGGTTAACAAACTCTAAGAATTATACCATTCCAGAAGGAAAATATAGTGCAATGGTAGAAATTATTGAAAAAGCCTATTCTATGAACAAGATTTTGGGTATATATGTATACAGCGCAACCAAATCGGAAGATACCCAATATTTTTTACTAACCAAAGGTTTTAATTTTACAGAGATGGCGCCTGGAATAAAAGCCGGTGCAGATAGCACAGGTTGCAGCTTGCAACCGGGACAACTTGTATATTTTACACAATTTAAAGACACTAGCGGCGGCGGTAGCGGCGGTGGCGGCGGTGGCGGCGGTGGCGGCGGTGGTGACGATGGCGAAGCCCCCGTTGATTGTAATACTTATTGTATAGATTCTGGTTACATGGCTGGTGAGGCGAATTCAGACAGGGTATGTCGTAATTTACATGCTGATGACTGTTTGTGTTATGCCGAACAAATGTGTGAAAATAAGGCTGTATTGACTTTGTATTGTGGGGCAACTCCTGCGATGTATACTTGTGAATCTTGTGATGCATACTGCATAGCCAGGGGCGCAACTGGTGGGGTTTTGGGCAATAATTCTACGTGTTCGTGTTATACTGATGACCCCACTGATCCAGAAGACCCAGAAGATCCAGAAGAACCAGAAGAACCAGAAGAACCTATTACTTGTCAATCATACACACATATTGGGTATCATATTCCAACGTCAGATGAAGCTGTGGTTGGGCAAACCATGACACTATCAAACCCATGTGGTAGTTGTTTGACATTAAAGCGTGATACTGCAAATTGTATTCAATATTGTGTTCCAAATCCAGGGGCATTATCCTTGCGAACCTGCCGCTATTTAAGCGGAAATTGCACGGGTGACAAAGAAAGCATTTATTTTGGCTTTGACACTATATGTGGCACCACAGGTGCAGACCCCGAAACGTGTTCTGTCCCCGATTTAATTTTTTCAAACGAAACATTGACAACGGGTATAGATGCAGGAGACAAAATAATCAGATTTGTAGAAACATCAATGCCAGAGGATAACCTGGGCAGTCATTATTATCATTGTATGTCCTGTGAATATGGTGTAAATTTTGAAGAATCTCTTTATCCATACACTGTTGTTTGCAAAGAACCACATTAAAAACTGTCGTTTGCGTAAAGGTTCCATTCGACACTCCTGCGATGTATTAAACCTTTTGATATATCGCCGTGTGACTGGTTCCATGCTTTCCATGCGGATTCCAAAGTTGGATATTGTTTGCTATGAAATTCAGAACTATTCACGTATTTAACAACTGTAGAATTTGCAAAATTTTTCGCACCAATGTTATAAGCAAATAAAACCAATGCATCATATTGATTTTGTGTCAGCGGCACAATGATATTATTTTGAACCGCCTGCTCTGCCATTATGACATCAGCACATAATAATTCAGCGGCCTGTTTTTCACTAATACCATTTTCAAAATATTCTCCGTTTTTTATCAAATGTCCATACCCAATTGTTGCGCCACGTGGCAACGGGACATTTAAATTTACTGGTTTGCCGTTTTTATCATCATAAATAACATGTTTATTACCAATTTTTACACTGCCTTCCATTTGTTTAAGCAGTTTGATACCATTATCACTAATTTTCATAATTAAAACCTTTCATATTAAATGAGGAAATAAAAAAAGACGGCAAAAAGCCGTCTGAATCAATGCGTTCATTATATCAGAAAACCACCAAAAAATCAACCTATTTCAACCCGGTTCACCCGTGATTTATTGGTGATTTGAGAAAGAAAATAAAAACATTTTTGCAAAAACGTAAATTTTTTAGTATAATATTCAAGTGCAGAAACATCAAATTTCTGTGTGGATTAAATTGTGAAACAAAACTATAAACAAAGGTGATTTTTATGTTTGAAAAAAAAGAAGACACTATTTATAAAAGATATTACCTGGGTGGCAAATGTGTTTGGAAAAAACAAAAATCAGCCAAAGAACTGTTTATGTCTGTAATAAACGAAATGAATGGTCATTGTGCAGATATGCAAGCGACACTAAGAAAACACACAAAAAAAATCTTAACTTACGTTGATGAACATTATGAGCCTAAGAAAGTAAAACCTGTGAAACGCAAAAAATAATTTGGTAAATTATTTCGCCATACGTGTCCTTGTGGCTATTGCTCACAAAAGCATCGTTTTCTAACGGCACATATTGTGTTATTGGCGAAATCTGAGTAAGGAATAAAAATACCACCCAAGCGGGTGGTCTTTTTATTTTGACAGAAATACTCATGCAATTCGCAAGCTGATTTGCTTTATGAAATTTTGTTATTTGGTAAAGATATTAAAATGTTTTTGAAAAATTTATGATATAATATTCTGTGAATAATAAAAAAGGACAAACAATGATAACAGATGCTTTTGATAATGCCACACTGGCGATTATAAACCCAAAAGAGAATCCAGATGCAGTGGCTGTTGATGCGTGCATTATTACTTTTTCATATAAAATAGAACAATACGTGTTGTCCCGCTTTAAGCCAACACAAATTGGCGAACTTCGTTTTGCCACAGGGTTAACACCGGTATGGCTTATTGAAAGAGATGGAAAAAAATTCGCATTTTTTAAGACCTATGTTGGTGCTCCAGCATGCGTTGGTTCAATTGAAGATTCTTTTGGATATATTAAAACAAAAAAATATATCCTTTTCGGTGGTGCTGGATGCTTAAATAAAGAAATCGCACGCGGCAAAGTTATGGTACCTAGCGCAGCATGGCGAGACGAAGGAACTTCATACCACTATATGCCTGCAAGTGATTGGGTTGATATTCGTAATTGTGAGAAAGTGTGTGAATTTATGGAACAAAGCAAATTACCGTTTGTACGAGGAAAGACTTGGACAACAGATTCTTTCTATCGTGAAACGCGCGGTAATTTCGAGAAACGCAAGGCAGCCGGATGTATCAGTGTAGAAATGGAAAGTGCGGCGGTTCAAGCAATGTGCGATTTCCGCAAACTTGATTTTTATGTATTTTTCACAAGTAGCGATTTGCTTGATGCACCAGAATGGGACGAACGTCATGCTTTTGAAGGACAGGTTGAAGGCACTCAACACGATGCTCAACATTTTGAAATTGCATTAGAACTTGCAGATTTCATAAGTTAATATAAAAAAGTTCGTAAATCGTCATAACGGGGTTAGTTTTCAACACCCAACTTACGAACTCGTGGAAACGTTGGAAAACAAAGAAAAAACCGACCCAAAAGGTCGGTTTGATGTTTCGCTCGCCACTTCGTGTCTGTGCGGCATTCGTAAGGCATCGCGATAAATCGCTCTGCCACTCATAGTGGCAGGGCCACTTAAGCAATTCACGAACTGACGAAATCAAAGATTTGTTGCAGTTCGGGAAAGATATTAAGGTATTTTTGGATAAATATTGTTGCAAAAAAACCCCCTTTGGAATATAATCACATATAGAAATTTTATTATGTATACAAAAGGAAAATATAATATGAATACATATTTATACCTGTTCCGGAAAGCATGGAGTTTTATGCGAGGTATGCGTGGCGCTTTTGTTATGGTGTTTATTATTGGATTTATTGGTCAACTTGCTGCACTGGCTAAACCATATTTTAATTCAAAATTTTTTAATGCTATTCAACTGGGTGGCGATAACATGTGGCAAAATATGTTTGTTATATTAGGGGTTTTGGCCATATTACACGTAATATATGTTGGCGCATGGTATTGTTCCACTTATTTGGGTAACAAGGTTCAAATTTATATCAAAAAAAATGCTATAATGAAATATTATGCGATTTTGTATTCATTAAATATGAATTATTTGGTAAATAATCATTCTGGTGACATTTTATCGCGCATACGTCAATCCGCAGATGGTGTTGCAATTTTTGCTTCCAGACAAGCGACAATCATAAGATATATAACTCAATTTATTGGTCCGGTTGTTATGTTGGTTATATTTTCTTGGCAAATTGCTTTGATAAGTTTGACATTGGCATTACTGATTATGTTAGGTATGACTTTTTTTGATTGGCGCCGTGTATCTTATATCAAAAAAACTAACTATACAGTTCATAGTTTCAACAGTTCTTTGTTAGATGCAGTTTCTAATATAAAAACAATAAAAATTTTTAAAAAAATCAACCAAACTATGAATGCCTTGGAATCAAAATACAAACCAATGGCAGATAAAGATATAAAACTATCATTGCTTGGTCATTATAAATGGAGTTTTTTTGATATTGGTTCTTTGTTCGTTTTGGTAAATGGTGTTATTTTACTCTATGTTTATATGACATGGAAATCAGGAGATTTGATTTTAATTGGAAATGTGTTTGCTGTATATGAATACATACACAACATCCAAGATTTTCTTGTTGGTTATGGTAATGAATATCAACAGTTATTACAAATGAAAACAGATTATGAAGAAATCAATCCTGTATTAAACGAAGTTCGCCCAAACATCAAATATCGCCATGTGCACAATTTTAAAAATCTGGAAATCAGCAATGTGAGTTTTAGATACCCAGAAAAAAAACAATCACAATTAAAAAATGTTTCGTTGCGGATAAAATATGGTGAAAAAATCGCGTTTGTCGGTGAAAGTGGCAGTGGCAAAAGCACAATGTTAGGATTATTGGCTGGCTGTCTTGATTGGCAATCAGGTGATTGTTTAATAAACAACAAAAAAACAAAAATAGCCGCTATTTCTGATTGCACAACATTTGTTCCCCAAGACCCAGAAATTTTTGCAGAAAGTATTCTTTATAACATAACATTTGGCGATAAAATCTCAAATGCGGAAATACAAAAAGCTATAAAAATATCACGTTTTGATGAAGTTATGCAACGTGCAAAAATAACCCTGCAAGATAGTGCAACAGAAAAGGGATTGAATCTTTCTGGCGGTGAAAAACAACGTCTTGCACTGGCGCGCGGCGTGTTAGCAATGAAAAATGCCGATATAATACTTTTAGACGAACCAACCAGCAGTGTCGATGTGTACAATGAAAATCTTATCTATGATGCGATTTTTCATAACTTTAAAAAAAGCACAATAATATCGTCCGTGCATAAATTAAATATAATAGACAAATTTGATTATATTTATGTTTTTAAAAATGGCAAAATTGTTGAAAGTGGAACTTTTAAAGAACTTGTGAAACAAGGCAACTATTTTACAAGGATGATGAAAAAATATAAAAATAAAATGTAAATTTATTAAAAAAGTTCGTAAATGTGTGAAACGGGACATATTTTTAACACACGATTTACGAACTGCTGAAAGTATTGGAAAACAAAGAAAAATCGGGCATAAAACCCGATTTGTTTATTTTGGCAGCCCCACTCGGATTTGAACCGGGATTCTCGCCTTGAAAGGGCGGTGTCCTAACCATTAGACGATGGGGCCAGGGTCTTAATATACCGCCGTTTTACCGGCGGTAGAAATCTCTGGCGGGATGTAAGGGGCTCGAACCCTCGACCTTCTGCGTGACAGGCAGACGCTCTAAACCAGCTGAGCTAACACCCCAGAGCGATAGCAATATTATACTGAACAAACACAAAAATCAAGTCTTTTTTCATTTTTTTATCATTTTCTACCTTTTTGATGGTATTTTTTAATATACATATTGACAATTTGTGATTTTGTATTATAATAATTGTATAAGATAACAGAAAACAAAAGGAAAGTAAGATGTGGAAATTGTTACAAAAACGTGAAAACGATAAAATCGTGGCTATGAAACCCAAATATGAATTCATAGACCAATATATTTTGGCCGACCCAAAGAACGTTTTAATCAATTACAGCGCATTTGGTATGTGCGGCAAAATACCTGTCGCATGTGAAACTGTTGAATCTAAAACCAGCACATTCAAAAATTGCGTTCATTTACCTAATCAACCAGAATTTACAGATTATTTAACGTCTTTGACGACAGCTGACAAAAAATTGATAAAAAATCCACTGTACAGAACAATTTATGTTGTAAATCTGGCACAAAAAAAACAAATGTTTATTTTGCCAGATATTAAAAACATAAAAAATCCTATATTCTCGGTCGTATTCTCTGATGAACCTGGGAAAGAAAAAGATTGGTTTTTGTATATGACCCCAACGTTAAATCGTGCAGTTATAGAGGCAGTAAAAACCTATACCCGTTCGTAAAAATAAATCCCGATGTAAAAATCGGGATTTTTATTTATTCTATCTTTGACAAATAAAACAAAGACAATTATAATCAGTTTCATGAAAAAAATAATCGTTATTTTTTGTTTAGCACTGTTGGTCTGTGGATGTGGCAAAAAATCAGAATTAATTCATGATGCTGATTTTCCACGTAATTACCCAGTGTATTAGACAATATAAATGTTTTGCGGGTATGGCGACTACGCAGTGCCGCCATTCACCGAGAACGAAAAACAACACTTCGGTTTTGCGGGTATGGCGAAACTGGTAGACGCGCTGGATTTAGGTTCCAGTGGGGCAACCCATAAGAGTTCAAGTCTCTTTACCCGCACCAATAAAAAAAACTTGATTTTGAATAAAATATAACATAAAATGCAGGCAATGTAAAAAAAGGTACAAAAAATGGCTAAAAAAGGTGGCAGCGAATTTATCAAACTGGAAAACAAAGAGACCGGTTTTTTCTATACTACTAAAAAGAACATGAAATCTGAAAACACTCAGGGCAAAATGAAAATGCGTAAATATGATCCAAAATTGCGCAAACATGTGGTGTTCACAGAAGCAAAAATGGGACACTAATCGTTCTCAAAAAAAATTTAACCCCGCAATCGCGGGGTTTTATTTTGCTGAAAGATAAAAAATTTATCTTGATAAATTTTGCAAAATTGTGCTATAATACTCGCGTAGGAATATGATGTTTTTTCAATACGTTTTGTTAAATGCATTGCGAATTCATCAAATGGGAAAAGAACTTTGAAAAATCTGTTGCATTTTGTATCGAAATTTTTCGCATACATGGTTATGTTATGTGCTTTGTTATTTAACGATGCTCATGCTGACACAGTAAAGGTGACCGACGCCACTTTCTACAATATGATAAACGAAAATAAAGTTGTTTTTGTTTACTTTTACGCTGGTTGGTGCGGCCCATGTAGAATGCTAACGCCACAAATAGTATCTTTAAGCAACACGTACCCAGAAATAGTTTTTGCGACATATGACACAGATCAAGAGAGTTCTATTGCTCAAATATATTCAGTGCAAGCTATGCCAACAACATTTATTTTTGTAGATGGTGAGAAGGTGGCACAAGTGGTGGGTGCAAATTTAAGACAAGTACAAAACTACGCAGCAACCTATGCCGCAATAGCGTCGGGGCCTGCCAAATATTCCATTTCATATGTGTTAAATGGCGGAACAAATTATTCCGGGGCACCGAGCCAATATACCGAAGGCACCGGTGCAACCATCAATGGTGTTCCAACACGATCTGGATATACCTTTACCGGATGGTGCACAGATTCGGGGCTAACGAATTGTGCGATGTCACAAACTATTTCTTCTTCGGCATCTGGCAATAAAACTTTTTATGCAAAATGGCTTCAATGTACGGCATGTTCTGCAACTAATGCTAATTGTTCGATAAGCGTATCAAATAACACATGTGTTTATACTACATCTTGTTATACAGGATATGGGGACATTCAAAATGCTGGACAATATAACCCCAGTTGTTCCCCAAATGAATATAGCGTCACATACAGTTGCGGGGCTGGTAACGGAACACCACCACCCGATGATATAGCTGTTTACGACGGATCATTTTTGCCCGCCGATAATACATGCACTAAAGATGGATATGTTTTTACTGGATGGATGGTATCAAATACAAATGACGTTGTGAATCCTGCGGAATTCGATTGGCATTATGCGGAAAATAAAACCCTTACCGCCAGATGGTCGCATCCATATACCATCACGTATTCATGTGGCGATGGCACGGGTACCCCACCGGTCACAGAAACCGCTTTGGGTGGGTTATCGTTTACACCGGCGGCAAATACATGTTCAAAATCTGGCTATGGATTTATTGGTTGGGGTATTTCTGGGACAAATGATGTCAGTGAACCGGGAAATACATTCACATATAACTATGATGAAGATAAAACATTAACCGCACAATATTGGCAATATAAATTTGATGTGACAACAATATCACTTCCATCTAGTATGAACCTTTCTTTTTATATATCTGCAACGGGAACATTTTACGTTGATTGTGGCGATGGTGGCACATTAAGTGGAAACGGTGTGTCTGGCAATAAAATTACACGTACAAATACAGCCGAATCAACATACACGTGTGCATATTCTAGTTCTGGTGTGAAAACAATTCATATCGGTGGTTTGGCAACTGGTTACAACACATCATCAACCGTGGCAGCAATCAGATTTTATGGTTCAAACCCTGGTGCTTTTGCGTCAATATCTGGATCGTTGTCAAAAATATTTCCACAATTGGGGAATAACAACGGGCAAACACCGCGTTTTTATCAAACATTCAGAGACACCTTTATAACCGCTATCCCCGAAACATTATTTTCTGACATAACCACCGGGGTACCTTACCTATTTTATAGAACATTTTATGGAACAAAAATAACAACCATACCGTCGAATTTATTCGCAAATATCACCACTGCTGCAAATTATATGTTTGATTCCACATTTGCCGAATGCTATTCCTTAACAACCATACCGTCGAATTTATTCGCCAATATCACTACTGGTGCAGATTATATGTTTAATTCCACATTTGCCGAATGCAATTCATTAACAACCATACCGTCGAATTTATTCGCCAATATCACTACTGGTGCAGAAAGGATGTTCTATAGGACATTCTCGGGGACCCATATACAATCAATACCGGCTGGATTATTCAGTAATATCACTACAGGTGCAAATTATATGTTTTATGCTACTTTTTACGAATGCAATTCATTAACAACCATACCGTCGAATTTATTCGCCAATATCACTACTGGTGCAAATCATATGTTTGATTCCACATTTGCCGAATGCGATTCATTAACAACCATACCGTCGAATTTATTCGCCAATATCACTACTGGTGCAAATTATATGTTTAATTCCACATTTGCCGAATGCTATTCCTTAACAACTATCCCATCGAATTTATTCGCCAATATCACTACTGGTACAGAAGGCATGTTCTATAGGACATTCTCGGGGACCCATATACAATCAATACCGGCTGGATTATTCAGTAATATCACTACAGGTGCAAATTATATGTTTGATTCCACATTTGCCGAATGCTATTCCTTAACAACCATACCGTCGAATTTATTCGCCAATATCACTACAGGTGCAAATTATATGTTTGATTCCACATTTGCCGAATGCAATTCATTAACAACCATACCATCGAATTTATTCGCAAATATCACCACTGGTGCAAATTATATGTTTTCTGCTACTTTTTACGAATGCAATTCATTAACAACTATACCGTCGAATTTATTCGCAAATATCACCACTAGTGCAGAAGGCATGTTCTATAGGACATTTTACGATTGCGATAATTTATCGGGTTATATACCATCAACAACATTTGCTGGTCTGATTGCAAATGGTTCACCAACCACAAGTTATATGTGGGGGGACACATTTACCGATACGCAATTACTGACATCTTGCCCATCGGAGACAATGCCATATATTACCGGGTATGAATCCGCATGGAATAACAAAGTTTCATGTCAAGATATTATTCCAATAACTTGCTCACCAGGAAAATATTTGGATGCTTATGATGCCATGTGTCATGATTGTCCGACCGATAATTATTGCACTGGTGGAACATATACTTATGATGGAACAGATATAGGCATAACCACATGTCCAAATGATTTGTATTCCCCAATGGGCAGCTCATCATCCGACCAATGTGGTCATATATTACATGTGGGTGATGATGTTGTGTATCTGCGTTCTGTAAAACAAACCACACCGTCATTAAATGTTAAGGTTGGCGATAATATTTACTATGGTAATATGACACCACAGGATGTCTTTATGCATGATGGTGCAGACCACAAATTAAAGATACAATTTGATGATGTAACCTATTCCTTATATGACGATACAATTACTGTCGAATAATACTGCCCCCACAAAGTGGCCTAATTTAATTGAATATATTTAGCCATAAACTATTATTTTCCAAACTTTCCACTGCGTGGAAATCCAACAGGGATAGTATGTCCTTGGGATGCGCGTTTTGCATACCATGGTTTAATATCGTCTAATTTAGTTGTGCCACGGCCCGTCGTCCAACCAAAACCATCAGATTTGTTAAAGAACATCGCATCAATGGTATAAGTGCGTTCCGCATTGTATTTCTGTAATATTACCCCTTTGCCGCGGACCATTTCTGGGATTTGCTCTGTTTCAAACATTAATAATTTATCGTTCGATCCAGACAATGCAACCATATCACCATCAACGCGTACACATAATATCGCAGGATTTCTATCGTCAACGTTCATAACCTGTTTCCCAGATTTAGTTTGTGCAACACAATTTTCACCACTGACAATAAATCCAGTACCATGACGCCCCATAACCAGATATTTCGCATTTGTATCCAACACAAACGCCTTTACTATATTTTCATCAGCACCAATATCCACCATCATACGCACAGATTCACCAAAACCACGTGCAGACGGTAATTCATTCGCCGCCAAAGTGAACATTTTTCCGCCTGATGCAAACAAATTGATTTTATCAACGGTTTGTGCATGGAAAGCAAATTGTAATTCATCGCCTTCCTTGAATTTTAAATCAAGATTATTTAAATCCAAATGTCCACGTGCCGCACGAATCCATCCCATAGTGGACAAAACCACTGTGATAGGTTCTTTTTCAATGAAATCGTCAGTATTTACAACAATCTCTTCGCCCAATGGTTCCCATTGTGTTCTGCGACGACCCAATGCCGTGTTTTTAGCATACTGTTTTTTGATATCGTCAAACCACGCATGTAATTGAGTATTTTGTAATTCTTCGTCTTCCAACAAAGCGCGCAATTTATCACGTTCTTCACGCAAAGATTTATCTTCGCGTTTGATTTCCATTTCTTCCAATTTACGCAATGAACGCAGGCGGGTATTCAATATAGATTCAACCTGAATTTCGGTCAATTTAAATTCGTCCATCAATACGACCTTTGGCTCGTCTTCGTTACGGATGATTTCAATAACACGATCTAAATTCAAATAGACAATCAACAAACCGCCCAATATTTCCAAACGTCTTTCAATATTATTCAAACGCCAATTTGTTCGCCGCAATAACACATTTTTCTGATGAACAATAAATTCACGCAGTACATCGCCAATCGGCATAACACGTGGCACACCATTTGAATCAACGACATTGAAATTCATATTGAATTTGTATTCTAAATCAGTCATTGCGAACAAATGCGCCATCATTTTATCACATGGAACATTTCTGCTTTTCGGTGTAATAACAATACGCACATCCGTTGTAGATTCATCCGATATATCTTCGACCAACGGTAATTTTTTTGCATCAATCAAATCAGCAATTTGTTCAATCAACTTTGATTTTATTATACCGTATGGAATCTCAGTAATAACAACCTGCTCTGCACCACGATCCAGTTTTTCAATTTCCCATTTTGCACGAACACGGAACGCGCCACGCCCAGTATCATAGTTTTTGCATATTGTTTCAAAATTATCGATTAAAACACCACCCGTTGGAAAATCAGGCCCGACCAGTTTTTTCATAATCTGTGCAGTTGTAGCCTCTGGTTTATCCACAACCAAATTCAATGCGTCCATAATTTCTGCGACATTATGCGTCGGGATATTAGTCGCCATACCCACAGCAATTCCCATACCACCATTAGCCAACAAATTAGGAAATGCACCCGGCATCACAGTTGGTTCAACCGTAGTCCCATCAAAATTAGGCATCATATCGACACTGTCTTCGTCAATACCTTCCATAATCAACATGGCGGCATCGGTCATTTTTGATTCAGTATAACGATATGCAGCCTGGGGGTCACCATCGATATTTCCAAAATTACCCTGGCCATCAATCAAAGGATAACGAACCGAGAAATCTTGGGCCAAACGAACCATAGCATCATATACGGACGAATCGCCGTGTGGATGGTAATGACCCAACACATCACCAACAACCGTCGCACATTTACGAAATGCCGCGTTTGGCGACAATTTTTGACGCAACATAGAAAACAAAATACGACGATGCACAGGTTTTAAACCGTCCCTGACATCAGGCAAAGCACGCGCTACGATAGTGCTGACCGCGTATGACAAATATCTTTCAGAAATCGCATCCGATAATTGTTGCCCAGATATATTTTCAACCACAGTTTCAGATTTTTTCATAATTTTTCCGCTTTTTTATCGGATTCAGAATATAACATTTGAAAAAAAATAACAAGAAAAAAACGCCCGTTTGGGCGTTTTTAATTGATATTCAACATTAGAAACCGAAAACCATACGTTGCTTTGACTGACGTTTCTTTTCGTTACGCACAGCTTCTTCTTGTAAACGTTTACGTTTAGTTGTTGGTTTTTCATAACGTTGACGTTGTTTCATTTCGCGATAAAGGCCTTCCTTTTGAGATTTACGTTTTGCAACACGCAAAGCCTGTTCAACGTTATTATCACGTACTAAAACTTTAACCATATTGTTATTCACCCCCTTTTGGCGAATTTGTATTTATTTTTTGAAAAAGGGGTTAAAAATCCCCCTTTTCCTAACATTCTGGTGGAGCTGATCAGGCTCGAACTGACGACCCCCTGCTTGCAAAGCAGGTGCTCTACCAACTGAGCTACAACCCCAGAACTTTGCATCGAGATTGTTTCATTTGACAGACCGCTGCACTGTAAAGCAACTTACCTCTACCAACTGAGCTACAACCCCAGAACTTTGCATCGAGATTGTTTCATTTGACAGACCGCTGCACTGTAAAGCAACTTACCTCTACCAACTGAGCTACAACCCCAGAACTTTGCATCGAGATTGTTTTCCTTGACAGATCCGCTGCACTGTAAAGCAACTTGCCTCTACCAACTGAGCTACAACCCCAGAACTTTGCATCGAGATTGTTTCATTTGACAGATCCGCTGCGCTACAAAGCAACTTACCTCTACCAACTGAGCTACAACCCCAGAACTTTGCATCGAGATTGTTTCATTTGACAGATCCGCTGCACTGTAAAGCAACTTACCTCTACCAACTGAGCTACAACCCCAGAACTCTTTGCTTGCTCTATTCAAAGCCCCTGTATTTTATACATTTATTTCAAAAATGTCAAATTAAAAAATGAAAATTACATCGTTATTAAAAATATTGACAATTTTGTTTTTTGTTTGTTATATTTTTCATAACAAAAAACAAGTATACGAATATGAATTTTGATAAATTGACTTTGCCAAACAATTTTGAAGAAAAACTACCAGAATTAAAGCAACGCACATTAAAATGGCAAACAGTTTTCAATTCTGGTACAGAAATAAATTCATCAGCAACAATATCTTTCCACGAAGTATTAGACGGTCGACCAATTGGAAATTTAGTGTTGGTACCGGCTTTGGCAACTAATTCGCAAATAGACCCATTGATGAAATCTATCACATATTGGGGTTTAACACATAAATATAATATTACCAACATAGATACATTCTTGGGCGATTTTGAAACGGAAATAACCCCCGATAATATAAAACAGTTCTCATATCTTGAATTTAAAAGCCTTTTGTATCAAACATTCAAATTCATTGCCCCATATACAACCAAAAACACTTGTGTAATTGCTCATTGTATTGGTTCGGTGGGTGTGACGGGCGTATTTAATGATTACATCAGAAACGGTGAAAAACTTCCGGTACAATCTGCGATATTCTTTTCTCCATGGCCAAAAATGCCTGCCCAGCAATACGATGCATTACAGGTATTACGTAAACGTATGGAAAAGAACAAAGACAAACAAGACATAGTTATGCAAAAGAAAATCCAACATATGAATTTTGTATCCACATTGCAAGAATTTGGGCTGATTATGTTTGATGTCAAATTCGAACCAGAAATTATAAACCAATGGAAAATACCAGTCACTTTTGTAGCCGCAGGCCGTGATAACATATCACCTGCGACACGTGTCAGTGAAAATTTCAACACTTTGCACAACATGCAAAATGGGCGTTATTTTAACTGTCTATATTTGCCAAATGCGCCACATTCTTTCAAAAATGCATACAAAGATAAAAACGCAATTATCAAATTGATAAAAAATCAACGCCTGAGATAAATACAAAAACTTGACAAACCAAATTACCGTATTAAAATATTCCAAAAAACAATTAAAACAAATAACGAAAAACAGGACACAAAAAATATGACAGACCAGTTAAAATTGAAAAAAAATAGAACATATAACCAGGTTGCACGCGGTGTTCGTCGTGTTGTATATAATATGACACCAACAAAAGATTTGCGCGCTGTGTATAATATGGAACGCAAAGAAACATTGTCACAATATGGTTTTACACCAATGGATATTGCCGAAATGTTGGTTAAATTGGATATTAAATACAATATCACTTTGCCGATTGATACATTCCCAAAATATAGCGAATTAACATTGGGCAAATTGATATACGAAACAGACCACGCGATTCAGCATAAAAAATTGCAACCAAAAACAAGCGATGATATTTTATACGTGTTCTGGCAGGTATTATCCGCCAAAGGTTTACCAACACACATAATGAACCGTGAAAAAGCGTTAAAAGAATATGATGTTGGTCCATGGTTTGCGTTATCTTTGATTCAAGAGTTAGAACGCCAAATCGGATTGAATCCTGCTCAAATATCAAAAGAAATTGAAGCTAAATTTAATGATTCTAAGTCATATGATTATTATAACGAAGTTTCCGTAGATGATATTGTTCGCATAGCAAATCAGCAGATTCAAAAAAACAAAGCAGTATCTGTCAGTAAAAATTTATCCGATGTCAAAACGGATATATTAGATTCATTTATGAAAGAGTATAACAGCATACTTAGAGTATAATACTTACACAGATTGAAAACAGGGGTTTGACCCCTGTTTTTTTGTAAAAAAAACACGGCCAATGACCGTAGATAACAAATAAACAATAAAACAACTACTTATTGGACCCAGATTGCTGCACGCCCTGAACCAACAGTTGGTGCACTATTCGTCACAGGAACGGAAATTTCCCCCTTAGACACAACCATTTCACCATCATTATTTTTAGAAATCGCGGTCACAATCGCACCAGTCGAAGAAGTGTCTATGTTTGCAGGCAATTTACTGTCCGCAATGTTTGCCACTTTGTTGACAGCACGGATTGCCTGGTTATACGCACCCTTAACATACGCAGCAGATGCAACACCGGCCAAATCTGTTTCATACGTAGTTTCAGCAGAATATTGCGGTAAAATATCTGTCGCATTTGACCCACTGTTAAGATGTGCAGGGTTCGTCGCCGTTGGCTGTGGATTCATTGCCACAGGATCAGCACGAACAACCATTGGACAACCAACAAACATCGCAACAACAAAAACACCAAATATCTTTTTCATAATCCGTCTATTCTGTTCTTATTTTGCTTTTTGTTTCAATTTATTTTTTATCCAATTCGTTGTTATCTGGCAACCGCATCTAAACGATTGCCAGATAAAAGGTTGTTATATTACAGTGGTTCAGCATAAGTAGCTGATGTAGCACTTGTAGTAGCAGTAACCACAGTAGAGCTAGCCGTAGCAGCTGGATCACCCCAATTTACGAACAAAGGAGTAGATATGCTTGTTGCATACGTAGCTGTCTTGATTGTATTTTCAACACCTTCATGTGTTGCTCTGCCATTAGCTGTAGATTGTGCAGCAGCAGCAGCGCTTGCAGCGGCATCAGCAGCAGATTGCGCAGCAGCAGCAGCACTTGCAGCGGAATCAGCTGTTGATTGTGCAGCAGAAGCAGCACTTACAGCGGAATCAGCTGTTGATTGTGCAGCAGCAGCAGCACTTACAGCGGAATCAGCTGTTGATTGTGCAGCAGAAGCAGCACTTGCAGCGGCATTAGCTGTTGATTGTGCAGCAGCAGCAGCACTTACAGCGGAATCAGCTGTTGATTGTGCAGCAGCAGCAGCACTTACAGCGGAACCAGCTGTAGTAGCCACATCATCAACATAACCCTGTGTTGCTAATTTATTATTAACTGCATTAGTAGTTTCACTTGTTGCCAAAGAACCAGTCAAATTACTTGTAGTGATTGTTCCAACAGCAACACCACTAGATGTTACTGAAATTGTACCATCAGCATTTTTCACACTCAAATGACCATTTCCATCATCTTGCAAGCCATTACCATCGGCATCATTTATGCCGGCAATCACAGCAGCAGCAACCTGTTCCGCATTTTGTCCATCTGCAGCCTTTTCTGCAACTTTGTTAATTGCACGAATCGCAGCATTGTATGCACCCTTTACGTATGCAGCGGACGCAACACCCGTTCTATCTTCTGTATTAATTGTTTCACTGGCATATGGTGCAACAACTGATGTTGAATTATTAGAACCAGCAGTAGGATTATACACTGGTTGTGGATCAACGGCACCCGCCTTAGCTATCATTGGACTGACGGCCAACAACGCCACGATCGATACACTAAGTATTTTTTTCATTTTTTTCTCTCTCATAGTTACTCTAGCCGTCCCTAAGCCAAGTTCTTTTATCCTTATTTTATCAGAAAAACACATATTTTTTTTCGTAGTAAATGAATTTTTTTTAAATTTTGTGCTTGACTTTTATTAAAAATATATTTTTTGCCCTATTTTCAATCAGTTATAATATAAAAAAAATTGTTATTTTTATGATATTTTTTACTTTTTATATAAATACATATAAATAAGTGAATTGGAATTATATTCTTAAAAAAATAATATAAAAAAAGTCGGCTCAAAATGAACCGACTTTTTATTTTTTACAAACAAATGATTATCCACCAAAGTCTGGTAAATCACTTACCTTCGTTGGAACAACAGCATTTGTTGTCCAATCGCTAACCAAGTTAATAACTTTGTTATTGATTGTATTGATATTATTAGCATTTGTCTTTGCTTTTTTTGCTACTTTGATCAAATTTGCTGCGACACCTTCGTCATCATTCAAATCTGTAGTTGTCAAGCCAGCAGCACTAAGTGCATCTAACGTCACCGTAGAATCCGATTTGTCTTGTTTCAAATCAAGCGCATCATCTATTGCATCAACCGCCGTCGCGATTTTGTTATCCACGGAACCCGACACAGATGAATCACCATTCAATGTCGTGATATCATCTTTGACACCTTCTAAATCTGTACCAACTTCATTGATTGCACCCGCAATAGTCTCAGCAGAAATCCCAGAAGTATTTGTCGCAGTAAAATCTGCACCTTGGGCACCAGCTTTAATTTGATCAGCAATAGAACCTTGGCCGCCCAAACCCTGAATTGCCAGAGCGTTCGCTTTGATTTGATCATCCAATGCTTTCAAATTAACACCAACTGAATTTGCTGCTTTTGAATACTGACCATCTGTTGTTGTAATATTATCAATAACAGCATCAATTGTATCAGCAGCAGCTTTATAGGCGCCCTTAACGTATGATGTTGTGGCAATATCTGTAGTACTGCCAGGCGCACCTGCATTCAATTTAGCAACAGCAGCATCAGCCACCATTGGAGCGACAGCCCACATTGCTACAATTGAAACACCTAATAGTTTTTTCATTGTTTTCTCTCACTAATAATAGCCGCACCCTAAGCAAGCTTATTTCTCTTTTATCATATCATAAAAAGCATCTTTTTTTTTATTATACAAACATATTTTTGTTATTTTTTTACTTGACTTTCAAAAAAATGCATTTCTTTGTTAAAGTTTTTTTCTTGCATTAGGGATTTTATTCTTTACAATAAGTCGCATAGCAAAGAACAAAAAAAGGAGAAAACATCATGAAAAAATTATTATTGGCTTTGTTTGCAGTATTGACTTTGGCAGCATGCACAGGTTCTTATCGTTCTGGCAATTGCGAATACGATTTCTTGTTGCACAAAGATATTTCTATCTCTAAATTGATAAACAGCTGTGGCAAATAATTACACAAATCAATTTAAAGCTCTTAGCATATATTGAATTGGAAAACAAAATATGCAAAAAACCACCCGAATCGGGTGGTTTCTTTTACTTTATTCATTATTTTATCAATAATTCTTTGCCGTGGACATCAACAGAAACGGTTGAACCTTCGCCAATCGCACCCGATAATATCATATCAGCTATCTTATCTTCAACCGCAGTCGTAATAAGTCGCTTTAATGGACGGGCACCAAATATGCCATCATATCCGTTATCTGCCAACCATTTAATAGCACTGTCAGATACATGCAAAGTTATTTGACGTTCGCTTAAACGTTTTTCCAAATTTTTCAGTTGGATTTTGACAATATCCGCCATCACATCTTTGCCTAATTGGTTAAAGAATATGATTTCGTCGATTCGGTTGATGAATTCAGGTCTGAAACGTTTACGCACTGCATCTATGTTCGGCAAATTGCTGGTCATTATTATTATTGTGTTTGTGAAATTCACAACGCGACCTTGGCCATCTGTCAAACGTCCATCATCTAATATTTGCAGAAAGACATTAAAGACGTCTGGATGTGCTTTTTCGATTTCATCAAACAATAATACTTGATATGGACGGCGACGAACCGATTCGGTCAATTCACCACCTGATTCATACCCCACGTATCCCGGAGGTGCACCAATCAAACGTGCAACAGAATGAGGTTCCATATATTCAGACATATCAATTCGTGTCATTGCGGTATCATCATTAAACAGGTATTCTGCCAATGCTTTGGCCACTTCTGTTTTTCCAACACCAGTCGGTCCAAGGAACATAAACGACCCCATTGGACGACGTGGGTCAGACAATCCTGCACGTGAACGACGAATCGCACGTGCAACAACTGATAATGCTTCATCTTGGCCGACAACACGTTTACGTAATTCGTCTTCGATGTTTAACAATCTTGATTGTTCTTCAACACTCAATCTGTCTGCAGGAACCCCCGTCCATTTGCTGACAACCGCCGCAATATGTTCTGGTAAAACGGTTTTATATTCTTTGGATTCTGCATTTTGTTTTTTAATCGCTTCTTCTAATTCTGGTATCTTGCCATATTGCAGGGCTGATGCTTTTTCATAATCACCATTACGCATAGCGGTTGCAACCTCTGCACGCGCGGCGTCCAATGCAGCCATCATATCAGATAACCCACGCATCTTGCTTTGTTCATCACGCCATTGAGCCGTCATTTTATCCGATTCTTCTTGCATTTTTGCAATCAAATTTTCCAAATCTTTCAAACGTTTTTTTGATTCTTCGTCTTTTTCTTTCTTTAACGCCTGTTGTTCTATCTTTAATTGCATTAAATGTCTATCCAATTCATCTAATTTTTCAGGCTTTGAAGCAATTTCAATACGAACACGCGCCGCTGCTTCATCGATTAAATCAATCGCTTTGTCCGGCAAAAATCTGTCCGTAATATAACGATTTGACAATTTAACCGCAGCAACCAGCGCAGCATCTGCAATACGAACACCGTGATGACCTTCGTATTTATCTTTTAAGCCACGCAATATAGATATTGTATCGTCAACCGTCGGTTCATCTACGTATACAGGTTGAAAACGACGTGCCAGCGCAGCATCTTTTTCAATATATTGACGGTATTCGTCCAACGTAGTTGCGCCAACACAATGCAATTCACCACGCGCCAACATAGGTTTCAATAAATTGCCAGCATCCATGGAACCTTCGCCCTTACCTGCGCCAACCATGGTATGCAATTCATCTATGAACAAAATTATTTCGCCATTGGCTTCTTTTACCGCTTTCAAAATTGCTTTGAGACGTGCTTCGAATTGACCGCGATACATCGCTCCTGCCATCAAAGCACCAACGTCCAAAGACAACAATTTTTTATTCAACAAATTTTCAGGCATATCACCCGATACAATTCGTTGTGCCAAACCTTCAACAATCGCTGTTTTTCCAACACCTGGGTTTCCAATCAACACAGGGTTATTTTTGGTTCGACGAGATAATACCTGAATTGTTCTGCGAATTTCTTCTTCGCGCCCAATCACAGGGTCTAATTTCCCGTCTGCCGCCAATTTTGTAAAATCGGTTGTATACTTTGCTATTGCCTGTTCCGGTGTTTCTTGAATATCATCTGGATTCATAATTTCACCTCTTGTTTTTCTTGTGCTTTTTTATATAGTCACATTTTTTATAAATTCAAGCCATTGGAGAATAAACCTGGGAATAAAAATCTTGCTTTTTACTGCTATTATTAGTATTGTGAACGTAAATTGGGGACTATTGAGAGAGAGGCTAGAAAAAGAAGATATAAATGAAACAGCAAGAACAACAGATTAGCTTTCCAATGATTCGCATATATAACAATTACGGCAATGTTTATGGGCTATTTGGAAATCACTATATTTTCAATTAAAAAAATGCTTACAAATCATTAAACGATGATGTATTTCGCGAAAGTGGTCGCAGTGCGTATTTTAAAGATGTTTGTTTTGGTCCATATATCAATTTTAACGAAATAAAAGATTTTGGAACACGATCTGTAGATGATTTTCTTGTTGTGTGTAAACCAGACAACAAAATTACAATTTATGATCAGACAACGCTTGATAATAAATCAAGAAAGATAAATTGGTTTAACGATGAAGATAAACAACAACCGATTATTTTTGAACCACAATTGACATTGTATGCGGCACCTAAAAAGGTGACTGATGAAGCAAAATATATGTCCGCCAATCAAACACATGTTGAAACAACTGTTTTTAAAATTATGAAAGAGATGGGTTTTGATGGTTGGTCATACGGGACGCAACAAAGATTTTTTAAACCATTTACAAAATACGAAGGGAAAAAACCAATAAAATATCCTGATTCTGCATTTTTAATAAAATCAGAAAAATATTTTTATTCTTATTTTAAAGTATATAGTATGGATATGAGTTTTGAAGTGTCTCATTTTTACGGTTCTGAATTACGGTCAAGATATTCAATACCTAACATAGTCGAACTTGTAAAGAACCTTAGAGAGCTAAGGACAAGACGTAATAATTATCTCAAACGTCAATATGGCAACTAACAAAAAAACACCACCGTTTTGGTGGTATTTTTTTAACAGCCGCCTATCAATAAAACGCTTGCGACAAATTGTTTTTTCTTTTAAAATTCTCCTGACAAATCAAAAGGTTGCCAATGTTTTCTTACCGTGACATTCAACAAATAAAATCACATGGTTTAGATGTCGATATTGTAAATCACCAACTTGAACTTTTCGCCAAAGGTTTTCCATACGCCGATATTGTAAAACCTGCATCTGATAATGACGGTATTTTGGTAATCAATGATTCTGATGCTCAAAAATATACAAATATATATGATGAATACTCTAAAAATCACAAAATAATGAAATTTGTCCCTGCTTCTGGGGCGGCAACTCGTATGTTCAAAGATTTATTCGATTTTTTAAATTCTCATGTTCCAAATAAAACATCAATGACTACTGTCGCAAACATAACAAAATTTGCATTTTGGGATGATTTAAAACAATGCGTGCCAAATAATGCATCAGATTTTAACATTATTGAATGCATAGTATCTGATATCGGATTAAATTATGGTGTTTTGCCAAAGGGGTTAATCGCATTCCATAAATCTGGCGATTATGCAAAAACGCCTGTCGAAGAACACCTTGATGAAGGTGCGTTATATGCAAAATCTGGTAATGAAGTCAATATACATTTTACTATTTCACCAGAACACAGACAAGAATTTGAATCTTTGCTAAACCGTATTGTGCCACAATACGAAGAAAAACATGGATTGAAATATAATATTTCTTTGTCGGAACAAAAATTATCAACGGATACCATTGCTGTAAACCTTGATAACACTCCATTCAGAAATCCAGATAATAGTTTACTATTCAGACCTGCGGGGCATGGGGCTTTGATTGAAAATATGAACGATATTGATGCAGATATAGTGTTTATTAAAAATATAGATAATGTGACGGTCGAATCTAATAGAAATGACACTATTAAATATAAAAAAATATTGGCGGGCATATTGGTCAAAACCCAGGCTATGATTTTCGATTTGATACAAAAAATAGATTCTGGATTTTCAGATACAAATTTGATTCATCAATTCATAACAACAAAAATTGGCATAAAACTGGACCAAATACTGTCTATTGACGAATACAGAAATATTTTGAATCGTCCAATACGTGTATGTGGGATGGTTCGAAATACGGGTGCACCGGGTGGCGGTCCTTTCTGGGTTCGTGATTCTCAAAAGATAACAAGTTTACAAATTGTAGAATCAAGTCAAATTGCACCTAAATCAAAGCATATTATGAACGAATCCACGTATTTTAACCCCGTAGATTTGGTTTGTTGTATCAAAGATTTCCAAAATAACAAATTTAATCTGAAAAATTATGTTGATGAAAATACTGGCTTTATATCTGAAAAATCTAAGAATGGTACGCCGTTGCGCGCGATGGAACGCCCAGGGCTTTGGAATGGTGCGATGGCAAAGTGGAATACTATTTTTGTAGCTGTACCAGGGACAACTTTTAACCCTGTCAAAATTGTTACAGATTTATTAAATCCAGGTCATCAGTAATCTAAAATAAAAACAATACTTGACTTTTTGCATTTTATATTATAAATTATTGCGCAGTAATTAAAGGATTTAGATATGCCACGTGTATGTAAAGTAACTGGAAAAAAAACAATGGTCGGAATGAATGTGTCGCATTCTATGCGTCATACAAAAAGAACATTCTTGCCTAATTTACAAAAATTGTCATTTCATAGTGACATTTTGGCTCGCGATTTTAGTTTGCGTATTTCTACTGCTGGGTTGCGCACATTGACAAAACATGGTGGATTAGATGCTTATGTTATGTCAAAGCCAGTATCCCGTTTGACACCTGAAATGGCTGCTATTAAAAAAGCTATTGAAAAGAAAAGCGGTAAAGCGGTTGCACCTGCAAAGAAACCTGTTCACAAACCAACACGCAGTGCTCGCTTGATCAAAAAAGTAGAAGCAAAGAAAGCATCTGCAAAATAATTTCGGTTCTGGCTCTGTGGCGGAACTGGTAGACGCGCTTGACTCAAAATCAAGTTCTGCAAGGAGTGTCGGTTCGATTCCGACCAGAGCCACCAGAAATAAAAAAACACCCTATGTCGGGTGTTTTTTTTCTTGATTTTCTGCCTATTTGAAATATACTCACAGAAAAGGAGTTATATTTATGCAATTTATAAAAACCGCTATTGACGGGGTCGTGATAGTAAAGCCAACTGTGTTTGCTGATTCACGCGGTTACTTTTTCGAAAGCTATAACGAACAAGAATTTATAAAAAACGGTATCACAAATCGTTTTGTCCAAGACAATCAATCAAAATCTTCATATGGGGTTATTCGCGGTTTGCATTGTCAATTGGGTGAACATGCTCAGGCTAAATTAGTCCGCGTATTGAAGGGTACTGTGTTAGATGTAGCAGTTGACGTTCGCAAAGGCTCCCCAACATTTGGAAAATATGTTGCGGTTAAATTATCAGATAAAAATATGCGTCAGTTATTTATCCCACGTGATTTTTTACACGGTTTTTCTGTTTTAAGTAACGAGGCCATCTTTGCTTACAAGGTGGACAATTTTTACAACAAAGAATCTGAATTTGGTATTCGCTATGACGATCCAGAAATCAATGTGAATTGGCGTTTACCAAAAAGCGCAATTATAACTTCTGAAAAAGATAGAATTGCAAATACATTGCAAGATTTATTGCAAAAAACATTATAAACATAAAAAAATGTCACAAAAATATTCCAGTTTTCTGGGATATTTTTTATTTTTTATAAAAATCAACTGTTTTTTTCATAAAGAATTATAATTTTTTTTTAAAACAGTATTTGGTTTAGATACAAAAATGTGATATAATACCACGTAGAGAGAAGAAAAATGTATCGTCTGAACACTCGATTTTTGTTAGTTTTCTTGGGGTTATGCACTGGATTAGCGTTTACCGCAGCCGCTGCTCCGTCTATCCGTGTATTGGGTGCAGGAAGCGCAAACAGTTCAAACGGCACAAAAGTTTCTGCAGTTAAAACTGGGAATAATTTGAAAGCCTCTAACGTTGGCTTAAACAGTTTGGCAAAGAAAGCCGCATCCGTTAAAACCGTTTCTCCAAAGACTTATGCTACTGTGCCTGTGACAAAGGTTGGAATAAATCGAATCGGTAATGAAGCGGAAAAAGAAGTAGAAACAAAAAAAGAAACCCAGCGTTTTCCTGGTATCATGACGAAATCGAATATTCAAACTGGGAATAAAATCTCGACAGATACATCTTCTGGTACTTCGACATCTGGTTATAATGTCCAAGATATATCGAATCGCTTGAATAATGCTGAGGTTAATATTGAAACAAAAGCGGACAAGACCGATTTGAACTCTTATTATACAAAGGACGAAGTAGAAGGTATCAGAACGAACTATTATACAAAGACTCAAATAGAAGACAGATTGTCTGCTATTGATACCAGTGCATCATCTGAGTTTATACAACGTTTGAATACAAAGGTTAATCAGCTTGGAGAAGATATAGATAATTTAACCGCTCAAACTGGCGCTATTTATGATAATACCACTGGTGAAAAGGTAAATGTATCTTTCTTGTCCACGTTTAATGCAACCCAGGTCTTAGGGGCTGAAGAATAAAGAAGAAAAAATGAAGAAATATATTTGTTCTTTCATAGCTATATCTGTCCTTAGCATTACGTCTGGGTTAGCGGCGGCTGTGACTGTACCAACACAAACGTATGTAGATGATGGTTTAGTAGAAGTTTACAGACGTGCAAAAAATTTAAACTCTGCTACCCAGAGTAATGTTAACAATTTAAAGAACTATGTTGGTACTCCGTCAGATCCAGAAAATTCTTCATCACTGACTTTGACACAACAAATTGAAAACCTGTCCAGTGATTTGGATGATCTTGCAAACGAATCGTCTTATGTTGGCAATCACGGCGTTTCCGTAACTGACGACAGAACAGTTAGTGTTTATGGACTTTCTGATAGTACAAAAACGAATAACAAGATTTACGTTTTCAAAAATAATGTGGCTACGGAACTTGAGATTGAAGATACATGGTCTGTTGCACCAGTGGACGCTGTACCTTGATGGAGTAGAAGGAAATGAAGAAGGTATTAGGTATTTCGATGATTGCATTGTTGGCTGTTGCCCCGTTTGCTTCACATGCAGCAGGACAAGCTAAGGCAGTCACGTTGATAAACGGTGGAAATTCACTTACGCCAACTAAAACTGTTGCCTCTACTACTTATGTCCAAGGTGCGTACAATACATTAGGAACACAAATAAACAACATTATTTCTGATTCAACTGTCCCCAGTGGCACTTATAATGCGATTGCAAACAATAAAAATGTTGCAGAAAACTTAGTCGCGTTGGATGCTGCTATTGATGGTTTGAATGGTAGCGGTGAAGGTTCTGTTGCAAATGCCGTTCAAACAGGTGCACAAAACGCAACCTATAACGCAAATGCTGAATATGGCCTAGGAACTATTGGCAAAGCAATACAAGAAGTCACTACTGCCGCTGATAATAACACAGCAGCTATTCTTTTGCTGAATGGTGATGTTGAAACGAGTGGTTCTGTTGCAAATTCTATTGCAACTGAAACAAATCGTGCAACAAGTGCAGAATCAGATTTAAGTGCTCGTATTGGGGAATTAGGTGCTGACGGACATTACATATACAAAGATGCCAGTGTTGCTACTAATTTATCTTCTTTAGATACAGCGGTTGATTTAAATACTCTTCATATTGGGTCGATAACTAATTTGTCCAAAGACCATAATTTATCTACGATTGAAAGTCGCTCTACATTGGTGTCTGCTATAAACACACTTGATGCGGCTATTGATAGTTTAGGTGGCTCAGGTTCTGGTTCTGTGGCAGAACAAGTTCAATCTGGGTCACAAAACGCAGAATATAATATGAATGGAACATATGCTCCTGGTACAATTGGCAATGCAATCAAAACAAACGCTAATACAATTTCTGGAATGCAGGCGCAAACTATAGATGTTGTAACAACATGGGGTGATGATGACCATCCAACGCCAGTAAGTTTGTTTAATTGATAGAATTTGTCTACGAATTATAAAAACCGGCTTGAATAGTCGGTTTTTTTGTTGTGTGAGACAGAGTATTTTATTTAATAGCCATTGTTGTATCTATTTTTATATTATTTACAAACATTTCATCATGTGACACTAATAGTATCGCTCCCGCATATTGATTCAAAGCATCTTCTAATATTGATATTGTTTTTATTTCTAAATTATTGGTTGGTTCATCCAGTATCAATAAATCAGGTTGATTATTACCTCCTAATATCGCCGCTAGTGTAGCTTTTAATAATTCACCACCAGATAACACCCCTGCTATTTTCAATGAATCTGACCCACGAAATCCAAAATTAGCTGCTATGGCATGTGCATCGTGTTTCAACACACCCGATATATCCATAATGTTTTCAATAATTGTTTTATTTTTATCCAACAAAGACAAATTTTGATTTAAATACGTGATTTTTCCAAACACAATCACTGTTCCAGATTGTGGCTTCAATTCGCCTTTGATTATCTTTAAAAGCGTTGTTTTACCAGAACCATTTTTGCCCACCAATCTGACACGACTTTTCCCGTACATAGTAAAATCAAAATTATCAAAAATGTTTTTTCCAGTATAACCGAAACGCATATTTTTTATTTGGACTAATTCTTTGCTGTAAAACGGTTTATTAGGCACAGGTATCTTGATTGTATCATTACGCATCTGTTCTCCCAAAGCGTGCTGAATAGCATTTTGTTCGTCTAATTTTTTTTGAATAATTGCTCGTTTTTTAGCCTCGGTTTCTTGGCTTTTGCCTTTAAGAGCATTTGCTTCTAACCTGCTACGTCTCTTGTTGGATATTTCCTTTTTTTGTTTAGATTCGTGATGTTGACGCGTATTTTGTGCAATATTCATAGTATTATTTAATCGCGCTATTTCTTTTCTGGCCGTTATGTATTTTGAATTAAGATTCTCATATTCTAATTGTTTTTGTTCTATATAAAAATTGTAATTTCCACCATAAATCTTTATTTGCCCATTTGATAATTCAATTATTTTATCCATTTGTTGTAATAATTCGCGATCATGGGAAACGATTACTATGCCATATGGGTATGTACGCAAGCGGTCAAAAAACGTTTGCCGGGCATCTGTATCTAAGTTATTTGTCGGTTCATCCAGTAGTAAAATATCAGAATAGCTGTCAAACGCTCGCATCAATTCAAACATTTGTTGTTCGCCACCACTTTTAGTATCAGATACGTTTATTTGATTTAACAAAAAAGATACTGCATTTTTATTTATCACACCTTGATTAGGCAATAAATCGCCATGCAGCAATTTTAATAATGTCGTTTTGCCACAACCGTTGTCACCAACAATGGCTATTTTGTCTGAATCATTAAAAACAACCGACACACCATTTAAAATGTCGTTGTCATCATACCCAAAAAAAACATTTGATAAAGAAATTAAAGCCACAATAAAACCCTATAATATTGTAAGCTAAACAAGACACACTACTGTGTGCGTTACTTATATAAAAAATACAATATTAATACATGCGCATCGGGTTTTATCCTTTTGTTATATTCACACTTTCATTATATTACCAATATATCAAATGTCAATAATTTATATTTTTATTTGAACTTAGCACACACAAGCAGTATAATATTCGTATGTATTCCAGACTTATGCAACATAATAATCAAATTCAAAGAGAAACCGAACACATAAATTCTGTTACGTCTATTCCTGGTGATGAAGTATGTGTAGTAAATTTTGCGGGTGTCGGGATAAAAGATGATGAGCTTGGTCGTAAGCTTGGGCATTTTATCGCTAATGATGTGTTACAAGGTTTTAATAATGTTGCAAATTATTTTGTTGTTTATAATTTTGGTTTTGAATCCGAATCACAACAACAAATTTTAAAAATACAACGCCAAATTGTATTTGATAAATATAAACAAAATATTATTCTACCTAAACCAACCACAACAGAAGAAAATTTAAACCTTTATATAACAGAAAAAAATTTTGATGCAGTATTTAGACGTGTGGTTGCGCCTCTTTTAAAAGAAAAAAGTAATTTAACAATCAAATACATTGTTGATGGTGATATTCCAACAATAAAATCTTTGCTTGATAAAAATCTTGCCGTAATAACTAAAAAGTTGAATTTCACACCGACTGAAACCATCAACACAATTCGACTTCATAAACGAAATGTTTTTTCATACCAAAAATACTATGTTCCAGAATATCTTGATATGCTGTTTGAAAAGATATTATTACCACGGATAACTGATGACAACGGAAAACGTTTACCAATTGATACTGCAAAACGCAGAATTCGTAAAATAACTTTTCTGGCGCATTGTCATGGTGGCTATGTCGTATTGATGATGGAAGAAAAATTAAAATCAAAAATGCAAGATTTAGGTTATTCGCAGGATGAAATCAATCAGATTTTATCTCAAATGCTGACCATTGTTTTGAATCCAGCATGCCCATTGGGTGTTGCAAAATCTAAATTTATAAGCTTTATGTCTATGTATGATAATACGGTTGATCGCCCGCGAAATTGGATTAGTGAATATATTCAGAATTTAAAAAACAAAAGAAAAAATTTAAAGCCTGGTTTTTTAACGGATACAAATGGAAATGTGTTTTTTGTAAACAATAGATTCGGATTACTTCGTCCGTCGCACACACCAAGCTTTGACGAACACAATAATGCGCACTTTTTTAATGAAAATTTAACATCTGATGGAAAAATGTTGATGAACATTGCCCATAATATAGTAATTTCTGGTATAAAAAACTCTTTGATGCAAGATTCAAAATTCACACCATTGCCTGAAATAGATGAATTGATATTAGACGGTAAACAGGATAAGAAATGGTCTAAAATGTTCGATAAAATGAAACAAAATGGAAATGATTTTATGACTGCCGTATATAAATATGCAACTAAATCTATAAAATCGAATATATTCCATTCAAAAGAACGTTTATAAAAAATGCCCGTATGGGCATTTTTTATTCATAATACGACTATTTCAATCCCATCGCAGTTTTTGCACGGTTTAATGTTTCAGATGCAATTATACGTGCTTTGGCTGCGCCATCGGTTAAAATTGTATTTAATACATCTTGGTTTTTGAATTTATTATAGTTTGCTTGAATCTTGGCTAATAATTCACAAACTACATCTGCAACTTCTTTTTTAAAATCGCCATATCCATGTCCGATGAAACGTTTTTCTATATCTGAAATACTTTCACCAGTAATAGCAGATAATATGCTTATCAAATTTGAAATACCAGGTTTGTTAGTTTCATCAAAGCGAACAACGGCTTCGCTATCTGTTACGGCAGACATTATCTTTTTACGAACTAATTTCAAATCATCCATCAAAAATATTGTTCCCAAATTTTGCCCATCTGATTTATTCATTTTTTCCGACGGATTTTGTAAATTCAAAATTTTATTTCCAACAGGAGCAATGTATACATTTGGTTCATTAAACGTTTTACCATAACGATTATTAAATCGCTGTGCTAAATCACGTGCCAATTCTACATGTTGTTGTTGATCCAACCCAACAGGCACAATATTCGTGTTATATAATAAAATATCAGCAACCATCAAAGGCGGATACACAAACAATCCTGTATCAATTCCATTTTTGCCAACCGATTGCGATTTTAGTTTAAATTGGGTCATTCGTGATAATTCGCCCATATGTGTTTGAAATGTTATTATAAAACCCATCACACCGTGTTCTAAAACATCACTTTGACGGAATATTGTTGTTTGTTCTGGGTCAACACCACACGCCAAATACATTGCCATACAATCATTTACTGCTTCACGTAATTCGTCTGGATTACGAGGTGATGTTATAGCATGTAAATCAGCTACAAAAATATAACTTTTGTATAAACTTTGTTGTGTCACAAAATTTTTTATTGCCCCCAGATAATTTCCAAGTGTTATATTTCCACTGGGGCGCACACCAGTCAATATGACCTTTTCTTGTTTTTTCATAATATAAATCCTTTGTTTTTTTTAAGTAAAACTAAATATTATTCAAATAAAAAATAAGTATGCAAAATATCGGCTGTGTCTACAGCCACCAAGCGAAAGAATAAAAACTCAATTTCGTTTTCATAATGTTGTTATTATATTACACAAAGTTTTAAAAGTCAATAAATAGCAAACCAAAGTGATATTTAATTTATTTTCATACCGAAAAATAAAATTGTTTTTCCAGACACTTTTACGTGTGGTACAAAAGTTGACTTTGCATTTTTATTTTGTTCAACTTTTAAAAACTTTTCTGGCGACATACCAACTTTTCTACAGCACTTATCAAACATATTATATACAAGTTTATTAGTGCTTTGTTTATCATACGGTTTTGCATAATAACAATCTATGATGACATGTTTACCAGTATTTATTTCTTCGGCTTCTTTTGGTGAAAAATGTGATGGAACACCAATTCCAGGTGCCAAATTATACTTTAATGGCAAAGTTTTTATTTTTCCAACAAATGCCGCATTTAATAAATCTTGACTTGGGTAACGCAATGGAATTTTTGTTTCAAACAACAAATGTTCATATTTTGCCATATTTTTAAGATTTAACAACAAAACCCCACTGTTATAATACGGACCACCGTTCAAATATTTGTCTGAGAAATCTTTGATAGATGCCCCCACAGTATTATACACATCATTAACTGGTGCCATATCAACAACTGCGGCAAATGCATAATCTGAAATATCTGTATTAAACAATTCAACCAAATCATGAAAAACCAAAGTGACCGTATTCAAATATAATATTTTATCAACATCTTTGAATAAACGCTGTGGAAAACAACGGTAAAATACAGCAGGATTCCAGCGTGAATTTTCTAGAGTATTAAAAGGATTTTCTTCTGGTTTAACCACATGCCATATTAAACGATCACCAGATTTATGAGATTTTATTATTCTTTTGATTTTTCCATAACCTTTGGTTCCAGGTGTCACCATACAATATACCGTTATTCGTGTCGTTGCATTTGCAGTTGACAACAAAGATTCAATCGACACCGCTGCCATACGCCAAAAATTCGAATCAAAACAATATAATACGCTTATTTTATCCATGTCAAATACCTACACAATAACCGTTGTTTGAACGATAATTTTCTTTTATCAATAATTTTGCATGCCTGTGACAATACCTGTTTTAAATCTTTTTTATCTTGTTCGGTCAAAACATCAGCAAATCTGATAAAAGATTCATTTAACAGCAACAAAAATAATCCGGGATAAAATGAATTCCAAAACTTTTTATCGTATTTATCCATCAAACCATCTCGTATATATCGAAACAATAATGGAAACATTCTGACACGTTCAATATTAAACTTAGATGTTATGGACGTTTTGTGCAAACGGTGATATATAGCCTCTATATTCGATTCAGCAATGCGCGGAACATGCCACTGTAAATCTAGCATGAACATAACATCATCGCCATTTACCTTCATTGCATCGCGGAAACGGATATTTTCAAAAAGACTACGTTTATAAATTTTACGCCATACCCAAATCCATTTACGATTTTCCGGTGTCTGTATCATATCATATGGGTCGTCTAAGAAAACATAATCATATGTGTTCCATTGTGTATCAGATGTCTTAAAACTAAAATCTTCGCCTACATTTTTAGATAAAGCCCCAGCAATATCAACCCTGGTTTCACGTGCCAATTTTACTAACATTTCCAAAAAATATTCGGCATAACAATCATCCGAATCTAAAAACGAAATATATTCACCAGTTGCTACATTCAATCCGATGTTACGAGTTGTAGAAATTCCCCTGGGTTCCGAGTTAACAATCAGTCTGAACCTATCATCGTCAGCAATAAGACTTTTGATAACTGCGACAGAATTATCAGTACTGGCATCATCTATGATTATACATTCCCAATCTGGTAAAGTTTGTGCCTTAATAGAGGCAATCGCATCAGGTATAAACTTTGCGTAATTACAATTTGGTACAATAATAGATACTGTTGGCTCTTTCATCATACACTCATTATAGAAATTTCAAAACATTCATGCAATATAAAAACGTCAAATAAATCTTGAATTAAATTATTTTTAATTTACCCTTTTACAAAAAGGTGAAAACATGCCAGAAATTATAGATTTATACAATAATGCCCGCCAAATTGTTAAAACTGCCGAAAAAAGAGACCCTGTTCCAAACGGCCTAAATAAACTATCCGTACACGTCTGGATTATGAACAACAAAGGTCAATTTTTATTGCAACAACGTGTTGCAACAGCAAGAAAGTTTCCTAATATGTGGGGACAGACTGGCGGCGGTGCACAAACAGGCGAAACCAGTTGGGATTGTTGTGTTCGTGAATCCATGGAAGAAATAGGCTTAAAACCAGAACTTGATAAATCTGTGTGGGTTGGGACATTTAAACGCCCTTCTGTTTTTGTTGATGTTTGGTTAGTTCACAGTGATGTAGATATCAAAGATTTAAAATTGCAGGCTTCGGAAGTACAAGATGTAAAATGGGCTTCGGTTCAAGATATTGAAAAAATGGACAAAGATGGGGTATTTGTTCCATCTATATTGACGGGACTTAAAATGGTTTACGCATATATGGATATGATCGCAAAGCAAAAATAGTTTATAAAAATAAGGTGTCTTGATGATAAAATTTTTTTCAAAAAATTTACGTTCTGACAGATTAGTTTTAAAACATTTAGTACCAAATATACAAAATGCAAAAATGATTTATGATGTGTTAAAAAATGAAAAAACAGCACACTATAAATACGAACATTTAGTGCAAAAAAATATATTGCCACAATCTTTGAATGAAACATTACGCATGATGAAACAATATGAAGATTGGGCAAAAAATAATGGAACTGTATTTTATATTTTTTACCAAAACAAATTTATTGGTGTTCGCAGATTATTTTATTTCAAAGAAATAAACACACTAAAATTTGCTTCTGTGTGGTTGGTGTTTTCTGCCCGTAAAAAAGGTTTTGCCCAAGAATCTTTTTGTTTACTTGAAAACATAGCATTTAATAAATTAAAAGCTAATCGTATAACACGTGTAAATGTCACCCAAAATAAAGATTCTGAGGTTTTAGCACGCAACCTTGGTTTTCATCTGGATGGCATATCCAGACAATCTGCAAATATAGATGGCAAATTTTATGATTTAATGTTTTGGTCTAAACTGCATACTGAATACACCAAAGAAGCCAAGACAAAAAAATAAAACAAATCTATTTATCAAAAATCTGCATAATGCTTTGTAAAACATACCCATATTTTATAATAGCATTTTCATCTGATGCAGTTAAAAAATCATCTTTGGTAATTTCTATTTGTTCAGAACCATTTTCAGTTATCTTAATTGCCTTTGCACTATTTCTTTTGCCCATCAAAACATCAAAACAATCAAAGGCATTTATTTTTACAACCCCCAGCACTTCTTCTGGTTGAAAATGAAAATCTGTGAAATTTAATGGTATTTTATTCATATAGATATGCGAAAAAGCTCTGTCGTGCCACGGTTGTCCATTTTTGATTTTATCTTGACGCCAAAATAAAATTTCCAATGGTTCTGCATTTGATACATCTATGTCAACGCCAATTTCTTCGAATATTTCACGATGAAATGCATCACGCACAGTTTCCCCAGCTAAAACATGCCCAGATGCAGTTGTGTATAATTTTCCAGAGTTTGCTCTGATTTGAAAATATAAATTTTTATCATCATCATACATCCAACAATGAATTGTTTTATGCCACATTCCCTTTTGATGAACAATATCACGATCTTCACAACCAATTTTATTCATATATTCGTCATAAATATCTAGTTTTTCCATTTTATTTTCCTTTGTTTATTGGTAAACAATAATAAAAAAAATGAGATTTTAAAAGATTTTTTTCCTGTACCACAAAAGCCCACCTTGATAAATAAAAAAACACCCGCATATTTTTATGCGACTTTAATTTTTTATTGAAACAAATAAACGTTTAATAATACAATGCGAAAAAAGGGTGTTGTGTATGGCGATAGTTATAAATCCTATTTCCCCGGTTGCTTTTTCTGTGTTTGGATTACCTGTGCGGTGGTATGCGTTGGCATATATTGCTGGCTTTTTAAGCGGTTTTTATTTGTTCAAGTATTTGATAAAGCGTTCTGATTCTCAAATCGATTTAGATAAAAATCAGATGGATGATTTTTTAACAGCCATAGTTTTGGGGGTTATTATAGGGGGACGTTTGGGTTATGTGCTGTTTTATAATTTATCTTATTTCATTGTGCATCCGTTGGAAATTTTTGCACTGTGGCATGGCGGAATGAGTTTTCATGGTGGTTTAATCGGTGTTATTGTCGCTGTGTTTTTATTTGCAAAATATAAAAAAATGGCTGGCGGTTCAACCACAAGAAAAGCATTTAAATTATTAGATATTTTAACAGTTATTGCACCAATTGGGCTTTTCTTTGGACGCATTGCTAATTTTATAAATATGGAAGTTATGGGGCGTCCAACAAATTCTGCGCTGGGGGTTGTGTTCAAAGGTGGACCAGATTATCCACGTCACCCCAGTCCGCTTTACGAAGCAGCACTGGAAGGTATAGTGCTTTTTGTAATAATGTGGCTGATATATAATAAAACTAATTTAAAGAAATATCCTGGGGCAATGGGTGGTATGTTCTGTATGTTGTATGCTGTGTTTCGTGCATTTTGCGAATATTTCAGGCAACCTGATGCGCATATTGGCTTTTTGACACAATGGGGGTTGACCATGGGGCAGTTATTATCTGTGGCAATGTTCATTGTTGGAACAATAATTTTATGTTGTGCGTTGCGAAAAAAATCAGAAACAATTTGACATTTTGAACGTCAAAAGATAAACTATGGTGGCAAAGTTCAGGATGGGTGGCAGAGCGGTCGAATGCGACGGTCTTGAAAACCGCTGAAGTCGCAAGGCTTCCGGGGGTTCGAATCCCTCCCCATCCGCCACAATAAAAAATGTCCCTGTGGGACGTTTTTTTATTGTGTTAAAATGGGGTGTGGGATTAGGCGCTGCAACGAAGTGTTTTTTCACTAAAATATAGCTATATCTTATTAACGCACCACGATGTGTTTATGTGTGTGTGCTATATGCAAAATTTCTGATATTATCTTATTACATTCTGAATCGGGGATAGAACCGTATGCTACCCCTTGGTCTGGGTAATATATTAAACTAAAAAAATCTGGTTGAACGTGTCCATAATTGGAGCTTTTATCAAGTCTAATTTCATAATTCAAATCACTGTATATCTGCTATCCTAATGGTGCATAAATACGCATAATTTCTGGCCAATATTTCTTATGAACTGACCATATTCCACCATAAGAAATAATACGTGAACCAGCTTTGTAAATACTGTGCAAATTTTGTGTATAGTTAACCTCATAAAGCAAACCTTTATCGTTTTGTAATGTTTTATGTGTCAAATTTATTAATTGAACAAGATATTTGTTAGGGATATCTATTGGGGATATTATTTCTTTAGTCATTATCAACCTCTAACTGTTCCAACGAGAATACTACAAATTTCTGTAATATTAAGTTATTTCAATTTTTGTATATTTAGGTATGGGAAAGTTTGCAACAGAATTCTAGCCCGCTACAAAAATCAAACACCCAAGCGACTTTTGTTATTTTTTTACATCAATTAGCGTTTTCCGCGTTCTTTTTCAACAATAATCGTATTTTGCAACCTTGCAATTATTTCATTAAGCTTTGCTATCTGTCTTTCTGTTTGTTCAGACGGATATTGTTGATTTTCTTGTTGTAATTCTTCCAATCTATCTTGTTTTTTTCTCAAAGTATCTTGTATGGTGGCCAAATCTGTACGATCTGGATCAATTTTGACATAAACAAAATCTCTATACGAACTATTTCTATGCATAACTTTATCCCTTTGTCTGTTTCTTGCTACCTATAATATAGTTGACGAAATTACATTTGTCAATAAAAAATATAGTTTTGTTTAATCTTGAATTATTTATTTCACTGTATTATATTCTTATCAAAAGGAGAAATATCATGAATACAAAACAACATATTTCTACAATAGACAAAAGAACCAGCGGTATTGAATTATATTTCAAACGTATATTCGGATTGATGACTGGCGCGGTTGCAATTACTGCGCTGACAACTTTTTTAATGTTGTTGTCTGGAGCATGGGTTGGTTTAATCAGCGCAACTGGCAGTTTATCAGCAGGTTATTATATTATCGCATTTGGCGGTTTGGCTGTATCGCTTTGGGCCCAGGCACGTGTATTTTCAATGAAGCCAGCGACTGCGATGTGGATGTTATTTTTATACTCTGTAATGATGGGTATTGTAATCACACCGTTGGTTATGGTATCCAGCGCAGTTTCCATATTGTTGGCAATAATATTGGCGGCTGTGATGTTTGGCTGTATGACGTTATTTGGATATAAAACTGTCAAAGATTTATCGTTTCTGGGAACATTCTTGTTCTTAGGTATGATTGGTTTGATTTTGGTTGGTGTCGTATCCATCTTTATTCCACTGGGTGCAACGTTCAGCACGATTGTCTGCCTGATTGGTGTATTGATTTTCGCGCTTTTTGCGGCATACGATATGCAAACTCTGAAAAATGCATATTATGTAGTTGGTGACGAAACACAGAAAAATCAATTGGCTGTATTGGGTGCATTACATATGTATATATCATTTATTGCTATGTTTGAATATATACTAAGTTTGTTAAACAACAGAAATTAAAAAACAAGGAGATAAAAATGGCTTATAAAATAGATAAAAGTAAATGTATTGGCTGTCATTCTTGCATGGGGGTATGCCCTGCTATGGCAATATCTGAAACAGAAGACGGCAAATGCATGATTGATAAAAATAAATGCATGGGCTGTGGAACGTGTGCTTCGGTATGTCCAATGAATGCTATTGAACCAGATTTATAGGTTGCAAACATATAAAAACAGTTTAAAATATCGGCAAAATATAAATATTAACAGGGGTAAGAAATGCCAGCAAAATCAGTAAATGATATAATTGCACTTTGTAAAAGACGTGGTTTTATTTTCACAGGTTCTGAAATATACGGCGGTTTGGGCGGTGCATATGATTACGGTCCATACGGTGTTGAAATGATGCGTAATATCCGTAATGCGTGGTGGAATACCATGATTTATTCCAGAAACGATATTGAAGGGTTAGATGCAGCATTGATAACCAATCGTTTGATGTGGAAATATTCTGGCCACGAAGGCAGTTTTTCAGATCCGCTGGTTGAATGTAAAAAATGTGGTGCCCGCATGCGCCAAGATAAAATGAAAGACCCAACAAAATGCGATAACTGTGGCAGCAAAGAAATAAGTGAACCACGTGCATATCAATTGATGATGGGGTTGTCTATTGGTGCAACTGCAGATGGTGAAATAAACGCATATTTGCGTCCTGAAACCGCAACGACTACGTATGTCAATTTCAAAAATGTTCTTGATTCGAAGCCACATAAATTGCCATTTGGAATTGCCCAAATTGGCAAGGCTTTTCGTAACGAAATTTCACCACGTGGTTTTGTATTTCGTATGCGTGAATTTGAACAGGCTGAAATGCAATACTTTGTGAACCCTGTTGAAGATGAAAAATATTTTGAATATTGGAAAGCGGCGCGTTTAGGCTGGTGGATAAACGTATTAGGGATACCTGCAGAAAAATTGCGTTTTATGCCACATGAAAAATTGGCTCACTATGCCAAGGCAGCGGTTGATATTGAATACGAATTCCCAGATGGATTTGACGAAGTCGAAGGTGTTCACAATCGTCAAGATTTTGATTTGGGGTCACATACGAAATCACAAAACGAATATAAATTGGCTGCACATGTCATGGAAAACAAAGATTCCACAATTAAATTGGCCTATTCCGATGCACAAACAGGCGAAAATTTCATTCCATACGTAATTGAAACTGCTATGGGTGTAAATCGTGCTATGTTTGCCACGATGATAGAAGCATATGATGAAGAAGACCTGGGGGATGGTAAAACACGCACAGTATTAAAATTAAAGCCATGGTTGTCACCGGTCAAGGCGGCTATTATTCCATTGGTTCGTAACGTTCCAGAAATCGTAGATTTATCAAATAAAATTGTTGATGATTTACGTAAACTTGGAATTGGTAAAATAGAATTAGAAAATTCGGGTAATATCGGTAAAAACTATCGTCGTCATGACGAAATCGGAACACCGGTTTGTATAACGATTGACCATCAAACATTGGAAGATGGTACCGTCACATTACGTCATCGTGATACGATGGAACAAGAACGCATACACAAAGATGACATTGTAAAACGTGTTCTTGAAATCGTGACACAGAAGTAACTATAAAATCCATTTGCGATAGAAGAAAATGTAGCGAAATGCAAAAAGATAAATCTGAATTATCAGGAACAGCTTATGATCCTGACAAACTTTACAAGATTCAGGTTGCAGCACAATTATTTGTAGGGCAATATGTTCTTGATGCTTTTGACCACGAAAGAGAATAACGATAAATAAAAAGAGCTCAAAATGTCTATGAACATAATTTTGACACACATACCAAATGCTGGTGAAAAAACAACAAGGTTGAATTTGGAACCGCTGACCTCATTGAACGTATACGATTATATGCATAGTATACAGCACTATAATCCACAATATGACAATGACAATAATTGTTCATGTGGTTTTAATATATATTATAAAAATATATATTATAAAGGTGTGGCATTTCGTGTTGTTCCATATGATATTCCAAAAAAATGGCAGCCATTTGATAAAAAAAACGATGAAAACGAATTGGTTATCGAAATGATACCACTATCTAAAAGCGAATGTGGTTCGTGGGCGAACTATCATTGTCCAATATGTTTGGCAAATGGTGGATGTAGATCACCTTTCATAAAGAAATATATCGGTAGAGTTTTGTTTCCAAACAAATATGGAAACGAACGGTAATAAAAAACATCCCATTTGGGATGTTTTTTATTTTCTTATTCTTTCGCGATCATGTTCCCGTTCGGATACGCGTTCGTTCGGATTTTGCAAAATTTGCCTGTCTGTATTTATTTTTTGATTTTCTTGGTTTTCACTATGCGGATTTGATAAACAACTCTGCAAGATATCAATGGCATTTTTTATTTTTTCATTTGCAGACTTTTCCAATTCTGGAAATTGTTCAGGTGGGTATTGAATATATTCATTTGTGTGTGGACTGTCCGTCAATTTTTTCACTATTTGTTGACGATGGTCAAACACAGACCTGCGCATATAATCCAAAATATAACTTTGCCCTATCATACTAAAAACATAATCACGCACAATATCCAAACTGACACGCCATGCATCTGCTAATGTGACGTGTTTCATCCACTCTAATAAAGATAAACCTATGAACATTTGGTCAATGGCAAAGTTTATGTATTTTTTATCAGAATCGCTGATTATGCGTTTAGAAAAATCTTCTGTATTTTCTCCAGAAACTTTCGCCATTAATTTTTCAAAATCAAAATTCATAAATGCCACCTTTGGTTGTTAATTTATGCAGCACGACCCATCTGTTGTTGTAGCTGCCAAAGCAACAGCATTTGTTGTGCGTTTTGTTTGCCGTTTTCGTATTGTTGTGTTTTATCTTTGACTTGTTCTTTAGGCATATATTTTTGATATATCGTATTCAAAGAAGTATTTGCTTTTTTAAATTCTTGTTCGCCATATTCTAAAAATGACTTCTTTAATCTATCCGATAATTTTTCTTCGGTATATTCACTGGTCATTATATGTTTTGACATATCATGACGAAATTCAGCATTGATTTTTATCAATTCATTATTCATTGGATGGTTTTCAACTTTTATCTTTGTTGCCACAAAAGAATTCATTTGTTCTAATGCTTTTTGCCACGCCACACCCAAAGTCATCCCTTTGGCCCAATTCACAGACACAAACGCCCAATACATTTTACGATAATCTTTTTTGATTTGTGCGATTTCTTCGGGAGATAGTTTTTGTTGAACCTTTTCAGATTCCACACTCATCATTAATAATTTTTTTTGCTGTAATTCTAAATTTAATTGATTTAATTCTAATACATCTGTCATGGTTGCCTCCTTTGGTTTTTAGCGGCTTCCCACATCTCCTACATATATATAGGACTGAAATTACATATTTCAAGTTGTGTGTCAAGACAATTTATTTTTTGACATATGTTCAATAATGTAGAACAATACAACGGTTATATCACAAAGCATACTATTGCCAATAATGGGTGGTATGGATATAGCACCAATCTTGCCAAAAATGGGGGTTGGTTATTTCATCCAAGAACAAAGGAGAAAACAGATGAAAAAATCTTTGAAATGTTTGGTTGCTGCCACAGCATCGGTTATTTCAACTGGGGCGATTGCTGCATCAAACATCGAAAATCCACTTTACATGCCTAAAAACCGTGAAGTGTATTTAAAAACTGGTGCTGCTATGATGTACAAAACAGTTGAAGGTACGGCAGCAACCGAAGCAAAAGGGACAAGTGGAAATCTTGAATTTCCAGTATGGCGTTTCACAGGTGATTTGGGTTACGGTATCACAGACAGATTAGACGTCCATGGACATTTTGGTTATACCAAAGACGGCGAAATTGACCGCAAAGGTATGCATCGTGGTCGTATCGGTCTGATGTATCGTGCTTTGACCGAAGATTATCCATTGGTTCTTGATTTATATGCTGACGCGTATTTATCGGGTGTTACGCCAATGAAAGGAACGTACATATACAGAAGAGGATTCAATTTTGACAATTATTCTAACGGTCGTTGGGGCGCAATTGTTGGAACACGTTTTGGAAAAACGTGGGATAAATTTACATTGGGTGCACACGTAGAATATTTGCAAACATTTGGTAATCACAATAATAAGATTGCTATTGATCCAACACCAGTTATCATTACAACACCAAGCATTGTCACAATGGGACAAGTGTTTCCGAATGAAATTTCTGTCGATTTGAAATCAACACATGAAACGGTTGCTGGGTTTGATGCAATGTACCAAGCGGACGATAAATGGTCATTTGGTGCTGGGTTTGAATTTGTTGAACACACAGATAACGGGGTAAAAGGTATTCATACACAAATGCCTGACGTATCAACTAACCCTCTTCTATCATATGTTCAGGCAAACCTTGTTAATGGTTTATTAGCACAAACTGCCGACATGGATGATGGTTGGGATGAATATGTGATTAAAACCAGTGCGTCATATCAATATACTGATGATATTCAATTCACAGTATTCTTTGAATACACATTGGATGATGCACATGCTCAATCGCAAAATGCAACCGATGTTAAGGCTGAATTGGGTGTTCGTTTGAACGCAAGATTCTAAAAAAACAAAAATAACAAAAAATAAATTTATATTGGACAATTTGCACCCAAACGGGTGCAATTTTTATTTTATCAAAGAAAATTCATTTTAGCGCTTTTTTTAAACCCCAATTTATGATATAATATAACCAAAGGAAAATGTAGGAAAGATGAGGAAAATCAGTTTTCTTGTGGCTTTGACGGGGATTGTATCGGCATTACCGTTTGCAGCGGATGCTGCGTATCCTGTATATAACGTGCAACAATTACAACGTCAGGGTTATACTATAAATCAATATCCAAAACAACAATACGGGATTCAACAAAACGGCATAAAAACCACAAATATCATGCCACAACAATTGGCGGCTGCATCTGCAACAAATGGTCGTCCAATGTTAAATGTTGCTGCTTCAAACCCAAGTCGTATCACGGGTGCTTTGCCCCGCGTTGGGTCATCTGCAACAAATGCAGGACGTCAATATTATCAATCTGCTGATTATGATAGATTGGCGGAAAGCGGTCTTTATATTGGTATGTCTGCAGCATACAATACGATGATTGGTGGACAAATGTCGGCTGATTATGCGGGTGCAGAAAAAGCATTCTTGGCACCAGGTTCTTTTCGACCATCCGATATTCAAAAAGATACTGTTATCCCATTACAGATTTCTGTTGGTGCAGCAATCAATACAGATGTCCGTGTTGATTTTTCGTTCTTACGCTATTCTGGTATGTCATATGCTAGCGAAGTCCAAACATCAACTGGTGATGGTTTTACACCTGCAACAGTCAGTGGTGGTGCGATTACATCAAATTCAACAATGTTGAACGTATATTATAACATTGATTCTTTCACTGGGAATCTGGCTGGCGGTTCATTACGTCCGTATGTTGGTGCCGGTGTTGGGTTGGCATTAAATACGATTGCTGATTATGTTGTATACGATAATGGTTTTTACGATGAAACCGGTGGCGCAGGTCCTGGATCGATTGAACCTGGCTATTTAACCGCAGTATCTGATATTTATGGTTATCACAACGGTGGAACTATGGAACAAATTGCTTTTAATTTAGAAGCAGGTGTTTCAACAGATATGAAAAACGGTTTGAAACTAGATTTCTTTGTCAGATATGCGAATTTAGGTGAAGTAAAGACATCCGGGTCTATTGTCGTGTCCCAAACAGAATGGTTAAGTGACGGCACAGGCGATGAATACGAAGCACCATATGACAGTGTTATGCATTATACGAACTGGTTTGAAAGTGCAAAATTGACGGCGATGGACGTGGGGGTCAGGGTTCGTCTTGAATTCTGATATTGCGTAAAGACATTTTACAGGTGGCGAATTTATGAAAACGAATAAGATATCATTGTTTGCAATTATGTTGGTTTGCGGAATCAGTGTTTCTGCTGATGCAAAAGTCACTGTGCGTAAATCTGGGACGTACGCCGATGCATATAATCAAGTCGTTGCAGTTCGCCAACAGGCCCAGGCAGCCCAACAACAGCAACAACAAATGACACCTGAAAATTTGCCGGTAAAAGTAGAGGATGAACTTTTAGCTCAAGAAATCATAGACAACAAATCAGATTCTGTGACTATGGAGACTCTCCAAGATTGTTCTTTGGTTTATCCGAATGGTGATTTTCAGTGGGGGGTGCCTAAATCTGGAAATCGAGCAAACACAGAGCCACAATGCGCTGCAATTGTTGAATTGCGCGATGCTGATACGAATACTGTTTTGGCTACAACCACATTGGCGGCTGGCGATACAATGCTTTGCAACATCGATAAATTTCCACAATCTGGCTGGAAATCAGCGTTGGAAACTGTGACATTACCTGCAGATGCTGCCCCAACGGAAGCAGACGTAGAAAAAGTTATGAACGAAGAGCAAAAGCAAAATGCTGGATTTAAAATTGCGGCGGCGGCGTTGCTTAGCGGAATTGCAGGAAATATGCTAGCACCAAAGGCAGCTGGTGACAGCAAATTACTTGGGACAAACAAAAAACAGCTTACAGATTCTGCGATTGGCGCGGCGACTGGGGCCAGTGTTATGGCAGCCAGTGTATATTCCGGCAAAGTGGCTGGGGATACAATCAAATCAACAGCTATAAATGCTGCATCTGGTGCGGTTGTTGGGAATATGGTTGCTGGACAACAGGGTTCTGGATCAACTTTGGATGTAAAAAGATGCAAACAGACAGAAGATTTACCAGAACAAGACTGTATCGCAGGACATGTATATGAAAAAAGCCAGGCATCCAGCGTAGAATTTAAACCGGACGATAAAACATCACCTATTTATCTCGTAAACAGCCAAAAAAACATTTTGGAATGTACACCAACTGAAACGTGTGGTTATAACAACCAAGATTGCCAATTAAATTTGAATGGTACAAAATACAAGTGTAATCCAATTTCTTCAAACGGACTTATAAATATTCGATTGGGATTTGATAAATCTGCGGATGCGGCTTTGTTTGATAATTCTAAAAATGCCTCAGAAAATCTGTTTGATCTTCAATATTTCCTACTTGATGAAGAAGGTCATCAATTCACGACAGGAATAGTTAATAGTAACAATACCGTTAGTCATAATTTTTATTTTATTGTATATTATGCATTCAAACCAAGTGGCGCAAAACCGGCATACGCAATATTTGATACTAAATTACCACTGAAACCAATGGGGTTTTCCAAAAACGATTGGGACAAAGATTTAAGCACGAATTATAAATATAGTTTTTATTTACGTAATCCGAACGGTTCTGTTGGCGAAGCAATAAAAACTCAAGACAATGTTGAATATGAATTTATCCCATCTCAACTAGGTGCAACAGATGGTGCAATTATTGACTTTTCAAATGCCGCCAGAAGAAAGGCTACATTGACAGGTGCCGCCACAGGTGGTGCCTTGGGCGGATTTTCCGCATACCAAGGTGCAAAATCAGAGATTTCTGAACGTTGGTTGGCCGCCCGGCGTGAATATGATGATTCTTTAAGCAAATTTTATTGTGCCACAGGAAAACGTTATCTGTCTAAATACAACGACCCTGTTATAATATTAGATACGAAAAAATAACAATTTGTTCTTATTTGTGTTTGTAGGCCAAAACATACGGAACGAATTTATCGCGGTATTGTTGTGGTATTTTATCCGTTGATATTATCAAAGAATTATGCTGACCTGCGGACATTTTTGGCAATATTTCGCCATTTTTTGCATTTATAATTTTATCAATTACCACAGTAATTTTTTCGTTCACATTCGGCAAAATAAATTTCACTTCGTCACCTGATACTATTTCATTACGCAATTCAAAAATGATTTTATCACTGTCTGCGCTTGTTATAACACCCGCTGCATGCCAATCAGATGACGAACGTGTTGTTTCGTAATTATGTGCATCACTTGTCAATGGCCCATCAAAGAAAGCTGTTGTATAACCACGTGATTCAAGGACATTTAAATCATCCATAAATTCAGTTGGGTCAAAATGTTCTGGGTTTTTCGCATACGCATCTATTGCATTACGGTATGCACGTGTCACAGACCCAACATAATATTCACTGCGATTACGCCCTTCTATTTTCAAGGAATCTGGACCTGCTTCTATCACTTCTTTTAATCGTGGCATCAAACATAAATCTTTGGAATTCATAATATACGCACCACGTTCATCTTCTTCGATAGGCATTTCAATACCAGATTCAACTTCGCGTAAAATAACATCATATTTCCAACGACATAATTGTGCACATGCACCACGATTCGCAGGACGCCCAGTTATAAAATTAGATAACAAACACCGCCCAGAATAAGACATACACATTGCACCATGAATAAATATTTCTAAACCAATATCTGGACATTGCTGACGAATCGATTTGAATTCATTATGAGTGACTTCGCGTGCTAAAACACATTGCACGGCACCCGCATTTTGCCAAAATTTCACAGTTTTTGCAGAACAAATATTTGCCTGGGTAGATATATGAATAGGAATATCAGGATGATTTTCACGCACCCACATTAAAACACCCGCATCAGATATAATCAGTGCATCTGGACGTAAGTAATTTAAAACCTCTGATACACGCGACATATTTTCATAATCTCGATCATGCGCAAATAAATTAAAGGCCAAATAAACTTTCTTTCCGTGTTCATGCGCAAAATCTATGCCCTGCTTTACTTCATCCACGGTAATTTTTGCACGTGCACGCATTGAAAAGCCTGGTAACCCTGCATAAATTGCATCTGCGCCATACAGAATTGCTGTCTTGAAAGCATCCAATGTTCCGCCTGGAGCTAATAATTCAGGTATTTTTTTCATCATCAAGCCTATGGTTTGTATTATATTAATGTATATTTTCATAGTATTTTTAATAAAAGCAAGTTTTTTTATGCATTTTTTACTTGAAAAACGTTTTAAATATATGTAATATATGCGTTGCATTGCCGGTCTAGCTCAGCTGGTAGAGCATCTGATTTGTAATCAGAGGGTCGGGGGTTCAAGTCCCTCGACCGGCACCAGAGATTACCGCGGTTTTATCCGCGTTTTTTTATAAAACATTAATTTCCACCGGAATCACTGCCAATTGATCCAAAAAGACCAGCACGCATAATGGCATCACTATATATAGAACAATCTGATGCACACACTGAACGGCAAGCAAAAGAACCACCATGAGCGCTTTGAACATCCCATAAAAAAGTCCAACGAGATAACGCTGGATGTGTTAAACGACACCAACAATATTTACCATTTTGTTCCCCACCAACGACCAGTTTCGTTTCGTTCGTGTTCGGATTCGTATCACTTAATCGGGCGACCGTTCCACCTTTTGCTTGATTCTTATTCGTACTTAAACACGCACTGATACCGTATAATGTTCCGTATGATCCCCTTACCTGCCACGTAGACGAACCATTACTGATTTTTGTCAAATTAATACTGGGGTCCAATACAATTGCAACCGTGTCATTTGCCGCACACATTGTGGTTGCGTGTATTGGTAATGTTACCATTAACATTAATGATGTCACCAATTTTTTCATTTGTATCCCTTTTCCGATTTCATATTTTTTACCACACCGCTTCAAAAACTGCACTGCGAAACGATTGGGATGTTGCCATCGCATTGGCACACGCAGTTGTACATCCCATCGCACAATCCGCCGCCGTTGTATAATCATTAAAATAAACCCAATATGATGTTATTCCCGTTTCATAGTGATAATTTGTCGTATCATCATCATCATATATCGGCCACATTTGGCACCAACAATATTGCCCCGTATCCAATGCGGTTGTATATAAATTCGTTTGGGGTGCACCAACACTGGTCCCAACAATTTCATTACACGATGCATAGCCCGTAATTGCTTTATAATTATACACAACCGCCCACTGTTTTTTAGAATTTGTATTTGTCACATTTGAAACCGTTCCATTTACGTTTTTCCGCAATACGCCAACATAAGTACCTTTTTTTGCACATATCGTATAACCGTATGATGATGTCATTATCACCATCATTATCACAAATATCGATACTATGTTTTTCATCCTTGGTTCCTTTGGCTATTTTACCGAGTGGTATATTTGGTTGTTAAATTTTATGTGTATTGCACCCGTTGTTTCCCCGGGCATTAAATTTACATAACATATATCATCATCTATCTTTAAGTTTATAGACGGTATTATTGATTTAGTCGCATACATCGGATATATCAAACCAGTGCTGGTTCGTAATGTTTTATGTTCATTTGGACATAATTCGACACACGTCCCAATATCTGTGTAATTTAATCCATTTTCACACATCAAACCACATATTGCATCGTCTGAATTTTCATCACATTGTTGGTCTATCGAAAATGTTTTATAACCATTCGGACACACCCCATTTGTCAGGGTTGTCATAGTATTATCATTTAACGCCAAATCATTGTAATTTGTCGGGCAATCATCGTTGCTGTACGAAACACATGAACCGCTGTTCGGCAAATATCCATTGTCGCATAAAACTATTTCATTACCATTTAACATTCCATTATAAACGCCGATTACATCATCTGGAATATTTATTAATACATATCCATCTATTGGGCAATCTTCGTCAAGCCTTGGTGCAAATGTAGATTCTGAAAACGTTTTGTATGATATATCAATATGTTTTTCCGCGTCCAATGTCGCATAATTAGCAGGACAAGATGCACCAAACACTATGTCTATTGGCGTCGACATGCAAAAGAACACGAAAAAATATCTGTATTGCTTTAACAAAAAAGTCCCCCGTTATTAAACCCTTTGTTTATAAAAAAATACCGCCGATCATAAATTGGCGGTTGGAGGTTAGAAACAATCATATGAGTTGTGCGGTTTATTCGACAAAATGTCTTATTCACCAGCCCTCCAACCATTATAGTTGCAGGGCTTTTTAACGTCAGCGCCGACGCATATGATAGGTTTCTATACCCAGAACCACATTTTTTATGATTCGGTGTAAATTATATCATGTTACATTGATTAACGCAAGATTCTCAAATTTCACCACCGTCTAAGTGGTCTGTTTATTTTTTTGTTTTTTTATCATATTTAAAATGCCGTCAAACACAGCATTGGTTTTCGGGTGGGTTTGTGCGAATTTTTGTATTCCCATTACTATCGCAGCTGTTATAAAACGTTCTATATCTTTGCTGGATATAATTTCACTTAATACATCATGTATGGTTTCAGGTTTTGGTTGTTTCTCCACACAATTATGTTTACAAAATAATTTTACAATGTCCGGTATCCACCAAATAAAAATTCCTAACAATATAGGAAACGCAACACATGTTAAAAAATATTTATACGCGCCATATTCACAAAAATTTAAATTAAAAACATTTATACAATAACGTGGTATCTGTAATATTGTGATTACAATAAATTCATAGATAAATAAAACTGTGATAAAAACCTTTAATTTGTGCATACTTATATCATACACACAAAAACAATAAATTACATAAGACAGTTTTCACATATCAAAAAACTAGTGATTATCTGACGTTTCTTGAATTGCATTGGCCACAGATTCTATTTGCAACAACTGGTTTTCAAGTGCTGCACGTTCTGATGTTTTATATCCTGTTTCCGCGTCTTGTTTACCTGTTTCAGATTTTGCATCAGATTTTTTCACAGCAGGATTTATTAAATTATTGTATATTACGCGTGCTTCACGTGTACCAGTCATGTCACGCTGTAATAATTTATTTTTACCAAAGAAGAACCATTCATCTAATTTAACCGCCGTCAACTGCATCACAGGTCTTGTTCTTGCCGCCGTAATCCAATGAGGCAAACCTGTTGGAATATCAGAATAATACCACAAGGCCCCCCAATAAACAAATCCCATAACCACAACGCCACGAATGATACCAAATATAACACCCAAAGTCTTATCTGTGACAGAAAAAATACTGTTCTGAATTTTATCGCGCAACTTTTGATTTATGAAACTAACCGCTATCAATATTACAAAGAAAACAATAAAATATGCAGCAACCAACGTTCCAACCGTAGATTCAGATAAATCAAACCATTTCTGCAACAGTGTATCCAAATAAGGAGAAACGAATCGTGCTGCAAAAGCAGCCACTACCCAAGATAATGTAGCAATGGTTTCATATACCCCGCCACGAGCTGTTGCCCATATTGTTGAACCTATGACCAATGCAACATAAATATAATCTAAAATAGTTAAATCAAACATGATATGTTCCTATCTATTTTCTTCTTTTTCCTATGCCCCAAACAGCAATCAATAATATTACAAAACTAAATACAAAAGTTTTTATATTATTATTGTTGTTGTTATTTATTTTTTTTTCGGTTCTATCAGTAATAGCATTTTGTCTTGATGCTTTCTTGGCAACAAAAGCATCTCTGTCTTTTTTCATGTCTTCCCTATTTTGATTTGCAGATTTTTTCTGAGCATTTGTCAAATCAACCTCTACAGCGGAACGAATTTCATCGTTTAATGATTCCCCATAGCCTTGGTAACATTTTTCTCCAATAACTATCACAGGAACCCCGCCACTTTGGTATCCACATTTTTTAAGAGCATCTATAAATTCTTGTCTATTTTCTTGTAATGTGGCATTCACCCTTACTATAGATAAGTTATCATATTCGTATATCAAATTATTTTGTATAAAATCAAGTGCATGATGACAATGTGGGCATGTTGGCGAATAAAAAATCCTAATATTTGCAGCACTTGCAGTAGAAACAAAACACATACAACACAAAGCAAACTTTAATATTTTCATAACAGATCCTTTTTTCCCCTTCAAATTATAGAAACAAAGCAAATGCAAAAGCAAGTGTTTTTTATTTTTTTCTTGCGTAAAAAAAGCAAAATATTTAGAATCTTGTATAAGGTGAGAAAATGAATAAGTTTTCTTTTTTTCTGTGCGGTTGCGCTTTCTTTTTTTCTGACATAGCACTTGCTGCCACTGTTTGTTCAGGCGGTCACAGTTATATTTCTCAGTGCGGACAATACAAGGTAGGCACAAATTGGTTAAAGGGGCTAACTTCTACATCACCAAACTTATATGATTATTCATCAAATAATAATAACATAGAAAATCTTAGAAAATTTTTTAAAGGAAAAAGTTTTCAATATACAAAACAAAATGGGGAACTTGTCACGGTAAGTGATGCAGATGTAATAGAGGCTCGTAATAACATTATAAACACGTTATGTACACCCGAAAATGTGACATGCTCTGTGTGTCCAAACGACGGAACTTGTAATGGAAGTGTTTATACAAATTCCTCTTCTAAATGGAGTAGTTTTAACAGCTTTTCAAACTGTTATATCAATACATTTTCAGATTATACTGGTACTTTTAGATACGAAGACGACAACAATAACACCGCAAATTGTTATTATAGTGCTGAAATCAAGGGAACCTCTCTGGAAAACATAGCCGTACAACAAGAATTAGAACACGACGAAGGTTACGATAACAACGGAGACAATCCAACAGACTAACCGTGTGAAATAATATGCAATATTATGCTTATCATAAAAATCACAGTTATTATTGTTAAAAATATTTTTTGTTTTTTATGTACATTTACTTCATTACATTCACTACATGGGCAATCACGTAAAATCAAAATCCACGATACACCCAACATTATTGTTGAAAAAACAAAAATCCATGGTTCAACCCATTCTGGAACAAATTCAGTATGTGCAATTTCAGGTGCGAATAATCCAATGACCGATAAAACTATGGGTAATACACAGCAAAATAAATGTGGTAAAACAGATGCAATTATTCCGAATTTCACAGCTTTATTTTTCATTATAAATCTCTTTTTGATATTAAAACCTATGGCGTCCCCAGCAGAACTCGAATCTGCATCTAATCCTTAGGAGGGATTTGTTCTATCCAATTGAACTATGAGGACAAAACTGCCTTGATTTTACACCAATCAAAGCAAGAAAGCAAAATATTTGTGTAATAAAAAATTTTTTTCCATAAAACAGCATTGACTGGTATAACAATTTTGTTTTATAATTTTTCTAAGGAAGTGTATTCAAACTGTGAAAAAATATTTTTTTGCTGCAATTGCGGCCCGTTTTGTGTCGTTTGAATACACACAAGACAAACGTAAAATGTTAAAAAAGACATTTGGATGTTTACTAATTGCGATGTTAGTATCAGCAGATGCTTTTGCTGATACTGGATTGCTAGAAAATTTATCAATTCCAAATGGATGTGTCATTGCGAATATTGATGTCACTTCCGGCGAAAGCATTTTAGAACCAACATGGCAAATCAACACTTACGTTTGTCAACCAGGGTATTATTTACCCAAAGATGGCGAAGATTGCATAAAATGCCCCGCTGATAATTATTGCACTGGTGGTGCATGGACATATAATCCTAAAATATCCCAAGGCATAACCGAATGCCCAAACAATTGGTATTCACCCGCAGGTATGTCTGAATTGGGGTCTTGTGGACGTATATTACACGTCGGCGACAATGTCATTTATCTGCGCAGCGAAAAAAAGACTGTTCCTTCTCTTAATGTTAAAATTGGAGACGATATCTTTTATGGCAATATGACAGAATCGGATATCATCATGCACAGTGGTACAGAACGTAAATTGAAAATCGGGTATGAAAAAATACGACTTACTCTGTCTACGACGATAGTGTCGAAATGCAATCTGAGTAAAAATATTTATAATTGAAAATTTATAAAATAACTTTATAATTGCAGAAGAATACAAAGGTTTTATTATGGCAACTTTGACAAGGATTGATTTAGCAAATACACTAAAACAACGTTTTGGTTTAACAACTGTTGATTCCTACAAAATGATCGATATCATTTTTGATGAAATTGAGCAATCTTTGATAAATGGCGAAGATGTTAAAATATCTGGTTTCGGGACATTTAAAATTTTATCAAAATCTGCTCGCATTGGTCGCAACCCGAAAACTGGTATTCCTGCGGTGATATCTGCTCGTCGTGTGACAAGTTTTCGCCCATGTAATGAATTCAGAAAAATTGTATCTGACAAAAAGTAAGGAACAATTAAATGGCAAATGAAAAACAATTAGATGCATTCGAAGTCGCAAAAGAAATCGAAAACACAAAATATAACCGTAAACGTCAAATACTAGAAGACGCAAGACGTGCATGCGAAAACAGAGGTAATAATCATTATGATTGTGGTTTGAGTGAGGTTGAAGATAGAAACGAAATTCATGCCATTGATAAAGAGATAGAAGATTTAGAAGACGAACATATTGAAAAAATTAAATCTTTGCAAATTCCAACCAAAGGTTCCAGATAATAAAAAAACCACCGCAATGGTGGTTTTTTATTATGGGTTGTATTATTACCACAAATTTACACGCTTTTCAGGTGCAATATACATTGCATCGTCTTTGGTTATATTAAATGCATCATACCATGCATTTACATGTGGTAAAATTCCATTCACACGCCAACGCGATAAAGAATGTTCGTTCGTTTTTGTTTGTTCTAATAACGCTGCTTCAGAAATATTATTCGTTTCACCCATGGCGTATGCTATAAAAAATCTTTGATCGGCAGTCAGCCCAAGGGCATCTTCTGATTTTTCACCAAACATTTTATATGCAGTATATGATACTGTCAACCCACCATAATCTGCCAAATTTTCACCTAATGTAAATCTGCCTTTGGCGTGTGTATTTGGTGCAACAAGTATATTATCAAAGAAATCGACCATGATTTTTGCATGTTCTTCAAAACGTTTGGCGTCTTCTTCGGTCCACCATTCACGCATATTTCCACTTTCGTCATAATGACGTCCGCTGTCATCAAAACCATGCGTCATTTCGTGCCCAATAACAGACCCAATTGCACCGTAATTAAATGCATCATCTGCATCCATATCAAAAAACGGATACTGTAAAATTCCCGCTGGAAAACAAATTTCGTTTGTAGACGGATCATAATATGCATTTACCTGATGAGCGTTCATATACCAAATTGTCGGATCTTTTTCTTTACCAACTTTGTTTAACCAAAAATCATCTTCAAATGAATCTGCACGAATTATATTTGCAAACAAAGAATCATTTTTGATTTCCAATGCAGAATAATCACGCCATTTATCGGGATATCCTATCTTTGCCTTGAACGTATGCAATTTCTTTAACGCCTGTTGTTTTGTTGTGTCACTCATCCAATCTAATTTTTCGATACGTATTTCCAATGCACGTTGCAAATTCTGCACCAATGTTTCCATACGTTTTTTTGCTTTTTCTGGAAAATATTTTTCAACAAATAAGCGACCTGTTTCTTCACCCATGGTATCATCAACAATACCAACAGCAAATTTCCAACGTGGTTTTGGTTCTTTTTGACCAGACACAGTTCGTTTAAAGAAATCAAAACCAATATCAAATGTTTTTTGATCTAAAAACAACGTAGATGCATTTATAACACGCAATTTCAAATACTGTTTTATTGTATCTAAATCTGTGTCATTTATTATTGCGATTGATTCTGCGACTGGTTCAATTTGCATAATGTTCACAAATTCAGATTTTACACCACGCGCATCAAAGTATGATTGCCAATCAAAATTAGGTAAATCTTGTTTCAATTCCGTAATAGATTTTTTATGATAATTTTGTAATGGGTCACGTAATTTTTCTTTTGTGAAAAACGATTTTGCCATGCGTTCTTCCAGCGCATAAATTTTATCAGCATTTAAATTCAACCCAAAATTTTCAGATTGTTTTTTTATATATTCTTTATATTTTTTTCTTATTTCTACGGATTTTTCATCATTGTCTAAATAATAATCTCTATCTAAACTTGTCCCTGATTGCACAATAGCAAATATGTAATGTTCGCTGTCTTTGTCATCCAGTATGACGCCATCATCCCAGAAAATATCAAAAACTTTTTGTCTTTTACCGATGTATTTTGTTAAATCAGAAATTGTTTTTATGTTATCTATTTCATCCATATATGGTTTCACAGGGTTTGTTCCATCAGCATTTAATTTATCCATATCCATCACGATACGATATAAAATTCCTATCTTACCATTATCAGATTCCAAAATTTCACGAACACGTTCGTTGTTAGCTTTGTCAATAGATTCAAATGAACCAAAACGTCTGTAATCATCTGGTAACGGATTATTTTTGCGCCATCCTTCTGTGGCATAATCATAGAAATCGTTTCCTGGTTTTACACTTAAATTCATATTTTCTTGTTTTATACCAACTTGCATTACTTTCTCCTTTGTTAAAAAAAACGCTGTGATGATTGATATAATTACGGCAAAACAACCAATTATATTTAATATTTTGTTTTTCATTTTGTTATATCCAATGTTATTTCGTCCAATATCAAAACACCTTTGGGCGTAGCATACAAATATTCATCAGAAAATTCAACTAAATCATTATGTTGATTTATCCAATCAAAATTCAGATTATTTTTGACATCTTCTGATAACATAACGCCGCGCATTGTTCGTAGACCCGTAATAATTTTTTCAATCGCACGCGTGTCATCGTCTAATTTTTCAAATCGTTCATAATTACCCATTTCATCATACCAAACACCGTCTATGAATGGACGACCTGCTGCGGCACGACCAACACCTATATATGCCCCGCCCCACCATATATTTTGGTTATGTCTGCATTCTTGACCAGGCAAAGCATAATTAGAAACTTCGTATCGGGGCAAAGACAAATTTTCTGAAATAGCAATATACATTTGTGCCATTGTATCGTTATCTGGCATTTGCAAATTCATTTTGCCAAACGGGGTATTTTTTTCAATCGTCAATTCATACATTGACACATGTGATAAATTTAAGTTATTTATTTTCTTACATAAATTTTCAACAGATTGCACATTGTGTTCCGGCAGACCATATATAAAATCACCAGAAACACGCAAACCAGTATTTTGGGCATTTTCTAATAAATCTAGCGATTGGGCAACATTATGTTTACGACCTAAAAACACCAATTCATCATCATTTAATGATTGAATACCAACGGATAACCTGTTGACACCATTTGATACAAAATCTTGCAATTTATTTTTATCCAATGTTCCTGGGTTTGATTCAAGTGTGATTTCACAATCTGAAACAACATCAAAATTTTCATGAATACAATTCATAATACGCTCAAAACACTGAACAGGCATTAAAGATGGCGTACCACCACCAAAAAATACAGTTGGGACCGAAACACGCCCTATTTTATTTGCCCAAAACTTTAATTCTTCACAAATATCATTTGTATATTTTTGCCAATCTGGATTAGCACAAGCGGTTGACACAAACGCGCAATATTTGCACTTTGACATACAGAACGGAACATGAATATAAATATTATGCGGACAATTCATAAAAGACATAATAATTCACAAAAAATAAAAATCAATATAAACAAAGTCTTTTTTTAGACCTTATTTTATGATATAATAGTTGAAAGAAAGAGAGAAATGAAAACAAGAATTTTGTCTGTTTTATGCGGTTTCTTGGTACCTTTGGCATGCTTTGCATCAAACGAAGGGGTGCCGTCATATTATCAAAACAATATCAGAAATAATGCAAATCGTAATGGATATAATAACTATCAACGATATGGTTATACCAAATACGTTGGGAATACCGGCAAAAAGCAGATTTTATCTTCGCAATCTTATTCGTATCAGGTTCCACGTGGTTATAATAACCCAATGGCCTATGGACAACAAAATGGTATGATGACACCAAACGGTGTTGCAACACCAATAGACGAACAAAAAACTACCGTATATGCTGGATATTCAAGACGGTTCGCAGATTTTGAATTTAAAACTGGTGTGAATTCCATTTTGGAATGGGATGATATGTTGATCAACGAAATAAACGTTGGCGCAAAACACGTTTTTGATGTTCGTGGTTTTGATTTATCTGTGTATGGGGAATATGCACGTGGGAGTGTGGTTGGTGGTGGTTCGTCAATGGATTACGATTTGGAACCATATGATTATTCTATCCCAACAGATGGTATTTTTACTATTTCTATCGGCGATCAAAGTGGCAGCACCAGTCGGTTACGTCTTGGATTGGCGGCTCATCATATTTGGGATTGGGCAGGATGGAAAATCACTCCACACATTGGGTATGAAATTTTCAAACACGATTTGAAAATGGGTAATCATATATATCCAAATCCTGGCGTGTATTTGCCTTTGATGTTAAGTAATGGCGAATATGTATATGGAGACATAGATGGAAATTATTATGCTGTTCAACAGGGTATAAACGTTGAAGATGATTCTGGATTGTATCAAATTTGTATGGGTCCCGAAGATGTCATGGTCGTTCCGTCCGCATATATTGGTGCCAGTTTAGGAAACGGAATTTCTGCTTTGACTGGTATATCCACTATCAATTGGGACAGCAGCATGGGCGATTATCCATGGGGTGTATCCCAGGGCGAATGCATAATTATTGGTGGCGATGGTATGATTATAGTTGATGGAACAACTCATATCTATAACACAACATGGTCTGGGTTCTATCTAGGACTTGAATTTGAAAAGCAAATGACATTGGCTGATAAACTACGTTTTTATTTCCAAGTCAGTATGCCAAAATACTCATCCCAAGGAACATGGCCTAACCGTGACGATTGGCAACAGAACCCCAGTTTCTTAGACGAAGGCGACAATGGTTCATTTGCATATCGTGCAGAAATGGAATACACGTATAAATTGTCAGACCGTATGGCTTTGTCTTTGCGCGCAGATACAGATTATTTCCATGTTGGTAAAATCCCTGGTGAATTGTATGTTGCAGAAACAATTGTTTACATAGAAGACCCTGACAATCCTGGTAATTTCATTATTGAAACGCAACCTGCATACACCGAATACGTTTCAGAATCATTGGTTCGTGCAACATGGCGTTCATTTGGTGCACGAATCGGGTTAAGCTATTCTTTCTAAAGAAAGATTATTACGGGTTTAATGAATGTCTAGATTTACGCGATTTTGCGAAACATTTTTATTAGGGCTGTTTGTTATGTGTCCTGCTTTTGCAGACCGCGGTGTGTTTGATTTTGAACGTTGGGATGTTGTATTAAATGATATAAGGACAAAAGCAGAAACACAAAATATCAATAGTTCTGTGATTGATGAAACATTAAAAAATCCTTTGTTTATTCCAGGAATTGTAAAATCTGATAAAAATCAAAAAGAATTTACTTTGACATTAGATAAATACCTAAATATGACTGTGTCCAAAGACAGAATTACAAAAGGCAAAAAAAAGCGTTCCCAATACAGAACTATGTTGCATAATGTTGAAAAGAAATTTAATGTTCAACCAAATGTAATTTTAGCATTTTGGGGCATGGAATCTAACTATGGTCAGGTAAAATCTAGACACCAATTAACAAACGCTTTTTTGACTTTAATTTATGATGGGCGTCGCGAAGAATTTTTTTCTAAACAATTATTAGCATTGATGAAAATAGCCGATAAAAATAAATTGAAAATAACGAATATTCACGGCAGTTGGGCGGGGGCAATGGGTCATTTTCAATTTATTCCTACAACATTGGCACAATACGGTATGGACGGAAATTATGATGGACATATCGATATAATAAACAGCATCGGTGATGCTATGTATAGTGCTGCAAATTATTTAAACAAACTAGGCTGGAATAAAAACGAAAAAATTGTCAGACGTGTTATTTTACCCGGTGATTTTGACAGAAGTTTATTAAATGGTGACGTGAAAAAAACTTTGCCAGAATGGGCAGAACTGGGTGTGACAAATGTGGACGGTTCACCAATTCCACAAACTGATATGATTGCTGGTTTGGTTGCAGACACTAAAGAAATAGCAAAACAAGATTTATTTCAACAAACTAATCCAGAAATGATAAATGAATCAGATATGGATATTGCGCCAAAACCGGTAATAACCGCGTATTTGACGTATCCTAATTTCTACAGAATAAAAAAATGGAATAATTCATCGTGGTATGCGATTGCTATTGCCGAATTGGCAGATAAATTAAAAATATAAAACACAAACAAAACACCAAAAAATAAAATAATTGCTTACGGGCTTTTTCTTTGCTACTATTGAGATGCATTATTACAAAGGAAATATATTATGGCTATAAAAGTTCGTGATTTTGAGGTTCGTTTAACCAGAACCAAAGAAGAACGCAAACAAGTACGTCAGTTGCGATATGAAGTGTTTTGTTTGGAAGAAAACGCATCTGCAACCGAAGAACAAAAAAACCTGGGCGAAGAATACGATTCTTATGATACTTATGCTGATTATATGGCGGTATTTCACGAAAATAAAATTGTTGGGACGTATCGTATAATTGACCGCGAAGCCGCTGAAAAAATGGGTGGGTTTTATACAGAACACGAATTTAATTTATCAAAAATTAAAAATGTAAAGGGCAATATTGCTGAAATGTCGCGTGCCTGTGTTCACGCAGATTATCGTGACAGCGGATTAGTTATAAGATTACTTTGGGCGGGACTTTGTGAATATATTGTAAAGCGTAAAATCGCATTGTTATTTGGTGTTCCATCTTTCGTTGGAACGAACCCAGCGCAATCTGCCCAGGCTTTGTCTTATTTGTATTATAACCATTTGTCACCGTATCATTTACGTGCATCTGTGATGAAAGAAAATCTGGCACCTGGTGTTGATCCACGTATGACACAAATGAATATATTACCGCGCGCTTTCGTTGATGAAACAGAAGCAAAAAAACAGATGACCCCTCTTATCAAGGGCTATTTGCGTTTGGGTGCAACATTTGGTCGTGGTGTATTTATTGACAAGGGCTTTGGTACATACGATGTGTTTGTATTAGTTCAAACCAAGAATCTTGATAAATCTTTCCAAAAACATTTCACAGGTTCTGAAAATGCGTTTGATGATTTTGATATAAAACAAGGTCCTTTATATCTTTTGGGAAAAATTATAATATCGCCAATCACAGGGACTGCTAAATTGATTAAAAATTTTGCTGAATTATTTATGCGTGAAGATGCAGATGATATTGAGTACATTGACAAAGAAGAATCGCAAGAGAACGAAAAAAATGAAGATGCCTAAACAAAATATTTTTAATACAACATGGGCATTCATACGATTTGTATTCGCATGGGGATTGGTTGTTGCAAACGCATTTATTTTGATATTTGTACCACGGCGTTTTTCTATTAAATACATGCGTTTCTTTATGCGCCAATTTAATTTCATCACTGGTGTTAGATTCAAAGTTAATGGAAAATTAACATCAAAACGCCCGTTGCTTTGTGTTTGTAATCACATTTCTATATTTGAATTGGCAACAATGCCGGTGGCATTTGGTTGTTCTTTCTTTGGTAAAAAAGAAATTTCAACATGGCCGCTGGTTGGTTGGATTGCAAAAAATTTTGGTGTCATATTCATAGACAGACGTCCATCACATGCAAAGGATGCTTTGGATGCCGTACAAAATGAATTAAATCGTGTTGATTATCCTATGTTCATTTTTCCAGAGGGTACATCCACCAATGGTGCATATGTAAAGCAATTCAAAAGTTCTCTTTTTGATGTTGTTGAAAAGACAGGTGCCACTGTACAACCTGTGGTAATTCACTATCGCCTGAAAGACGGAACAAAAATAAGCGATGAAGATATGGCAAATCATTTTGCGTATTTTGATAATAAAAAAATGGATTGTGGTCCATACTGCAGACGTGAACGCAGCGCATTTATGCAGGTATTTCACGTAATGGTTTTGGGTGGATTTTTAGTAGAAATAGATGTTTTGCCCGTTCCCGATTTGAACGGGCGGGACAGAAAACAAATTGCAGATATACTGCACACAATTATTTCAAACGAATATATGAAAAATAAATAAATCTATTTATACTACTAAAATCAAGAGATATAAAAATGAGAATAGAAAAGTTATGTGTCAACAGATTATATGGTGACGTATCAGGTGCCACAACACGTGGTCATAAAATCGCAATTAAGGGCGGTTATGTTTATCAAACATTTCAAGGCGGATATACCCTAACCCCATTAGGTTGGGCGGTGGTTCGTAAAATTGAAAACATTATTCGCGATGAAATGAATGCGATTGACGGCCAAGAATTATTACTACCGGTGGTATGCACCGCTGATTTATGGAAAGAGACAGGTCGTTATGATTCAATGGATAATATCGCTAAATTCCATGGCAGATCTGGAACAGATTACGTAATATGTCCGACACATGAAGAAGTTGTGACAGATTATGCACGTTCTGTTATAAAATCATATCGTCAAATGCCATGTATGTTATATCAAATCCAAACAAAATTCCGTGATGAATTGCGCGTGCGTGCTGGCCTTATCAGAACACGTGAATTTATAATGAAAGATGCTTATTCATTTCACGAAACCCAAGAAGATCTGGATAAATATTACAAACGTTGTTTTGACGCATATTACAGATTGTTCAAAAGATGCGGTTTAAAAAACTTCGTTGATGTGTTGGCTTCATCCGGTGATATGGGTGGTAAATTTACACATGAATTCCAATTGATAACCGAAATGGGCGAAGATACTTTGTATACCTGTGATTGTGGTTTTCGTGCTAACAAAGAAGTCATAGATGAAGATTCTGCAATATGTCCAAAATGTGGGAAACAATTGAATAAACTTCGTGGTATAGAAATTGGTCAAGTTTTTCAATTAGGAAAATTTTACGCAGATTCTATGCATTTAACATATACCGATGCAAACGGCGAAGAAAAAACACCAATAATGGGCTGTTATGGCATTGGTGTGACACGTGTTATGGCTGCAATTATTGAAGAAAGTGCGGATGATTATGGTCCAATTTGGAATATGGAAACGGCACCTTTTGCAGTGGAAGTAATCGGTTTAGTTGATAAAGAAAACAAAACTTTGCCAATGGCGGAAAAAATTTATGACGATTTGAAAAAAGCGGGGATTGAAGTTTTATTGGATAATCGTGAAAACCGCCCAGGTGAAAAATTTGCAGATGCTGATTTAATTGCTGCGCCAATTCGTATCATAGTTTCACAAAAAAATTTAGATAATAACCAAATCGAAATTAAATATCGTGTGAACAATTATGACACGACACAATTACCAGAATTTGCATCTGTAAATAATTGTGTTAATATTGTTCAAGATTTAATAAAAGAATTACAAAAACATTAAACCAAAAAGTGATAAAAAATGAAAACAGCAATAACACCAACAAGAGATGAAAATTTTAGTGAATGGTATCAAAACTTAATCACTGCCGCCGATTTGGCTGAAAATTCGCCTGTGCGTGGTTGTATGACGATTAAACCATATGGTTGGGCAATTTGGGAATTGATGCGTGGCGAAATGGATAAACGCATAAAAGCAAACGGTGTGTTAAATGCTAATTTTCCATTGTTGATACCTATCAATTTCTTTAATAAAGAGGCAGAACATGTTGCTGGCTTTGCCAAAGAATGTGCTGTGGTCACACATCACAGATTAAAAATGATTGATGGCGTATTACAACCAGATCCAGATGCTAAATTGACAGAACCATACATTATTCGTCCGACATCCGAAACTATTATTGGTGAAGCAATGTCTCGTTGGGTTCAATCACACCGTGATTTACCTTTGAAATTGAATCAATGGGTAAATGTTATGCGTTGGGAAATGCGCCCAAGATTATTTTTGCGTACTGCTGAATTTAATTGGCAAGAAGGCCACAATGTTTTTGCTACACACGAAGAAGCAAACGAAGATGCTATCAAAATGTTAAATATGTATGAAGAGTATATGAAAAACGTTTTGGCTATTCCGTGCATTGCTGGCGAAAAAACACCAGAAGAAAGATTTGCAGGTGCAGATCATACATACACAGTGGAACAAATTATGCAAGACGGCAAAGCTTTACAGGCCGGAACATCGCATGATTTGGGACAACATTTCGCAAAGTCTTTTGATATAAAATATTTAGGGCCAGATGGCAAATTAAATTACGGTTGGACAACATCATGGGGAACATCGACCCGTATGATGGGGGGTTTATTTATGACGCACTCTGACGATGACGGATTGGTATTACCACCAATGATTGCCCCATACCAGGTTGTTATTATCCCAATTACTCGTGAAGAAAATGAAACAGAATTAAATGCATATGCTCAAAAATTAGCCGATACGTTACGTAATATGGATGTTCGTGTATTGGTTGATGATTCAGATATGCGTGCACCCGATAAAATGTGGAAATGGATAAAACGCGGTGTTCCATTACGTATCGAAATTGGTGATAGAGAAATGGCAGACGATACATTAACTGTGACACGTCGTGATTTAGGCAAATCATCCAAGCAAACGGTTAAATCTGCTGAATTTATTAGTTCTGTAAAAAATACTTTGGATACAATTCAACATGATATGTACGAATCTGTATTGGAAAGAAATAAACATATGATTACAGAAGTTAAAAATTTATCAGAACTAGAAAGCATGTTAGAATCTGGTAAAATTGGTTTCTTCCGTATTAAATATGATTTAACAACAAACGCAGAATTTGATGGTTTGATTGAAAAATATAAAATCAGTCGTCGTTGTCTGGACAGACAAGACCACAGTTTTGTATTCATTGCAAAATCTTATTAAAAATCGCCCGTTTGGGCGATTTTTAATTTTTACATGCTAATAAAATATTATGGTTCAAAGTTTCCCTGGTTGCACCACGCGAATTTAATATAACTGTGTTTTTACCGCCCATTAAAAAACAAACTGGTTCCCAATTTCCCAATACAGACAAAGATTTAAATATCGCATTGCCTGTGTTTATATTATCAACAACAACTATATCCGCAATTTGTCCCCCAAGATGTTTTTCATTGCGAATATTTGAATCCAACGCAACATCTAATTGTTCCATACGTAATGTATCATTTGGGAAATCGTTCACATGCGCCATAAACCACGAATGTAAAACAGGTGACAATTTAGTATTCGTATCACCCCCTGCTGAAATAAGTGATATAAACGGTGCACGTTCACCAAAAACCTTCGAGAACAAAGATATTGCATTTTTGACAATATATGTCAGTTGATTTTCATCTGGCATTGGCACACACGCAGCATCTGTCAAAATAAACGGGGGGCGCCGTCCAGATTTATCATAAAAAATTGCACAGTGCGTTAAATAAAACTTTTCACCATTATTTAATTGTTTATTTATTGCGATGACGTATCTTAAAAAATCGTCAGAATGTATATCACATTTCATAAAAACAGTATTTTCATCTAGGTCTGATAAATTATAATCATCTGAAAACTGTTTCCACCCTGCAATGTCTGGACATTCACGCATGGCGTTTTCAATTGCATTTTTGTATTTATCGGACACATCGCCAAAACATAAAAATTTTTTCATATTTACTCTTCCTGTATCATAGTTTTTAAATCCTAGCAAAATATAAATGTTTTTATCAAATACTTTTTGTGATATAATTATTTATAAATTTGACGAGGGAGTTTTGATATGAAAATAGCAATCATAGGTGTTGGATCTGTTGGGTCTGCTGTGGCAACTGCCGTAAAAAATACTGGGTTGGCACATGAAATTGTTCTATATGACCGCGACGGGATGCGCGCACGCGCCGCCGCTGAAGATTTGGGACATGCATCTGCTTTTTCATACGATATAAAACTTACTGCGGCTTCTAATTATCGTGCAATTCGTGGCTCTGATATAGTTATTATCGCGGCTGGTGCAAACCAAAAGCCCGGTGAAACTCGTATGGATTTGTTGCATAAAAATTCTGCTGTGATTGAAGATATTATACCGCGCGTTATGGATAACGTAGATGCAAAAAATGTAAAAATTATTATTGTCACAAACCCATTGGATGTGATGGTTATGTTGGCACAAAAATTATCACGTCTGCCGGCATCACGTGTGATTGGCACGGGCACAATGCTTGATTCTGCACGATTCAAAATTATATTATCAAGACAATTAGGTGTATCAACCCGATCAATAACTTCATACGTGTTGGGCGAACATGGTGATTCTTCGGTTATAAATTGGTCATCCGTATGCATTGGTGGAATTAAATTAGATGATTTTTGTAAACAGGCAAAAATATCATTGCCCGAAACAACACGCAAAACCATTGAACATCGTGTGAAAAATGCAGCATATGAAATCATCCAAGGACGTGGTGCGACTTGGGATGGTATTGGGGCGGCTGTGGCAGATTTATTATATGCCATTGTAAACGATGAAAGACGTATATTAACTACATCTATTGTAGACGGCATTGGTAGAAACGCGGTTGCTATGTCGTTGCCACGCGTTGTTGGAAACAATGGGGTATTGATGAATTTACGTGCAAAAATGGATTCACGAGAATCAGCAAACCTGCGTAAAAGTGCACGTATAATTCGCAGAAATTTCGATTTGATTTAATTCCAAAGAAATCAATCTTATAGTCAATAAAAAATCCGATGGTATAGTCTTTGTAAAAAACAGACACAGCCAAAGGATTTTTTTATGGACATACATGATATAAGTTTTGAAATCACAGATAACGGCTGTCGTATGTGCGCAATGTGTCATGGAAAGAAAATAGGCAGCATATTTTTTGTAAAAGTTGGCACTGATAAAATTATGATTTCAGAAACAGAAATAGAATCAGAATATAAAAATGAAAATATTGAATTATATCTGGTCCAACAAATTATACACATTGCACGCAATCAACACAGAAAAATTATGTCAATTTGTCCTAATATTTCAAATATTTTTAATCAACATCCTGAATTTGATGACATTCGATTATTAAATCAAGGCAGATAAATTTTTCACATTGCCCAACAAAATAAATCTTAAAATAACATTTGCGTAATTTTGCTATTTTTGATAGAATAATCGTGTCGACGAGTGTTTCGTTGATGGGGTCCAGAAGCCCGAAATAACAGGTGTCTTGTGATAAGACAAGACGTAAAATCTCCAACTTATTTTATTGGGTTGGAGGGTTGCCGAATACATAGAATAAGGCGCACAATTTCCTGTTAAATTGTTTCTGGCCTCCAACCACCTAAATTTTTCTGGTGGTTTTTTGTTATGAAAAATGGGGGAGTTATGAAACGGTTTGTGTTCCTTATTATTGTATTGTGCACCGGCGTAATTAGCCTTGCGTTCGCCGATACAATAACGGTAGATTGGTTGGTTGATAGTTCCATATATTCCACATCTACATGTACTGTTGGAAACAATTTGACATTGCCAAGCGCCCCAACAAAACGCGGTCACCATTTTGTTGGTTGGAAAACCTTTCCATACGTGTTTTTGGAATACATAGAATCAACGTCAACACAGTATATAGATACAGATTATATTTTTACTACAAACAATGGGGTTCTAGATATTGAATTTGCAAAAATTGGCAGCAATAGTTCTGATAATCAGGGTTGTGGTTCTTATTCACTAGAAGATCTACGATGTTTTGGTATATGGTTTAATAAGTCAACGCCTTATATACAAGTAGGTAGAAACAATCTCCCACTTCCCACAGCAATGAACAACGGGGAAGTACATCATTTAATCGTTAGCGTTAATAATGGGCAAGCAGATGTTATATTAGATGGTTCAACTGTTATAAATACACCCTATACAGGAACTATTGTTAACGGAAAACCATGGTACTTGTTCGCTATGAACCATCATGGAAATGTTTACAGGCCATCATCATTACAAATTCACACAGTAAAACTTTATGAGAAGGACACGTTAGTTCGCAACTTAATTCCTGTAAAACGAACGACCGACCAAGTAATCGGTATGTACGATACTGTCTCAGATACATTTTTTGAAAATGCCGGAACCGGGACATTTATTGCGGGACCAGAATTATAACATATGCAAAAATTATTTGTGTTTTTACTATCTATTGTTACCGTAAATTTTGCGTACGCTGATTATACAACACAAGATATTATTAACGGTTGTGATATTGATATTCTTCTACCTGCAAGCAATACGGCAAAAATGTTAGCTATGTTTGAAACAGATAAATATACATGTAATGCTGGATATTACTTACCCGCAGATAACCTTGAATGTGCTACTTGTCTGTCTGGATATATATGCGATGGCGGAACGTACGAATATAATGAAGCAAACGATCAAGGAATTAAATATAATACCATAATTTCTGAAGAGATCGTAAACGGCTGCGATATTAATTTGTTGGGGTATACCGGGAAAGTAGCTGCAATATTTGAACCAAACCAATATACATGTAATACCGGATATTATATGCCGGCAAATACAGACGGATGTGTAATATGTCCGGAAAATAGTTATTGTAGTGGCGGAACATACACATTTAATGAAACAATAAGTCAGGGTATAGAATCATGTCCGAATAATTGGTATTCACCAACTGGCATGTCATCTGTTGCACAATGTGGTCGTATATTACATGTCGGGGACAGCGTTATTTATTTACGCAGCGAAAAACAAACAACGCCATCATTAAATGTAAAAATAGGTAATGATATTTATTATGGTAATATGACAACAAATGATATTCCGATGAATATAAATACAGAACGTAAATTAAAAATACGATTTAATGATACTGCGTATTCTGTATATGATGATACAGTGCAACCGTGACCCTCACCACCGCAAGCGGTTCTCCGCCCCATTGGGGCGGAATTTTTACCCCCCTGTGCTTCGCGCCATGCCTCTAGTATACGGGAAAGTTCTGCCCCCATGAAAAACAAAAAAGTACCGCCACAGATTGTGGCGGGACTCCCTTCCCTTCCGCGTAACGCGGTAACTGGTTTATTTATGCAGCCTTACGATTTGCAGAAATATTTTCTGTTTCGCCCGCATCCATAATCTTTTTAGCTTCTGCAAAAACCATCTCTTTAACACGCAAAGCCAATGCATTCGTATCCAATGTTTCTGCAGCCACATCAAAATTGTCTGTTCTTATTTGCAAAGATACATATGCACCAACCAATGCAGCACGCGACAAATCTTCAATTGAACGAGGCGCATTGTTTTTACCGATATGCAATTCATCACTTAACGAAACAATTTGACGATCAGCATTTACCCATACTGTTGTGGTCAAAACTTGGTTAAGAGCAATCATTATTTCTTTGATATTTTTTGGCATGTGGTTTCCTCCCTTTCACTTTGTTTTATAAAAAATTTGCCATTTCTTTGTATTTACTAGTGTATTTACAAATTTAAATTTCAAATTTTTTTGTTTTTTTATTTTTTGCCAGAAATCCAGTTTTATTTAGATTTCTGCTACTTTGAATTTTCCTTTCCCTTGTCTATACAAACATCTTAGAACAAAAACGAATCGCACGTCAAGTATAAAATTCATTTATTTTAAATTTATTTTAAAAAATGTGAAAAACACTATAAAAACCATAAAATACCATAAAATAATTATAAGTTGTCATTGACAACCATAAAAACATTTGCTAAATTCAACTTTGAAGAACGGAAAACAACATAAAAATTAGAAGGAAAAAATGGGTTTATTTCTTTCTTGCTATGAAAATCGTTTGGATACCAAGGGACGTATTTCTGTGCCTGCTGCTTTTCGTTCTTCGTTGACGAATGAAAATTTTGCTGGCGTTGTTCTTTATCGTTCTTTCACCCATAATTGCATAGAAGGTTTTGCCATGTCGCGTATGGAAAAAATTGCAAATGCAACAGATAAAATGGGGTTGTTTGATGGTGAACTGGACGATTTAAGTGCAATGATTTTTGCAGATGCTCGTCCGCTGGCTTTTGATGTGACGGGACGTATTATAATTCCAAACGATTTATTAAAGCACGCAAACATCCATGAAACCGCCCTTTTTGTTGGTCGCGGAAACAGTTTTCAGATATGGAATCCGTCTGATTTTGAAGATGTGCAACAGAAATCTTTGACTAGATTACAAAAAACACATCCGAATTTAAAAGTTTGTGAATAAGTATTTGTTTTTCTGCTTGTAAAGAACTTACCAATATGATAAAATCATAGATATACTAAGGAAGGATGATTTTACCATGAAAAGATTTATTGTAGTGTTAAGCAGTTTGTTGATGCTACCCGCTTTTGCAGAGGTTGCACCTGTGTATTACGATGATTTCGTTGAATATTCTGACGATTTCGTTGGAGATGAGGCACCTGAAAAAGCCACAGAAAATATGAATTATGGGACACAGCAAAAGGCCGTTACTCAACGTACCACTGCAAATCGTTCCACGTCACGTGCAATTTCAAATACTAAATCAGCATCGTCTAATACGCGCGCTGTGGCTGCATCTGGGCGAAACACTCAAAAAACAGGACGTACTGTCACTTCGCGCATCGTAAAACCAACAACAGAAAATATAGCACAAAAATCATCCAGTCAGCGCGCACGCGTTGTATCTCGTTCTGGTCGGACATCACAACCTGTGACTGCTCGTGTCAGTGCAACGGGGACATCTGTTATGGCAAAACCAGTCAGCACCGGCACATATTCCCAAAATGTATTAACTGATTCTGGGGTATCTTATTATAATGGAACTAACGCTCGTATTGGTTCTGTTCGTCGTTCAACTTTGCGTGCTGCAACAACATCTTCTGAAATATCTGGTACTCAAATAACAGATGCAGACGTTTCAAATACTACATCTAATTTGGAAGCTATCACTGAATTGACAGAATATTGCAAAACTCAATATGCTGCGTGTATGGATAATTACTGCAATGTTTTGGATGATAATCAGGGCAGATGTTCATGTTCTAAGAACATAAAGAATTATGCTGCAACGGAGGCAGCTTTGGAAAAAGCAACTGAAGAATTTCAAGACACTGTTCAAAAAATCAAATACATTGGTTTGACAGCTGATCAAATTAATTCTTTGTTCTTGGAAACCGAGGCTGAATCTGCGATGAAATCAACCAAAGATACGTCTTCGCTTAAAACTACCTTGGACAGAATCAAAGATAAAATCTTGGTTGATGCATCTTCACCAAACGCGTCATCTTCCTATAACAGCGGTATCAGCATGGATTTATCTGGTCTGTTAAGTATTGATTTGACATCTGGTTTTGATTTAGGTTCTTTCTTGAATATGGATTCTAATTCAACATCTAACGTATCTAATCAGCGTGGTGAACAGTTGTACAAAACTGCATCGTCTCGTTGTAAAACATCTGTGTTGAATTCTTGCACGGCCCAAGGTATTGATCCAAATATTGTGACAAATTCGTATGATTTGGAAATCGACAAACAGTGCATGGCGTACGAACGTAATTTGAATGAAGCAAATATGGAAATGCGTACGAATGCACGTAATGCAGCGACGATTTTGCAACAGGCTCGCTTGATGCTGGCTCAAAATAGAAATTCATACGATTTACGTGGTTGCGTTGCGGCAATTGATTCATGTATGCAGGATGATTATGTATGTGGTTCTGATTATGAGTTATGTTTGGATCCAACTGGAAAATATTTAGCTAGTGGTGCCATCGTAAAGGGCGGAACGCCTGGTGTTGCTGGCGGAACGGTTGTAAATCAAAAAGACATCTGCACGCCTGGCGAAACTGGTGCTGATTGCGACCCAATAGACACGTGGCTTAGTGGCGGTATGTATGATTTATATGCAACGTGGAATTATGATAGCAATAACAAAAATGCTTGGGGTGGCGGTGTTGGTGAAAAATTGGGTGATTATGTAGAAGAAAAACTATCCGCATGGAAACCTAGTGAATCTAGTGCTCCGAATGACATAGCAACTTACCTTTTACAAAAAATTGGATATATTGACAATGAAGATAAGGCTCATGGAATGTGTGCATCTGTGATGAAACAATGCCAAGATTATACTTTTTCGAACCCATCAAAATCTTCAAAAAAGTATATTTCAAACAACGAAGTCGTTCGTCAGTATTTAACATCTGCGTTGTCAAAAATCAAATTGCAACAGGATGCGATTATATCTGATTACGCAGAAGATTGCAGAAGTGATGTTTCTTCATGTTTATCGACAAATGGTTATGATGAACAAAACACATCATCAACAGCCTCTAAATCTGCGGTTAATGCATGTCGTGCAGAAATCGTGACATGCATGTCGGTGACGGGTCAAAAACCTAAAGATCCATCAAAATTAACATTGCGTGTAATGAAAAATTGGATTGACAGCATGTTGATTATCTGTCCGACAAATTCTTATGTAAAAGATGATGGTGAAAATGCAGTTTCATGTCAAACATGTGGCAAGGCTGGTACTGTGCCGTTGGTGTCTGATGGTGGACAAGCGACCACGTGTTATTGTCCAGAGGGCTATACAGCAACAGAAACTAATAGCTCAACAGGGCTTCCATCTGTATGCACTCCAGATTCGGACTAGTAATACCAAAACAAAAAACCGCCGTTATGGCGGTTTTTTTTATATATTTGTTTTATATTTTATTTATCCCCAGCTGGTAAATCTCTGATTTCTTGTTTGATATTTGCCAATGCGGTTGTACGCTCACGAATTTTACCATAAAAATCAGATTTTGATAAATGCATAGCGTATTCCAACGCATGAGACCACGCCAACGCATCAGAATTTCCGTGTGTTTTTATTGAAAATCCATTTAACCCTAAAAACACAGCACCAGCATAAGAACGTGGATCAATTTTATTTTTTAAACGTTTAAACAAATGTATCAAAAAGAATGTTCCCAATATTGCCAGTATAGAGCGCTTGTAATTTGCCTTTACAATACGCGAAATCATTTTAGCGGTACCTTCTACTGTTTTTAACATAACATTGCCTGTAAAGCCATCTGTGACGACAACCTGGACATTTCCAGCCGATACATCACTGCCCTCCACAAAGCCAATGTATTCGTATGGTAATTCTTTAGCATGTTCAACCAAAATTTTATTTAATCTTTGCAGAGTTTCACTGCCTTTGGTTTCTTCTTCGCCAATATTCAAAATACCAACACGTGGACGTTTCATACCACCAATAATTTCTGCGTAAATACTGCCCAGAATAGAAAAATCAAACAAAATTTCTTCGTCACAATGAACGTTTGCACCTAAATCAAGCCCAACAACACGTTTATCCCCATTTCCGGACGGCAACATAGTTGTTATCGCAGGTCTTGATATACCATCAACTGTTTTTAATGCCAGTTTAGAAAGCGCCATCAATACCCCAGTATTTCCTGCAGATACCACCGCCGAAGAATTACCCTGGCGAACATCCATTATCGCCCTGTACATAGATGTATCTTGGGCATGACGGATTACGTCACGCACTTTATCTGTTCCAGAAATAACTTCGTTTGCATTAACAATTTCACAGTTACGTGCAACACGTGGAAATTTTTTCAATAAATCTCGTAAAATACGTTCATTACCAAACACGCGAAAAAAAACACTATCTTCGCCATATTGGTATAAAAACTGATTCATACCACCAAATACAGCATTTGGTGCATGGTCTCCGCCCATCGCATCTATTGAAATAATTTTTTTATCTTGCGACATTTTTTAATAAAAAAAGGCCATCAGAATACTTCCCCCGGCCCTTTTATTCCCAAAATTATAAATTATTTTGAACCACACGCAGGGCAAACATGATGTGGGCGTTTCTTTTCACCACATTTTTTGCAGATGCTTACAGGCATTATAGATAAAGCATCATGCGATTGACGTTGTGCAGAACGTGCTTTACTTGTTTTACTTCTTGGAGTTGCCATTTTACAATCCTTTTATTTTACAGTCTCTAATTCTATTTAATTTTTACCCATTTGCAAGTAAAAAATTTTCCTCAATCACTAAGTGCCTGGGCAATAAACATACCGTGATTATGCATTAAACCAACCACAGCACTGTGATCGTCAATACCAAAATGAAATTTAAATCCCTGCTTTTCCAGCGCAATTATCGTGGCTAATTTATATTCAGCCGTTGTCCCCGGATAATCATGCGGTTTACAAAAAACACGTTTTTTAACGTCTGGCAATAAATCATTTAAAAATTTTTCGACTTTTTCTTGCCCCATCGCCCAACGCCCTGTGATGAATACGATGGTAAAATCACGCCCCAATGTTTCCAGAACCGGTATCATAGTCGTATTAGGTTCACCAAAACGATCATAATCAGGCACTGCAAACTTATGCGTGACAACGCCATCTATATCACAAAAAATCGCAGGTATTTCATTCATATTTTTATTTTAAATACCCGGCATTGCTGCCGGGTACATTGTTGATTATATATCCAACAGTTGTTGTTGTTCTCCACCTTCGCGTGCCAACTTTTCGGCTTTTTCTTCCTCTTTGGCAATTTCACGAACACGACGAACATATGCACCTGTACCGATTGGTATCAAACGACCAACGACCAAGTTTTCATTCACACCAACCAATTTATCTGTTGCACCACTGATAGCGGCATCAACTAATACTTTGGTTGTCTGTTGGAACGATGCATTAGAAATAAATGAACGTGATGTCAACGAAGCACGTGTCAAACCAACCAAGACCTGAGATGCCTCAGCAACTCTGCCCCCATCTTTGGCAACACGAGCATTTTCTTCTTCGAAATCAACACGGTCAACAACAGAGTGACTGATGAATGACGTATCCCCTGGATCATTGATTTCAACACGACGTGTCATTTCACGTATCAAAATTTCTATGTGTTTGTCATTGATTGACACGCCCTGCAAACGATAAACTTGCTGTACTTGTTCGACCATAAATTGAGCCAATGCCTTTTGACCCAAGATACGTAAAATATCTTGTGGCACAGGATCACCATCGACCAATTTATCAGCCTTGCGAACTGTGTCACCACTGCGAACCAACAAATTCGTTCCTTTTGGCACAGCATATTCCACAGGCGCAGTTCCATCAACTGGTTCAATACGGATGATAATCTTAGATTTTGCATCTTCCAATTCAACCGTTCCGTCAATTTCCGCCAACAATGCAGGATTCGCAGGACGACGAATTTCCAACAATTCTTCAACACGTGGCAAACCACCGGTAATATCGCTTGTCTTCTTTGTTTGAACAGGAATTCTAGCCAAAATATCACCAGCATGTATCTTGTCACCATTTGACACATTCAATGTAGAATATGTTGGCAACAGATATTCAGCAACTTTTTTGCCACCCAAAGAAATCACATTACCTTTGTCATCAACCAAACGGATGGATGGGTTTAATGCTTTCTTAGTATTTGTCTTCCAGTTGATGACTTTACGAGAAACAATACCAGTCATCGCATCGACTTCTTCTTGGAAAGATACGTTTTCAATCAAATCGTTGAAAGAAACCGTTCCATCTTTGTCGGCAATAATAGTATTGGAATATGGATCCCATTCGGCAACTTTTTGACCTTTTTCAACCGTGTCACCATCATTGACTAACAACATAGATGCGTATGGCAAAGCAACCGAGAATAATTCTTTGCCTTCTTTATTCACAACCGCGATTTTACCAGTACGTGACAACACCACAACACGCCCAGCAGAATTTACAATCGTGTTAACGTTATCTAATTTGATTGTCCCACCTACTGGCATTTCAATAAAGTGAGATTCAGATCCCCCTTCGGCAATACCACCAATATGGAACGTACGTAACGTCAACTGAGTTCCAGGTTCACCAATTGATTGTCCTGCAATCAAACCGACAGCTTCACCAACGTGCACCAAGGCATTTCTGGACAAATCCATACCATAACATTTTGCACACAAACCGTCACTTTGACATGTCAACACACTGCGAACATCAACACTTGGCAAACCAGATTCATTGATTTGACGTGCAGCAGATTTAGTAATCAAATCGCCCGCCTTTACAATGACTTCCTTGGTCAAAGGATTTACAATATCGTGTGCCGCAGTACGTCCTAAAACAACGTCACCCAATGCAACAGCCAATGTAGAGCCTTGATATACTGGTTTGGCGGTAATGAATTCATGGGTTCCACAATCATGTTCAGTAATAACTGTATTCAAAGCCAAATCAACCAAACGACGTGTCAAATACCCAGCAGATGCAGTTTTCAAAGCCGTATCTGACATACCTTTACGTGCACCGTGAGTTGACGTAAAGTATTCAGACATGGTTAAACCTTCTTTAAAGTTCGAAATAATAGGAACTTCGATAATAGAACCGTCTGGTTTCTGCATCATACCACGCATACCTGCCAACTGTTTAATCTGACCCTTAGAACCACGAGCACCAGACAAAGCCATCATGTGAATTGAATTCCAATTATCACCTGTGGTATTACCCAATGCTGCATAAGCCTTGTCTGCCAATTCATCAGCAGTTCTTTGCCACAAATCAATCAATTTGTTGTGACGTTCACCACTTGACAACAAACCGTTTTGATATTGATTTTCGATTTCTGCCGCAGCCTTTTCAGATTTTTCAATCATGGCTTCTTTGTCTTCTGGAACAACCACGTCATCAAATCCAATAGAAATACCACTACGCACAGCTTGTTCAAATCCTGTATCTTTCAACGCGTCTGCCAACAAAATCATTGCTTTGTCACCACAATTTTCATATGCGGTAGCCAACAATTTTTTGATTTCTGGTCTTGGCATAACTTTGTTTACTAAATCAAAAGGCATTTTTTCTGATTTTGGTAATAATTGACCCAAAATCATACGACCAGCCGTAGTAGCATACGTTTTACCATTTACACGCGCATAAATTGGTGTATGCAAAGTAATTGTCTTGTTTTCCAAAGCCAATTCTACTTCATCCATACCTGAGAAACGTGGTGATTTCTTTTCATCATGTTCACCATTTATCAATGAAATGTAGTACACACCCAAAACCATGTCTTGTGACGGCACAGTCATAGGTTCACCATTTGCAGGTGACAAAACGTTATTCGTAGATAACATCAATGTGCGTGCTTCCAATTGTGCTTCTAATGAAATTGGAACGTGCACAGACATCTGGTCACCGTCAAAGTCAGCGTTAAACCCAGCGCAAACCAATGGATGTAAACGAATTGCCTTGCCTTCTATCAAAACTGGTTCAAAAGCAATCAAAGACAATCTATGCAAAGATGGAGCACGGTTCAACAACACTGGATGTTGATAAATAACTTTTTCCAAGATTTCCCATACAATATCTTCACCATTTTCAACCATCTTGCGTGCTGTCTTCAAAGTATTTGCATAATCGCCTGCTAACAATTTTGCAAAAACAAATGGTTTAAACAATTCCAACGCCATTGTTTTTGGCAGACCAACTTGGTGCATACGTAATGATGGTCCTGGCGTAATAACGCTACGACCAGAATAATCAACACGTTTACCCAACATATTCATACGGAAACGACCTGATTTACCACGCAAAGAATCAGATAATGATTTCAATGGGCGGCGATTTTGCGAAACCATTGGACGTGCTTTGTGTCCATTGTCGAACAAAGAATCGACAGCTTCTTGCAACATACGTTTTTCATTACGAACAATGATTTCAGGCGCATGCATTTCCATAAATCTTTTCAAACGATTGTTACGAATAATAACACGACGATACAAATCATTCAAATCAGATGCAGCAACATGTCCTGCATCCAAAGTCACCAATGGTCGCATATCTGGTGGAATTACTGGAATAATATCAGGCAACATCCACGCAGGTTCTGTCTTAGAATCTAAGAATGCTTCTACTAACTTTAATTGTTTGATGATAGATTTGCGTTTTGCCTCAGATTTAGTTTCTGCCAATTCTGCACGCAGACGTGTTCTTTCATCACCCATATCAAGATTAGCAATTATGGAACGAACACCTTCGGCACCGATACCAACATGGAAAGAATCTTCACCAAATTCTTCGACTGCCGCTTGGTATTCATCTTCACTGATAACATCATATTGTTTCAAACTGGTCAAACCTGGTTCTGTCACGATATACGCATCATAAGAAATAACCTGTTCCAATTTCTTTTGTGGTAAATTGTTCAATAACGTAGCAATCTTGCCTTCACGTAAGAACCAAGTGTGCGCCACAGGAATTGCCAATTTAATATGTCCCATACGTTCACGACGAACAGTAGAAGAACCAACTTCTACACCGCAACGTTCACAAACAACACCACGGAATTTAATACGTTTATATTTTCCGCATGCACATTCGTAATCTTTCACGGGACCGAAAATTTGTTGACAGAACAAACCTTCTGCTTCTGGTTTCAAGGAATGATAATTAATGGTTTCTGGTTTTTTCACTTCACCATGCGACCAAGACAGAATTTCTTCTGGGGATGCAATAGAAATACGCAAAGCATCAAATTGTTCCTTGGTTTCTATTTGTCCAAATATCTTTTGCAACATATTTGTCATGTGTTTTTGCTCCTTTTACGTCACTAAAAGTGCCTTGTGGCCGGCGGGTGCTTTATTTGCACCCGTGGCCGGGCCACTAATCAATTTTTTTTGCTGTTAATGCTAAACCCAATCCGCGCAATTCACGTACCAAAACGTTAAATGCTTCTGGGGTTCCTGTTTGGATATCGTTATTTCCAGAAATAATTGCTTCATACATCTTATTTCTTCCAACAATATCGTCAGATTTAACAGTCAACATTTCGCGCAACAGATGTGCTGCACCGTGTGCTTCCAATGCCCACACTTCCATTTCCCCAAGTCTTTGGCCACCCATGTGTGCCTTACCAGACAAAGGTTGTTGTGTGACCAACGAATAGTTGCCGGTTGAACGCGCGTGAATCTTTTCATCAACCAAGTGATGCAATTTCATCATGTACATTACACCAACCGTCACAGGACGTGCGAACTTTTCACCCGTAACACCATCATACAATGTGAATTGTCCAGATTCTGGTAATTTAGCCAATTTCAACATTGCTTTGATTTCTTCAGGTGTTGCACCATCAAATGTAGGTGTTGCCATTGGAACACCGTCTTTCAACAGGGCCGCTTCAGCACGAACATCTGTATCTGTCATCTTTTCTAATTTTTCAGCAACAGATTTGCCATAGATTTTGCCCATAATTGCACGCAAATCATCTGTCACAGCACGTTTTTGTTTCACTTCTTCCAAAACCGCGCCGATTTGTTTACCCAAGATACGTGCAGCCATACCAAGGTGAGTTTCAAATATCTGACCGATATTCATACGGCTTGGCACACCCAATGGATTCAAAACTATATCGACAGGTGTTCCGTCTTCCATATGTGGCATATCTTCAATTGGAACAACAGTGGATACAATACCTTTGTTTCCATGACGTCCAGCCATTTTATCACCCGGCTGTAATTTCATTTTATGAGCAATGTAAACTTTGACTTCTTTCAAAACACCAGCCGCCAAAGAATTACTTTCTGTCGCTTTTGTGATTTCAGCATCTGCACGTTCATTCAAATCTTTTAATTTCAAAAGATGTTGTTCGCGCAATTCATCAATCGTAGACTGAATTTCTTTGTTGGAAACAACCAATTTTTTCATATCAACTGGTTTAATTCCTTCAAATACTTCCGCCGTCAATTTTTTACCAATGAAAGGTTTCAAACTGCCAGAACCCGCAGAAATCGTTTGATTTTCAGCTAATTGGAACACTTGGTCTGCAAAACCTTTTTCGATAATCGCTGTTTCTTCGTCACGATCTTTGTTGATTTTTTCAATTTTCTGCAATTCAATCATTTGCGTTCTGTCATCTTTCTTAACACCATGACGTGTTAAAACGTTAACACCAATGACTGTTCCTTCTTCGTTTGGTCCAACCTTTAACGAAGAATCTTTTACATTCAATGCTTTTTCACCAAAGATGTTACGCAACAAAGCTTCTTCTGGGGTCAACAATGTTTCAGATTTTGGTGAAACACGACCAACCAAAATATCACCCTGTTTTACGCGTGCACCGACATAAATAATACCAGATTCATCCAAATTCTTAAGTGCTTCTTCACTAACATTTGGAATATCACGAGTAAAGCTTTCTGGGCCTAATTGCGTATCACGTAATTTGATTTCCTTTTCTACAATTTTGATAGATGTATAAACGTCATCTCTGGATATGCGTTCGGAAATAACAATCGCGTCTTCGTAGTTATAACCACGCCATGGCACAAACGCGACCAATACATTACGTCCCAAAGCTAATTCACCGTAATTCATAGAAGAACCGTCTGCGATGATGTCGCCTGCGGAAATTCTGTCACCAACGTGAACAAGCGGTTTCTGGTGAATAATTGTTTCACCATTAGAACGCCCGAACTTTTCCAAATTGTAAATATCAACCCCAGTCACAACATTGCGGGAATTCATACATTTCACCACGATACGATTTGCATCCACAGATTCAACAATACCACTGTGTTTTGCAACCTTACCCGTACGAGAATCACGTGCAACTTCGCGTTCAATACCCGTTCCAACCAATGGCGCTTCGACACGCATCAATGGAACACCCTGACGTTGCATGTTTGATCCCATCAAAGCACGGTTCGCGTCATCATTAGCAACGAATGGTATTAAACCAGTTGCAATAGACACAACTTGACGTGGTGCCACGTCGATTAAATCAATTTCTTCTTTTGGAACCATCGTAAATTCACCGTCAACACGAGCCGTCACCATATCTTCTGCTAAAACGCCAGCTGATGTTGTTGGGGTGTTTCCTTGGGCAATCTTGTGTCCCAATTCTTCATCCGCGGTCAAATATACCATTTCTTCGGTAATCTTGCTGTTTTTCACAACATAGTAAGGTGTTTCAATAAACCCATAAGGATTCACACGTGCATAAGATGCCAAGTGAGAAATCAAACCAATGTTTGCACCTTCGGGCGTGTGAATTGGACACAATCTTCCATAATGAGTTGGGTGCACGTCGCGGACGTCAATTCCTGCACGTTCACGGTTCAAACCACCAGGCCCCAATGCAGAAATCAAACGTTTATGTTCAACTTCGGCCAATGGGTTATAAGAATCCATAAATTGAGACAACTGAGATGAACCCAAAAATTCCGTCACCAAAGCCATCAAAGGTTTTGCATTGACAACATCTTGTGGTTGCATTGTTGCAATATTCGGTGAAGTCAAACTTTCACGAACCAATCTTTCGATACGCAACATTCCTGTGTGGAACAATTGTTCGAACAATTCACCAACAGCACGGACACGACGATTTGATAAATTATCAATATCATCAATTACATCTTTGTGGTCGATAATATTCGTCAATGTCTTTAACACGGCTAAGAAATCAGCCTTGGTCAAAGTGCGTTCATCTTCTGGACGTTTGCCTGAATCAATCTTTAAACGTTTGTTCATTTTGAAACGACCAACAGCAGACAAATCATAATATGCAGAATCAAAACCTTGACGCAAGAATAAATTCAATGCAGCTTCTAATGTTGGGCGTTCACCAGGACGCACAACGTCATAGATAGCAATTAAAGCTTCTTCGCGGTTTGTTGTTTTATCTGCCATCAAAGTGTTACGCATATGGGCAGAAATCGTTGTATTATCAATCGCAATCAACGAAATATTCTTTACACCTAATGTTTCAAGTTCGCTTAATACTTCTTCGGTAATTTCTGTTCCTTCTGGGAATAAAACATCTTCGCCGTTTTTCACAGCACTAAATAAATATTCACCAATCAAAGAATCACTTGAGATACCAAATTTTTTGGAAACAGAACTGATTTTTGCTAAACGTTTAGCATTTAATCTGTCACCTTTGTTCGCCAATTCTTTTTTGTCTTTTGGATTTAACAAATCATAATTCAAACGATATTTATCCAGACCTTCAAAAGAAGAAACATCGCCAACCCACAATTTACCATCAAAAGCCAAAGGTATTTGCTTATAGAAATTAGATAAAATTTCTTCGGATGACATCCCTGCAATATTCGTTTTGCGTGGATCCGCTGCAAATTTCTTTTCGTCTTCTGCGGCAGGCAAACAACGCAATAACACAGTCGCAGGTATTTTACGTCTGCGATCTATACGAACATAAATGACACCTTTGGATTCTTCAAAATCAATCCAAGAGCCATGTTCTGGGATAATACGTCCAGTATATGTTTCTGGGTTGCCAGCAATTTTTGCTTCTTTTGTTGTTCCAAATACAACACCTTGGGCACGATGCATCTGAGAAACAACAACACGTTCCACACCTGCGGCAATAAAACTGCCACGTTCGGTCATCAAAGGAACGTCGCCCATAAATATTTCTTGTTCTTTGATATCGCGCAAAGTTCTTTTGCCATCTTCTGCGATATCCCATAAAATCAATCTCAGCTTCAACTTCAGTTTGCTGGAATATGTCATATTGCGCAGCATACATTCTTGCACATTATACACAGGTTTATCCAATGTATATTCAATGAATTCCAAATCTGCAATTCCCGCATAATCTTTAATTGGGAACATAGATTTGAATACATTTTGCAAACCAATATTTTTTCTATTTTCTGGGGCTACATCTGCCTGCAAGAAATCTTTGTAAGAATTATACTGAATTTCGACTAAATCAGGAAGCGGAGTTTGCAAAAAACTTTTACCAAAAGATTTTCTAAGTTTCTGGATAACTGCCATGTTCTGAATCCTTTTTATTTGTCTCTTCTGTTATTTTGCAAACGAAAAAAGTTTGTCACCTTTTACGCCTGTGTGCCCGCCAAAGAATTTTTCATCTCTAGCGGGCGGCGAATTGCATTTTCATGCAATTTTGAATCTTTCGATTCCGTTTTTTAATAGAAATTATTTCATTTCTACTTTTGCACCAGCTGCTTCCAATGTAGCTTTCATTTTTTCAGCTTCATCTTTTGCAACTGCTTCTTTGATAGCCTTTGGTGCAGATTCAACCAAAGCTTTCGCTTCGCCTAAACCCAAACCTGTGATATCTTTAACAGCTTTGATAACAGCCAATTTGTTTGCACCGGCATCAGCCAACACAACATCAAATTCTGTTTTTTCTTCAGCTGCCGCAGCACCAGCAGCAGGACCAGCAGCGACTGCAACAGCAGCAGCAGCGCTTACGCCCCATGTTTCTTCTAATGCTTTTGATAATTCGACTGCTTCTTGAACAGTCAATTTTGACAATTCTTCAACTATTTTTTGAATATCTGCCATTTTTTACTCCTTATGAGTTTTTTTAATTTTGTTTCTTTCCATACTCTGCTGAAACACGTGCTAAACGTGATGCTGGTTCTATCAATATACGTGCGATAGTACCACGAACTTCCAACAAAGACGGAAGCTTGGATAATTGCACAACGCCGTTCACATCAAGAAGGTCTGCATCCATTTTACCACCAACGATGGTTAAATTTTGATGTTCATCTGCAAATTTGGCCAAAACTTTGGTCACTGCAATCGCATCTTTCGCAACAGCCACAGCCGTTGGACGTTTCATCAATTCAGATACAGGTTCAAAATTGGTATCTTTCAAAGCCAATTTCATCAAACGGTTTTTGACAACTTTGAAAAGGGAAACCAATGGACGTAATTCATTACGTAAACTTTCCATTTCTTGTACTGTCAAACCATGGTTTTCAACAACGAAAACACCGTCTGCTTCTTTCAAGGACGACTGCAACGCTGAAATCAAATCTGATTTTTCTTCGCGTCTCATCTTTCTATATCCTTTTAAGCTTCTTTTGTTTAACTTTCCATCTGTGGTTCCTACCACGGGTGGGGCTTCGTTCCTGCCCCAAAGAATTTTTCTTTGTCTATGATGGAAATTAAGTGATTTTTCTTCACACCATCAGTCTTGGACAGAAATCTCTGTGTGGTGGGTTGTCCCACCACGAATTATTTTACATCAACCTTTAAACCAGGTCCCTGAGTTGTCGCAACTGACACACCCAAAATATATTGACCCTTAGTTGATGCAGGTTTAACTTTCTTTAATTGATCAACCAAAGCATTTGCATTTTCGACCAATTTATCTGTAGCAAAAGACATTTTACCAATACCAGCATGTATAATACCGTTCTTTTCAGCACGATATTCAATCTGTCCTGCTTTTGCACTGGCAACTGCTTCTGCTACGTTATTAGTGACTGTACCTAATTTTGGATTAGGCATTAAACCTTTTGGTCCTAAAACACGTGCAACCTTTGACATTTTTGGCATCATATCAGGTGTTGCAATAACACGATCAAATTCCAAAAATCCATTTGCAACTTTGTCAATCAATTCTTCACCACCGATAACATCTGCACCGGCTTTCTTCGCATCTTCTTGGTTATTGACTGTAAACACAGCAACGCGGACTTTCTTGCCTGTGCCATTTGGCAAAGACAACATACCGCGGATATTTTGATCTGCTTTTGCTACATCAATACCCAATTTTATTGCGATTTCTAAACTTTCATCAAATTTAGAAGAACAAAAACCACGCAACGCTTCAATCGCATCAGACAAAGCATACACTTTGTTTGTATCTAATGTGGACCAAGTTTGTTTTCTTTTTGTGACTTTCATGACTTAGCCCTCCACCTTTACGCCCATAGAACGGCATTGACCTGCAACAATGTTGCATGCAGATTCAATAGTAGAGCAATTCAAATCAGGCATTTTATTTTTTGCAATTTCTTCAATTTGCGCTTTTGTAATAGTTCCAACAAAATCACGACCTGGTTTTTTAGAACCAGATTTCAATTTTAATGCTTTTTTAATATAATACGACACAGGTGGCAATTTCATAATAAATTCGAAAGTGCGGTCTGTATAAACGGTGATAATACAAGGAATTGGCATTCCTGGTTCTTTATCTGCTGTTTTGTCGTTAAATTGTTTGCAGAATTCTGCGATGTTAACACCGGCAGCACCCAACGCAGGTCCAATAGGAGGCGCAGGATTCGCCTGTTTTGCAGGGACTACTAATTTAACAATCCCTTTTAATTCTTTTTTTGCCATTTTTCACTCCATTTTTTTAGATGCATCGCATCTGGTTAGTGTCGTGGTGCGATTTGGCGAATCTACCACGTTTTTATTCAACCCAACGGGTTAAATCTTTTCGACTTGGGCGAAATCTAATTCCAAACTTGTTTCACGCCCAAATACCAAAATAGTCACTGTCATCTTTTGTTTTACATTATCAACATTTGATGCAACACCATTGAAATTCGCAAAAGGCCCATCAATAACATGCACCTCTTGTCCTTCTTCATAAATTGTATCTTCGGTGATCACAGAACCTTCTTCGACCTGTTTCAACAAACGACGCGCCTCTGCTTCACTGATAGGAATTGGTCTCGATTGGTTTTTAACCCTTTGGCCTAAAAACATAACAACCTGAGGCATTAAACGAACCAACGAAAACGTTTCATTATTCATAACCATTTGAACAACGATATACCCAGGGAAAAATTTCTTTTCTGTCTTTACGCGTTTTCCTGCTTTGATTTCAGACACTTCACGCGTAGGAACCAAAATTTCACCGAAACAAGCATTTAATTTACGTTTGTCGATTTGTTCACGCAATTCACGTGCAACTTTGTCTTCACAGCCTGTATGAACATTCACAACAAACCACTGCATTTTTTCTTCCATGCTACATTCCTTTGTCAAAAACTAAAAAATCCAACCAACCAAAGCATTCAAAATACTATCAACAACAAAGAAAAACAAGGCCGCCAACCCAGAAAACAACAATATCATCCACGTTGTATGAATTACTGTTTCGCGATCTGGCCAAACAATTTTAAACCATTCTGAACGCACTGATTTTATAAAGTCTATTATTTTTTTCATAAAATTTTCCGATTCTGTCTTGTTTTTCGTCACCGACGTCTTTCTATGGCAGGGGCTGAAGGAATCGAACCCTCATCCGCGGTTTTGGAGACCGATATTCTACCGTTGAACTAAGCCCCTATTCGAATAAGTTAAATATCAATCTATTCCATAAAAACACCCCAGCATTCTGCCTTACGTTTGTCGATAATCGGTGCAAGCATAGCACACCAATACAAAAAATCAAGTGGAAATATTATAATATAAAAAAATTTTTACCACAAGTGAAAAATGCAACATCCATTTCATATAAACTTTACATTTTTGCGTTTTTATGATATAATGGCTGCGAACTCAGAAATTGGGTTCGGGGCTGTCGAAAAGCCTAAGAATATCCGGTGCGAAAGCATCGTTAAATTGCATATTGGTGCTTTGCACCGTTGTTCCCCGATTATTGTCGGGGTGCCGTTGGTGATATAATACGGTTATCCGGAAAACCCGCGGAGTCATGATATTCTGATTTTTCGAACACCCCGACCACCTGATATTTTGGTGGTTTTTTGTTATAAAAAAACGGGGGAGTCATGAAACGACTTGTATGTTTCATATTTATATGCATGTTAATTTGTGCAAATACATTTGCACAAACGACAAATTGGTATGTGGATGGAACGCTTTACCAAACCACTTCGTGCACATCTGGAAATGATGTCACCCCACCGACAGCACCAACAAAACGCGGATATACATTTTCGGGTTGGTTGGATGCAGACTTGATAGTTGGATCATGGTCGCGATCTGGCACCCCAAGTCCGACAAATCCGGTATACCCAGTATTTTATCAAAACGGGAATTTAATTTTACGTGCGGTCGGCACAGGCAGCAACCTTATCGCAGATACATACAATACAGCCACTGGAAAAATCACAAGACGCATTAGAGTGAAAGTATTTGACGGGACAGAAACTGTTCCGGCACATCCTGCTACCAATGGTTTTTATTATGTAGCTTCAGATGCACTTCCACAATCAAACGGCATTGGTTGGTGTTCCCACGAATCCGTTATAAAAAATCCATCCACTGTAGGAATAAGATTTGGCGCTAGCAACAATAAATATATCTATTTCACTCAATGGCAAACCGCCTTCGGAATAAGCACGCAAAAACAATTCCAAGATTTTCTTGCCGAACAATATGCCGCAGGAACCCCCGTCACAATTTATTATCCATTGGAAACACCAGTTGAAGAATATTATACACCCGCACCATAAGATAAAACAATATGCGATATGTTATTGCAATCTTAATTATGATGTTATTAAATACGAATTTCGCACGTGGTGATGATTATGGTTTCTATCGCCAAAACGAAAATATATCGTGTGATATTATACCAA
>Ga0265301_10000060_pt1 | contig 174553 bp, 170 predicted proteins | sample AusTroGonzalo_MG_2_FD_193488 | JGI IMG/M metagenome (GOLD analysis project Ga0265301, IMG submission 193488) | Bovine rumen microbial communities from tropical cattle in Woodstock, Queensland, Australia - Gonzalo_04 | ecosystem: Host-associated > Mammals > Digestive system > Stomach > Rumen ... | reverse complement strand
AAGACAAGTTTTTTAACGAGGTTATAATAACCTACTACCTGTCTAGGATATGCACATTTGACTTAGTCAAAGTTTGGATATTCCAAATTCAACTGTCTGCATATCTCTTCTTGAACAGATTTTTGAATCAATCAAAAATCATTTTGATGAGCTGCTTTTATTAACAATGTTGCGACTTAATCGCTAAATTTCAGGGGTTGACATTTCCTTATTCGCAGAGGGCCAACTTGAAAGCCCGGTTATTATGATTACAAACTTCAAAAAAGTCAAGGATTTTTTCAAAAATAATTTTCAAGAAATCTTTTAATTATAAAAAACGCCGGATTTCCGGGATTTTATATTTATAGTTTTTTATTTGGATTATTTCCCATCGGCCATAAAAAACGCCCCAAAAGCCCCCAGGACGATTCGGTTTTTAAGGATTTCAGCGATTCGCTTTGCCGAATCGATTATACAACAGAATAAAAAAGCCGCCCCAAGGGGCGGCATTTTTAGAACCTGAACATAAAGCCCATTTTTACCAATGGATAATATGGATACTTATCAATTTCTTTGCGCGCATCTGCCAAAGTCGCGTTTTTATCAACGACATATTGGTCATATTTCGCAGTACCTTCTATGATTGGGTCAAGATTTTCATCCAAAAGACCCGCGGACGGAACATCCAAATCAAACGTTGCTGTATTAGAAGTAAATACTACACCGGCATCAAAGAATATTTTGAATCCCCAAATCAATCCCAAATCGAAACCTGTTCCAAGGTATGGACCGTTATATTTCCAGTCTGCCGAAGCCTTGGCCGGCATAACATCAGAATCAGCGTAATAATATGTTCTTTTGTTTAATTCGAACTTTATATTTTCGCCCGCCTTGGTTCCGTGAATATCAGCATCTAAATCCAATTTACCCATAAAATAACCACCACTTACGCGCCAACCGCCCAAGAACCAAGTATCGCCGAACGGATAAAAGTCAACCATCGCGCCATAGTGATTTGCCGACAAAGAAAAATTATCTATGTGTAAATCATCATATACTTCGACACCTTTTTCATCAATTTCTTCGTTTATATTTTTATTCAAATCTTCTTTGATTGGCGAAGTAGATGCAAAATCAAAACGAATACCGAATCGCTTTGCCCAAAAAGAATCCAACTTTTTATTATTATACCCAACAAAAGCATTAAACCCAGAAGTCGCAGAAGCCCCAACACCAAACTGTAATCCGTGTGGGAAAGCAGCCTTGGGATTAGATTTTTGTACAACAGTATCTTTATAAACCGATTCGCCAGTTGTTAAACTTTCACTTTCCACCGCCAGCGCAGGCAAAGTCAACATTGCGACGATTGGCAATACAGATAATTTTTTCATTACGTATTCCTTTGGTTTTTATTGGGTTAAGACTATATTCACAGTATAGATATTTTGATTTTTTAAGACAACACAAAATTTTTTGTTTAATAAAGGCTTTTTTTGTGATAAAATATAAGATATGAAAAACAAAGTTTCTTTTTTGGCGATAATCGCCATCATGCTTGGCGCGCAAAATGCGAACGCTTCTGAATGCGTTGGCGATGATTGCGACATTGAACCAATTGTTATTGAACAAACTATTGATTCAAATGGTATCATTGAAACAAATGAACCATTGATACCAATTGCCGAAATGATTCCATACGAAGAAACATGCACATATCAAGAATGTGTGTATGATTATAATTGTCCATTTAAAACTGCTGATGAATGTGCGATTTGGTATGCCAAGCCGGCATATAAAACTTCACTTGTGCCACGTGCACCACATCTTAACACAATCAGCATCGATGACATATTGTATGCGATATATTCAAATTACGATATCACCGCAAACGACGAAGCCATGTCGCCATTGTTAAACAGATATCAAATGTTAATGCGCGCGTCTAAGGCTTGCTGTGGCGAAGGTATTATACACAAAATGCGCCTTAATGGTGCATCGGATGCTGATGTATACAAATTCTTGAAAGACGACGCGAATTACTTTGCGATTATGTCGCGCTGTATGGTTATGAACGATGACGAATTTCAAAGTTCTTATTCTTATGGCGTCACAGGCCAAATGGCAATAGAAGTTCGTAACGCATGCCTTTGTAAAAATCGTCAATGGTTTGAATCATTGCTAAGCCCATTTTTCGATGTGTATAATCGCGCCCCTATGTTCGAAGATCGTCCGTTTATATATTCATACACAGACGATATGCAACGCGATATCACAGTATATATAAATGACGAAGTTCATACAACAATGGGTCTTATTAACGCCTGTCCAAAATAGAAATATTTACCCCTGCTTGTGCAGGGGATTGTTTTACCCTATTTCACATTATAAACATATATAAAAAAGGAACAAAAAAACCAATTCAAAAACGCAATAATTTACCCCGCTCGCAATGACACAATAGCGGGCATAAAAAAAGACCGCTGTGGCGGTCTTTTTTCAATCAATAGTGTGATTAATCTAATTCGATACTAATCACGTCGCCGTATGAACCAAGTTCATCACCACCCAAATAACATTGGATATGTTCACCAACTTCGTCCATCCATTTCTGGGCGGCATCGTTCTTAATATTTTCCTTTTTCATTTGAATCACAGATGCAGTAATACCAGCACCCAAACCACCAGCCGTGATACTTGCAGCGGTAGGCACTAACCAACGAGCGGTTGTTGTACCCTTTTCGTCATATTTTGTTTCGGCACCATCGCATAAAGCCGCATACGCATCAGCCGAAGAAGTGATAAGGCTTTTTGCTTCTGCACCATTCTTGCCAGTAAGAGTTGGAACTGGTGAACAACTCTCACTAGTAAGAGTATCACATGCCTTTTTCGCGTTTGTCAAATAATTAGTAGCCGCAGTAAAGTCTGTGTCTGTATCAGTCAAACCAGCAGCAAGGCTTTTCGCAGCAGCAGCATTATTTTTACATTTGGTTTTATTATTAAGTGTAGTTGCATCGTTTTTAGTATTAGCCTTATTCAATAATCCACCAACCAAACCAGATTCTGTCAAACCAACACCAACTGCACCACCAAGCAAAGCCGGCGCAACTGTACCCCAAGCGTATGCGATATTTTCTTTTGTAGATAACTTAGTATCATCGCATTCGCCAGTTGTAGAATTCCATTTACCATAACCCTGCTTGCACAATTCGCGTTTGCCGACTTTATCAGAAATCTTTCTTAAAGTCGCATCGCTTATCCAAGAACCGCAAGTAAATGAATCGCCCACAGCAAAGTAAGCAGTTGCATTATCACGCAATTCATTTTGAATATCTTTATCATCAGATTGTACTGTGATTCTTGCGCGACAGAAAGAACCATACAAATCATTAGAAGCAACGAATTGATTTGATTTCAAACCTTGCAACGCGTAATTCTTTGGAACCTTGTTAGATTTCAATTTTACCCACATAAACGCTGAACCAGTGTCGCCAGCTCCCTTGATACCGCCAACATTGTTTGACAGGCAAATATTTTGTTCCTTGGTCAATTTGGCGTTGTATTTTGCCTGGGCTTCTTTTTCAACATCGGCCAACAAAGTTTGGAACAATGTTTCCGCGCCATTGGTCAAGATATAATCAGCTCTGGACATTGTAACTTCTTGATCATATAAACAACCGTCTTCGTCGACATAACCACACGCTTCTTCGCCCCTGTCTGAACAAGCCATAACACTAACATCATCAGCCAATTCTGTTCCAGATTTGCAACCTGTAACGACATCATCTGCGGATAAACTTGCCCCTGTTGAATTTGCATCACGCCACGCGTCGCGAACAGTAGTATATTTATCAACGCCCCAACTTGCTGTATCTTGGTCTTCAAGCCAGTTAGCAGTTGCCACTTTCAAATGTTCTTCACAAACAGATGAACTTTTTACAGTGTTCATGCACAAACCGATAACGATATTGTAATCAAGTACGCCGCCCATTTTGTTCATACTGCGGTTCAAACCTGTAGCATCGGTTGAATAAGTACCATCGATAATATCTGTACGATTGCGATAGCAATTTACATAGTCTTTACCGCACATAGATTTTACACAAGACAAAGCAGTGTTTTGGCATTGCTTTTTCATATTTTCAATCGCTGCCTTGTTATAAGATGTGGCAAGCAATGAATTCAATTTCGCCACAGCCCCGATTGGATCGCTATTTGAACCGGTTGTATATTCTGGGAACAATTTGCTGAATGTGGTATTTCCTTCATCATAATATGTATATGTGTATCCATCATCACTTGCAGATGCCGCATACAAACAATTCGCATCAGCGTTTACAATCGCTGCACAGCCTGATTGAATATCATTATATGTTCTGTTGCCATTAACCTGAACACCATTATTGGTCAAAGATTTTTCATAACACACAGACCCAAGTCCGCCGCCGCAAGAACGCATTGTGCATTCTTTTATTGTTTCAACACAGGCATTTTTCGCCTTGGTATCAAACTTTTTAACTGCTTCTTGAATCTTGGTATTAACCGCATCTTTACGCGCAGCATACGCAAGCGAGAATACATCTTCTTGCAAATCGATATCAGCCAATTCTTTATTGCTTGGTGCTTTTTCACGATATGTCATGTGGCAATATTTATTAGAACCAATAGTTTCCAAACATTGCGCCTTTAACATTTTACGAATATCAGAACCAGTCAATGTTTCAAGATAGTTATCAACATAACCGTCTGTCAAATTCTGTGTAGAAGATGTCGCCCCCGCCAATTCAGAACCACCTGTCACAAAATCAGCCGTATATATTGTACCAAGTTGAATTCCTTCTACGCAACGCAATGGATTTTTCGTACATGCATTAACCAAGCAGTTATCAGTCACTTTCTGGCATGTTTTAACCGCGTTCAACGCAGCCAAAGCATTACCTTCTTCTATCATTTGTTTTAATCTTGAATCACCCTGGGGGTTCAATGCCGCCGCATTGGCAACAGACCCAAATAATTCTTTTTTGCCATCATTTTGACAACGTGCCAAAGTAGAATCGCAAAGCATAGCCTGTTTCTTAAATGCCTTTGGCGTTGTACACAATTCGAAATCAGAGCCACAAATTTCATCACGTTGCAGACAGTTTGTATAACGGCGCACACACTGTTCAGTTGTAAGTGTATTTGATATTCCAGCACCGATAATCAATTGCCCCAATACCGAACCATCAGTTGGGTATGTATAACGCGTCACTTCTGTCACACCATCCACAGTCGAAGTTGTTGCGACATTGGACAATGAACCAATTGATGAAGTACCAAACAAAGCATTAATACCGTTGGAAGAACATTGATACAACACGCTTAAACATTTTGCCATTTGTCCATGGAACAAGACATTTGTTGTGCATTCTTGCATATCAGAACCGCAGACATCGTCGCCCTTGATACAATCGGTATATTTTTCAATACAATCCGCATTGCCATAGTATGCTGTCGATGACGAACTTGTTGTCGTCGTAGTCGTTGTTCCCGACACAACATTGCCCGCAATTGATGGCAAACGTGGCGACGCCTTGGTCGTTATACTGGCACGCGAAGTGGCCGCAAAAGCGCCAGGCATAGCGGCAATTATTGTTAACAAACTGACTGTTTTGATGATACTTTTCATCTCCTTGCTCCATTTTACTTTGATTATATTTTACCATAGTTTTCAAAACAATAAAAGCAAAAAATGAATTGTTTTACCGATTTTTTTCAATTATTTTCACACGCCTTTTTACCCCCAAAAAGGACATGAATCATATCACAAAAAAGCCATTAAAAAATTACAATCCCATTTGCGATTTCATTTCGCAAAGCACAGGCATTGAAACGCCCAAATTTCGCGCACGCCTGATAAGGCCTTGCAACGCAAATATACCTTCGACAGTACCGGCATATTCTTCGCCACGTGCTATTGCCTCACCCGCTGAAAAATTACGCGATGTTGGTGAAGTCGCAGACAAGAACAAATCCCCCACCCCACAAAGGCCAAGAAATGTTCCACAATCTGCACCCATTTTTACACCCAAAGCAACGATTTCATCAAAAGCGCGCGTGAACATCAACGCCCTTTCATTTTCGCCACCTGATTTTACAGTTAAAAAACCAGAAATCAAAGACACAGCATTTTTACCAACACCGCAAATTTGCGCCCCGATTACATCGTTAATACACTGCAAATAAAGCACCGAAAGCGCCTGTTTTCCGCCATCACACACGACACTATCACCCGCCAAAGTCGAACCCGTTGGAATACCGACCGCCACTTCACGTGCAAACTGTGGCCCAGACAATATTCCAAAATGTTCACATTCCGGAATTTCTGTATTCAAAATTTCAGACATAAATTGACCGGTCGAAGCCTCCATACCCTTGGTACAAATCAAAATCGGTTGTCCATCATATACAACGCGCATTTTTTGAACTGTTTCCCTGAAAAAAGCAGCCGGCGTCACAATCAACCAATATTCGCATTTTTTCAAATCTTGCATATCATCCGTTCTGGATACATTTTCAGGCTTTGGTAAATCGGCCAAGCCATCAAAAATCCCATTAAATCCCCAATGAATTACTTCGTTGCCAGATTTCGCGCACGCAAAAGCCAACGCAGTTCCCCACGCACCTGCACCAAAAACACCAACTTTCATCTTAAATTCCTTATTTTCTTTTGAACCAAAGGCACGACAACCAAACAATCATCAGACAAATCAAGCGCCTGTTGATATGCGCGCAAAGCCTTTTCTTTATCGCCCTGCGCTTTATATAAATCGCCCAAATGTTCATACACTGCGGACATATTCGCGCCACTTGCACTGACAGATTCAAGCAACTCCAGCGCATTTTCCACACTTTCTTTTTTCGCAACAATTTGCGACAGCAAATCCCACGCATAAACATCCGAAGTATTGTTTTGTACCAACATCATCGCACTCTTGTACGCTTCATCCAAATTGCGATTTTCCAAAACCCATGTTCGCACTTGAAGCGATGTTATATCAGGTGTGATATTATCTGTATAAACCCTTATGTCATATATATCTTTTTGCGCCCTTTTGGCATCGTTGAACATAAGATAAACATAGGCGCGTTGTTTAAGAAAGAACGCCCTTCCCTCATCCGAAAGCGACCTATTTCTTAACGCGCGATTCAATACAGACAAAGCAGCACTTTTTTCACCATTTTTGATATGTTCACGAACCACATATTGCACAGCCGGTATAAACAAAGGATTTTTACGCACAATCTTGTTTATCGCCTTGAAATCACCATCGCGTTCGGCAATATCCAAACGACCAAACAAATAAAGCGGACTGCCCTTGTTAATACTGTCAAAACAAGTTTTATAATCGCCTGATTTATAAAAATAATATTGTCCAAGATAATAATTTATCGCGTCTAAATTAGCATCGTTCGACACAATTTGTGCAAAGCGTAAAAACATCAAAGACAAATCAGTATGAACCATTATTTGCGTATGCGATATGTTTTGAATCATCGCAAAAACCAAATTGTTTTGATACCCCGAATAATTCGACCAATCTGGAATATCTGGGTATTTCACAAGATACATTCCGCCCGGCTGCGAAGTAAAATCTTTGCGTAAAATTTCCATATCTTCCAACATGCCATTTTCTTTGTAAAACGACATAAGATACAAATAATCATTAACATTCATAAAATCAACATGAACCTTGGCAAATTCTTTGGCTGCGCCTGCAACATCATTGTTTAATACAGCAATCTGGCCCTTAACAAAAGATTTCCAATAATCACTTACCTTTAAAGAATCAATAAATTTATGAACTTCTTTTGTTTTGCCCTGCCTTACACCCGCGAATATACGCAAAGGCGCCGCAAGAATCGTCGTATCTTTATCATGACGCGCATAAACACCTTTCCAATCGTCTTTTTGAATTAAAAAAGCATCATACACAAGCCCATCAACCAAATCTTTGGAATCTTTTAATGACGCAGCATTCTTTGGCATTTTTCCATTAAAAAAATCCGCCATATTTTGAACATTTGCCACAGCATCATTTTTCGATTCTATCGAATTCGCCAACGCGGCCGCATTATTAAAATCATTAACATACAACGCGTGTTGGGCCGCCAAAAAAGCCCCCAAATCAGTATTCGATACAGCATCACCCTGTCCCGACTTGAACAGGCCCAAATCCAACACTTTTTGCCCCATAAGACAAGAGCAAAAAACGACCACGGCAACTAAAAAAGCACCGGTATAAAAATTTTTTATTTCTTTCATAATTTGTTATGTTAAAATAAAACTTATGAAAATAGAAGAAAAATTTATTAAATACGAAAACTTGTTAAAAGAATGGTCTACCAAAATGAATTTGGTTGCGCCAAGTACGCTTAACGACATTCAAAACCGCCATGTCAAAGACAGCGCGCAATTGGCAAAATACATTCCACACGATGTAAAAATCATAGATTTGGGCAGTGGCGCCGGTTTTCCGGGCGTCGTACTTGCAATACTTGGCTGGAACGTCACTTGTATTGAATCAATCGGCAAAAAGACAAATTTTTTAACCGAATTAAAACAAGAATTAGATTTACCAAACCTGACCATTATCAACGACAGAATTGAAAATTTTTTATCAAAAACACCGGTAAATGCCGGGAATTTCGTATTCACAGCACGTGCTTTTGCACCATTAATAAAAATTTTCGATTACACACACAAAACAAAATGCCGGCTTTTTCTATTAAAAGGCCGGGAAATTGACAACGAAATTTCAACCGCAAAAACCAAATATAAATTCGATTACAAACTTTATAAATCCGAAACTGGCGACGGCTATATAATCTGTATTTCGAATCTAAAATAGTTTTTATTTCACATGAAATAATAAATAAGTCTTTGTTTTTACGCAATTTTAATATTTGTGTTGACTAATCATTTTCTTGTTATATACTATTTTTTATAAAGAAAGGTCGGGAAAATGACAAAAATTATATCTTTTGCGAATCAAAAAGGTGGGGTTGGAAAAACAACAACCGCAATTAATATCGCCACTTCTTTGGCAACAATAAAAAAACGCGTTTTATTAATAGATTTGGATTCCCAGGGTAATGCCGGCACAGGCCTCGGATTTGTGCGCGCCGCCCACAAACAAAGCGTATACGGCGTATTAATGGGAACAGCATCTGTCCAAGAAAATATTTTAACAACCGCTGTACCAAATATGCATCTTTTACCGGCATCGCCAAAATTGGCCGGTGCTGAATTAGATATGTTAGATTTAGACAGACGCGAATACCGCCTGCGTGACGCACTTGAATCAATAAAAAACAATTATGATTATATACTAATAGATTGTCCGCCAAATTTGGGTATGCTGACTATCAATGCTTTATCAGCGTCTGATTATGTGATAATACCGCTGCAATGTGAATTTTTCGCACTTGAAGGCGTACAACATTTATTATCAACAATCACCGCTATACGGCAGAAATGGAACCCTTCGCTTGATATACTGGGTATGGTATTAACAATGTACGATAAAAAGTTGGGACTTACACGCGCTGTGGAAGAAGATGTTCGTAAAACATTTGGCGACAAAGTATTCAAAACCGTCGTTCCACGCAATGTGCGTATCTCAGAAGCACCCAGCCACGGCAAACCTGCCCTATTTTACGATTTCAAATCGGCAGGCGCCCAGGCTTATTTACGCGTCGCGACAGAGGTTGTTAACGCATTAGAAAAAAGGATATAAAAATGGCATCTAAATTTTTAGGCAAAGGATTGGCAGAATTAAACCAAGAAATGGGCCAGGTACCTGATATTTCTGTATTAACAGGCGCAGAACGCGTTGTCGTAAAACAAATTCCGTTGAATGAAATCAGCGCAAACCCCGATCAACCACGTAAAACTTTTAATGAAAAAGAATTAAATGAATTGGCTGATTCTATACGCGAAAAAGGTGTATTAACCCCAATTATTTTGCGTAATGTAAAAAACAAACCATACCTTTATGAAATTGTCGCTGGCGAACGCAGATTTCGCGCCGCCCAAAAAGCAGGGCTAAGTAAAATTCCGGCCCTTGTCAAAGATTTAAGTGACAAAAACGCGATGGAAATTGCTTTAATTGAAAATGTTCAACGCGAAAATTTGAACCCGATAGAAGAGGCCGAAGGTTATGAAAACCTGATGCAAAAATGTCAATATTCTCTTCAAGACGTTTCTAAATTAATCGGCAAATCAGAAAGTTATATAAGGAATTTAATGCGAATAAACAGTTTGCCTGAATCTGTTAAAAACCTTATCAAAGACGGCAAAATATCGGCATCACACGCACGCACAATCGCGGTTTCAGATAATCCAGAACAGTTGGCGCACGACATTATAAATAATAAATTGTCTGTGGCCGAAACACAAAGCCGCGTCAAAGGTGTTAACCGCGCAAAATCAAGCCGCTCTTTTAACGACAAAACATTGGACAAAGTATATGTGGCAAAGATAGAATCAAAAATCTCTGCCCGTCTTGATGCCGATGTAAAACTTCGCGAAAAAAAGGGTGGGGCGGGGCAATTTATCATATCTTTTGCGAATCGCGTCCAAATGGAAGACTTGGTGAATAAATTGGTAAAATAAAAGACGGCAAAAATATAAAAAAACACCGGCAAACGCCGGTATTTTTTAATAACAAAAGTTATATTATTTAACTGTTGTTGTTGCGTTACGGTTATATTTCCAAACGTCTTCACCAGTACCTTTGACCAATGGACGTTCTTTACCGTAAGAGATAGTAGAGATACGAGAAGCATCTATACCATCGTTAACCAATACTTTCTTTGCGGCGTTGGCACGACGTGCGCCCAAAGCCAAGTTGTATTCAGTAGAACCACGTTCGTCGCAATTACCAGCAATTTGGATTTTTGTGTCTTCGTGATTTTTCATATACAAAGATTGACCCAACAAGTTATCATTTGCTTCTTCAGAAATTTCTGCTGAATTAAAAGCAAAAAATACACGTTGATCATTCAAATCAGCCGGTTCAACAATATTGGAACACCCACACGCAGCAAGCAATCCAGCAGCACCAGCCAATAAAGCAAAGTTTACTATTTTCATGAAAATACTCCCTTGAGTTTTTGTTGCTCAGAGTGTATTGTATATCAAAATTATATAAAAAGCAAGGACAAATCATGGGAAATCATGCATTAGAAGATTTGAATTTATACGGGGTACGGTGGGAAATAACTGAAACGCCGGCAAAACAGGGTATTCAACGCGCGCCGACGCAACAAAACTTTCAAACAAACACAACAAAAATAGAAAAACCTATCATTGTTCCGCCTGTCGCCCCAATTAATTTAGATACAGTCCTTTCAATGGTAGAACGCCCAAGCGATATAGATTCTTTGGTTCGTATGGTTGCTGAATTTAATCACCCACTGCGCAGCGGCGCAACCAATACAGTGTTGCCGAACATAGCAAAAAATCCAAACGGTTTATTGATTATCACTGATTTACCAGGCACCGAAGATGATTTAACAGGAAATATTTTATCTGGGAATGCCGGCGATATGACCGACAAAATGTTATCTGCGGTTGGCATGTCACGCGAAAATGTATCTATTGTTCCGCTTTTATTCTGGCGAACACCTGGCGGACGCAGTCCATCACGCGAAGAATTAGATTTATCAATGCCTTTTGTGAACAAAATGATAGAAATGTTATCGCCACGCGTAATTATCACTTTTGGAACATTGGCAACCACAGAAATCGCAAAAAAGAACCTTAACGACACACATGGCAACGAAATAATTGACGAAGCAGGGCGGACAATTGTGCCTATGTATCATCCTAATTATTTGATTTTAAAGCCCAGCGCAAAGAAAGATGTATGGCTTGCACTACAAAATGTTCAAAAATTGTTGAAAAACGCTTAAAAACGTTTAATAATCTGTGCAAAGTATAAAAGGAGCAGTACTATTAAAACAAATAACAATAGCAAAGCCCGCGATATGGGGCCGCGTATAAACGAAAAAATATTTTCAAAAACTGTCCAGGTGATAAGCAATGACGGACAGAATCTTGGCACTATGAATACAAGCGACGCTTTGAATATGGCGTATGATTTGGGATTGGATTTGGTTGAAATTAATGCCCAGGCAACACCTGTATTAACCAAGATTATGGATTATGGTAAATATAAATACGACCAGAAAAAACGCGCTAGTGAGGCACGTAAAAAACAAAAAACCATTGAATTAAAAGAAGTTTGGGTAAAACCTTTTATCGAAGACAATGATTTGAATATCAAAATGAAAAAGGTTTTTGAATTCCTTGGCGAAGGGAACAAGGTAAAAATTGCTGTGATGACACATGGTTCAAAAAAGGTTTTGGCACGTGGTCGTGATGCTGTTCCACAATTGTTTGAACATATTGTTGAATTGGTTGGGGGACGCGGAACACTTGAATCAAAATCAAAACCTGATGAAAGAACAAAATCTATCATCATCGCACCAACGAAATAAAAACACCGCCATACGGCGGTTTTTTTATAATATTTTTTATCAGTTTATTTGTTGCAAAAGATGTTTTTATGCGGTATCTTTGGAACGCAAAAACAAAAGGACATTTTAATGGACACAAATAAACTTTCATTTGAAGACGCTTATAAACAATTAACTGAATTGGTTCAAAAAATGGAAAGTGGCGAAATGCCATTGGCTGATTCTGTTGCCGCGTATGAAAAAGGGATTAAATTAAAGGCTTACTGCGAACAATTACTTAAAGAAGCTGAATTAAAAATCGAAACCTTAAAGGTGGCGAATACTGGGGAATAAAAATACTGGGGACAAACAATGGCAACAACGAATAAACTTTCGCCTGTGATGCAACAATATGTTGATATGAAATCTGAAAATCCGGATGCGCTTTTGCTTTTTCGTTTGGGCGATTTTTACGAGGCTTTTTTTGAAGACGCCAAAACAGTCAGCGAAGCATTAAGCCTTGTGTTAACGCATCGCGGAACAGATGGTTTTGGCGCGGACGTCCCTATGTGTGGGATTCCGTGGCATGCCGCCGATAATTATTTTGGGCGATTGGTAAAATCTGGATTCAAAGTTGCTTTGGTTGAACAAATGGAAACACCTGCCCAGGCAAAACAACGCGGACACAAATTCATAGAACGCAAGGTTGTTCGTGTATTAACACCTGGGACATTAACTGATGAAAATCTATTAACACCAAAAAATTCTAATTTCTTGATTTCAATTGTTCCATTGGGTGGCACAAGGTTTGATTTAGCAGGCTGTGATATTTCTACTGGCGAATTTTTTATTGGCGAATCAGATTGTATTGTTGATGATATGATTCGCATAAATCCTGCGGAAATTATATATCCTGAAAAAGACGCAGAAAAACAAATCATCAAAAATTTGCGTGAAATTTACAAAACCACACCAGTATATGAAAAACTGTATATACGGTCTGATATAAATGTAATCGTATCGCATGTATTCGGCGGAAACGTTCGTTCAGACAATCAAGAAGATATTTCTGCTATACGTTTATTGGCTGGTTATTTATTCAATACACAACGCGGTGCAAATATATCTTTCCGTGCGCCATACGCGTTCAAATCTGGGCGTCAGTTAATTATTGATTCGTCAACTTGGAAAAGCCTGGAAATAGACGCACCTATGAACGATGGAGGAACATGCTTGCTTGATGTACTTGATAAAACAAAGACAGCGGCCGGTGCGCGTAAATTGCGTTCTTATTTAAGAACATTGCCTGGCGATAAAGATGTTATTTTATCACGTCAATCACATATTGGACATTTGTTATCAAATCACGCATTAATGGCGGAAATAGGGGGTGTTTTATCACGCATACCTGATGTTAATCGCGCAATATCAAGATTATTGTCAGGACGCGGGACACCACGCGATTTGCGTAATGCGTGTGAATTTTTATTGATTTTAGATTCTGTAAAAAACATCGGTAAAAAGTTAGATTCTAATTTGTCTGCTAAATTTGATAACTTGGATACGCACGATGCTTTTGCTGCTGAATTACAATCTGCGCTTAACGAAGATTTGCCTACATTTTTCCGTGATGGCAACGTGATAAAGCGCGGATTTGATATATCTTTGGATAATATGCGCGATTTATCAAATGGCGCAATTGAAACGATTGCAGGATTACAGGCTGAATATATCAAACAGACAAATGTGAACACCCTTAAAATCAAATACAACAACATATTGGGCTATTTCATAGAAGTACCTTCGACCAAGGCTGATATATTAATGGCACCTGAATCTGGATTTATACATCGTCAAACGATGGCCGGAAATATGCGCTTTACAACGGCACAATTGATTGATTTGGATAATAATATTCGAAGTGCTTCGGAAAAAGCATCAGCAATCGAAAACGAAATCATCACCACATTAATTGACAAGATTCGCGATATATCAAACGATTTGATGAATACGGCGGATTTGGTCGCAGACATCGATGTTTGGTTATCTTTGTCAGAAATTGCCGACCTTTATTCTTGGATTCGTCCTACAATAACCGAAGGCAATGAATTCAATATTATTTGCGGCCGCCATCCGGTCATAGAACACGTATTGCGACATAATGGCGATAACTTTGTCAAAAATGATTGCGACCTTGATAAAAATCCAATCGCGTTGTTAACAGGACCAAACATGGCTGGTAAATCAACATATTTGCGTCAAAATGCGATTTTGGTCGTGCTTGCACACCTTGGGTCGTTTGTGCCGGCAACAAGTGCCACAATTGGAATTTGCGACCAATTATTCAGTCGTGTTGGTGCTTCCGATAACTTGGCGGCTGGCCAATCTACATTTATGGTTGAAATGGTTGAAACATCAAACATTTTGAATCGCGCGACAAAAAAATCTTTTATAATATTCGACGAAATAGGGCGCGGAACATCAACTTTTGACGGTATGGCAATCGCCCAGGCGGTATTAGAATACCTTAACACACTTGGACCACGTACTTTGTTTGCCACGCATTATCATGAATTAACAAGATTGGTAAATACCGAAAACCTTAACAACGTGGCATGCCTTACTATCGATGTGCGCGAACATAATAACGACATAGTTTTCTTGCATAAAATTATATCAGGTGTCGCAAACCGCTCTTATGGTATAGCGGTGGCGAAAATGGCAGGAATGCCTGCGAAAATCGTTGCGCGTGCCGAACAGGTATTGTCGAATCTTGAATCTAATGACAACGACAATAAAACAAAATCACAACTATCACTATTCGGGTAAAGAAAAATGGACGGAATAATTATCTTGGACAAAGAAAGCGGTGTGTTCAGCAGAACAGCCGGTTGGCATGTTGCCAAAATGTTTGGCGAAAAAAAGTTTGGACATATTGGAACTTTGGACCCAATGGCAAGCGGGGTTTTACCAATCGCAATTGGAAATGCTACAAAAATGATTCCTTTTATCGAAGAATCTTGTCCAAACAGAAAAGAATATTTGTTCGGGCTTCGCTTTGGTATTGAAACAGATTCTTTGGATATAACGGGGAACACCACAAAAACAAATGACATCGTTCCAGATGACAAGGCTATAAAATCAGCATGCAGTGAAATTACACTTATGACGAAACAAATTCCGCCTGTGTTTTCCGCTGTACACGTCAATGGCAAAAGGGCGTACGAATTGGCACGCAATGGTGTTGCGCCAGAATTAAAACCACGTCCTGTCACAATCTATGAATTGGCATATCTTGGGAAAAAGGACGACGAATACAATTTCCGCATTGTCTGTTCGCGCGGAACTTATGTCCGTTCTGTGGTGCGCGATATCGCGAAATTATGTGGTGCGATTGCCACAACAACGTATATAAGACGCAACCTGTCCAATGGATTTGATATAAAAAGTGCGGTAAAACTTGATTTTTTGGAAAATCTGGTTAATAATGGCCAAGACATCAAAGAATATTTGATGCAACCCGATTGTGCGCTGGGGGACATTCCGGTAATCAAATTGGGTGATAAAGATGCCGAACTGTATGTGAACGGCGGCTTTATCAGGGTTGATGTAGAAGATGGTTTTGTACGTGTCTATAACGATGAAAAATTCTTGGGTATGGGCCACGTTAAAAACAGATCTTTGCATCCAAAACGAACACTTGTAAAATAAAGGATTAACAATGTCCATAACAAAACAAAAGAAAAGCGAATTAGTCAAAACGTTCAAAACATCTGAACATGATAACGGTGGTTCTGCTGCATCTCAGGTTGCTGTTTTAACAGAACGCATTCGCAATTTAACAGAACATATGAAAAACAACCACAAAGACGAACATTCAAAACGTGGCTTGTTGTTGATGGTTAACCGCCGCAAGAAATTGTTGGCATACATCAAAAATCGTAATGTTGCTGAATACGAAGATTTGATTAAAAAATTGGGTCTGCGTAAATAAAAAATCACCGGCGCTTGCCGGTATTTTTTTATCGCGCTTTGTTATTGCTTTTTATATCTTTGCTTTTTATAATTCTTTTCAAAAGGATTTGATATGAAAGATTTATTGCGAAAAATTTTTGGACCACGTGCAAAAAAAACTACTGCTGGGGAATTGGCGAAAAAGTTTGGTTTGGAATTGCGCGGCAATCAAAATGAGGTGGTAAGCGGTATCGCACCTATTGCCGATGCCCGCCCTGGTCAGTTGGCATTTTATTCCACAGAACGCAATTCAAATGCTTTCAAAATTTTACCGATTGAAGTTTTACAAAAAACCCGCGCGACAGTGATTTTATTACAAAAAGAACAAATCAAAGATGCCCCAAAGGGTGCAACTCTTTTAATAACAGATTCACCACGCGGAAACATAGTTAAAATATTGGGTGAAATTTATGCTGAAAAACCACGTTTTGGCGTGTCTTATTTCGCAACAATAGAACGCGGGGTGTTTTTCCGCAAAAAACGCACTGTGTATGTTGGACAATATGCGACTATTGAACGTGGCGCAGTTATCGAAGAAGGTGTAAAAATTTATCCTGGTGCTTTCATTGGACGCAATGTCGTGTTGGGCGCAAATACAATCGTCCAATCTGGGGCACATATTGAAAACGCTACGATTGGTGCTGATTGTGTAATTAATGCTAATGCTGTTATTGGCAAAGATGGATTTGGTTATACACGCCAAAATGGGAAAAATGTATTTATTCCACATACTGGACGTGTGGTAATTGGCAACCGTGTTTCAATTGGTGCAAATACTTGCATCGACCGCGGCGCAATGACAGACACAATGATTGGCGACGGAACAAAAATTGATAATTTATGTCAAATCGCACACGGTGTTGTTGTCGGCAAAGAATGCTTTTTGGCATCAGGCGTTGGGATTGCCGGCGGTTCTGTGATTGGCGACCGTGCGCTTTTGGGTGGACACGTTGGAATTTCTAATGGTTTACACATCGGCGAAGACGCCGAAATCGGCGCAAACAGTGGTGTTTTCCGTAACGTTCCAAAAGGCGAAAAATGGATGGGTATGCCTGCGGGTCCTGGCATAGAATTCTTCCGCCATTATGCTTGGTTGAAAAAGAACGCCAACAAATAATAAATTCCGGCTTTTTTGTTGCAAATAAATAAATATATTCTATAATGCGAAAGCATATTGCGAAGAAGGAATTGTTCTTTCTTGTATTTGGTGATTTCAAAGAATACAAAAATGAATAATTTTTCTTCGCATAAATAACCAAACTATTAAAAAAAATATAGGAGAAAAATTAATGTTCGGTATATTTAAAAAAACAAATAACGAAGAACATATTTTGAATAAACCAATCGCTGTGGAATTTCAATACGGCGATGAAACAGTGCGCTTGGAAACAGGTCGCTATGCGAAACAGGCAACTGGCGCAGTAATGGCAACAATGGGTGGCACAATGGTTTTGGCAACTGTATGCGCTGAAAAAACAGCGGTCGAAGGTCAAGACTTTTTCCCATTAACTGTCGATTACCAAGAAAAATATGCGTCCGCTGGCCGCATTCCTGGTTCACGCGACAGACGCGAAGGCAAGGCAAGTGTTAATGAAACACTTATTGCGCGCTTAATCGACAGACCTATACGTCCATTGTTCCCAGAAACTTTCAAAAACAAAGTTCAAATTATTGCCCAGGTTTTTTCTTATGATAAAAAGAATCAACCTGATATTTTGGCGATGATTGCGTCAAGCGCGGCATTGGCAATTTCTGGTGTTCCTTTCCAGGGACCAATTGGTGCTGCACGTGTTGGATACAAAGATGGCGATTATGTTTTGAATCCATCAAAAACAGATGTCGAAGAATCACAAATGGATTTGGTTGTTGCTGCGACCAAAGACGGTGTGTTAATGGTAGAATCTGAAATCGGCGAATTGGATGAAAAAACAACTTTGGGTGCTGTTAAATTTGGTTTCGACCAACAACAGACAGTTATTAACGCGATTAACGAATTCGTGGCCAAGGCTGGCAAACCACGTTGGGAAGTTCCAACAAACAGCGAAGAATATATCGTTATGGAAAAAGACTTTGAACAATTCGCAAATGAAATCACAGACGCTTTGTTAATCAAAGAAAAATTGGTTCGTCTTGATACATTGGCTGAAATACATGCCAAGGCCAAGGCACGTATCCCAGAATTGTTCCCAGAAACGACAACTGCGGCTTCTACTTTGGAATCATGGGCTGATGAAATTATCGAAAATATTACTGCGCGTATTATGCGTGGAAATATTTTGGAAGGCAAACCACGTATCGATGGCCGTGATACAAAAACAGTTCGTCCAATTGAAATTGAATTGGGCGTATTGCCACGCGCACACGGTTCTGCGTTATTTACACGTGGCGAAACCCAGGCGTTGGTGTCATTGACATTGGGTGGCGGCAAAGATGCTTTGCCAATCGAATCTTTGGATGGGGACAGCGAACGCGACTTTATCTTGAACTATAACTTCCCAGGGTTTTCCGTCGGCGAAGCAAAGGGATTAAAGGCCCCTGGTCGTCGTGAATTGGGTCATGGTAATTTGGCATGGCGTGCAATTCATCCCATGATTCCAACACGCAGCGAATTTGACTATGTCATCCGCGTATGCAGTGATATTTTGGAATCAAACGGTTCTTCATCAATGGCGACAACTTGCGGTGCTACATTGGCTTTGATGGACGGTGGCGTTCCAATGAAAAGACCTGTGGCCGGTATCGCAATGGGTCTTATCAAAGAAGGTAAAGATTACGCAATCTTGACCGATATTTTGGGCGACGAAGATCACCTTGGCGATATGGATTTCAAAGTGACAGGAACAAACAAAGGTATCACAGCGTTGCAGATGGATATTAAAATCACATCTATCACTTTTGAAATTATGGAACATGCTTTGGCCCAGGCAAAAGATGGCCGTATGCATATCTTGGGCAAAATTGAAAAAGCGATTAAGGCACCACGTAAATCAGTGTCTGAATACGCGCCACAAAGTTATGCTATGAAAATCAATCCTGACAAAGTACGCGAAGTAATCGGCAAAGGCGGCTCTGTAATTCAAGCGTTAACACGTGAAACAAATACGCAAATTGAATTAGAAGATGATGGCAGCATTAAAATTATGGCTGTATCCAAAGAAGACGCCGAAAATGCGATTGCCCGCATCAAAGAAATAGTCGCTGAACCAGAAGTTGGCGAAATCTATGCTGGCGTTGTTTCAGGTATCAAAGATTTTGGTGTATTCGTTAAAATCTTGAAAAACTTTGAAGCATTGGTTCACATTTCTGAAATCACTGGCGAAAGATTGAATAAAATCGAAGACGCTAAATTAAAAGAAGGCGATAAAGTTTTTGTAAAATATATCGGTACTGATAAACGCGGTAAAACACGTTTGTCTATGGTTGGTATCGACCAAAAAACAGGTAAAGAAATAAAGAAATAATTATGAAAGGAAACAAGAAAGAAATGGAATGGGCAGCCCGCTTGGGCTGCTCTGTTCAGCAGGTAAGAAAATACAACAAAATATTAAAACACAATTTTTTGCCATGCATAGAATGGGACGAAATAGATCGTGAGTTTTATTTTGCTTTGTATCAACAACAATATTCACCATCCGGAAAAATGAGCCTTGTAACAATAATGACAGGCGGCAGTGGATTTAATTCGCAAAGGGAAGCATTAGAAGATGCGCGTACAAATATTATGCCGGGCATCAACCTTGAAAAAACTTGGGCGGCGGCACAAAATATTCCTGTAAATGCAATTCAAATGATGAATGTGTGTATGAGATAATGTAAGGCATTAAAATGAACGAAAATAAATTGGCTTGGAAAGATACAGATTGGGCAAAATACCTTAGATGCCCGGTGCAAAAAGTTACAAAATACAGAAAGATATTACAAAGATTATATTTTCCATGTATTAAAAAAGATGAACAAACGCAAAGATATTATTTTGTTATATATGAACGTTGGGCTTTGCCAAACGGACGCACCAGTATGACAGAAGCCTTCAAATCTGATGACTCTTTTCATTTTTACGAAGATGCATTATGGGACGCAAACAATAATATCATACCTAATTTGCGTTTTAATCGGGAAAACCCTATCCTTATCAGATTTCAAATGCCAGAAAACGCTTCTCAAATGTTGCGTGTACAATATACAAAAGTAAGATAAAGGGGGATCTTTATGGATATGGAAGCATTGATGGCCCAGGCCCAAGATTTACAAACAAAAATAACAGCGGCTCAAAATTCATTAGGGAACATGCATGTCAAAGGTATCGCTGAAAACGGCGCTGTGGTTGTTGATATGACCGGAAAATATGATGTTGTTTCTGTGAACATTCAACCAAACGCGCTTTCTTTGGGGGCAGAAACACTTTCTAAATTGGTTTTTGATGCATACACAGACGCCAAAAACAAAGCAGATGTTTTGATTGATAAAACAATGTCTGCGATAACAGGCGGCATGACAGAATAGGGCAATATTATTTTTCTGGACAAAAGAAAAAAATATATTATCATTGCCATTACGTTTATGGATGTTTAGCTCAGTTGGCTAGAGCATCTGCTTTACACGCAGAGGGTCAGGGGTTCGAGTCCCTTAACATCCACCACCAATTTTAGTTAATAAAAAAGGCACATCAGTGCCTTTTTTTATTAAAGAAAATTTAACCTGTCGTGGCGAAACGGATGTCGTATCACTTGTCCCACCAAAACAGATTATTTTATAATTGTGCTTTGATTTCTTGGACCTCATAACATTCGACACGGTCGCCTTCTTTAAGGTCGTTGTACTTATCAAAACTCATACCGAATTCAACACCATTTGAAACTTCGCTGACTTCGTTCTTTTCGCGGCGCAATTCACCAATCTTGCCATCATAGATAACAACATTGTTACGCAACAAACGCACGAATGCTGACTTTTTAATTGTGCCTTCGCTTACACGACAGCCGGCCACTTTTGTACCTTTGCCAACTGTGAACAAAGCAATAACATCAGCATAACCAATAAAGCTTTCTTTTCTTTCTGGTGCCAATTTACCAGACAAAATTTCTTTGATTTCGTCTGTAATACGATAAACAACACTGTGGTATCTTATGTCTACGCCATTGTTGCGCGCCATATCACGCACAGCACTGTCGGCACGCACATTAAACGCGATTATAACAGCACCAGACGCGGTCGCCAATCTTATATCGCCTTCTGTAATTTGACCAACACCGGCAGATAATAATTCCACACCGGCTTTTTCAGAATTGAATCCACGCAACATATCAGAAATCGCTTCTACTGAACCTTGCACATCGGCGCGTAAAATAACCGGCAAAGTCAATTTCTTTGTTTCATCGCGTTTCGCAAACAATTCTTCCAAAGACGAACGTTTAACCGCATTGGCTTTGTCTTTCGCCTTTTGTGCACGATACGCCGCGACTTCGCGTGTTTGCGCTTCGGTTTCCATAACGTGTAATTCATCACCTGCGGCCGGCACTGATTCAAGTCCCAACACCATCGCTGGTTGACCTGGCTTTACAGATTTCACACGAACACCGCTTGAATTAATAAGCCCACGCACACGACCAAATGTTTCACCAACAACGAATACTTCGCCCACAGACAAAGTACCTTGTCTTATCAAAACAGTCGCCACTGCGCCAAGACCTTTTTCCATTTTCGCTTCAACCACATAGGCAGATGCCATCATTTCTGGGTCTGCTTTCAAATCCATAATTTCGGCCTGTAAAAGAATTGCTTCTTCAAGTTTATCAAGTCCCATTTTTGTTTTCGCAGATATTTCAACGCATTGAACATCACCACCCATGTCTTCAACTTGAACTTCTTGTTGCAAAAGGTCGGTTTTAACACGCATTGGGTCGGCTTCTGGCAAATCGCATTTATTAATAGCGACGATAAACGGAACTTTGGCAGCACGAATATGATTAATCGCTTCGATTGTTTGTGGCATAATAGAATCATTGGCCGCCACAACCAAAACAACAATATCAGCAATTTGCGCACCACGCGCACGCATTGCTGTAAATGTTTCGTGTCCAGGTGTGTCTAAGAAAGTTATCATCGCACCTGATTTTGTTTTAACTTCATAAGAAGAAATATGTTGTGTGATACCACCCGCTTCACCTGCGACAACATTGGCATTGCGAAATGCATCTAACAACGAAGTTTTACCATGGTCAACGTGTCCCACAACAGTCACCACAGGAGAACGTGGTTGTAATCTTTCTGGGTTTGGTTGTTCTTCCAAAATATTAACATAAGGTTTAACATCAACACGTTTTACTGTTGCGCCAAATTCAGTCGCAATTAATTCCGCAGTATCGGCATCAATAGATTGATTTTGAGATGCCATCATCCCCATTTCCATCAATTTCTTGATAACATTACCAACTTTTTCAGCCATCGCTGCCGCCAAATCTTTGACAGTTATAGTATCGCCAAGCGTCACAACATGTTCAACTTTTTGTGGCGCAACGAAAGCCGCACGAGCCTTTTCACGAAAACGTTTCAGTGAAGCTTCACTACGTCTGCGATTAGCGCCGCGCAATCCAATTTCATCATCGTCATCGTCTTCACCACCGCCGATAACAATATCGTGGATAGATATTTTTCCACCTTTTTTGAAATCTTTTTTGAAACGGTTTTGCTTTCCACCGCGCATATCTTCGTCATTGTTTTCACGACGATTGTTTGAATGGTTATTAAAGGCAACATTATTTTTCTTGGATTCATGAGTGTTTTCACGTGGCGGAACATTAACCGCTTCTTCGACAGGCTGTTGTTCTTCCATTACGTTTTCACGTTGGGACAATTGTTCTTTGACCTGTTCATATTCACGATTTTCACGTTCAATTTCCGCTTCGCGGGCAAGGCGTGCCGCTTCTTCTTCGGCTTCGCGTTTTTTGCGTTCTTCATCCCTTGCCTTGGCCGCAGCCAACACAGCGCGCAATTTTTCATCGGCCGCGCTGTGTGCTGGTTCTACTTTCTTAGGTTCTTCACGTAATTCCTTGCTGCCAGGTGCGACAATACGACGACGGCGTTCAACAAAGACCGCATCGCCTTTCTTGCTTTGCACTGCATCAATCGTCACAGATTTTCCAAGTGTTAATGTTGCCATATTTTAACCTTTGGTTATGTTTTATTTTTGTTTATTCAGCATCTTCTTCTTGGACAATGCCATACGCCAATTCACGTGCCTTCATGATAACACGATTTGCAAGACGCAATGACATATTGTCTTCGCCCAAAATTTCCACCAATTCATCAGATGCAAGATCGGCCAAATCAGACAAAGATTTGATACCAGCTTCGCCCAATTTCATAATTATTGGACGTTTGATGAAATCAAATTTCAACAAATCATCTGCCATACCGATTTTATGCCCATTATCAAAGTAATCTTGTTCAACTTTGACCAAATAAGCCTTGGCACGATTTTGTAATTCTGTGGCCAATTCTGGATTGAATCCTTCGATAGATTCCAATTCAGCACGTTCAACATACGCAATTTCTTCGATTGTTCTGAAACCTTCTGTAATCAGTAATTGAGCGATTGTTTCATCAACGTCCAGCGCACGTGTGAACAATTCAGTCTTTTCTTTGAATTCTTTGGCGCGACGTTCTGTTTCTTCGGCTTCGCTCATAACATCAATATTCCAACCTGTTAATTGTGATGCCAATCTAACATTTTGACCACGGCGACCAATTGCCAAAGACTGTTGATCTTCGGTGACAACCACAGCCGCTGTATGTGTATCTTCATCAACGATGATTTTTGCGACCTTGGCCGGTTGCATAGCATTTACGATAAACACCGCTGGGTCTTCGGAATACAAAATAACATCGATTTTTTCACCATGACATTCGTTTATCACAGGTTGAATACGTGTCCCCTTGATACCAACCGTCATACCCACAGCATCAATAGATGGATCTAATGTTTCCACTGCGATTTTAGCATGAGAGCCAGGTGCACGTGATACAGATTTAATCTTGATAACACCTTCGTAAATTTCTGGCACTTCTTGGGTGAACAATTTTTCCATAAACATTGGATGTGTTCTTGTCAAAAAGATTTGTGGCCCAGAATTAGAACGTACCACATCCATAATCAAAGCACGCACACGGTCACCCACAGCCAAACGTTCACCAGGGATTAATTCTGTGTTTTTAATATAACCTTCGGCTTTGCCATTAATATCAACGAACACACTGCCAAATTCAATACGTTTAACAACACCGTTAACAATATCACCAATATTTTCTTTGAATTCTTCGTATTGTCTGCCTTTTTCAGCATCCCTTACACGTGCGGACATAATTTGACGTGCAGTCTGGAAAGCCATACGGCCAAATTCAGGTTCTGGCAACATATCTTCGACAGTTTCACCAACCACAGGGTCTTTGGCATATTTTTTAGCCTGGGCCACAGTCAACATAGTATTCGCATCATATTCTTCGCCCTTGCTTTCTGGGGAATCAATGACTTCGAACAAACGTTTCACATGTATAGCACCGTTTTTACGGTCTATCTGGGCAACGATATTAAATTCTTCACCATATTTATGTTTTGCGATTTTAGCAATTGCCGCTTCTAATGATTCAATGACTGTTTCTTTGTCTATCATTTTTTCTTGGGCCAAAGAATCAATGGCCAATAATAAATCCTGACGTGGCATAGATTCAAAAGACATTTACTTTCTCCTTCGTGATATTGTTTATTGCCTTTTATTGAAAGAGCGGGGTTTCATCAACCCCGCTCTTAAAACTCATTTTTTAAGAACATAGTTTTATTATGACGCCCGAATCGTAAAAAAGCAAGAAAAAAATTATACAAATTAAAATTTGTGTTTTGAAATTGATGTGGTATATATCTAAGCATATATAAACAAGGATTAATCGATGTCAAAGAAAATCAATTTAATACAACGGGCGCGTCAGGCACACGAACATTTCGTTCAAGAACTTACAGAATACGTGGAACAGGACAAAATCTTTGTCCTCAGGGCCGCAGACAGCACCGACAAAAACGTCCATATCAACGCTGTGAAATTCACATATAACGGCTTTAACATTACTGAAAGTCTGGCTTTTGATTTGCGCGTTGATTTTGATAAAAATGGCGAAAATGGTATATATACAATTCGGTATGATTTGTTGCCACATAAAAATATTATGGCAACCCAAAAATTATACAGCGTCGCGAAACAAAAACTGGATGACGAAAAGCATATTAAAAAGTACAAATATCTGCTTGAAAAACATGCTAAATATAATTTAAACCACGAAGTTGCCCCGACAGACGATGCGTTATTTACAACATTTTTGGGTGAATTGGCCCTTTGTTCGTACAAAGAACAAAACCAAAAATAAAAAAAGCCGTCAATTTGACGGCTTTTTTATAAATTATTGTTGCTTGACGGGTACTGTTTTGGGCTTTATACTTTCATTGTTATGAATATTATTAACAGATATTTTAGGAATCAATTGGTTGTTATATTTATCATGTTGTTGCTGATATTGGTCGGCGTTGCATGGATGATGCAAATAATGACGATGATGAAATTTTTACTGACATATGGTATTGCGTTTTCAAGTTTTGTGTATTTAACATCTTTGATGATTCCGTTTATCATTTCTATAATCTTGCCGTTTGTCACATTTATTACAGTGATATTCATTTACAACAAGATGATTTCTGAAAACGAGATAACAGTTATGGCGGCTTCTGGATTATCGCCATGGCAAATAGCAAAACCGGCTTTGAAATTCGCTGCTGTTTTAACAGCATTGCATTTGATTTTAAATATTTGGATTGTCCCAGCGTCCCAGGCAATGTTTTACAGCACGCAATGGAATCTGCGTTATGGTTTGGCACATTTGAAATTACAAGAAGGCGCTTTTACAAAATTGGCTGATGGTTTGGTTGTGTATGTAGATAATGTTTCTGGAAACGATTTAAATCAGTTGATGATTTCAGATATGCGCGAAGAAAAAAATCAAATGCTTGTTTTTGCCGAACGTGGCAAATTGATATCTACTGTTCACGGGCTTTCTATTGTAACAAACAATGGTTCACTTCAAATGTTTGGGAAAAATGGTTTTACAACCGGTACATTTGATAATTTAGATATGGATTTGAATCTTATAGAGAATGATTCTGATATGTCTTTCCGCGTACGTCGCATTCCAACAAGGGTTTTATTAGACACTGTATTTTCCCAAGACGATTATAGACAACATACATTAACGCTTGTTGAAATTTGTACACGATTTGTAAATCCATTTATGAATTTAATTTTGGCATTGGTTTGTACGTTGATTTTATTAAAAACTTCACTGCTTCGCAGACGTGCAAGTTTTGCGCCCGCAATGGCGGTATTATCAATGGCGGTCATTATGGCATTATATATGTCTGCTTCGAATATGGTGACCAGTTTAACTGCTGTTGGGTTGGTCGCATTAGGTGTTGTTATTGTATTAGTTGGTTTAATTGGTTTGCTGTTAAAGAAATGAAATATTTGATACCATTTTTATCATATTGTATTGTTATAACTAACGCTTTTGCATTGGGGCTTGATTTGAACGAACCCAAAACCATAAAATCAGATTCGATTGAATACAATATAAAGACAGAAGAAATGAAGGCTTCTGGCAATACTGAAATGACAACAGAATCAGGGAAACGTATAAAGTTAGACAGCCTTAGTGTATCAAAGGATAAAAACAATATTTCTACCAAAGATATTGAACTTTGGTTGGGCAGTCATGTTTATATTCGTGCCAAAGAAATAACGCGCGACGGCGATGAAACAGTTGCCAAGAACGCTGAATTTACAGCATGCGATGGATGCGATTCTTATGGTAATGCTTGGGAAATTTTCAGCAAAACTGTTATACATGATTCAAATGATAAAATGTTATATTTTCACAACGCTTCATTTTGGATTTGCGATGCTATTTTTCCTGTGTTATGGTTGCCTTATTACGAAATGCCTGATCCGTCTGTGAAATATAAAACAGGATTTTTGAACCCCAGTTTTAATTCTACGAACGATATGGGATTACAAATCAATGTGCCTTTTTATATAAATTTTTCAAACACACACGATTTGACGACTACGTTTTCATATTTGACCAAAGAAAACCCATTATTTCAACTTGATCACCGTTTGAATTTAAGACATTCTGAATTTAGAACTACTGGCTCTTTCACACATAACAAAGCCGGCGAAAATCGTTGGCACGTATACAACGATGATAAAATAGAGCTTGGTGAAAATGCACGTGCTTATGTGTATGTTGCGCGTACATCTGATAAAACATATTTACAGAAATATGATTTTTATGATTACCAGCCTTATTTGGATTCAGGGGCCAAGGTGGAAATATTCGGTCAAACAAGTTATATCGTTGCCGACACACACATCTTCCAAGAACTTCGTCAGGCAGATGGTAATCACCACTCGGTTGACGGAAATATTTTGCCAAACATACGCGGCACATATCAAACAGAACCTTTTTTCAAGGAAACTTATCTAAGTCTTAATGGCGATATATTGGGTGTATCTGGTAAAGAATCTAATAGCCAACGTGTTATTGGCGAAGCACGCATGGTTTCCCCATGGACTTTGGGTTGGGGCAATCGCATGACGGCAAGCATGGCTGCACGTTATGATATTTATAATTTTTCCAAAACACCAATATATGAAAATGGCACAATCAATAATTCTTTTTCTGGGGTCAAGGCACGTTTCTTGCCAAGTGGTTATGTTGAATGGGGATTACCCTTATACAGTGTGAAAAACACATGGACATATATCATTGAACCCCGTGCAAGATTCACAATTATGAAACATGATGACAAAGATGCCGTGTTTGCTGTGAACAATGATTCTGCTGGTCGTTTTTTATCAGATACGACTTTGTTTTCCGACAACAGATTTGCCGGACTTGATGTTTGGGAAAACGGAAACTTTATTGACTATGGCGCGCGTTGGGCGGCATTTAATGATAATCATAACATAGAAATTTTCCTTGGCCAAACATACGATTTCAATACTGAAACCACAGATAAAAAATTTAATGAAAACGGTTTTAGAAATGGTTTTTCTGATTATGTTGGTCGCATTTCTTATGCAAGAAAATATTTTGAAATTTCAAGTCGCTTTCGGTTTGATCGTGAAGACACTTCACTAAGTCATATTGAAAATTCTGTCTATATCGGCAAAGGTGGATATTATCTTACACTTGGACATATTTGGGATACTCAGCCTATTGATATTTATTCAACAAGTGACAAAGATACTCACGAAGTTTCTGCTGGCGCGGGTCTGCGATTGACAGACCGTCTTAAAGTCAAAGGCTCTGTCATATACAATGCATACGAACATTTGGTTCAAAGACATTCAGGCGGATTATATTATGAACATCCTTGCTATCATTTCTCTTTGGAATACAGTCGTGATAACACTGTCAAAAGCGATTATGTCGGGGATACAACTTACCGTTTGAAATTCGGCATAAGTGTTGATGGCAAACATTATTAATTAAAGGAAAGGCGATGAAAAAAATATATACTGTTTTAACGATGTTGTTTTTCGGGGCATCTGTCGCAAATGCTGCTACCGTGGTCGGTACAGTTAATGGCAACCCAATTACAGATTCTGATATAACTGCGCGCACTGAATTGATGGCAAAGCAGGGCAGAGTATCAACCAACAATCGCAAACAGGCTTTTCAAAATATTATTGATGATTATATCAAATTGGATTACGCGTCAAAATTTAATGTAAAGCCAACTGATGAAGACGCAGACAAAGAATTAAAGCGTATGAATTTTGGCGATATTACACCAACTATGCGTTCTATGGCACGCCTTGCAGTACGTTCTGATATTGCGTGGCAGGTTATAATTGCAAGGACGATTGTTCCAACAATCGATGTATCAAAATCAGATATTGCCGAAGAAAGATCATCTATTGCGCGTGAACATGGTCTTCCTGTTGAAATAACACTTATTCGTTTGACTGATATTCCAAGGGATGTCGCGGCAAAATTAACCAAACCAAAAGATTGTGCGGCTGCTGAAAAAATGGCCGAAGATTTGGGTGGCGTTCCACAAAAAATCACAGCCATGCAATATGAACTTTCGCCAGAAATGCGTGAAAGGGTTGCGAATTTGCCTGCACTTACATGGTCTGGTGTCAAAGATAATTCTGTTGTTTTGATATGCAGTGAAAAAAAGGGCAAAGAATATAAAAACCTTGATAGCATCATCAAACAAAACACTGAATTCAAAAAAGCATCTACAATCGCAGATCAACAATTAAAACAACTGCGCCGCAAAGCAGTTATTATTATCAACGACGACAGATATAAATTATGAAACCAATATTATTTAATTTGAACGATGTTGAACTTACAAAATTCATAACGGATTTGGGATTGCCACGTTTTCGTGCGAAACAAATTCGCGAATGGCTTAATCGTGGTGCGCCTGATTTTAATGTGATGAAAAATCTGCCGTTGGAATTGCGTAAAAAATTAAGTGAAAGCGCAGAAACTTTACCGGTAAAAATCATAAAAAAATTGGAAAGTAGTGATAATCAAACAACTAAATTTTTACTTGAATTAAACGACGGCGAACAAATTGAATGTGTTTTAATGCGTACAACTTATGGCAACAGCGTTTGTGTATCAAGCCAGGCCGGATGTGCAATGGGCTGTAAATTTTGTGCTTCAACTTTACTTGGTCTTAAACGCAATTTATCAGTTAATGAAATGTTTGCCCAACTTTTGGTTGCGGCATGGGAACTTCGTGGCGACAGGGAACGCGATATTCACCCCAACGGCGACCCAAACAATGGCGATGTTTCACATATCGTTGTTATGGGGACAGGCGAACCATTACAAAACACTGAAAATGTAATTGGATTTTTGGAACGCGCAAACAGCGAATTAAATATATCTTGGCGGCGCATAACTGTATCAACATGCGGCATAGTGCCTGGGATTAACGAATTAAACAAATGGGGCCGCCCGATTAATTTGGCAATATCCCTTCATGCCCCAACCGATGAATTGCGCAGTAAAATTATGCCAATAAACGACAGATATAAAATAAATGAAGTTTTGGATGCCGCATTTGCGTTTTCAAGCGCACACAATCGCCAATTAATGATTGAATACATATTGCTTGGTAAAAAAGATAATGACGGTTCTGTCGTGCTTTATAACGCAAATAATGAACACGCTGAAAAGTTAGTAGAATTATTACATGGGCATAATGTCATGGTAAATCTTATTCCATGGAACGCTGTTGACGAACGCGATTTCGCTTCTATTTCTGGAAACGCGGTCCACAGATTCCAAGATATTTTGATAAAAAATGGAATTCATACACGAATCCGTCGCGAGAGGGGGGCAGACATTGGTTCTGCTTGTGGGCAACTTCGATTAAAAAACAAAAAGGACTAAAAAAATGGAAATTCGTTATATAACATGCTCTGACCCACGCGAACACAATAACATTGAATCGATTATAAAATTAGCACGTATGCCACACGCTGAAATCGCAGTTCAATGCCATCCATCAAAAATGTTGCCGGGAATGCCGCGCAATATTTGGTTCACAGAAGTTTTACGTGAAAGCCTTCAATTATCACGCCCGATAAACCTTGCAATCCATATCAACAGCGAATGGGCAAACGATATATGCGTAAATGGCAAAATTCCAGAAACAATTTTAGAATGGATGAATCTTGAAAGATGTAATAAGCCACTTATTAAACGCATACAAATAAATATGCCACGTGAAACCGCCGTTAATATTAATCCGGATTTTATGGCGGCAATCGTGTCTTATGAATTTCCAAAACAAGAATTTATATTCCAATATAATGACAAAACAAAAGAAGCGATAGAAAAACTGCATAAAACAGGCATTAAATTTTCATTATTGTTTGATGCAAGTGGTGGCAACGGAATTGCCCCCAAAGAATGGCAGAAACCAATTTATGAATCACATCCAATGGGATACAGTGGCGGTATGTCACCTGATAATGTCGTTGATAATTTAAGAAAGATAAATAAACTTGTCCCACGCGAAACAAAAATTTGGATTGATGCCGAAGGCAAATTGAAATCTGCTGATTTATTTGAAGAAAAGCCGAGATTTGATGTTGAATTGGCACGCGCTTATATCAATCGCGCAAACATATGGCACAAACAGAATCAAAATCAGAAATAAAAATCATCGATAATGTGGGGGTTTATTATGTCTAATGACTCTTTGAAAAAGCAAGCCATAGATAAAATAGATGAAATTATAAATGCGACGAACTTTGAAAACACTTACAAAGTTCGTGCATATGGCAATGATACTTTTTCTGTGCTAAATACACTAACAAATGAAAAGGAACTTGATTTAGAATGTGGATATAAAAGTTTTACTGTTGCATTACCTGATGGTCAAAAAGCGCATTTTGCCAGTAATCAATGGATACACAATTTAGAATACAATAAAAAAGAGCTTTTGTTTGAAGAAACAAGCGAATATGAAAAGATGGAAAACGCGTACGGTTTCTTACACCATGTTGTGTACCCCAAAAAGGTTTCTTGGTGGGACAAAACAAGCCCAGATATGCGCCGCATTTACGATTTATGGCACAACAGCAATCTACGCGATGATCAAGACCAAGAACGAATTTTGGGTAAAATACATCAATTTATCGCCTCTCCAAAATTCAAACAAATGTATAATGTATTTAACAGGGGTTCAGGGTTATATTCTGTATCTTACAAAGATTATAAATGGTTTGATATTAATGATTGTTTTAATTACTATCTTGAAGCAGAACACGGAATTATTATTGAAATGGCTTGCGCTGAACCAATGATTTGTAAACGCAAAGCCGGCCTTTATCTTCTTGACACGCCGTATAAAAGGGCAAGCAATTTGTATTATTTTATTGCTTCATTGGCCCAAAATAAAAGATAAAAACAACCCGCTAAACGGCGGGTTAATTGTTATTCAAAAAGTTTTTTGGGTAATACATTGGGCATCGGTTCTACATCTATGTTAATAGGTGGCGTGTCAAACACCTCTAATTCACGTTGTTTTTTTACATCAACGGCCTGGGGCATATGTATTGGTTGAACAGGCTTTATATCTAATGTTTGTTCGGGATTAAAATTTTCTATTGTTTCACGTCGATATTCTTCTTCATCGTTTAACTTTTTTATTTCTTTATCTTTATCATCTATTTGTTTTTGAATTTGTTGTATTTTATTTGGAACGCCATCTATCTTGTCTTGGTATTCGTCTATCTTTTTTGCTTCTGCGATATTTCCGGCAACACCAACCGCGGTCAATCCCAACGTCGAAAGCCCTGCGATTTTCAATCCTTTGGTTGAACCCATACATTTTTCCAATTCTTCCATTTTGCGTTGCTTTTCACGAACCAGCGCAGTATATCGCGCACTTTCAGCAAAGCACATATTTGGTAAAATCGCGATTATCAGTCCCAACAAAAAACATTTGTTCATTTGATTTTCCTTATTTCAAATTTTCCAACTCTACTTCTTTTTGATGTAAAGTATCTCTTAATCCTTCTAATTCAATCTTTTGTTCACCATATTGGTCCTTGGTTTCTTTTAATTTCACAGCCTGAACCCCGGCAGCAACACCAGTCGCAACTGTTCCGGCCGCCCCAATAACTGTCGCAGCAATCCAACCTTTCTTTTGTTTTTTACATTTGGCAATTTCTTCGTCCAATATGCGAATATCATTTTCAAGTGTTGCGATATCGGCCGCTTCATCCCTGGAAATTTCACCAGATTCAGCGTTTTCAATTCCCATTTGTTCTTCGTATCGCATGGCCGTAGCATTTTTAACCTTGACCGCCGCAAAAGCATCAACTGTAAACACAGCCATCATAATTATCGGCAAAATTGATTTTTTCACAGACACCCCCATATTTTCATTATTAAATATATTTTACCATTTTTTTGATTATTGGACAAGAAAAAAGCCGCCCAAAAATAGGGCGGTTTTTTAATTTTTATTTTTATTACAAACCTTTTGGTGTTGCCATCTTCACAGAAGAAATCTTTTTGTTCAAAGCCTTAACCACTTCGTCTGTGATATCAAGCCCGGCAGTATTTGTACCAACACGTGCCATACGACCATCAATTACCAAATCCAATTTCTTTTTGGCGATAATACCTTCGATAATTGGATCAAGATGCTTTTTTTGAACTGTATTCAAAGCGTCTTGATAAGCGGAATCAATCGCCTGGGCGCTTTCGGACAATTCACGTTGGAATTGACTTACACGGCGTTGGTACTCAACAACACGACGTTGTAAAGCCTCTTGCGATAAAACATCTTGGGATTTTTCGATATCAGCTTTTTCTTTTTCGATTTCTTTTTGTTCTTTTTCAAGTTTGTTTTTCAATTTGTTTTCAAAAGACGTGCGTTGTTTGTGCAGGTCTTCCAATACAGCGGCTTCTGTTTGAATCTTGTCCATGCTGACCACTGCGACACGCAAATCAGCCGCAGACACAGCAGTTTCAGAAACATCTTTTATCGCAGATGCTGTATCAACACCCCTTCTGGCACTGGAAACAGCCCAAACGCCAATCAAAGCGACAACGATAACAGCCGCAGCGATTATTCCCATTTTTGAATATTTTTTTAATGCTGGATTTAATTCTTTTGTTTGTTTCATTTTTTCTTCCTTTGTTATATTGGTTTTATATGCGCTTAATATATCAATATTCCAACGAAAAAGCAAAGTCTTTTTTGATGATTATCGCGCCGGACTTAATCTTATTTCAATGCGACGATTGGTCAAACGGCCGATATCATTTTGCCCGGCAATAGGACGGGCTGCACCGCGGCCAACAATGAACATACGTGAAGTTGAAACATCATGCTTGGCAAAATACACAGCGACACGTTCTGCCATATCAATCGAAAGCGCGTGTGCCGCGTTTTTGTCCTTCATAGAATCTGTGTATCCGGCGATTTCCATAAATGTAGCGTTATATTTATTCAATATTTTTGAAATAGTTTTTAATGTATCAGCACCATCGATTGATATATCCGCAACATTTAATTCCATCACAGCATCACGAACCAATATCACAACGACATCTGTACCAACACGCTGGACAGAAATTCCAGGCTTTCTTAACGCGTCATATAATTCATATTCCAGGCCCGACATATAATTCAATAAAATAGCACTGTCGATATTATTTTTATCACCGTATTGCATTTTGCCTGACAATTCACCAGTTGCTGTAATAACCTTGCCCCCGTGTCCCATGTATACGGGCAATTTAGCCGTTTTGGCCGATTCAGTCATATCCATAAATGATGCGCCATATAAATATTGATTCCATTCTGCGCGATTTGGACTGTGGTATTGAAAACAGCCCGATACCAAAATTGATAAAGCGATAAAAATTATTTGTTTTATTTTCATACTTTTATTGTGCGAACAAAGAAATCGTATTATCACCGGTTTTCATACAATATGAAGAATCAGCCGAACTGTATCCATTAACACTTATGTGTGTGACCCAGTCAAATTTTTTGGTTGTAAAGTACGCACATTCATCAAAAGACAATTCCACCAAATTAATAGAAAATTCTGTACCATCAAAATTACCAGTCACAGACCAATTATTACCACCAACTGGTGCGCGATCATTGTTAATCGCCCCGGCTTCTATTAAATAATCCACAGACACAGGTGCATAGCCAGAATAAGACAAAAGTGTTTTTGTTTTTGTTGCAATATCTTTCAAATATTCACTTGCAATCAAACGCTTTTGACGCTGGTTTGCCGAATGATACATAGCGTATGTCGCAGACACCATAATTGCGCCAATTGCCAAAACACCAATAATTTCTATTAATGAACGACCTGATTCCTCTCTCATTTTCTTTGCCCTTTGGTTATTTAGATACACCAACAATTTCTGCGCCTTCGAATAAATTCATCGCATCAGCCACCATTGGATCAGCGACAAGTTCTGATTTATTATGTTCAGAAATTGTTTGTTGATGTGGTGCTTCATTCACTATTTCAAGATTCCATGTCTTGCCCGTATTATCTTGCAACCACAATGATAATTTTTGCGTAAAGTTTTTATCGTTTTGTCTGTCAAAATACTTTATCTTGTTATCGCCAAATTCAACAATTTCTAAATTAGAACTGACATACGAATGAAGCAATAATTCACGCGCATTTTGTAAAGCGTCAACCAATTCTTTGGACGATTTTATTTCTATGTATTTTGATTTTTCGACCACAACTGGTTGTTCAGTTTTTTTTTCCAGTGTATTATTTTCAGTATTTGAATTCTGCTTTAACAATTCGGGGATTGACGGCATATCAGCAATATGCATCAAGCGCACAATCAACATATCAAAACATTGCTTTTGATTGGCGGACGCCTGTAATTCAGGCACAGCCGCAACCATAACCTGCCAAATTCTGGACAGTGTATTAAGCGTGATATTTTCATTTATCTTTTTAATTGTTTCGCGTTGATCCGCAGTATATGGTGATGAAGTTGCATCCTGTAATCGCAAAGACGGATACATACGCGTTGCCCAATGGGTCCATTCCATCATATCATTCAACAACATTGTCAAATCCGCACCATTGGCATAAATTTCATCAAGTTTATTAAGCGCGGCACTTGTATCGCCCGACAACACAGTTTTCATAAAATTCACAACTGTTCCACGGTCCGTGCGTTTTAACATATCAAGCACAGCACCTTCGTCGACATGGCCGCCTGTTTGTGCGATTGCCTGGTCCAAAAGCGACAATCCATCACGCACAGAACCATCAGCGGCACGCGCCAATAATTCATTAGCCTCATCCGAAAGGGTGATTTTTTCTTGTTCAGCGACCCAGGCAAAATGTTTCTTCAAAGTTTCAATTGGAACACGAGCCAAATCAAAACGCTGACAGCGTGATAAAATCGTGACTGGAACTTTTCTTATTTCTGTCGTTGCCAAAATAAATATGACATGTGCCGGCGGTTCTTCCAATGTTTTAAGCAAAGCATTAAATGCACTTGTCGACAACATATGAACTTCGTCGATAATATAAACCTTGTACCGGGCATTGGTTGGGCGATAAAGTGCCGCATCCAATATTTCGCGCATATTATCAACCCCGGTATGCGACGCCGCGTCAATTTCCATAACATCAATATGTTGCCCCGCCGCAATCGCACGACAATTTTCGCATGTTCCACATGGTTTTGATGTCGCAGTATCAGATGACAAACAATTCAAAGCCTTGGCCAAAATACGCGCCGTACTTGTTTTTCCAGTTCCACGAATACCAGTGAAAATATAAGCGTGCGCGATACGTCCAGTATTAATTGCAGTCGTCAAAGTTTTAACCAAAACATCTTGGCCGATAAGGCTTTCAAAATTTTGACTGCGATACTTACGTGCTAAAACAGTATAATTATTTTCCATGAATCTTCCTTTGGGGAAAGCATAGCAAATAAATATACGATTTCAATTAAAATTTATTTCAAATTCGTAATAAAATCAGGGAAACCGATTTCTTCTTCTTCGCCAGAATCATTTGTTTCTGTATTTTCGCCCTGTTCAGCAACTTTATCTTTTGGATCACGTTGCGAATCAATTTTTGCCTGTTCTTCATTAGCAATACGGCAATAATGTTCCGCGGCCTGTAATAAGCGTTCGCGTTCAATTTCGTCGCTTGTTTGACGGGCCTGGTCAATATATTGCTTTCTTTTTTGACGCCATTTATGACAGCGCTGAATCATCTGTCCCACAGGGGTTTGATTTTTTTTATTAGCCATTGTTTTTCTTTATGTTTTGTAAAGGAAATGTTCTTTATTCCCAAGCGATAATTTTATCATCGCCATTGTTTCAACAAACTGTATGTTATAACATCTTAAAACTGATTGCAATAATTTTTTTCAATTGCTAGACTTTGTCTTGTAGGAGGGATTTTTTATTTGAAAAACCAGCGTGGGAATTTTTTATTACAGGCGTTATTGGCATTAACCCTTGTTTTTGCCTTTTTACCGTTTTTCGCCGGCAAAATGTCTTCGCGTGATTTTTCAGCACAAATGTACACCGCCACAGAACAAGTTGAAACAGCATATAACGCCGCACGTATATATTTACGCGAAGAAAAAGAAAATTTGCCATATAAACGCCAGGAATTGTCCGGAAATACTTTTGTAGACATTTTGGAACATTATGGTCTACCGCTTGGCTTTATTCCAGAAACAAGTTTCGGGCAAAAAATGTCGCTTGTCATCGATAAAAACCAAAACGGCATCATAAGTTATATCAAAGTTAATGGTGGAAAACTATCAAAAATGCAGATGGCGGAAATGGCACGCAGAATTGGTTTTTACGCCGCATTAAAAGGTTCTGGAATCGAAGTGACTATACCTGTTGATGTCGTATATTCAGACATAGTATCAAAAAAAGAACCTGATAATGGCACTGGTTTTTTAGCCGAACTTAAAATGAACGATTATTCCATAGACAAGATTGGTGTTTTATTCGCAAGAAATGGTATATTTGAATTGGCACAATTTACTACTTTATCACTATATGGCGTAGAATCTGGGCGAAATGAAAAAAATCGCATTTCTGATATGTATGCGAACAGAACTGTTTTCCAAAGTGCTGACGGCGCATCGGCTTTGTCTGTGACACGTGGTGAATTAAATGTAAGCGATTTATCTTTGCGTACGATTTCTAAGTTTGGTTCAGCTGGCGGCTTTGAATCCAATTCCGCATCAGTTTATGAATTTTCAATGGCCGAAGGCAAAACAGGTTTTACCGGTCCATCTGATTGGCATGTTCATGGTTCTGTACGTGCTGATAATTTCAGTTTTACTGTGGACAGGCTTGATATAGGTTCTTATTTGGACGCATCGCGCGGTCAAGATGTGTACATAGATTCAAGTAGTTTGACATACAGCACAAAAATGGGCGTAGAAGTTCAAAATATTTATGCCGCAAATATATCTTTGCGCGACCAAACATCTTATGGTTTATTAAACGATAAAAATGGGCCTTTGTTGATAGAAATACGACCAGCCGGAACTTCTTTATTACCTGATGTTTATGTGGATACGATAAACAATGATTCTTTTGATATTATCGCCAATGCCAAAGATACAGACGGGAAAACAGTTTCTTGTCACAATATAATAACAGGACTTGGTGAAACATATAACGCAAATTCTTTGGCACAAAACATCATTTGTCAGTATGTTTTTTGGCAAAGATTAGAAGCAAGAATAAACATAAAACAGTGTTTGGACAGCGGAAGAAATGATTGCCTTTAAAAAACATCTTTATCGTGAACACAAATTCGCCCAACGCGGCGCAACGATGACCGAAGTTATTTTGGCTGTTGCTGTGGTTATTGCTGTATCACCTTTCTTGTATAATCAAATTATTGATATGGTTCGTGAATCCACTGATATTGCTGTTGCCAACCAGATTGTGAATTTACGCGGTGGGATTGTGAATTTCTTGCGTATAAATCAACCACAATGGGATGAAGTCGCAGAAATAAAAATGACCGAAGACCAAATTAAACAAATTGCCCCCGAAGCACACAGTGGATTTATTGATAAATATAAAATAAATGGTGGTTCTATAACCGATGTTTATTTGGCATTTCATTTTGATATGCCAGATTACAGAATCGCAAATATCGCGAAACAAATCGGCGAAGATGCTGCTGTTGTTCGTGAAGACGGGATTGCTTATTCACAAAGTTGGGCGGTATCTGCCCCCGAAGATTTTTATGTTGGTGATTTAATATATAAAATTTCACGCGATTTCGAAGGTTCTGACCGTTCAAGATTTTTACATCGCGGAACAATGGGCGAAGATAACCTTAATCAAATGGAACGTAATTTACATTTGAATAACTATAACATTTTTAACGTCAGTGATATTGATGCAGATTCAGCAAAAATAGTTGACGTTGATTCCGTGTTTTTAAACGCAGATGTCATAGACGCGAACGATGTTTATTTCCTTGGCGGTGCAACAATGGATTCCAAAAATATGGCGGTTGGTTCTATGCGTGTGACAGGCGATACAAACGGATTCAAATTAATACGCGCAGATACATTAAACGGAAACAAATATACTACAAGTGGTCGCTTAATCGTTGACAGGGCAACGGTTGGCAATTCTGTAAATGTATCTGGCAACTTGATTTTGAAAACTGCTGGTTCCCAGACGGTAAGCGGATTTGGTGGAATATCTATGAACAAACTTTTGACACCATACCTGTCGGCCACAGACATAGCGTTTTTTGAAAACTTTGGCATAACCGTATCAGGCGAATTATTATTGGCAGGCGACACCCCATTAAAGATAGGTTCGTGGGCATTTCCATCAACTACACCGCCTTCGTTTTCAAGATTTATATTAACACGCGCACCAATACCGGCTGTGCCGTCTGCTTCGGAATTCAAAGCAATAATGCAAAAAGATTGGCAATATAAATGATGATAAAAAAATGTTCTTTTCTTTACAGAAAAACTCAGCATGGCGGAATGCTGGTTGAATTGATGATGACTATCGCATTGGCTGCGATAATAATACCGTTTGTATTTCGATATCAACAAACTGCCGTATCACGTGCAAGAAATATCGCGATAACCAAACAGATGGAAAATGTACAAGGCGCACTTGAAAGATATATTTTTGAAAACAAAACAGAATTGATGAAACCAATTGGCAAAAATATATCGCGCGTAAAAATACAAGACCTTGTCAATTACGGATTGGCTGACTATATCGCCGAAAATTACAGCGATGATTATCAACTTCGCATATTAAAGACCGCAGATAAAAATAATAAATCGGTATTGCAAGGAATTATAATTTTATCTAACAGCGAAATTACCCCGATGCGAACACGCGAAATTGTAAATCTTGGCGGCGGTCAATTTGGTTTTATCGAAGGCAATGTCACATACGGGGGATTTGGTGCTTTTCATGCGAATACTTCTGATTTTGGAATACAAGATTCCAAAGGTATTGTTGGTATGACATCAACGACACGTGGCAACAATGAATATTTATGGCGTCTGCCATCTGAAAATGAAAGCGACGCAACAATGTTATCGCCATTAAATTTGGACGGACACGACATAACCAAAGTCCACTTTTTAGACGCAAGCAAAGCACAATTCCAAGAAAAATTAAAAATAAGCAAACTTGATGTTTCATCACTTTCATTTTCAAACCGCACAACTGTTGATGCTATATTCGCTTCGAATACAGTTGTTGTAAATGGGGCTTTTACTTCGGAATCACGAACATTAAATGTCGGCGGAACATTAACATTGGCTGATTCAGGAAAGTTTTCGACATTTTATACAAATGATTTATATGTGAACACTTTGACGTTAAGTGGTTTTACAATCACGCCAACATCTGGTAAATCATCAACATTACAAATCATTGGCGACATGGATTTAATTTTGGGTCACATAACCGCATCTTATGTTTCTGTTGGATATACTGGTTCTGTGACACCACGCCTTGTGGTAAGTGGTAAAATCCAAGATTCCAAAGATTCATCATACTATTGGGATACAGTTAACAAAAAAGCACGTTTTTCAGATATGAATTCACCTGAATTGACCCGTATGGCATCGCATATCGCAAGACTTGAATCAGTACCTGGAACATCAGCAACACAAATTTTTGCCGCAGTTTCTGCCAATGTTAATGCAACTGTCGGCGATTATATCAACGCTATTAACAGTATCCAGGAACAAATTCGCGTCAAATATGAAATGTTGAATTTGAAATAATTTGTGGTATAAAAACATCAAAGGAACAGACAAATGAAAATAACATGCGACTTTTGTAAAACAGAATATACATTAGACAAATTACCAAACACACCTGTAAAATGCGCTGTGTGCGGTCATGTTTGGACACCACGTGTTCCTTTTCGCCAAAATTATACTATGAAATTAATTGCGGCGATATGTGCTTTTATTGCGGCGTGTATATTTTGTACTGTGGTCGTTTTGAATATTTCAAGTGGTTCAAATAAAAAACCTTTGGTCACAACAATTGATGAAAAAAACATTCATCTTGTCCCAGACGAAAACGGCAACAAACGCATCTTTGTATCGGGCGATATAACAAATACTACGGATGATATATATGGATTACCGAACATAGTAATTGTTTCCTATGATTTACATGACAATGTTCTTTCGCGTCAGGCTTTTGTTCCGCCTGCCACATTACTAGAACCCAAAACAACGGTCACTTTTAACCATGTGTTATCAGTAGATCCAACACATGTAAAAAGATTATCCATAGAATTAAAGGAATCAAAATGAAAAAAATAATCGCGATGTTTTTATCTTTGATTTGCTTTGCGGCAAATGCCGAAGATGCACTGCCACAACCGAATATAAGTTTGTTTTCAACAACCGTCGATTGGGAAGCGGTGACAGGTCTTCGCCTTCATCAATATACCGGCAAAGTCGGTGGAACAAGCCGATTTTTGGTCAAAGAAGGTCTGGTATTATATTACCTTGATGCTTTCCCTTGTTATGGCGAAGCGGACAGCGTTCGCGTTTGGTTATCCCCAACTGGGAAAATGGTTGGAAATTTGCGTCTTGTCTGTATTCACAAACCAGAAACAATTTCCTTTGCTTATCGCAACGCAACCGAAGAAGCTTTGGACAATCGTTCTACTGGAATTTTAACTTGCCCAGTAGAAGGCAATCGCGATTTCAAGATAGATATTTCAAAATGCATACGCGGTAAAAATTGGACGGAATATAAATAATGGCAGACATTCGTAATTTCATCGTAGATTCTTCAAATACCGGTATTCGTGTTGATAAGTTTTTATCTTTGCTTATGCCTGAATTTTCACGCAGCGAAATTCAAAAATTCAAAATCAGTCGCAATAATGGCGGCACAGTTAAATTATCTGATAAAACAAAACAAGACGAAGAATTTATTGTTGAAATTCCGGAAAAACAAACTGACATTGCGTATGATAATATATCAAACGATATTGATTTAGATATTTTATTTGAAGACGATGATATAATCGTAATCGACAAACCACGCGGTGTTGTGATGTATCCATCTGCCGGAAACAAAACAGGAACATTGGTTCAAAACCTATTATCATATACACACCTTTCAACATTGGGTGGCGAAACACGTCCTGGTGTGGTACACAGACTTGATAAAGACACCAGTGGCGTTATGGTTTTCGCAAAAAGCGATGCGGCTTATCGTGGACTTGTAAAAATGTTTTCAACGCATGATTTAACACGCAAATATGTCGCTTTTGTTTGGGGTGTGCCAACATGGGGCGGGGCAGAAATTACCGGAAACATCGCACGTTCTTCACGAAACAGACAAAAGATGAGTTTGGTTAAATCTGGTGGAAAACCTGCACACACAATCGTAAATGTTATGGACGCATGGACAAAACCTGGAATATCTTTGTTCCGTTGTACTTTGATGACAGGACGCACACATCAAATAAGGGTTCATTTATCTTCACATGGATTTCCAGTATTGTGCGACCCACTTTATGGACGTGAAAAATCACATATTGGTTCTGTAAAAAATCCTGATTTGCTTCAATTTTTACGCGAACATAACGGGCAAATGTTGCATGCTGAAATTCTTGAATTTGTTCATCCAGTAAGTGGTGAAAAAATGCATTTCAAATCACGCATGCCGGTTGATATGATGGAATTAAAAGAAATCTTGGATTCTTATGAATAATTTTATTCATACCGCAAACTATCAATCGGATTTAATTTTGCAGCCTTAATCGCAGGCATTACCCCCGAAGACAATCCAACGATAACTGCTACAGATACAGATAATAATACTGACCAAATTGAAAAAGGAACATCATAACCCAAAATAAATCGTCCAACACCTTGGGCAAGGCCGACACCCAAAACCAATCCTATCATTGACCCAATAAAAGAAATCATAACTGATTCAGATAAAAATTGTATTATAATTACGCGTTCGCGTGCGCCGATTGCTTTGCGAATGCCAATTTCGCGGGTACGTTCGGCGACCGAAGTTAACATCATATTCATAATCCCAATTGACCCAACCAAAAGAGATACTGCGGCAATCGCTATTAACAGCAATTTCAAATAACCGGTCACAGTATTCATCGTTTCCATAATTTGTTTCATATCTGTAATTTGAAAATCGTCTTCATCACCATCTTTGATTCTGTGTCTTTGACGCAAAAGAGATGTTAATTGTTCAATCACAACATTATTATCTGCATCCGGAAAAATCTTTAACGCTATCATAGTGACAGCATCAGGAAATTTAGAACCCTGTAAACGTTTTTTCAATGTAGTGACCGGGATTAAAATCATATCGTCTTGGGACCCAAAAGCCGAATCGCCACGTGCTTTCATAACACCAGTTATCACAAAAGGCGTATTTTGAATTCTTATTATTTCACCGACTGGATTTTCAGGCAACCCCAATTCAAAGGCTGTATCAGGTCCAATAATCGCATATGTTGCGGCATTTTTCACAGCTGTATCATCAAACATGGTGCCGTGTTCTATCTCTATATCTTGGATTGTCGCATAATCTGGATATGTCCCAAGCAGCATTGTCGCCCAATTTTTATTTCCATAAATAACCTGAGCATTTCCCATTTGTGCCGGTGTTATTGCCATAACATCTGGCAATTTTTTGATTTGTTCGGCATCTGTAATTGTTAAAGTTTGACGATTTCCAGTACGAACACCACCACTACGCGCCGCCCCGGCACGAATAACAATAGTATTTGTTCCAAGTGATGAAAATTGGTCTGTAATAGATTTTTGTACTGTTTCTCCAACGGCGACCATTATAACCACTGCCATAACGCCGATAATGATACCAAGGACCGTCAGGAATGATCGAAGTTTATTCCCGCTGATAGATATCCAAGATTCTTTTAATATATCGCTCAGTGTCATTTTTTATGCTTTTTCTCTGATTTTAATAACACATTTTCGTTTTTGGGAATTGGGCCATCATAAGTGATACGACCATCATAAATATGCAACAAACGACGCGCAAAACCCGCGATTTCAAATTCGTGCGTTATCATTATGATTGTTATCCCCATATCTTTGTTCAGTTTTTCAAAAAACCTTAATATTTCGTCCCCCATTTTGGAATCAAGCGAACCAGTTGGTTCATCTGCTAAAATTAACTTTGGATTGCCTGCCAATGCGCGGGCAATAGCAACACGTTGTTTCATACCACCTGATAATTGCGTTGGAAAATATGCTTCGAAATTTTCAAGTCCCACCAGTCGCAACATTTCGCGTGCGCGAGATATTCTGTCGTTCATAACCCATCCGCGATACATTAATGGCAACATAACATTGTCCAATACTGTTCGTTTTGATAAAAGATTAAAATTTTGAAAAACAAAACCTATGTATTCATTACGTACGGTTGCCAAATCATCTGCGGACATTGTCGTTATATCTTTGCCATATAATTCATAAGTCCCAGAAGACGCAGAATCCAAAGCCCCAACAATATTCATACATGTTGATTTACCCGAACCACTTGGCCCCATAATAGCAACAAATTCACCCGGATTTACTGTAAAAGTTATATCAAACAAAACCTGTTGAACACCGCCGACAGCGATTGGAAAACTTTTACAAATTTTATTCATAACAATAATCGGCGGCTGATTTTTCATCACATTCTTGGCCCACGCATAGTTGATTTATTTGTTGTGCTTTGTCCTTCGAATCCAATAATTAATTTGTCATTTTCTTGGATTTCATCAGATATAATTTGTGTATCTGTGGGCGTAGCAATTCCACGTTTATACGGCACAAATACTATGTTTTTGCCGCGCTTTATCGCAAGATGAGTTTTTGGTGTTATATCATCACTGACATTTTCAACAATATTTTTATAAGTCCTTATTAACAATCCAGAATTTTTGGTTTTCCATGTATTTTTCGCTTCTGCCACAACTATTGTCACAAAGGCCGTCATACCAGGCATTAATTTCAAATCAGCATTATCAACATCAATAACCACGGTGTATACAACAACATTAGATACTGTCGTTGGCGACAATCTTATTTGTTGAACATTGCCTTTGAAAATTTGATTTGGATACGCATCAACAGTAAAAGTGACAGGCATACCTTCTTTTATCATACCTATATCAGCCTCTGACACAGCGGTTTCAATTTGCATTTTTGATAAATCTTCGGCAATTTCAAAAAGGTCAGGTGTTTGAAATGATGCCGCAACAGTTTGTCCTTTGTCCACTTTGCGCGAAATAACAGTACCATCCACAGGCGAAGTAATTGTCGCATACCCAAGATTCGTGACAGCACGTTCGTATGAATATTGCGCCTTGTTCACAGCCTGTTGTGCCTGTTCATAAGTTGTTTGGGATTTTTCCATTTCTGCGCGCGAAATAAAACCGTCTTTGTATAAACTTTCGTTGCGTTCATATTCGCTTTGCGTGTATTTTAATTCAGCCTTGGCAGAATCAAGCGAAGCCTTGGCTTCGTCAACACTTGATTTTAATACAGAAGGTTCAATCGTTAATAACAAATCGCCTTGCTTAACCCTGGAATTATAATCGACAAAAATATCTTCAATAGTTCCGGAAACTTGCGAGCCAACATTAACTGTATTCACAGGTTGAATTTCCCCAGTCGCCGTCACAGTTTGTATAATATCACCACGCATTATATCAACAGTTATATAATCTTTCTTTTTAGTTTTTGTTCCAAAATAAATCCAAATACCACCACCCACCAAAATCAAAATGATTAAAGTCGTCCACCATTTATGTCGTCCAAACCATCCAAAAAACCTTTTGAAAAACGAAGGCTTTTTTATTTCTTGTTCCATTATTTATTTTCCTTTAATCCGTTTTTAATATCACCAATAGCCAGCGCAACCGCCGCACGTTTTATAAACAAATCATATTTCGCAGAATTATTTTGTTTGCGCGCGTCAACTAATTCAGCCTGGGCCGTTTGCCAATCAAGCATCGTTGCGCGTCCAACTTTGTACATACCGGCCGTCACATGTTCGCTTTCTGTTGCTGATTTCAATAATGTTTCAGTTTGTTTAAGTACTGTTTGGGCTGTTTTGTAATTTTGATATGCTGTGAACACATCCATCATCGCATTATTTTCAACATTTTGTTCGGTGTATTTTATATTCTCGTAATCAGATGAAGCCGAACGCGCATTATAATAATTCAAAAACCCTGTAAATATAGGCATTGACGCAGATATACCAATATTGCCTTTGACCTTTATTGACATATGTTCAAACATACCACCAAAAGTATTATCATTGACATTCACACCAGCGTTAACAGAAATAGACGGTAAATTTTTCAAAAAAGCACTGTTGCGACGATGCCAAGCTGCGTTAGTTTGTGATTTTGCTTTTAATAAATCAGGTCTTTTTTCACGGGCGATTTTTATCAATTTATCTATATCATTGCTTTCAGCATCAGAACCAAATGTTGCAGGCATATCTTTGATTTTTATATTTTCTTCTACGGCAAAAGATAAAATATTTAACAATGTACCCTTGGTAATTTCACGATTGTTTTTTGCCCGTTCTAATTCAAGTTGTGATGATGCCAATGTAGTATCAGCCTTGTACACATCAGCACGCGCTACTGCGCCGGCTTTGTATTTTTTATCGGCTGTATCTTTTGCTGTTTGTGCAACAGTTAATGCGGACTTTGCTGACTTTACATCAGCATCAGCGTTCAAAAGAGCATAATAAGCACCGATTATGGAATACACAAAGTTTTGAATTGTTTCATCGTAATCAAATCCTGCGGCACGATATGTCGCAAGTGTTTGCGCGAAATCAGATTCTCTTTTGCCAAAATCAAATATTAAATAAGAAGCAGAAAGCGAACCTGTATAATCCCAATCTTCATGATCTGTATGCGAACGATTTGCGCCAACATTACCAGAAACACTTGGCAAATAATATGAATGCGCTGCATTTTTTGTAAATCGCGCGGACTGCAAAGTTGCGTATGCGGCGGCAGTATTAGGATTTCGACAAAGCCCTAAATCAACAACTTCGACAAGGCTTATTTCTTTATCAGGCACATGACGCATTGTGGCGCAATCTTCATTTGCAAGCGCACACAAAGGGAATACAGCAAAAATACAGGCATAAAATTTCATATCTCTCTTTTGTTTGTACATAAAAGAATACCTGATTTTGCGCTGCAAACCTAGGGGAACAAATTCACTTTTTTTTACCAAAATTTTTATGTTGAAATCTGATTATTTTTTGCCTATGATAGTCCCACGTGAAGGCCAGGTGGCAGAGTGGTTATGCAGAGGACTGCAAATCCTTGGATGCCGGTTCGATTCCGACCCTGGCCTCCAATTTACGAAAATGATAAATCAAATTACTCTTACCAATTTTAGAAATCACAAATGTTCCAGAATAAAAATTGACGGGGCGAAAAATATCATAATCACAGGATTAAACGGTGCGGGCAAAACTGCTGTATTAGAAGCAATCTCGCTATTATCGGGCGAACGCGGATTACGCGGGGCAGATATGCAAACACTTGCGCGATTTGATGGGGGTGGGGGATTTTCTGTATTTGCGACGACTGATGATGATACTGATATATGCGTTTTTTTGAATCCTGATGATTCAAATCGCCGTGCAAAATTGGATAACGAAAATGTGGCACTTGTTGAATTGGCGAAAATATCACGCATAGTATGGTTAACCCCACACGAAGACAGGGTTTTTGTTGATTCTGCCGCAGACAGACGTGCTTTTTTTGACCACTTGGTGGCAAGTTTTGAACCGTCACATATCGGGCGAATTTCACGTCTTGGCAAATTAATGACTGAACGCAGTGGCGCGATAAAAAATAACGCTGATAAAAATTGGTTAGATGCCATAGATAAACAAATTGCTGCAACTGCTGTATCCGTTGCGGCCGGTCGTATACGTTATGCCGGTGAAATAAATTATTTCTTTGAATCAGGCGCAGTATCGGTAAATGGTATGGTTGAAAAACTGGTTCTGGAAAACACTGCCGCTGTGGCAGAAAGCAAGTATTTCGAATACTTATCATCTAATCGTGAATTGGTTGGCGATAAAATGGTAATTGACGGCGTTCATAAATCTGATTTCGGCGTATTTAATAAAAAACTAAAATTGCCGGCATATATAACATCCACAGGCCAACAAAAATCTATTCTAATTGACCTTGTTTTGGCACATGCTAAATTGGTTCATATAAAAACAGGCAAACAGCCAATGATTTTATTGGACGAAGCAGCGGCACACCTTGACGAAATGGCGCGCATAAAATTGTTCGCTGATTTGAACGCGGCAGATGCCCAGGTTTGGGCCACAGGAATTGATATCAATATTTTCAAAAATATTCCAGATGCTTTATTTGTCACTTGCCAAAACGGCGAAATAAGTAATATAGTAAAAGCGGAGAATTAAAGATGTCCAAAATAAACTATCAACAACTATTAGATAATGCTTTGAAATCCGTTGTTAAAGAGGCTTTGATACATGCGCAATTCAACGGCCTTGGCGATGATGCAAGTTTTTTTATAACTTTCAAAACTCGCGACCCAGGGGTTGTGTTGCCCGACTTTTTAAGAATGCGTTATCCTGATTTAATGACCATCGTTTTACAGTATTCTTATAACAACCTTAATGTATCAGATAAAGAATTCGGTGTTCAATTAACTTTTGATGGTCGGCCGTTCTTTATACGCGTTCCTTTTTCTGCATTGGTTGAATTCAAAGACCCATCAACTGAATTTATGTTGTCTTTCCGTCCACAACAAACACCTGTTCAGTCCAAGGAAGAAAACATTGAATTACCATTAGAAGAAAAACCTGGCACTGTCCCAGATGATAAACGCGTTGTGTCTTTGGATGAATTCCGTAAAAACAGGAAATAAAAATTATATTTCCCGGCAAATTTATATAAAAAAACACCGGAAAAATGCCGGTGTTTTTATTAAAAAATATCGAAAAGGCCGGTATTTTATTGCTTTTTAGATTCAAGATAATGTTCCAACCAATGATTATCTGTTTTTAACTGACGCACATCAGTATTTTTCAACAATTCTTTTTGTAATGGGATTGTTGTTTTAATACCTTCAATAACAAATTCGTCCATTGCACGTTCAGCGCGCATAATACATGCCGGTCTTGATTGCGCATGTACAACCAATTTCGCAATCATAGAATCATAAGTTGATGGAATCGTATAACCACTGTATACCGCACTGTCCACACGAACCCCAAGCCCGCCAGACGGCGCATACAAAGTTATTTTACCAGGATTTGGAATAAATGTTTCAGGGTCTTCGGCATTAATACGAAATTCAATCGCATGACCATGGGCGACCAAGTTGGATTGTGTATATCCCAACTTTTCCCCAGCAGCAATACGAATTTGTTCGCGCACCAAATCGATACCGTAAACCATCTCTGTCACTGGGTGTTCCACCTGTAATCTTGTATTCATTTCCAAGAAATAAAACTTACCATCTTCGAACATAAATTCGAAAGTCCCGGCATTTGTATATTTCATCTTCTTGGCGGCGGTTTTACAGATTTCAATCATGTCATCGCGCTGCTTTTGTGTAAGTATCGCAGCTGGACATTCTTCCATAATCTTTTGATTTTTGCGTTGCAGCGAACAATCACGTTCACCGAAAATAACGACATTACCGTGCTTATCACCCAAAACCTGAAATTCAATATGGCGTGGATGTAATAATAACTTTTCCATATAAAGGGTATCATCACCAAAAGCCGACTTTGATTCAGCCTTTACAATCGGGAACGCTTCGCGTAATTCGTTCACATTATTTATCGCGCGCATACCGCGACCACCACCACCGGCCGCAGCCTTAATCATCACAGGATATCCAATTTTATCCGCCCAAACAGTTGCGTCTTCTATGTTTTTAATTGCGCCATCACTGCCTGGAACAACAGGCAACCCGCATTTTATCGCAGTTTGTTTTGCGTTAACCTTGTCGCCCATTTTACGAATCATTTCGGCATTTGGCCCAATCCATACAAGACCGTGTTGTTCAACCTTGTCTACAAAGTCAGCACGTTCAGACAAAAATCCATAGCCCGGATGTATCGCATCGGCATTTGTCAAAAGTGCCGCAGTCAATATTGCTGATTCATTCAAATAAGATTCGCTTGATTGTGCAGGACCAATACACACAGATTCGTCTGCCAACTTTACATGCATCGCGTCCCTGTCAGCCGTAGAATACACAGCAACAGTACGAATCCCCATATCACGACAAGCGCGAATAATACGCAACGCTATTTCGCCGCGATTAGCGATTAAAACTTTCTTAATCTGTGGCATTTGAAACCTGTTCTATTACAACAATCGGTGTATCAAATTCGACAGCCGCGCCGTCTGTACCCAATATTTCTTTGATGACACCGTCAACATCAGCCTTTATCGGGTTAAATGTCTTCATCGCCTCTACCAAAGCGACAGTGTCCCCGGCTTTAACATTTGCCCCCACCTTTACAAAAGGTTTTGCGCCTGGTTCTGGGGCAAGATAAAGAACACCGACCATTGGTGATTTTAATACATGACCCGATATTTTGTCATCATCACCGGCCTTAGCCTGTTGAACAAAACCAACAGAAGGTGCGGCCACAGTTCTTTGTTTTGATAAATGAATATGTTTACGATATAAACCCAATAACAGTTGACGTTCTAAATCTAATTCAGTTATGCCCATTTCATCCATTAACTTGGACATATTTTCAACTGTTGAACGAAAAGATGCCATAATTATAAATCCTTTTTAAGATACATATCACTTATAATTTTACCACATTGATTTTCTATGTCAAGGAACGGGATCATAACCGCATCCGCCCAAAGGTCTGCATCTTGATATACGCTTTACCCCCAAGCACACGCCCCGCAACAAACCATACTTTTGAATTGCCTGACGTGTGTATTCACTGCATGTTGGAATAAATCTGCATGCCGCACGACCACCAAAAACAGGGGAAATACATATTTGATACATACGCACCATACTGACACCAAGTTTGGTAAAAAAATCATTGTGCTTGCTTTGCATTTTCATTTAATTCTGCAATTTTGACCAGCGCATCTGCCATACTTTTACGACCGACTTCGCGTCCGCAATCAAGCACCTGGCTGTATGCGATAAAAACATAGTCCAGTTCTGGCGACATTAAATCTTCGTTAAAAGCAATCCAATCACGCATTAAACGTTTGGCCCGATTTCTGTGTACAGCCAATTTGAAATCGCGTTTTGAAACGATTAAACCATACCTTGCATCGCCGCTTATTTTCGCAGCCTTGGCCTTAACAACAAAGCATTCAGCCATCGCTTTGAAACTTTTTTGCGACACGAAAAAATCCCTGTGACTACGTATAGTTTTTCTTTTCATAAGCCTAATTATTATCAAAATAAAGATAAAATCAAAGAAAAAAGCAAAATTTGTTATGTGGGCTTGATTTTTTCTGCGCCTGTTTTATAATGCGACCGAATAAGATAAGAGAAAGGCACATGTATAATTGGTTATTAAAGTTTTTTTCCGCAGATATGGCTATTGATTTGGGAACAGCGAACACTTTGATTTATGTCAAGGATCGTGGTGTCGTCCTTAATGAACCGTCTGTTGTTGCGGTCGTTGAAAACAGACTTTTGGGTCGCAAAGAAATCAAGGCTGTCGGCGCCGAAGCAAAACAGATGTTTGGCCGCACACCTGGCCGTATATCTGCTGTGCGTCCATTGCGCGATGGCGTTATTGCTGACTTTGAAGTTGCCGAAGAAATGATAAAATATTTCATACGCAAGGTTCACCAAAAAAATCCATTGGCTGCGCCACTTATTATTATTTGTGTGCCATCTTGCGCGACCCAGGTGGAACGCCGCGCTATACAAGAGGCTGCTGATGCCGCAGGCGCACGCAAGGTTTATATTGTCGAAGAATCTACGGCTGCCGCTATTGGTGCGGGATTGCCGGTCGATAAACCACTTGGCTCTATGGTGCTTGATATTGGTGGTGGCACGACAGAGGTGGCAATTATGTCGCTTGGTGGCATAGTGTATTCTAATGCTGTGCGTACTGCTGGCGACCAAATGGACCAAGATATTATTGAATATGTACGCAAGAATAAAAACTTGCTTATTGGTGATAATACTGCCGAAGAAATAAAAAAGAAAATCGGTACCGCCGTTATGCCAAAAGATAAAACAAATGAATTAAGTATGAAAATCAAGGGCCGCGATTTGATGAGTGGTACACCACGTGAAACCCTTATCACAGAATCGCAAATTGCTGCGGCGCTTTCGCAAACAGTGGCAAAAATTATCCATACTGTTCATTTGGCGTTGGAATCTACACCACCTGAATTATCTGCGGATATTGCGGACCTTGGTATCGCAATGACTGGTGGTGGTTCATTGCTTCGCGGTCTTGATGCGGCGATTCGTGCAGCTACGGGATTACCGGCGTTTTTGGTTGACAATCCATTGGCATGCGTTGCTTTGGGCAGTGGTAAAATGTTATCAGACATTGATAAAAACAAACATGTTTTACAAACAATGTATTAAACCGCATATATTAACATTTATAAAAATACCGGCATGTGCCGGTTTTTTTATTTGCAAATGCAAATTTAGATGTTATAATACTCTGGCTTTGGGTGGTTAGCTCAGTTGGCTAGAGCGTCACGTTGACATCGTGGAGGTCGTTGGTTCGAGCCCAATACCACCCACCATATTTTTCCCTTACTTTTTTTATATCATATGTTGATTTTATATGCTTATACTAGGTTTTATGTTATAATTAATTTGGTGACAATAATCGATTTAAGGGAGAATTCAAAATGAAAAAATTTATATTTTTAACATCCGCTTTGGCTTTGGCTGCTTGTGGTGGTGGTTCTGGCGGCGTTTCTGACAATCTTACACCGGCACAAAGGGCAGCAGTTGAAAGCAACAAAAACATAACAGGTATGTTAACATATATGTCAACAGATAGCTTTGGTAATACGATAAACAGTCGTGGCGCTATGACACGTAATTCTTCAATCGTATATAATGCCGGGTCGTATAATTTAGAAGATGTAAAATTCGCGAACAGATCCAGACAATTATGACCATATTAACGATTATGGGAATTCAACAACCCCAAGACCAGAAGTTCGTATGAACCTTAGTTTTGGTGGAACAAAATAATTGTTTCTGCTTTTATGATTTATGATTTTGGCAACTATTGACAATAACTTTTTTCAATATATACTTTGTATATAAAGATTTTTAGATACAAAAAGCGAATACAGTATCGCAAATGGTGAAATAAAAGACTGTTTAATTGCCTGGGATTAGCAAAAGAAAAGCAAATGCAAAATAAAACTCGTTTAATTTTAATGTCTTGTTGTGCGCCGTGTTCTTGCGGCGCGATTAAACAATTGGCATGTGGCGAAATCCCCTGTATAGACGATTTTGTGGTTATGTTTTTTAATCCAAATATTTACCCCCTGGGGGAATATCAAAAGCGATTAAATGAACAAATAAAATATTGTGAAAAATTGGGCGTAAAATATGTCGTCGGCGATTATAATCACGAAGATTGGCTGGTGGCTGTTAAGGGGTTTGAAAACGAACCAGAACGCGGTGCGCGATGCAGTAAATGTTTTGCCTATCGTTTTTGTTTTGCGCGCGAATATGCGAAAAAGCACGGATTTAATGCGATTGCTTCTGTATTCGGCGTATCGCGTTTCAAATCGCAAAATCAGGTTGATGCAGCGGCAGAATCAGTTTGCGGCGACATAAAATATATGCCTATAAAATGGGACGACAATTTACGCGTAAAAACAAACCGTGAATCAGACTTTTATCGCCAAAATTATTGCGGTTGCGAATTTTCCATGCATAAATAGTTTTATTTGATTTTTCGTTTATTTTTCCTATAATTTCATCGTATAAAAGGATTTAATATGAATTTGGTATCAAAAGTAGTTTTTGATTATGAAATAAATGCTGGCCGTATACGGGAATCTAGCACTTGCGATGATGCAATCAAAGAATTGAAAAATGTTATTCTGCATTCCCAATATGAAATGCCGTTCAGTGTTCGAATCAATCGCGTTATTCAAATCATTGATACTGATGTTCCAGACATTGAACGCCCACCATTGATTATCGGTGGTCACGAATTTAAAAACCCATCTATATGCGCAGAAATAAACGGCGGCCATATAGATTTTATCGTGGCTGATAAATTAAAATATCCACAAGAGGTTCGTAAAAGCATTGCAAAAGATTATAAAAATATTTTAAATTTGAACGATATAACCAGATTTGAATATACACCTGTTAAATCTTTCTGGTTGAACCATGCCAAAAATTCAGACAAACAACCCGCTTATCATTTTTATTTTAGACCATTGATGGAAAACGATATTGTTGTGAATAAACAAATGCAACAAATTTGGCCAACAAAAACAAACCAAGTGCCAAAACGCTTTGTCGAATTATTGTCAAAAACAAAAGAAATTGTTCATTAAATACAAAGGACTATGTTATGAATTTGGAATCAAAAGTTATTTTCAAATGCGACATTCATAATGTTTTTACATTTTCGCATGAATTTAAAAATCTGGACGAATTGAGAACGATTATCCAAGGTCAATGTGTGTCAGAAATACCTTATTCCATAGACATCGTACGTCATGTTATTGTTTTCAATCGTGATGAAAAAAATAATGGCGTTATATATTCACCTAATGGTGTTAATGTTGCCGACGAAAAAATAAATCTTGTGGTGGCAAATAAATTAATATATCCAAAAGATGTGCGTAAAATCCTTAAAAAAAAGTATAATTCTACATTGAATATGGACACACAAAAACTGGACAAAAAAATCCCTGTGAAACGTTTTAATGTTTCAGAACAAAATATGACTGGCATGGTCGTAAATGGTATGGAGACACATTATACTTTTTATAATTTTCATTGTGAACAACTTGGCAACAATGATATTGTTGTTGATAAAAATATGAATCAAATTTGGCCAATCAAAACTGGTATGGTCCCGTATAATTTAACTGAAATGTTATCACGCACAAAAGAAATTATTCGTTAAACAAAAAAAGGACAAATATGTCAACAATTTATGTTTTTCCAGGTCAAGGTGCACAAATCGTCGGTATGGGCAAAGAACTTTATGAAAATAATGCCGTTGCGCGTGCTGTGTTTGACACGGTTGATGAAGCATTGGGTGAAAAATTATCCAATATAATTTTCAATGGACCAATGGAAGAATTGACATTAACAAAAAATGTTCAGCCGGCAATTATGGCGACGTCCATAGCGATGTTTCGTGCAAGTGGTTTACCTGTTCCAGAATTTGTCGCAGGACATTCACTTGGCGAATACACCGCACTTTGTGTTGCCGGCGCGATTGATTTGGCAGACGCTGCGCGTCTTCTGCGTGCACGCGGAAACGCCATGCAAACAGCAGTGCCTGTTGGCAAAGGATTAACTGCGGTTGTACTTGGGCTTGATGCCGATACTGTTCGTGATATTTGCGAAAAATATGATTGCGATATGGCAAACGATAACTGTCCGGGACAGATTGTAATTTCTGGATTGAAAGACGCGGTAGAAGCTGCCGGTGAACAATTAAAATCTTTGGGTGCGCGTCGTGTTATGCCACTTGCATTATCTGCGCCGGTACATTGCCGCGTCCAAGAACCTGCTGCAGAGGCTATGCAAATAGAACTCTCAAAAGTAAAAATCAAAACACCTGGGGCAAAATGGATTTCAAATAAAACATGTACAATTATTGAAGATCCAGACGAAATACGCAAGGCATTGATTTATCAAATGACACACGGTGTACGTTGGCGCGAAAGCGTGTTAGAAATGACGAATCTTGGTATTACAAAGGCAATTGAAATTGGACCTGGCAATGTGTTATCAGGCCTAATTTCCCGTACAACAGATAAAATAACAACAGAAAAGTTAGAGGTTTAATCGTGAACGAACCAATCAAAGTCCCATTGAAATTCACATTGGATGAAACAATAGATTTTGCTATTAAACAGGCAAAACAGAAAAAAGATATGATTACTGTGGAAAAAGATGATGTTTTATTAAATGTTTATCCTTGGTCGACACATGCAGCAACTAAATCAATTTACTTGCTGTTATTAAAAGAAAAAGAAATTTTTTTCCGACAAAACACAAAATAAAAGAGAGGAAGCAATGTTCGATTTAACAAACAAAGTTGTTTTAATAACTGGCGCAACTGGCGGAATTGGTGGCGCGATTGCAACGCAGATGAAAGCGGCGGGCGCAACTGTTGTTGTGACAGGACGCAATACTGATAAATTGTCTGCGTTCGATGATTCTTATATAAAAATTGCTGCTGATTTATCTGAAAATGGCGCGGCAGAAAAATTAATTGCGGACACTATTGAACGCGCAGGTCGTATTGATGTCTTGGTAAACAATGCCGGAATTACAGCCGATACATTAATGATGCGTATGAGTGATGAACAATTTGACAGTGTGTTAAACACTAATCTTCGCGCAACTTTTCAACTGTGTCGTGCGGCCATTATGCCAATGATGAAGCAACGCAGTGGTCGTATTATAAATATGGCATCAATTGTCGGTGTTGTTGGTGGTGCTGGTCAGGCTAATTATGCCGCCAGCAAGGGCGGTTTAATCGCAATGACAAAATCAATCGCGGCAGAGGTTGCTTCGCGTGGCATTACAGCAAACGCAATCGCACCAGGCTTTATAAAAACACCAATGACTGATGTTTTACCAGAAGAATTGAAAAAGAAATATCTTGAACAAATTCCGGCCGGTCGTTTTGGCGAACCAGTTGATGTTGCGAATGCTTGTGTATTTTTGGCAAGTGATGAAGCATCATACATCAACGGACAAACAATTCATGTGAACGGCGCAATGGGACGTTTTTAATTTATGAAAAAATTTGATTGTATCATTATCGGTGGTGGACACGCAGGGACAGAGGCTGCGACAGCCGCGGCACGCCGCGGGGCAAAAACTTTATTGCTCACCATGCGCGAAAGTGATATTGGTGCAATGTCTTGTAATCCGTCTATCGGTGGTCCTGGTAAATCGCAAATGGTTGCAGAAATGGCGGCATGTGGCGGTGTTATGCCACGTGCCGCGGATAGTGCGGGAATACATTGGCGAACATTAAACGCGACACATGGTGCGGCGACCCAAGCATTGCGTGCGCAAATCGACAGAAATTTTTATCATAACGCAGTAATGGAAATTTTGAAAAACACAAAAAATTTAACTGTCGTTTTTGAATCTGTTGTTGATTTAGATTTGATAAAAAAAATAGTAAATAAAAAATATTCTGCCGCATCCATAGTTTTAACAACTGGGACTTTCTTGGGTGGATTGGTCACACGTGGCAAAGAAAAGATTCCGTCTGGTCGTTTGATGGATAATGGCGAATACCAGGAAAATGATACACATATTTCAACTGTTTTGAAAAAGGCTGGATTTGAATTATTACGCCTTAAAACAGGCACACCTGCACGCATATATCGCGACAGTATTAATTTTGATGTATGCGAAGAACAACCTGGTGATAATCCTCATGATTGGTTTTGCTTTGGCGATGATAATAATAATTATAATGAAAAATGTTTTATAACGCATACTAATGAAACAACGCATGAAATAATTCGCAAGAATATAAAAAACGCACCAATGTATAACGGCGATATTACAGGACTTGGCCCGCGGTATTGTCCGTCGCTTGAAGATAAAGTGATGCGATTCCCAGAACATAAAACGCATCATGTGTTCTTGGAACCAGAAGGATTCAACAGCGATTTAATTTATCCAAATGGCATTTCAACTTCGTTTGGGGCCGATATTCAAGATAAATGGATACGCACAATTCCGGGCCTTGAAAACGCCCGTATAGCGCGTTATGGCTATGCAATTGAATATGATGCGATTGATGCGCGCACATTAAAATCAACCCTTGAATCCAAAGATATTCCGGGGCTTTTTTTCGCGGGCCAAATTAATGGGACAAGTGGTTATGAAGAAGCCGCTGCCCAGGGTGTGGTCGCAGGAGCAAATGCTGCCGCATACGCACTTCATCTTGACACATTAAATTTAGACAGAACAAATTCGATGATTGGTGTTTTGATTGATGATATAACAACACTTGGGGTGGACGAACCATATCGTATGTTCACTTCGCGCGCAGAATACAGATTAAATCTGCGTGCTGATAATGCTATATTGCGTCTTGGGAATACAGCGGAAAAACTGGGATTGATAGATTCAGCATATCATAAAAAATTGAAAAAATTGCGTGAAAAATTGGCACATGAAAATGATAAATTTTATGCCGGCTATATCGCACGCAACGAACGCGAAATTGCGAACTATAAACGCGACAGCGAATTAAAAATCCCATCTAATTTTGATTACAAATCAATACCAGGATTAACAAACGAATTGATTGAAAAAATGACGAAACACAGACCGGAAAATATCGCTGCTTTATCAAGAATTCCGGGAATGACCCCGGCCGGCATTATGGTCATCCTTCGTAAAATAAAATGTGGAAATAAATAAAAAACTATATTAATATATGGCCACACGCCGGAATAGCTCAGCTGGTAGAGCATCTCATTCGTAATGAGGGGGTCGCAGGTTCAAGTCCTGTTTCCGGCACCACATATTTTCACCACAGCGAAACTGGTCCGACAAAAAATCCCTTACCTTTTATCAGTTGCATTACACCATTTTTGAACAGGACAATCAGCACAATTTGGTCGCAATGCTTTACATGTATATCGGCCATGTAAAACCATCACATGATTAACAATAGCATGATATTTTTTCGGGATTATTTTTAATAATTTTTCTTCTACTTTTTCGGGTGTATTTTCTTGCGCTTTGCACCAACCAAATCTGTGCGCATTACGAAACACATGCGTATCCACACCGATATTTGGTGCACCCCAAAGCACGTTCATAATTACATTTGCAGTTTTTTGCCCGATACCTGATAACTTCATTAATTCACTGCGATTATGATATTTTTGCGGAAATTTATAGTTTATATTATCACTATCTTTATCTTGTAATTGCGCGGCAAGTTTTATAATGTTGTTCGCCTTGTTATTAAAGAAAGAAATGACGCGGATTTGTTCTTTTAATTTATCAAGTCCCAATTCCAACATTTTATCGGGTGTTGGCGCAATCGCAAAAAGGGCAGGGGTCACTTCATTAACTTTCTTATCAGTTGCCTGGGCAGATAAAATCACTGCCACCGCGAAAGTAAATTCATTTGTTGAATACAACTCTGACCGGATATCCATATTCAATGTCTTTGGGACATTTTCAAAATAAATATCCGGTGAAAGAGTTATCTTCTTATTATCCATGTGCTTTTTCAATATCAATTGCGAAATTATATTCTTCGATAGTTGTTGTGAATTGTTCAGCCATCCCTGGATTCATTTCAACAATCAAAGCATCATGCATAATGCGTTTTTTATGCGCGTCAATCGCGCGAAACAACGCAAAATCCGCCGTAAAGGTCAATTTGATTCTGTCAGACACATCCAAACCTGCGGCCTTGCGCGAATCTTGGATAAAGCGCAAAGCATCGTTCACTAAACCTTCGGACAACAATTCGCCATTGGTTTCAGTATTTAACACTACAACCGCAGTGTTATCAGGCAACGCCGCACCCGTCACACCTTCTTTGACTGTAAGACGATTTTCAAATTCATCGTTATTCAGTGTGTATTCACCAACGATTAATTTATCGCCATCAATTGTGTAATCACCACGCTTTACCATTGGGATTATGTCTTTTAAGGCGCCACCAAGGCGTGCGCCAATTTTCGGTGTAATTAAATACACAAAAGAATCAGCAACAGATTTAATATTTTCGACAAATTTAACCTCTTTAACATTTAATTCGTCGCGAATAATATCTGCATAATCTTCCATATCTACACCAGCAATAGTGACGTCCGCCAAAGGCAAACGATTGCGCAATTTATATTGTTCACGCAACTGTTTCCCAGTTGATACAATCATTTGAATACGGCGCATATCTTGTACAATCTTGTCATCAAAATCAGTGACTATCGGCCAATCTTCAAGATGCACAGATTCTTTGCCTGTTAAATTCTTGAATATATATTCACTTATAAATGGTGCAAAAGGTGCAAGACATTTACAGAAATTCACCAATACATAATGCAGTGTTTCAAACGCACTTTCATCTTCGTCCCAGAATCTGTCGCGATTACGACGGATGTACCAGTTATTCAAAACATCCAAAAATCTAACAAATTCTTTGATTGCGACATCAGGTTTATATTCACTTAATGAATCTGTGGTTGTTTTAACAAGTTCGTTTAATTCAGCCAAGATATATTTATCCAATAAATTATCAGCAACTGGCGCGCGCTCTACGGTGATATTCCCGGCGTTCGCATAAAGTGTAAAGAAGTGATAAGCATTCCAAAGTGGTGTTAAAATTGTTTTGATTGAATCATTAAACACCTTGCCTTCTTTATCGACACAAACACCTTCGGCCTTCATAAAATTGCTGCCCTGGATGAACAAGCGAATTGCGTCTGCGCCATATATTTCGAATTGTTCACTTGGGTCGGAATAATTATGAAGCGATTTTGAAAACTTTCTTTTCTGTTCGTCCAAAATCATACCGTTCGCAGAAACAACACGGAAAGCAGGTTTATCAAACAAAGCCGCCGCCATCACAGACAATGAATAAAACCATCCACGTGTTTGATCTTGACCTTCGATAATATAATCAGCAGGGAAAGTTTGTTCAAATTTATCTGTATTTTCAAAAGGGTAATGTAATTGCGCAAACGGCATAGAACCAGATTCAAACCAACAATCAAGCACATCAACTATGCGGTGCCAGCCATCTTTTTCTAATGCGTCCAAAGTTGGACGATGTAAATCTTCAATTTTCACACCAAAGAAATCTTCCATTTCTTTGACAGAACCAAAGATTTTATATTCGCCGTCTTTTTCCCAAATAGGTAATGGAACACCCCAAAATCTGTTGCGCGAAATCCCCCAAGGACGTGCATTTTCAATCCACGCCATAAAACGATTCCCTGCACTTGTCCATGTCGTTTGCGTTTTGGTTATTTCAACAAGACGTTCGCGAATCTTTGGCACATCGATATACCAAGCATCCGTCGCACGATAAATCAATTTTTCATGACTGCGTGGACCAAAAGGATAACTGTGTTTATGTTGGTCTTTCTTAACCAAAATACCTTTGGTTCGCAACCAATCTATGATTTTTGGATTTGCTTCGAAAATATTTTTGCCGGCCCAATCGGCAACAGTTTTATCAAAATTACCATAATCGTCCACGTTTAAGATAACAGGGAATTTTGGATCAAGTGCCTTGGCCACCAAATAGTCGTCTTCACCATACGCAGGTGCGATATGAACGATACCTGTACCATCACTATCACTTACATAATCACCTGAAATTATTTGATACAATAATGGGTTGCTGTTTTCATAGTAATTAAATATTGGTTTATAATGTAATCCAACCAAATCACGACCCAAAACAGTCCCCAAGTTTTCAGAATTAGCAAATATTTTTTCATACGCTTTTAATCTGCTTTCTGCCAAGACATAAACATGACCATCATCATGTTTCATACGCACATACTTCATATCTGGATTAACAGCCAATGCTGAATTCGCCGGCAAAGTCCAAGGTGTTGTTGTCCATGCAATTGCGCGATCGCCATTTTCCAATTCAAACCATACAGTCACAGTATCATCAACGATATCTTGGTATTCACTTGACGCTTCGCTGTTGGATAAAACAGTTCCCAATTTCCAATCAAACGGATTAACCTTGAAATCTTTATAAAGCAGACCCATATCATATAATTTTTTCAATGCCCAAATTACAGATTCCATATAATTTTTATCCATAGTGCGATAACCCTTAGTATCGCCACCATCAACCCAACGACCGATACGTTCAATAAAGCGCAACCATTCATTGGTATATGTCATAACATCGGCTTTACACATATCACAGAATGCAGCGATACCATCAGATTCGACAATCGCCTTGGCAGTGCGCCCTTGCTTTTTTTCAACGCTGTTTTCCGCTGGCAATCCATGGCAATCCCAACCGAGTTCGCGCACAACATGGCGTCCACGCATAGTTTGAAAACGCGACACCATATCTTTGATACAAGACACACCCAAATGCCCCCAATGTGGAAGTCCGTTTCCAAACGGTGGCCCATCATAGAAATTAAAAGGTTCGCCCATTTTAGTCTTGTTCAAAGACTTATGAAAAGTATCATCTTCGCGCCAAAAATCCAAAACTTGATGTTCCAGTTCTGCGAAATTTACTTTTGGTTCTGTTTTTTTATATGCCATGTGTTTTAACCTTTATTCCATTAAAAACGGCGCTTTACGCGCCCCAGCCCCCGCCAAAGCGCAGTGCCAATTTATTTAATAATAATTATAGTATTTGTTTTCACGCCTTTATTTATACACTTAATTTTCTAAAAAATCAAGTTTTCTAACTGGATTTTTGTATATTACAAAGTTTTATTTTTGACAAATCTGTTATCCAGCATAATAATGACAAAAAACCAAAGGATTTGCGATGTTCACAAGAAAAGATAAAATCAAAGAATTGGCAGAAGTTTTCGCAAAAAGTGATAAAACAGAATGTTCTATGTCCCAAAACAAAAAATATGCCCCAGTTGGTGTTTCTGTGGTTATGACATGTAAATTTGAAAACCAAGGCACTGTGTCAATAACATATGACAAATGGTTCGTAGAATGTTTTGATATGGCCCTGTCCATAGGATTACCCGGCACAGAACACCATGATAAATTAGTCAAAGGTTCTGGTGTTATGGTTAATACAAAAAATCTGGGTTCTTATGTATTTTACGGACAAGATGCGATGTCAATTAAATCAGCATGCGAAGAAAATCGTGATTTAACATCGTTTATCTTGACCGAACATGTGGTGAATATAAGATAAAAAACCGCCGATTTGGCGGTTTTTTATCTTATGCGCGAAGTTTTGCCCCACACTTTTTTTCTATTTCTTTAATCACGCTTTCCTGGATTTTCAACAAATCAGCATCTGTCATATTTGTTTCTGGATAAATCGTGATTGTGAACGCTATCGATTTTTGACCATTTCCCATATCAAACGCATCAAATATTACCATATTTGATATATTGGAATCCGCAGCCATCGCTGTTGCAATGATTTTTTCCGCAGGAAAATCATGCGCTACTACAAAAGCAAAATCACGTGTTATCGGCATAAACTCTGTGATTGGCGTCTTTTTCTGTTTTGGATTTTGCGGAAGATTTTCTATATCTTCAACCAATGCTACAAAAACTTTTGATTTAATATGCAATTGTTTTGCAACATTTGGATGTAATTCACCAAATTCACCAAGAACACGTTTGCCCTGGACAATTCTACCATATTTATATGGATGTGCCCAAAGTGGTGCATTTGTTGTATCAATGGTGTATCTTTGTGCGCCAAGTAATGATAATAAATCAGCCTTTACATCAAATACATCAACATTGCGATTACGTTTTTGCCAATGACGTGGTGATGTTTCACCAACACGAACAATACAAAGTGAAGTATGTTGTTCGCCAGGATTCACACCGTCAAAAACGGTGCCGACTTCGAACATATTCAAATCGCTAAATCCGCGTTTTTCATTATTTGATACAGCAATCAAAAGATTTCCAAGCAAATTATTACGTGCTGTATCTAAATCTACAATTATAGGATTTGCAACACGTATAATTGGTTTATCAGTCAACAAAGTTTCAACCTTGGAATTACCAAAGCCAAAAGAAATGCTTTCGTTCAATCCAAGATTTACAAGATGTCTTTTCAACCATAAATTTTTCTTGTCCACAACCTTGTCCAAACTTTTTGGTTGTTCTTTGGTTGTTGCACCGCTTAATCCAACACGGTCATAGCCATAAATACGTATCAATTCTGAAACTATGCTTTCTGGGATAACTACATCAGTTCTTTGTGGATTTGGTGTGATAACCCAATCGCCGTTTTTATTTTCAACCACTTTGAAATGTAATTTATTCAAAATATCTTTTTGAATATTTTCTTCCAATTTTATACCAGTCTTTTTTTCAAAGAGTGATGGGTTGTACACGACAGATTCCGGTGTATAGGACGCGCGTCCAGCACAACCAACATTTACAATTTCACCACCACATTCGTCCATTATAATCTTTGCGGCCAATGAAAGTGCTGCCAATGTTCCATCTGGATTTATACCGCGTTCATATCTATATGATGAATCAGTAGATATACCATATCTTTTTGAAGATTTACGAACATTTACCGGATTAAAATACGCAGATTCCAAAATGATATTTTTTGTTTTATCACTTGTACAACCACGCGCACCGCCAACAATCCCGGCCAATGCAAGTATTCCTTTATCATCAGTAATAACCAAATCTTTATCACACAATTCATATTCATTGCCGAAAAGATCTGTAAATTTTTCTTTTTCCTTGGCCATACGTACAGTTATATCGCCAACAATTTCATCAGCATCAAAGCAATGCATAGGTTGTGCCAAATCATAGCAAATATAATTTGTCGCATCTATTGGTGCATTTTTTGGATTTATTCCTGCCGCCAACAATCGCGATTGAATCGTTTTGTTTGATGGTGCATTTTTAATACCCTTTATTTCACAGAAACGATATGTTGGACATGCATCCGGTGCCAATAAATTCACTTTGCGTTCGCCTTTGACTTCTTTTAATAAATCGATTTTGTTTTCGATATATTTTCCGGCATCTGCCGCAGATAAATCAAGCGCGATTCCGCGTACAGCCAAATAATCAGGGCGATTTGGTGTTATTGATGTATCGAAAACAGCCGAAGCACTCCCCTTTAATGCTGATATAGGTTGTCCGATTTTTTCATTTTTTTCATCTAATTCAATAATACCGCTGTGATCTTCATTTATACCAAGTTCTTTACCACTGCACATCATACCGTCTGATAAAACACCACGTATTTTTCCAGATTGAATTGTAAAATCACCAATTTTACATCCAGGTATTGCTAGCGCAGACACCAAACCAACACGAACATTTGGTGCACCACACACAACCTGACGCAATGTGCCAGTACCATCATCAACCATTAACACGTGTAAATGGTCGCTGTTTTCATGCGGCTTGCATTCAACGATTTTCGCAGCAATTGGCAAAATTGGGTCTGTTAAATCTTCGACTTCCAAACCAATAGATGTCAATTTATCGGCAATTTGCGTTGGGGTTAAATCTGTATCAAGATATTGTTTCAACCATTCTATGTTCCATTTCATTTTATAACCCCTTAATTATTAAAACCATTGTTTTTAAGCCATCTGATATCGCCATCATAGAATTTGCGTATATCATTAAGGCCATATTTTAACATCGCCATACGATCCCAACCAAATCCGAAAGCAAAGCCTTGGTATTCATCTGGGTTTATATTGCAATTTCTTAAAACATTTGGATGAACCATTCCGGCACCAGCAATTTCAAGCCATTTGCCAGATTCCCATTCCATATCTATTTCAAAAGATGGTTCTGTGAACGGGAAATAAGACGGACGAATACGAATATTTATATCCCTTTCGAAAAAGCGTGAAAGCAAGGTGCGCATTGTTCCAACCAAATCAGAAATTGTTATATCTTTATCGATACACAAACCTTCTATTTGACCGAACATTGGCGCATGCGTAGCATCCATTTCTTTACGATAAGTGCGTCCAACACCAAACATTTTAATTGGCACACCAACCTTTTCCATGGCACGAATTTGAATTGATGATGTTTGTGTACGCATAACATTGCCATTTTCCATAAAGAAAGTATCTTGCATATCACGGGCAGGGTGATATTCCGGCGTATTAAGCGCGGTAAAATTATGCCAATCATCTTCGATTTCTGGGCCAGTCCACATTGTAAATCCCAAATTTTCCAAAACAAAACCAATTTCTTTCAAACTTTGCGTCAATGGGTGTAATGTTCCACGATTTTCAGGTTCTACATCCAATGTCACATCGACATATTCTGTAGAGAGTTTAGCGTTTAATGCCGCCAATTCTAATTCATTTTGTTTATCCTTAAAAAGTTGACGCAATTCGACATTTTCAGCATTTATCGCTGCCCGTTCTTCATTTGATAATGTTGCCATACTTTTAAGTTTGGCTGTCATAGTGCCATTTTTTCCAAATACAGAAGAATATAATTTCTGCAAGTCTTCTATTGAATTTACATTTTTAATTTCATCTTTCATATTGACCCCGCTTGTAAAAATTAAGACCGTATCTCTACGGCCTTATATTGTGACAAAACAAAACCCTGCCGTAAAGTGTTATTTCACAGTTTCGGCAATAAATCGTTTTGCTGTGGCAACCAAAGTATCAAAGTTTTTATCAGCATCATATGCCATTTGGGCCAAGACTTTACGATCCAAATTAACACCTGCTTTTTTCAAACCATTCATAAATTGGCTGTAAGTTAAACCGTTTGGACGAACAGCAGCATTGATACGGACAATCCACAGAGAACGAAAATCACGTTTCTTCTGACGACGGTCGCGATATGCATACTGACCCGCTTTTTCAGTTTTTTCACGTGCAGCACGATAAGTTGAATGATGACGCGCCAAATAACCCTTGGCACGGTCAAGTATCTTTTTATGTTTTTGTTTAACGGTTGTTCCGCGTTTTACCCTTGCCATAATAACCCCCTTTTATTTCAATCCGTATGGAGCCAAGATTTTAGCCTGACCCATCATGTTATCGTTCAAATATTGTGGCTTAATCCCGGCCTTGTTGGCGCGTTTGGATTTATGCAACAAGCATTTGTGGTGAGAGTTTCTGGCAACGCGAATTTTTCCCGTCGCAGTCATAGACGCACGCTTTTTAAGGTACGATTTTGTTTTCATTTTTGGCATTTTTAATCCTTTTTGTTTAATCCCTCGTGGCAATGCCTTGCCATGTCGGTTGTGTTTATTTTGACATATAAAAAAGAAAAATCAAGTTTTTATTGAATCTTAAATTTTTTGTGTATAAAGTGTCCATCATGATAAAGGACAAATCATCTTATAAATTAGCGCGCATTATTAAATCAGCCTTGGCTGCGGCAGCAATTCCTGTGATTTTGATATATATTATGGTGGCAAAGCCTGATTATACCGTGACAAATACTTTGGCACATATATTTTTGCCAATTGCGTATGGGATTGGTTCGGTTGTCACTTGGCCTGTCCGCGCGGTCGGTCAAAGCGCACATTGGGTTCGTGAAATGTCTAATCTGCGCAATGAAAACAAGCAATTACGCGTAAAGTTAGATGAAGCATTGGCATATAAAAATGATTGTGATATTGCTTTGGCGGAAAACAAAAAATTAGAAAAAGAGATTGATGTTAAAAAGGCATCGCCTTTTAAGACTGTTATTGCCGACATACAATTTGATGATTCTGTATTTCATCATAATACCTTCTTAATCAACCGCGGTAAAAAAGACGGTTTAACCAAGGGTATGGTTGTCGTGTCTTTTGATAATCGCTTGGTTGGAACAGTATTGGATTGTGGGTCTGTTTTTTGTCGTGTACGCGCACTTACTGATTCAACTACCAAAATTGCTGTTCGTATCACTGGTTCTGATATTTCCGGATTTTTACAAGGAAACGGTAAATCTGGCGCATCGGTTGGATTTTTTAATGACACTCAATTCATAGGCAGGGCAGGTTTGAAAGTCATCACTTCTAATATCAGTGGTATTTTACCATCTGGAATATATGTTGGCGAAATGACAGATGAAAAAAACATTGATGTGATAAAGCCTTATAATTTATCGCGTGTGATGGTTTTACAATTTGACGACCAGGGTTCTTACAAATAATGCATAACATTGTACTGATTTTGAAACAGCTGTTGCCATTTATAGAAGTTTTGTTTTTATGGCGTTTATCAGTTTATTTTTGGAATCCGGCTGGAATTTTGGCATTAATACCGATTTTTTATTATACTTTCGTGCGGCCAATTCATGGTTTTGCCTTTGTTGGTTTGATATTTTGTCTTTTGATAGATTACAGATGTAATTTGCCATTACTTTGGACGACTTTGTTTTGCCTGTTTTATGCTATTGATGGATTTCAAAACTATATCGATGTCCAACATACAGATAATAATGCGCTGTATATATTTATGATGTTCATAGGAATTGGAATATTGCTGATGATATTTTCTGGATTGACATGGAAAAATTTTATCAATAATGTATGGTTGTTTGTATGGATGTGTATTTTATACACACCGATAACAGCAATTGATACTCTATTTTACCAAAAGGGTTTAAAATGACAAAAGAAGACAAGATAAAGGCAAAAAATTATTTTCGAAATAATGTAAGTTTTCTACAAAAAAAACCTGGTCCAAAAATACCAGAAGAAGACCTGGAAAAATACTTGGAAGTTGTAAATAAACGCCGTCCATATTGTTCTTTTGATTTCATTCCACAACATTTTATAGATGTTCCAAATAACCAAAGGTAAAATTCATGATACAATTAGCAGAAGAAAAATGCAGGGAAGATAAAAAAAGTGAAAAACTTTTTAATACGGAAATATTGGAACACAATATTATAACTTGGCGTGAATTTTCCGGTAAAATTATGTCACCAGAAGATTTTCAAAGTTTTCAACGTGTTGTAAACAGACATCGTCCATATCGCGCATCAGATTTCAAAAAACATCATTTTATTGAAGATTTACCACAAAGAACACGATAATGATAGATACTGAGGTGGCACGCACTTTTGACAGACGCAGCGCACTGTTTTTAACAGGCGGTGCTGTGTTAACCTCTGTTTTAATTTTGCGTATGTTAGAGATGCAGGTTTTTGAATATAAATCATACCTGCGTAAAAGCGAAAGTAATTCTTTCCGTATTCAAAATATTATGCCAAAACGTGGAAACATATTGTCTGAATCAGGAACGGTTATTTCACGTGACGCCCCGATATACAGAATATATATCATCCCCGAAGAAACCGAAGATATCAAGGCAGCTGTTGATTTGGTTGAAAAAGATTTGAACCTGCGCAAAAAAACAGTTGAAAGAATATGGAAAAACATTAAAAAACAAGCACCTTTTCAACCTGTATTGGTGACAGAAAATTCAAATTGGGATATACTTGCAAAATTATCCGCTAAAAATGTACCTGGAATTTATATTGGAAATGGTTTTTCACGCGTGTATGAAATGGGGCCTGCCGGCGCCCAGGTTTTTGGTTATGTTGGCGCGCCGCAAAAGCCTGTACCAAACACACCATTTTTTACAACTGGTATAAACGGTCTTGAAAAAAGGTTTAACGATGATATGGCAGGCAAGGCCGGTCAAACAGTATTAATAACAAATGCTGTGGGACGTATTACTGGCGAAGACAAGGGACAATTTATTTCACCGATTGTTGGTAAAGATATAAAAACAACTATCAAAGAAAATGTTCAAAAGGTTTTATATGATTCTTTGGCGCTTCACAGGGCAGGATGTGGCGTCGCGCTTGATATTGAAACAGGTGATATTTTGGCGATGGCTTCGACCCCAAGTTTTGACCCAAATAATTTCAAAACTGACGATGGCGAAGAATATATATCTTCTTTGCTTGAAGATATTGCCAAACCATTTATGAATAAAACAATCGAAGGTTTATACCCACCTGGATCTACTTTCAAAATGGTTGTTGCTTTGGCTGCGCTTGAAAGTGGCGCAATCAGCCCTAATGAAAAAGTGTTCTGTCCAGGATACTGGGAATATGGCGACCATAAATATCACTGTTGGGAAAAAAAGGGACATGGTTCGGTTGATTTATATGGCGCATTAAAACATTCTTGCGATATTTATTTTTATCAATTGGCTTTGCGTATCGGTATTGATGCGATAAAAAATATGGCATTAAAACTTGGGTTAAATCAAAAATATATGAACGATATTTTGGCCCATGAAATGCCTGGGATTATACCAGACAGACGTTGGAAAGAAAAAAATGTTGGCGCAAATTGGGTTCATGGCGACACTATTATTTCCGGAATTGGCCAAGGATTTATTTTAACAAATTGCCTGCAACTTGCGATAATGATGGCGCGTGTTGCTTCTAATAAAGAAGTAAAGCCAAGATTAATATATTCTAATAAAAAACCGAATTTCAAAAATCTTGGATTACAGGAAAAAAATATAAGACATGTATTAAACGGACTTGAACAAGTGACACAAAAAGGTGGCACAGCATCGGGAAGTGCGATAAATGTTAATGGTCAAAAAATGGGCGGAAAAACTGGTACTTCTCAGGTTAGAAACATATCAAAATCCGAACGCCAAACAGGTGTATTAAAAACAGAACAATTAAAATGGAATTTGCGCAATCACGGTCTTTTTGTTGGGTATGCACCCACTGACAAACCGAAATACGCAGTATGTATAATAATGGAACACGCCGGTTCATCATCACCAGCGGCGCGTGCAACAGCCACAGTTATGAAGGAATTATTAAAATAAGATGTATGTATCAACACGCGTTTCTAATGCAAATATGATGAGTTTCAGTGAAAAACTTTCACGTTTTTCATTGGTACTTTTTATACCAATGTGCGTCGTGTTATTGTTTTCTGTTGTTGTGCTGTTCAGTGCCGGTGGTGGTTCATGGCGGCCTTTTGCTTTGTCGCAATTATTAAAGATAGTTTTTGGTATGGCGATATTCTTTCTTGTGGCATTTTCTAATATCAAGATATGGATAAAGTCTGCTTATTTTATTTACGCAATTGTTTTGATTTTGATATTTCTTGTCACTTTTATAGGTGATGTGGGTATGGGGGCACAAAGATGGTTATCACTTGGTTTTATAAATATTCAACCATCAGAATTTATTAAAATCGCTTTGGTTTTGGCATTGGCACGATATTTTGCATGGCAAAATAGTATTGAATTATCACAATTCAAAAATTATTTAATACCTATCGCAATGTTGCTTGTCCCATTTTTGCTTATATGCGCACAACCTGATTTGGGAACAGGTATTTCTTTGGCACTTATTACAATTGGTATGTTTTACATTGTTGGTGCGAATAAAAAATGGTTTTTAATTGCTGGTGTATTGGCACTTTTGGCTGCGCCAATGGTTTGGTATGGTGCAATGCATGATTATCAAAGGAATCGAATTATTACATTTGTAAATCCTGAATTAGACGCACGTGGGTCTGGTTATCAAATAAATCAGGCAAAAATAGCGTTCGGGTCCGGCGGTATTATTGGCAAAGGCTATTTATCAGGAACCCAGGCACAACAATCTTTCTTGCCTGAAAAACAGACTGATTTCATATTCACGATGATGGGTGAAGAATTTGGCTTTATTGGCGCATTTATGTTGCTGATGATATATACATTTATTGTGATTATGCTGTTTTGGGCGGCAAAAACATGCCGAAATAGGTTTGGGCAATTAATCTGTTTTGGTTTTATGTTGAACTTTTTCATTTATTACTTTATAAATATCTCTATGGTACTTGGTATATTACCAACAGTGGGTGTTCCATTACCATTAATGTCTTATGGTGGCAGCAGTTTGATATCATTGCTTTTTGGATTTGGATTGTGTCAAAATGCTCATATCCACAAAGACCAACAACTATCGTCCAGAGGGTTTTAGAAAATGAACTTACTTATCGTAGAATCACCATCAAAAGCAAAAACTATTGAAAAATATCTTGGGGCCGGTTGGCGGGTTATCGCGTCTGTGGGGCATGTTCGTGATTTGGTTCCAGAAAGCGGCAGTGTTGATGTAGAACACGATTTCAAACCAAAATGGCAAATTATGCCAGGCAAAGAAAAACAACTTAAATTAATTATGGACGAAATTAAAAAGGCCGATAATATTTATCTTGCATCCGACCCTGACCGCGAAGGTGAAGCGATTGCTTGGCATATCAATGATATATTAAACGCCCGCAATGCTTTAAAAGGTAAAAATGTTTATCGTGTTGCTTTCCATGAAATTACAAAAAATGCGATATTAGAAGCGCTGAAAAATCCACGTGAAATTGATGATAACCTTGTTGATGCCTATCTTGTGCGTCGAATTCTTGACTATCTAATTGGATTTGGGATTTCACCGCTGTTATGGAAAAGAAATCTTGGAAAATCCGCAGGACGTGTTCAAAGTGTTGCTGTGAAATTGGTTGTTGACCGCGAAAAAGAAATTGAAAAATTTAATCCAGTTGAATATTGGAGTGTGACTGCTGATTGCTTTGCAAACAAGGTTCAATTTGATGCAAATCTTGTAAAATATGACGGTAAAAAAATTGATAAAATGACCATTGAAAATAAATCTATGGTTGAAAAAATTGTATCGTCTATAAATACACCAACTGTTGGCCGCGTTTCATCGATTGAAAAAAAGAAAACACAAAGACATGCTTATGCGCCATTTACAACTTCTACACTTCAACAAGAAGCGGCTAATAAATTACGTTTTTCATCAAAAAGAACTATGTCCACTGCGCAAAAGTTGTATGAACAAGGTTATATAACTTATATGCGTACTGACGCAACAAATTTGTCTGTGGAATCAGTTAATGAAATTCGTGAATATATATCCAAAGAATATGGTGATAAGTTTTTACCAAAACAACCTAATGTGTATATAACAAAATCTAAAAATGCCCAAGAAGCACACGAAGCAATTCGTCCAACACATTTTCTTAATTTTAAACCTGAACTTTCTGGTGACGAATTAAAATTGTATAATTTGATTTGGAAAAGAACTATTGCTTGCCAAATGACAAATGCTGAATTTGATTCTGTATCTGTTGATATTGTTGTGAAAAATGCTGTATTCCACTGTGTTGGCTCTACACGAACTTTTGATGGATTTATGAAAGTTTATATCGAAGAAAGTGATGATGATGTCAAAGATAATAATGTAAAATTACCGATACTTAATAAAGATGATGAAATCGAAATAAAGTCTTTAAAAAGTGAACAACATTTTACACAACCACCGGCACGTTTTACCGAAGCAACTTTGGTTAAAAAACTTGAAGAATTAGGGATTGGACGACCATCAACATATGCTACTATTATGTCAACAATTGTCGACAGAAAATATGTTGAACAAGATAAACAACATCGTTTTCATCCAACAATTTCTGGATGGGTTTTGATTTCTTATCTGGCTAATTATTTCAAAGATTTGGTTGATGTTAATTTTACTGCAAAAACAGAAGATACTTTGGACGATGTATCAAATGGAAAAAGCGATAAATTATCATCACTTAAATCATTTTGGGAACCAACAAATCAAACTATTGAATCAGTCAAAGATATAAAAACCACAGATATTATCGATAAAATAAATGAATTTATGAGTTATCATTTATTCCAAGATAATGGTAATAAATGCCCAAAATGTGGTGCAGAACTTGGTATAAAACTGTCTAAATTTGGCGCATTTATTGGATGTTCCAATTATCCAAAATGTAATTATACTATGAAATTAAGTGATGATGTTGGAACAGATGAATCACAAAAAAGTGAAGACACACCAAAAGAAAAAGATTTAGGTGAAAATATATTTTTCCGTATTGGAAAATATGGTCCTTATGTGACAAATGGGACAAAAAATGCGTCTGCGAAAAAGTATAATTTTGATACAATTACTTTGGAAATTGCACGTGATTTATTAAACAATGATAAAAAGAAAATAGAACCTGTTATATTGGGCAAAAATCCGGAAACAGATAAACCTATTTATTATTATGCTGATGGCAGATATGGTCCATATTTATCATCTAATCGCGTAAATATTTCTGTCAAAGAACAACCAAGTTTAGAAACAGCGATTGAATTAATAAATAACAAACAATCTAAAAAGAGTGTTAAAAAGGCAAAATAATTGTCTAAATTTGATAATTCTTTTACTGATGAATTGCGACAAAGATTATCTTTGGTAGACGTTATTTCCCGCCGTATACCGCTTACCAAAAAGGGTCAAAATTATTGGGGTTGTTGCCCATTTCATAATGAAAAAACACCATCTTTTTCTGTTAACGAAGACAAAGGTTTTTATCACTGTTTTGGGTGTGGTGAACATGGCGATATAATTTCTTTTACAATGAAATCTGAAAATGTAGATTTCAAAACTGCTATATCACAATTGGCTGATATGGCCGGAATAAAAATGCCAGAAATAAAACAAAAATCTCAGGCCCAAATCGAAGCCGAAGAAAGTTATGTAAAAATCACAGACAAAGCAACAAAAATATATCAAGATTTATTATATCAAGATGTTGGAAAACACGCACTTGAATACATAAAAAAACGCGGATTTACTGATGATATGATAAAAAAATATCGTATTGGTTATGCACCAAAAACTGGTATTATTTCATCAAGTTTTAATAATGTAAAATCTGATAAATTGGTTGCCACAGGTCTTGTTCGTATTGGTAATTATGGCCCATATGATTTTTTCCGTGATAAATTAATGTTCCCAATTTTCAACGCACATAATCAAGTCGTTGCTTTTTCTGGACGCTCTTTGGATGGCAGTGAACCAAAATATATTAACACGGCCGACACAGAATTATTTCACAAAAGACAAACAATATTTGGTTTTAATTTCGCACGTGATGCAATCCACCGCGCAAATCGCAGCATTGTTGTCGAAGGACAAATAGACGCAATTCAAATGCAAAATCATGGTTTTGGTGAAACTGTTGCGCCACTTGGAACTGCATTAACCGAAGACCATATTGCGATTTTATGTAAATCAAATCGAAATATTATATTTTGTTTTGATGGTGATGGGGCAGGGCAAAAGGCTGCTGTACGGGCGTGTTCAATGGTTTTACCATTTTTGCGTGAAACAAGTGATATAAAATTTGCTTTTGTCACTGGTGGCAAAGATCCTGATGAAATATTAAAAACATCTGGTGAATCAGCTATGCGAAAAATCATAGACAACGCAATGCCTTTGATTGATTTTTTGTGGGAAAGTATAAATAAAAATTATCTTGTTAATACACCGGGTGGACGTACTCAGGCAGAAAAATTCTTAAAAGATTGTATATCAAAAATTCAAGATAAAATTTTTCAAAATGAAATTGAACAAGAATATAATGGTCGTAAATTTAACCAATGGCATAAATGGAAAAAACAAGAACATCAAAAACATATTGAAATGCCAAATATTGATATAATGACAACAAATATTATAAAATCTATTGTTCAAACATATCCTGAAATTGCTGAAAAATATATGGATTTCTTGGTATCATTGAATATATCTTTTGATGACGATGTGAAAAAAACAGAACTGAATATCCAAAATGCAGAAAAATTTATAATTTCTTTTAAATTACAAAGATACATAAAAAAGTTAGAAGATGAAAAAAAACAATTATTAACAAATGCAATCAACGGACAAGATTTTGATAAAGAATTATTAAAAGATATTGATAATAAATTAATTGAATCAAATCAAAAACTTGAATTATTATTAGATGCTAAAAAATGATGTACACGGCAAAATCTGCCGTACACATAATTTTTATTTATTACATTTTTTTAATGTTTCACCCGTATCATTCAAATCAACATATTTATTTCGAATTTCTTCATCAGCCTTGATATGTTGTTTTAATAAAATTATATCAGGATGATTTTGTAATTCGTTATTTAATTTATCAATCGCTGATTCAATGTCTTTTTCATTTTTTACAAATACAGGATTTACAGAATCAGCCGCAGATTTTATTGATTGATTTAATAAATATTGATTATCATCAATAACAGATAAATACGCCCTTATGTGTTCATCTTCGTGTTGAACGATTGCATTATAAGAACATGTGTTTGGTTTATGCGATATATCTATTTGAACCAAAAAATCAGAATATCCTATTACAACATCAACATTTTTAAGTGCAACACAAAATCCATCTTCAATGGAAGTTATATCTGTGGTTATATCAAATTCATCAGTTAATGTTGCAATTACTTTACCATGTAAAACATCCATATTTTGTAATGGTTGAACAACACTTTTGGACCAATCTGGTGTTTTTATAGAAACATTTGGTGTTAATTTATAATTCAAACAATCGTCCGTTGCATATGATGCAGACACAGTAAATAAAAACGATAAAAATATAAAAAATGTTTTTTTCATAAATTTAATCTATTGTTATTGTATCACCAAATTTTTTCATTTCTTTATAAAAATCTTTACATTTCCAAATTTCAAAAGAATCACCACGTGTATCAATTTCAGTATCTATATTATTTATATTAGATTTTATTTTTTGTTTTATATCTTTGACAGATTTATATGAATTTATTTTTTCATGTATTTTTTGTTGAATATCTTCACTTTCATTAATATTCGATATAAAAACAGGTTCAACAGAATCAGCCGCATTTTTCACAGCTATTTTTATATCATTAATATTTTCAGTTATAACTTTTTTATTTGCATTCATATGATCTTGTTCATGTGACAAGACTATGTCATAAGCGCAAGTGTTTGGTTTTAATCTTTTATCAATGTTAATAGTAAATTCAGGAACATTTATATTTATATCAATACTTCGCAAAGAAACACAATAACCATTTTTTACTTTTATTGGTATAAGCAAAAATTCCGCAGTATATTCTGTTTGATATTCAATATACCCTAATTTACCAACAAGATTTTCTTTTGAAGATTTTATTACTGGATTATATTTCGTGATATTATTCACATTTATATCAGTATCAAATTTATATTTCGAACATATATCATCAGCAAATGCATACCAAGGAATAAATACATAAAAAAGTATTAAAAAAAATTTTAACACCGAAATTAACCTTGTTTTTTAAGATATTCTTCAACAAAATTATTTCCATAATTTTTGTATAATTCTTCGGCCAATAAAACAGACGAACGCCCAGATTCAAACAATTTCAACATATTCCCAAGTCCGCCAAGTTCTGTATTCAAAATCACAGATTCATTATTGACAGGTCTTGATAATAAAACTGCGCGTTTAAGATTTGGATATGCTTGCCCCTTAATAAACGCCATTTCCAACGGATTCAAATTCCATTTTTCATAATCACTTACATCCGCAGCAGGATTACGGAAGAATAATACAGTTTGTGCCTGACCACGAACAACATCACCAATTCCTAATTTATCAAGAACATTTGCACGTTGGAAAGCAACCATATATGCCTGACGATTTTTACGTCCTTCTTGAAGTCCTGCGATAAAGTTTTCCCTGAACATTTTATTTTCAAGCATCGGCGCAGTTTCATCAATCATAATAAGTGAAGGATTTCCGCCAGATACAGTAATATTATTTATTCTGTGTATAATATAAGATATCACAGCCGGTGCCAAAACTTCATCTTGTAAAATTTCAGTAAAATCGAAAGTTGTAAGTCGCGCATTCAAATCAAGAGTATCACTTTCTTCATTAAATATATCGCCATATTGTAATGGGTCCACCCACTTTTTTAATTCACTGCGCATTTTACCACTGGACGAAAAACAACTTTCATGAAGATTTTTCAACAATCTGTCTTTGGTTGGCAAATAATCAAAATTCACAGATACAGCGCGCGCAATTTCATCCATTGATACAGCATCATTTTGCCCAGATATAATTGAAAACCATCTTCGTAAAAATGCACGGTTAGATGCGCTGTCCGGCATTTTTAATGGATTAAGTCTTGTTAAAAATACATCTTTGCTGTCTTCTTTTTCTTTGCCGTTCATTGTGATATACTTTCCACCCACAGCCAAAGTAAATATTTCGGCCCCTTTATTTCTGTCAAAGAAAAATGCCTTTAACTTTTGATGACGCAAAGATTGTGAAATCAAAAATGAAAACAGTGTTGTTTTACCGCCACCAGTTGGACCAATTGTTAATGTGTGCGCCACCGCAGCCGGTTTATCAGATACATGAAATTGGAATTGATATGGTGTACCTTGGGCAGTAGGGAATACAACCAAAGGCCCCGGACCCCAATCACAATTTTCAACACCGCGCGGCATAGATGACAAAGGTATACTTGTCGCTGCTGTTTTTGATAACATTTTGAATATACGTGGGAATATATCAAATCCCGGTAATTGCGCAAAAAAAGCAACCTTGGAAGCATATTTTTCAACAACAGGCGATACACCAAAAGATGATGATATCTTCTTAAATTCATCAACATATTGATTTAAATCTTCAACACTTTTACCAAATAAAATAAATAATGGATAATAATCAATCAAAGTCTGGGCCCCAGTAATATTTTCATCCATTTCTGATTGCGCTTCGCTTATTTGTTCAAGTGTAGATTCTTCGGTTTCATCTGTGACAGTTGATTTATGTTGACGAAGCAGGGAATCAATATCACTTGGTCTTAATATATGAAAACCGTTCATACATATCATTTCACATTGAATTGTCGAAATTGTATCGAAAAATTCTTCATCCATATAATCAGGTGAAATTTTGAAAGATATAGCCGCCGCATAATATGTTTTATCACCACTGCTGTATTCTATGATACCATTTCTGTTAAATTCCACATTATCCACAGCCACATTTTGTGCAATATTATTATCACATTCGCGAACTATTGGTTTTGATACAGGTGATAATATGCGACCGAAAAATGTCGCCATATTATTAATGTCATCATTTGCCAAAAGTACAGGCTTGTATGCCGATAACATAGATTCTATGTAATTACATACCTGATTTAATTTATCACGATTTTGCCCGTGAACAGAAACAACCACATAATATGAGTTATTAAAAATCTTTAATCCTTGGTTATTCCATTTATCATATATCTGTTGTAATACAGGCTGGTCAAATTCATAGTCTGTTTTTTCATTAACAAAATCACGAATTGTAAAAAAGCGTAAATAAACATCAGGATCTTGGATTTGATTAAATAATTGCGCGCGCAAATCCAATAATTTTTCTTTGTTTTTATCGTCCATAATGTTTGTTTGAATACCGCCAATTTTGTAAACACGAACCAAAGACCCATCTGTCATCAACATAGAATTGTCTTTGAAAACCTTTTTGAATGGTAAATAATCGGAATATTCAGCATAACCAAATTTTGGAAAAACTTTCTTTATTATAAAAGGTACATATATTAAAAGTATTAAAAACACCAAAATAACCGACATAGCAATGATAACAAATGTCAAAATCATTGAATCATTATTTCCGGCAAAATAAGTAAGTAATTTATCCATTTTTATACATTTAACCTTTTTGGTATTCTTTTGTTAAATATGTTTATCAAAGACAATATAATTTGCGCTATTTGAGAATCTTTTCTTGAAAAAACACCCAAAATCGTATGAACTATGAATAAAAGCACAAGAAAAGCAATTGGAAACCACATAGGTATATCATGCGGGGGCAAAATCAAGAAAACAACCATACAAACGGTGAATATTATAAACCAAAGAAAGAAATTTAATATCGCAAGATTATAAGGCACATAAAATATGCGCGGCGGATTTGCCAAAGCTTTCAGAACTTTTTGCCTCAAAATCACTCTCCTGGTACCCTTATTATACCAATTTCAACTTTTTTCAACAAGTATAAAAGTAAAAATCTTGGAAATTGTTAAAATTATTAAAAATATAGACTTTTTCAACATGTTTATATAAACCTTGTAATTTTCAACATTTTTACAAAAAAGCCGGAATTTCTTGGATTTTTTTGTTAAAAACTTGTTAATAAAAAGTTCAAAAGAGTTTTTAATAGAATAAACAGGTATAATAAAAATAACAAAAAATATAATAAATATTTGATTTTTTATAAAACTGGTTTATAATCGATCCGTAAAAAGGATATCGATATGAAATTTTTAAGTTCATTAAAGGCTTGGAAGAAACGCGGTAATATTAAACAAATTCGTCGTGGTAAACAAGTTATATTAATTGACCCTTCTAACCCTAAATTAAAGGCTAAACAAGGGTTTAAGAAAAAATAATATATCCAATTGGATGGTGTTTTTTATACCCGGCAACCCGGGTATTTTTTTATTCTTCGATAAATGCGTCTTCAAGGACGTGTTTTATTTCAGTTGTTGAAAGACCAGCATTACGCAGGTATGTAATTTGATTATCTGTTGGTTTATATAAAGACGCCGAATGCGATGCGCTTTTTGGGGCAGCATTTATATATTGTGTTGGTTTTAATTTAACAATAGCGTCTTTATCAGCCAACACAGAAAAAGATATATCTGAATCACAATCAATCGCACCACGTGAAATTTCAGCGCGACCATTTAATTCTGTTGTTGAACCCTTATAAGCAACTATGCGATTTTTTAAGAAAATGCCGGTATTTGACGATAAATGTTGTGCTGATTCATTGACTTTTAAAACACCGGTGTTTTTAGCAATTATTTTGCCTTCGAAAAAACTTTTTTTCCCGGTGTTTTTGATAAAAATATTCAAAAAGGCCGGCTTTTTATTTATTGTTTTCAAAGTTAAAAAAACCCGGCTATTTTCACAATTTATATCTATGTTAATGTCTATATTACCGGTTATTTCGCCAATATATATAATATGTACCGGCAAATTCGATGTTTTTTTTATACTTATAAGATTTTTATACGGGTCAAAATCAGCACTTTCATATTCTGAAAGGTCCGGACAAAAATCACCATCCCGAAAGACCAAAGTTTCTGCCGGGAAAGTTTTTATATTGAATTCTTGCCAAAGGTATGACATATTAAACCTTATAAAGAACGATACATTTTATATAATACACGAAAATAAAATAAAAAACAACAATGAATTGGTGAAATATTATGGGATTTAATTGCGGAATTGTTGGATTACCAAATGTGGGTAAATCAACATTGTTTAATGCTTTGACTCAAAGTGCGGCGGCGGATGCCCAAAATTATCCGTTTTGTACAATAGAACCAAATACAGGACGTGTTGTTGTGCCAGATAGCACACTTCATAATTTGGCACGCGTTGCCGGGGCAGAACGAATAATCCCAACACAATTAGAAATTGTTGATATTGCCGGTCTTGTTAAGGGCGCATCTGCTGGCGAAGGGCTTGGTAATAAATTCTTATCAAACATTCTTGAAACTGATGCGATAATTCATGTGGTAAGATGTTTTGAAAATGATGATATTGTTCATGTTAATGGAAAAATAGATCCACTTCTTGATATTGAAACAATTGAAACTGAATTAATGTTGGCTGATATCGAAAGTTTGGATAATCAAATTAAAAAGTTGGAAAAAAAAGTTCATGGCCAAGATAAAAATGCTGCGAAATTGTTGGCTGACGCGCTTGCGTTAAAAAGTGGTCTTGAAAAATCTGTGCCGGCGCGTGAACAAGATGTAGATGCGAAACCTTTTAATTTATTAACGAAAAAGCCGGTAATTTATGTCTGTAATGTAGAAGAGGGCGCTGCGGCCAGCGGTAATAAATATTCAGATTTGGTTCGTGAAAAATTTTCAGGCAAAGCGCCTATATTAATCATATCTTCAAAGATAGAAATGGAAATCGCCCAGATTGTGGATTTAGACGAAAGAAAAATGTTTTTGGATGAACTTGGCTTAAATGAATCTGGTCTTGATCAGGTTATACATACCGGATACGATACGCTTGGTCTTCAAACATTTTATACTGTTGGGCCAAAAGAAGCGCATGCTTGGACAATAACCAAGGGGATGACAGCGCCCCAGGCAGCTGGAAAAATTCATACTGATTTTGAACGTGGATTCATCAGGGCGGAAATTATTTCACCAAATGATTATATTGAATATGGTGGCGAAGTTGCCGTCAAAGAAGCAGGAAAAATGCGTCTTGTAGGCAAAGAATATGTCATGCAAGACGGTGATATCTGTCATTTCCTGTTTAATGTGTAATAAAACAACTTTATACCATAAACGGCAGATTTTCCAAAGTACCTTCGGTCACACGGACATTGACATCTATTAACATAAATACAGCGTCTGGGGATTTGGCTGCTTTACAAGACAAAATATCTTGTGATAAAAGATGGCTTGTATTTACTGTTAATTTAGTCACCAAATGGTCGTCATCTAATAATGTATAAATTGGCCCAATGTTGCGTGGAGTATTTTGTCCAATTTCATGTTCGTTTTGTGGGCAACGTAGACCGTCTAATATAGTTTTAACACGATTATCAATATCAGAATGTGGGACACCGACGATTTCAGGATGCATTAAAAGTATGTCTAATTCTGCAATCATTTTCAGGTTTGGTGATATAATAGGATTCCAATCAATTCCACCAATATGACGCGTTATAATAGGGCTTTTTTTAGCGTTTGGCATCATAAAGCGTGTCAAATTACTCCATGGTTTAAGGGTTGTTAATTTCTTTAATTGTGGATGAAATTGCATACGAATATCAGCAATATGTTGGGCGCGCTTTTTAGGATTTGTTAAAATATCGCCATAATACAATAATTTGAATTTCATTTTTAACCCCTTTGTTTGTCAATTTGTTGTTGAAAAGCTGTTATTGCCATTGGATGAAGGCGTAATTTGTCAAATTGTACAATAATTGAAGCCATATGATTATTTAATACAAATCTTGTGTTGCGCCAAAACAGCTTTTTCATAAGTTTTTCTGCGTCTTGTTCAGTTATATTGAATTTTTCAGCAACCTGGGATGCTGATAAGAAATCAGCCTTATTATAATTGTTTTGCGGGTTTTTTGTAGAGCCGATAACACAAAGGTTTTTACGACTTTCTGTATTCGCAAAACAATGTGGTTGTGTTTGCATTTTTTTACCTTTTTTTGTCCTTTTTCCTTGATAATTATATCATAAATTGCTATGTTTTGAACAGCAAAAAGAAAGGAATAAAAAATGGCTGTTAATAATGAATATACTGGTGATTCGATTAAGGTTTTAAAAGGATTGGAAGCGGTCAAAAAAAGACCTGGAATGTACATCGGTGACGTTGGCGAAGGTGGTGATGGTTTGCACCATATGATTTACGAAGTTGTCAATAACTCTATTGACGAAGCGATGGCTGGATATGCTGATACTGTGTATGTTTCGCTTAATGCCGATGGGTCTGTGACGATACGCGATAATGGTCGTGGTATGCCATTTGATATTAACCATGAAACAGGGCGCAGTGCACTTGAATTAATTATGTGCGAATTACATGCTGGTGGTAAATTTGATAACGAAGGAAATGGTGCATACAAGGTTTCTGGCGGTTTACATGGTGTTGGTGTATCTGTTGTTAATGCGCTTTCAACATGGTTAGAAGTGCGCGTTTGGCGTGGTGATAACGAAGCGCGTATGTCTTTTGCCGAAGGTGTGCCAACAAATGATTTGACTGTTGTTAAAAATGAAAGTGGTATCGAACACGGAACAGAAGTGACATTTTTGCCATCACCAAATACTTTCACAGGGACAAAATTCGATTTTGATACATTAGAAGTTTGGTTGCGTGAACAATCTTTCCTTAATGCTAATGTTCATATTATTTTGGAAGATTTACGTGGTCCTGAAAAAGTTGAACGCAGTTTTCATTCTGTTGATGGATTAAAAGGTTTTGCGACATATCTTGATAAATCCAAAGAATTATTAAATCCAGAACCAATACAGATGATAAAGACAATTGATGATTCTTATATCGAAATTGTATTACAATGGACAACAGCGTACAGTGAAACATCATTGTGTTTTACTAATAATATTCCAAATCGCGATGGTGGAACACATTTGGCCGGATTCAGGGCGGGGCTTACACGTGCTTTGAATAAATACATCAGTGAACAAAATATGAAGAAAGAAATCAATCTTTCTGGCGAAGATTTCCGCGAAGGTTTAACAAGTATCGTCAGTGTTAAAATTCCTGACCCAAAATTCGGCTCTCAAACCAAAGATAAATTGGTATCCAGTGAGGTTCGACCATTGGTTGAAAATACTGTGAACGATTTGTTGTATGAATATTTAGAAGAAAATCCAACAATCGCCAAAATGATTATTGATAAGATTGTAGAGGCGGCAACCGCACGTGAAGCGGCACGCAAAGCACGTGAATTATCACGTAAAAAGACTGGCCCAGAACTTGGTAGTTTGCCTGGAAAATTGGCAAATTGTTCTGAAAAAGACCCATCAAAATGCGAATTGTTTATTGTTGAGGGGGATTCGGCTGGTGGTACTGCAAAACAAGGACGTGACAGAAAGACCCAGGCTATATTGCCATTACGTGGAAAAATTTTGAATGTTGAACGTGTGCGTTTTGATAAAATGCTTGGTTCTGATACAATTGGCGCGTTGATTACAACACTTGGTGCCGGTATCGGTAAAGATGATTTTGATATTGAAAAATTCCGCTATCACAAAGTTATTATCATGACCGATGCGGACGTTGACGGTCAACATATTCAAACTTTGCTTATGACTTTCTTTTATCGTCATATGCCACAGGCAATTGAACGTGGATATATTTATGTTGCCAAACCGCCTTTATACGGCGTGACGCGTGGCAAACAGCAGATTTATATCCAAAATGAACGCGAAATGGATGATTATTTATTAGACCAGTTGGCAAGTGATGGTATGATTGAAACCCAAGACGGGCAACAACTTGCTGGGGCTGATTTCAAACGCTTACTTGAATTGGTTGATGATATGAAAAACAATTTACAGGCACTTAATCACATTATGCCGCTTCGTTTCGTAGAATCGTTGGCATTGAATAAAGTGTTTGAAAACGAAACACCTGAAAATTTCGCGGCTGCAGAACGTATGCTTGATGCCGAAGAATTAGAATTTGAACGCGGATGGAAAATATCTGCTGATGCCAATGGTATCAAAATCACAAGAACTTTGCGTTCTGTGACGGAAACACATGTTTTGCCACGTGAAAAGATTAATGGACCTGAAATTCGCGCATGGCAACGTATGTCTGGTCGCGACGAGTTAATTGATACTTTCTCGAAACCGACAACTTTGCGAGTAAAGTCAAAGTCGCAAAAAATTTGGGGTGCGTTTGCATTGCTTGATACAGCCTTTGAATACGCTAAAAATGGATTAAAGATTCAAAGATACAAAGGTCTTGGGGAAATGAACGCAGAACAATTGTGGGAAACAACTATGGACCCGAATCACAGATCGCTGTTCCAGGTTAAGGTGACTGATGCGTCCCAGGCTGATGAAGTTATTTCAATGTTGATGGGCGATGTTGTTGAACCAAGACGTGATTTCATCGTAGAAAATGCTTTGAACGCAAATCTTGATGTATAGCAATATGTTTTCAAAAGATTGGTTCTTTGATTTGGAAAAACAATTGCGCGCATTAGGACTTGATAGTGATGACAAGTCTTTTGATGAAATACGCGAAAATCTTGCGCGGCCGAAAAAGTTATCAAGCGATGAATTCGCAAGTGCTGTATCTTATGTGATTTTGGCAGGCGGATTTTCACAAAAAACAGCAAAGAAAATTCATCGCATAATTATGGATAAAATGCCAGAAAATCCACGTATAGAAGATTTATTAAATATTTTTAATAATAAAAATAAAATAAACGCTATATATAAAATCTGGGTCGGGCGCGATGAATATCGTGATGGATTTTACAGGCTTTCAAATTTGGATGACAAATTAAAATATCTTAAATCTTTACCGCATATTGGGAAAATCACAGCAAATCATTTGGCACGAAATCTTGGCGAAAATGTGGTAAAATATGATATTTGGATTCAACGGCTTGGTGTTCTATACGGCACAAATCCTGGTTTAGCACAAAAAATAGATAATGGAAAATTGGACAAAGACATAAAAAAATCTTGTGATGATATGTTTGAATTCTTACATCAACAAACAGGTTTGCCAATTGGATATATTGATGTTGTTCTTTGGAAATCGTTACAAAATGGTTTAATACAAGGGATTTAATAATGGATGTAAAAATTGAACAGTCTTGGAAAGATGTTTTAAGCGCAGAATTTGAAAAAGATTATTTTAAAAAACTCACAGAATTTGTGCGCGCCGAATATTTATCGGGAAAAACCATATATCCTGCGGCAAAAAATATCTTTAATGCGTTTAATTTATGTCCGCTTTCTAATGTCCGCGTTGTGATTATTGGTCAAGATCCTTATCATGAACCGGGCCAGGCACATGGTCTTTGTTTTTCTGTGGAAAATGGGGTCGATTTACCACCATCTTTGGTAAATATTTACAAAGAAATAGAATCTGATTTGGGTCATAAAAGTACAACAAATGGTGATTTGACATCTTGGGCAAAGCAGGGCGTTTTATTGCTTAATTCCACATTGACTGTAAGTGCGCACGTGGCGGCATCACATTCAGGGCGCGGGTGGGAAACTTTTACAGACGCTGTTATTCGCGCAGTTGCGCAAAATAAAAACCATGTTGTGTATATGCTTTGGGGATCATTTGCCCAGAAAAAGGCCGAATTTGTTGATGAACATGAAAATTTGATTTTGAAAAGCGCGCATCCATCGCCGCTTTCAGCATACCGCGGATTTTTTGGTAATCATCATTTTTCGCGTGCTAATGAATATTTAATTGCCAATGGCAGTGAACCAATAGATTGGTAATCTTAATAATTATATGTGAATCCAAGTCCATAAAAAGCGTATGAATTATTTTCATCTGCTGTATTAGCATTGGAAAAATGTTGAATGAAAAATTCGCCCGCCCATTTTTCTGTGAAAATAAATCCAAGAGTTAATTTGAACTGGAAAAGTAATTTTGACCCAATTCTTTCATTTTGCTTTGCCTGTAATCCAGCCCCAGCACCCATACCCGCATAAAGTCGTTCTAATTTGAAAAGAGCAATATCTTCGGTAAAATAAATCATCGGTATAGAATAATCTTGCCATGCCCAGCCGTATTTAGAATTTAATCCCATTGTTCCAGATATATTTACCGAACGACGCGCCGGAACGCGGAAAAATGTAGTCGGTTGAGAATATTGAAAGGTTCCAATATAAAACGGAACAGGGCGCACTGGCGGTGGAATTAAAATACCTGTATCAAAACCCTGACCAAATCCAAGTGCAATTTGATTTTGATATTTGCCCATAAAAGGATTTGTTTCCGGTAATACATAAGAATTCGCCATACCTGAAATTGGCAAAATTAAAACCAATAAAATTAAGAATATTTTTCTCATAGGCTGTATTTTACCACAATTTTCAACATAAAACAAATTGAAAAATAAGGAAAAGTTCGTTGTTATACCCGGGCAAAATTTTGTTTTGTACGGGTCGGACCCCTGTGTTGGGGTCTAAATAAATTAAAATGCGGCTTTGGGAGTCGCTCGCTCGGCACTTTGTGCCGGCTGCGCGGCAACCGTAACGATTTCACCGCATTTCATTTGTGAAATCTACTTGTTGTCGGACCTGGGGTCCTCATCAGTCGCGACTATACCAAAAATTAAACCCCGAATAAATCGGGGTTGAATCTTTGGTAGCGGCGAAGGGATTCGGACCCCTGACCAAAGGATTATGATTCCTCTGCTCTACCACTGAGCTACGCCGCCAGTATGGGGCATTATAACAAAGTTTTTTCGTTTTGCAACGTTTTTATTTGATTTTTTAATGTCCAAGGGTATAATTAGGGGCGATTGCCCTAATAGTCTAGTGGTAAAACACGTCCTTGGTAAGGACGAGTCGCAAGTCCGATTCTTGCTTAGGGCACCACAAAGTTTAATTTCCTATTTTTTTGTTTGTTATAGATTTGTTTTTCTTATTATGATACTGTTTTGTGTATATGTTTGGACACTAAAAGGATTTTGCCATGAATTTTTTAGATATATTGAAAATGCGTCGTTCTGTGTATGCTTTGGATAAAAAATTGCCTGTATCCAAAGAGCATGTCTTAGAAATAATCAAAGATGCAACACAATATGTGCCAGATGCTTTTAATATGAAAAGCCAACGTGTATTGGTTATTACTGGTGATAAAAATAAAGATTTTTGGAATGGGGTGTATGATGTGTTGGTGCGGGTTTCAGGTGAAAATTTATCGCATGATAAAACTGATTCTTTTATGGCCGGATATGGAACAATACTTTATTTCTATGACCGTGATATATTGGATGAATATAAAAAGAATTTTTCGCTTTATGCCAATAATTTTGATAATTGGGCGATGCAATCGAATGCTATGTTGCAATTTGCGATATGGACGGCTTTTGCCGCGGTTGGAATTGGTGCAAGTTTACAGCATTATAACCCAATAATAGACGATATGGTGCGCAAAGTATTTAATGTGCCAGAAAATTGGGTATTGGTTGCACAAATGCCCTTTGGCGGTATCGCCGCAAAGCCAGAAGAAAAGTCTGTGGAAGATATTGCACAACGCATCAAAGTTGTTGGGTAATAAAAATTATTTGCATAACAAAATTTTTGTTCTTATAATATAACGGTAATTTTCGTGTAATGCGTTGATACGACTAACAACCGTGGGAGTGTTATACGAATACAAAAAAGTAATAAATCAGGGTGGCACCGCGCGAAAGAATCTTAGCGCCCCTGAAATTTAAGATTTGAATTGGTGCCAAATCCAATATTTATGATTTTGACACCGAAACAAAATAAAAAAGGGTGTAGAAAATGTTGTCTTTGAAATCTAAATATCGTACACATACTTGTGGCGAATTGAACGAAAAAAACGTTGGTGAAATTGTCACTTTATCAGGCTGGGTTCATCGTAAGCGTGACCATGGGTCTTTATTGTTTGTGGATTTGCGCGATAATTATGGCATAACCCAGTGTGTGTTTGATGGGGGCGATGAAAATCTTGAAAAAATTCGTCCAGAATCTGTTGTACAAATTACTGGTAAAGTTGTTGCGCGTAGCAGTGATGCAATTAACGATAAAATCCCAACAGGGCATATTGAAATACAATCCCAAAAATGGGAAGTTTTGACTAATTCAGAAGTGTTGCCTTTCCAAGTTTTTGGTGATGAAGACACAAGCGAAGAATTGCGTTATCAATACAGATTTTTGGATCTGCGTCGTGAAAGATTGCACAACAATATTTTAATGCGCAATAAAATGATTAAATGGTTGCGTGATAAAATGTGGGATTTGGGTTTTTCAGAATTTCAAACACCACTTCTTACTGCGGATTCACCAGAAGGTGCGCGTTGCTTTTTAGTGCCATCGCGTTTACATCATGGAAAATTTTACGCGTTGCCTCAGGCACCACAGATGTTTAAGCAGTTATTGCAAGTTTCTGGATTTGACAGATATTTTCAAATTGCGCCTTGTTTTCGTGATGAAGATTTGCGTGCGGACAGATTGTTGGAATTTTACCAACTTGATTTGGAAATGTCTTTTGTTGAATTGCCAGAAATTCAGGCTGTTGGCGAAATTGTAATTCCTGAACTTGTTCGTACTTTTGCGCCAGACGCAAATGTTTATCCGGAAATTCCACATATATCTTTTGATGACGCGATGTTGAAATATGGATGCGATAAACCTGATTTGCGTAATCCAATTTTAATTAGTGATGTGACAGAAATATTCCGTGGTTCTGAATTTGGAATCTTTGCGAATGCTGTTGAAAATGGGGCGGTTGTTCGTGCGATTCCAGCACCAAACAGTGCTGATAAACCACGTTCTTGGTTCGATAAATTGGGCGAATACGCGGTCAAAGAATTGGGACTTGGCGGATTGGGATACATTGTTTTTGCTGATGAAGCCAAAGGGCCTGTGGCCAAAAAATTAGATGCGGATCGTATTGCAAAGTTGCGTGAAATTGCGGGCGATAATTCTTCATTGTTCTTTGTTTGCGACAATGTTGATAATGCTTGCAAAGCGGCCGGTCGTTTGCGTAATAAATTGGGTGCTGATTTAGGATTGGTCAAAGAACGCGATTTCGCTTTCTGTTGGGTTGATAATTTCCCATTTTTTGAACCTGATGAAGAACGCGGTGGTGCGCCGGCGTTTACGCATAACCCATTTTCTTACCCACTTGCAACAATAGAAGAATTGGATACAAAAAATCCATTTGATATCAAGGCGGCACAATTTGATATGGTGTTAAATGGTCTTGAAATTTGCAGTGGTGGTTTGCGTAATTATAACCCAGAAGTTATGAAAAAGTGCTTTGATATCGCCGGATACCCAATTGAAGCGGTTGAAAAGAACTTTAATGCGCTTTATACAGCGTTCAAATATGGTGCGCCACCACATGGTGGATGTGCTTTTGGTATTGATCGTTTGGTTTCAGAAATTTTGGGCGACGGGGACAGTGTTCGTGAAACTGTTGCGTTCCCTGCGAATCAACGTGGTCAAGATTTGCTGATGGGTTCTCCAAACGAAGTCAGTGAACAACAATTACGCGATGTTCATATTCAAGTTCGTAAAAAGAATTAATATGAAACCTTTATTAAAATACCCCGCATTTGCGGGGTGTTTTTTTAGAATTGATTATGTGTTTCAACAAACGCTTTCATATATTCATAATCAAAGTGTGTCATAATTTGCGAAAGTGAAAAACCGCGATTATTATTTGGGTAAATAATGATATCTATTGGTTCTTGGGTTGGTGAAGTTCCACGCAACACAAGGTTTAGATTCGCGGTCATTTCATTATTTTGTATTTCTAAATTCCCGGTTGCGTCCACATGGCGCATTGACAAAGTTAGTGGGCGCAAAGTTTTTATGTTGCTGCTTTCATAAGTTCCAACAATATGCATTTTTTTGATTACTGTTATACCTTCGCTTAACGCGGTGGCCAAAAATGATTCGCTGTTTAATACAGTCAAATATTTTGCCGAAGCATAAAATTTATCAAATCCAAATCCATACAATTTTCCGCCATCGAACGAAGCATCAAATGTCCCACTTAGGTTATTTATTACATCATGGGCTATTTTGCCAAAAGTATTTAATTTTATATCGGCTGTGATAGTAGTATTTGAAATGTTAAGCGGCATATTTATTGGTAATAATTCTTTATCAAAAACGAATTTATTTAACTGGATATTTAATGCGTATTTTATATTGTGTCGCTTTATATTAACAAGCATATTACCGCGACGTGAATCACTTATTGAAAAAGTCTGTGAATCATCGTGAAGTGAATATACAAAATTGCTGTATTTTTGATTATCATATATCAATGTGTTTGCTGATACAGCAAGATTTGTATTCAGGTCGAAAACTATCAATATTGGTAATTGTGTAAAGAACGATAATTCTTCAAAATTATTCACAAAGTATGGGTCCATAAGATTATCTATGTTAAATATGTCTGTTTTCAGCGTAATTGATTTTGTTGTGGCATTGCCTGTGAATTTTTGTTCGCCGATTTCCAACATTAAATTAGATATATTGCCATTTTTATAATCGCCAGAAATAGTGTAGGGTAAATCGCGCAGCGATTGTAAATCAAGGTCTGTGAACCATTTTTTGAAATTATCACCGTGTATAATAAAGAAATCTTTGGTTGTTGATAATTGCCATTGCTTTGATTCTGGAACAAAAGTCATAGAATCTTTGGTCCATGCAAAGTTGCCGGGTTCTTGTTTCATAAATTCAGGCAAGAAAGGCAAATCAATATTCACCCAACTTAAAGATTTTGTATTTAAACGTGTATAAGAAACATTGTATTTATCTTTGGTTATATCTATTTCGCCTTTCATATCTGGACAATCAAATTTCACAATGCCTTTATCGCCTAATTTTCGGGCGATATTCACAACAGTATTCATATCGGTAAATGGTTGTGCGGAATAAATATCGGCTTCGAAATTATTTTTACCAACATCTAATTTTCCGGTCACATTATCGCCATAAGAAAAAGTATCGCATGTCCATTTTATCGGCGTTCCATTAAAAAGACAGGTTGCTGGTACGCCATTTTCATTTAATGAAACATGTAAATTATGTGCGCCATCTTTATCTATGGTGCCACCATGAATTTGTAAATCGTCTGCGATAATAGTGTCTATTTTTATTTCGTTTGATGATCCGACAGTTATTATTTTCACATGTTTGAAAACTTTATCAGCAAATTTCAAAGTCCCATAAAAATCCAAATCAAAAGACGCATTTTGTAAAACATCTGGATTTTGTAAAAAGAAAGATAAATCATAATCAGCACTATTAGATTTTAATTTTACTATTTTATACCCGTCGTCTTGTAAATCAACAGAACCGCTTATTCCATTTGCGTATATGTTGGTAAATTTGACGCCGTATTTACCATCCCATGCAAGATCTGCGATAACGGGAAATTGACCATTTATACGCGGTTTTTCAAATTCGAACCATCTGTTTATATTTTGGGCTGTGATTTCAATATGTGCGGTTGCTGTGCCGTCGTCGTACAATTCGCCAGACATATTCAAATCGTTGTTTTTATTTTTTATCATAAAGAAATTATTTTTTGATTTAATTTCGTATTTATGTTGGTCTGTGCGGACGACAGCATTAATGTTGTCTTTGGAAAGGGTGGCATTGATAATAGTGTATTCTTTGTTAAGAAATTGAATATTAGAATCGCGCACAGTGATTGGATTTTTTATTTCAAAAGGAACGATTTTTTCGACGAATAACGAAGCCCCAGATACAGAAATATCGCCAGATATATTCGCGTTTCTTAAATCAAATATGTCAAAAAACGGGATTTCAAATTTACAAGATGACACAGTGCCGTTTGGTACAGTAATATTATGTGCGATAATTGTCGCATGGCCAAGCAGGCTGAAATTAATATTTCCATGAATTTCTGCCGGAATTCCGGTGCGGCTTAAAATTACTTTTTCTATTTTTGGTTTAAGAAAGTTCAAATTCACCATTGGTGGAATTACGACTATGGCCAAGGCGAAAAAAGCCAATATAATCGCTGAAATCCATATAAATCTGGTTTTTAATCTATTTTTTGTGGACATATTCTCTTTCCTTGTAATTTCATTATAATGGATTATATTAATGTATGTGAATAAAAAAATTATATGAAAAATGTAAAAAGTGTATTTTCACTGGAATCTGATTATGCGCCAATGGGGGACCAACCATTGGCGATAAAAGAATTGGTTGATGGTGTGATTTCAGGTCGCAAGTCCCAGGTTTTATTGGGGGTGACAGGATCGGGTAAAACTTTTACCATGGCCAATGTTATCCAAGAATTATCAAGACCAACAATGATTATGGCACCGAATAAAATTTTGGCGGCACAGTTATATACTGAAATGAAATCTTTCTTTCCGCGTAATCACGTCGAATATTTTGTGTCTTTTTATGATTATTATCAACCAGAAGCCTATGTTCCAACAACAGATACTTATATAGATAAAGATGCGTCTATAAATGAACAACTTGATCGTATGCGACACAGTGCGACGCGTGCTATGTTAGAAGAAAGGGATGTTATTGTTGTATCTTCGGTATCGTCTATTTATGGTATTGGTTCGCCGGAACAATATTCTGAAATGAAATTGGCGATAAATACGGGCGATAAAATATCTGAAAAAGAAATTATGCGCGCACTTGTTGATATTCAATACAAAAGAAACGATGTTGGTTTTGCGCGTGGTGATTTTCGTGTACGTGGTGATACGCTTGATATTTTCCCATCGCATTCACAAGACAGGGCATGGAAATTGTCTTTCTTTGGTGACGAAGTTGATGAGATTTGGGAATTTGATACTTTGACAGGCGGCAAATTACAAAAACTGGACAGGATTGTTGTTTATCCAAATACACACTATGCGACACCTATGCCGTCTGTGATTCAAGCGATTGGAAATATTCGTGCTGATTTAGAAGAAAGGTTGAAATATTTTCATGACAATATGAAATATGTCGAAGAACAAAGATTAAGGGAACGCGTGAACTTTGATATTGAAATGATGGAATCAACGGGAACTTGTCATGGTATTGAAAATTATTCAAGATATTTGACAGGGCGGCTTCCGGGGCAACCACCACCAACACTTTTTGAATATTTGCCCAAAGACGCAATTTTGTTTTTGGATGAAAGTCATGTGACTGTGCCACAAATTGGCGCGATGGCGCGCGGGGACAGGGCGCGCAAAGAAACTCTTTCGCAATATGGTTTTAGATTGCCGTCTTGTGTTGATAATCGACCGCTTACTTTCGAAGAATGGGACAGTCTTCGTCCGCAAACTATATTTGTGTCGGCAACACCTGCACAATGGGAATTGGAACAATCAAATGGGATTGTGGCGGAACAGGTGATAAGACCAACTGGTCTGCTTGACCCGATTTGCGAAGTGCGCCCAACAACACATCAGGTTGATGATTTATTGGCCCAGGTTAAAAAGACCAAAGGTCGTGTGATTGTGACAACGCTGACCAAAAAAATGGCAGAACAATTAACAGACTATTTCACAGAAAATGGTGTTCGGGCGCGGTATTTACATTCTGATATTGAAACTTTGGAACGCATAGATTTGTTGCGTGATTTAAGACTTGGTAAATATGATGTTTTGGTTGGGATTAATTTATTACGCGAAGGTTTGGATGTTCCAGAATGTGAATTGGTCGCGATTATGGATGCTGATAAAGAAGGATTTTTGCGTTCAACGCGTTCACTTATTCAAACTATTGGACGCGCTGCGCGTAATGCAAATGGGCGTGTGATTTTGTATGCTGATACAATAACTGAATCTATGCGGGCTGCATTGGATGAAACTGCGCGCAGACGTGAAAAGCAAGAAAAGTATAACAAGGAACATAATATCACACCAAAAACTATATCAAAATCTGTGTTCGAAGAAGTTAAAGAAAAAGAAGAAAAAACAGACAAAACACGAAAATTTGTGTATAATAAAGATGGTGTGTGGGATGCACAATCTTTGCGTAAAGAAATAAAAACATTAACGCAAAAGATGCGCAAAGCAGCGGAAAATCTTGAATTTGAAACAGCGGCTGAGTTGCGCGACGCAATTCATAAGTTGGAAGATGATTTATTAATGGTGGAATAAAATGGAAAAAAAAGAATATTTGTTGGATGATTTAGAAGCGACGCGTGCATGGGCGCGTCAATTTGCGAAAACTTTGCGTGCCCCACAAACTGTGGCTTTGCACGGTGATTTGGGTATGGGAAAATCAGAAATCGCAAGAGAGATTATTAAAACTTTACGTGGGGCAGATACTGTCGTGCCAAGTCCAACTTTTACTTTGGTTCAAAATTATGATGGGATTTCACATTTCGATTTGTACAGAATAGGGGACGCATCAGAATTGGAAGAAATTGGATTACAATATGCGATTGATAATGATATTACTTTGATAGAGTGGCCCGACATAGCAAAAGATATGTTGCCAAAAAATACTATTCATATTTATATAACGCAAAACGGTTCAGGACGTAAATTAGTTCTTTAATAAACTTTGAACTGCCAATGGAAAGTCAGGTGCCTTGGCAAGGTAAGAGCCACTGACCAATAAATCAGCACCGGCGTTCCAACATAATTTTGCAGTATCTGGATTTATTCCGCCATCAACACTTATCACATATTTAAGTCCGTGTTTTTTTCGTGTGAAATCCAAGATTTTAATTTTCTTTATCGCGTTTTCATCAAAAGCCTGACCCGCTGCGCCAGGTTTTACCGCCATTACCATTATTTCATCAATTTGTGTAAGTACTGGTTTCAAAATTTCAACATTTGAATCTGGATTTAATGCGATTCCACATCTTTTGCCGGCTGATTTTACAATGTTAATTGCTTCTTTGACGCCAGATGTATTTGTTGAAATTATAACGGTATCTGCACCCGCATTAATTGCATCGCGCGCCCAAACAGATGGACTTTCTGTCATTAAATGAACATGTAAATGAGATTTTGTTTTTGTGCGAATATTAGATAATTCTTCGATTCCACCCGCAATTCTATCCACATAAAATCCGTCCATTATATCAACATGTATCATTGAAATTCCGGCCGACGCAAACATAGTATATGTTGTCATATCATTCATGTTAAAGCAAAGCGTGCTGGGCAAAATAGGGACAAACTTTTGTTTTTTGTTTTTTTTCTTTCTGCGGAAAAGGCCTGTGATTTTTTCAATTATATTTTGGAATTTTTGTTGTTTTTGAATATATGCGTTGCGTTCTGGTAAATGTGATGCCCATATATATTCTGAAAGGGCATTAACACTTGCACTTTCGCCAAGGTTTTCAACAGGCAAATCAAAAATGCGTTCAATAAATATTTCTATGTTATTAATAGATGTTCCGCCACCAGTCAAAATTATTTTTTCAGGTTTATACTGATTTATATATTTTGATGATTGTTCAAGAACCATATCCATTAATTCATTTAATTTTGGAATAAAAATATCATTTATGTCGGCGCGTGAAAAGGATGCGAATTTTTCAGATGAATCAGCCGGTGTAAATCTGTCCATTTCATTTGGGGTTGCATTTGCCACAGATATTTTCAATGTATCCGCATCATTAAGTGATATGTGTAATTCGTCTGATATAGCGCGTGTTATATCGCGTTGCCCAAAATTTATTTTATTAATATATAACGGCCCACGCATAGTCCATATAGAAACGGTTGTAAATTCATTTCCCAAATCAATAAATAAAACTTTCTCTTTTGGTTTTCTGTAAATTGCGTTTTGTAAAAAAGTAGAATCAAAAAAACCACCAGATTGAATATGTGCGCGACGCAAAATATCAGAAATATAACGCGTTGGTTCTTCGTTATACGAAATTACACTGAATATAGATTTTAATTGGGTATCAACCTGGCCAACCGGAGTATTATTTATATTTTGTACATTTTGTGTTCCGTAAAATACGGGAATTATATGCATAGAATAAAAACCGTCCGGCTTTGTTATCTTGGCAATTTGGTGTTTAAGGTCCAATTCTGAAATTTTATGTTCTTCGTGCCAAGTAATTATATCTGTAAAAGTTTGGAAATTCATTTTGCCAAAGTTTCCAGTTATAAAAGCGGAATTAAAATGTGTGTTTAATTCTTGTTCTAGTTCATCGACAACACTTTTAAGCGCGAATATAGTATTCGAATTTTTTACAAATCGCATGGCAGAGCGGACGATTTTCGCATCCCTTATACAATGCGCAAAGCCACGGACGCCGTATGTTCCAATGTCAAGGCACAAAAAAGACGAATTAGATAATTTCATTTGCTTTCTTTGACCAAGATTCTTGCGGTATCACGCATGTCTATGATTTCCAGTTTGCGTGATAAAAGTTTATGTGTTTGATTTAATACTTTTATTTTATTAATCGCCAAAATAGGGTCTTTTTCAGGCAGATATATCGTTGTGCCGTTCTTTGTATGTATGTTCCAACGTCTTGATTCCACCATATTCACATAATCTATGTATTTTGATATAGAAGATACGCCAGATATTATGTCGGTTAAGTTGTCTGGCAAATCACCCTGGAAAACAACAGAATTGTCGTTGCGCTCTTCGGATGGTGTGTTTATTTTTGTCCCATCTGCTGAAAGTGGGTAATATAAAGACCCATCTGTCCATGTGGCAATAACCTTGTGCTTTTGAATTTTAACAATAATGTTTCCGTTTGGAAGACGGCGGACCGCAGAATTTTTAACCCCTGGGATATTAGATACACGATAATTCAATTGGTGCAGATCGACAGCGCGCAGGCTGCTGCCCTTACCAATGCCTAGTGAAAGTTTTATAATTTCGTCGTCTTTTTGGGATGTTCCGTATGTTTCGATATTTTGGACATTTGAAACAGGTCCACGGCCCATTTGACTTGTTATAATGCGGACAGCAAAATAAACGGCCAACAAAATAGACACCACAAAATACAACCAAAATAGTATGGATTTTTTCATGATTCCTTTATTATATCATATTTTTAGGAAATAGCCAACAAGACAATGTTTTTATTTTGCACGTAATAAATAACCGCGTCTTAACATACACTTACGATAATAACCGACGGTTTTAGAAGCAGTGTTTGGTGGCACAGAAAGCAGGGCGCGTTGGCCAACATCCCGATATTCATTAGATTGAAATGTGACCCAAAGCCCGTCCCAATCCGGCATTTGTGCGCTTTGATTCGGGGATAATAACTTTGCAATTCGAGAGCGTGGAACATAACTTGTTTCTCTTATCCCAAGGCATGATTTATGGTCGCGGACAAATTGTTCTGTTGTGACAGCGTCGTTTTCCCAATTCAATATTGTCGCATTGTCAATAGAGCCACGATTGGCAGACGCACATGCTGATAAACCAAGCAATAAAAATAAATATCTCATTTTCATATATTACATTATAATTTAATTGCGTTTGTGTGGCAATAGTTTTTATAATGTATAAAAAAGGATGGGAAGAAAAAATGGCAATATCTGTTCAAAACTATGTAAAATTAGCGAATTTTTATAATGAAATGACAAAGGTTTTGTCGGCTGTTTGTATTGAAAAAGGCGGAATTGCGCTGGAAAATTATGTTGGGCGTTTTTTTGCCGCGGATGTTTTGGAATACATAGTAGAATATGGTGCACGCTTGAAAAAAGGTGGGGCAACTATTTCACCAGAAATTTCTTCTGTGATGGATTTGTTTGAAAAACAATTTGAAGGGGTGAAATCTTTGGTGACACCAAATCAAAAACCTATACATGAAATGACGCTGGAAGAATTTGAAAAAATAATGAATATATAATAACATCTATGTTAAACAGGAAAAAGGACTTTGAAATGGCATGCGATAAATTAAGAAAAATTATGTTTATATGTGTTGGGGTGGGGCTGATGATGGCTGGCTGTGCCCAGCAAAATCGTGTCCAAGGACCGATTTATGACACTATAAATGTTGTTGAAAATGTCGTGATTGATGAAAACTCTGTGCCAATCTTTCCAAAAAAGGCTGCATTAACGACTGATACAGCACAACATTTTGCGCTGGATTTGCCAAAAAGATGTACTGTGAATTGGAATAATCAAAGTGTTGTTTCTGTTGTTCCCGAAGAAAAAATTGAAATCGTAAGGTTGAATTCTGGTGATGCTTTGCCTGATTTGAAAGTATCTGATTACAGTTTCAAAAGATTATATGTAAAAGAAGCGCTGGAAAAATTGCTTACCGATACTGATATAAGTATTAACGAAGACCAGGCGAATTTTGAAAAAATATCTGGTTCGATATCAACAAGTTCTTTGGCAGATGCTGTGGAATTGATAACCAAAATGGGACATATGTATTATAAATATGATGCCGAATTTGGCGAACTTCATTTGACTGGTCAGGGCAAGTGGATGATAAAAATGCCAAAAGACGAAACAATTATTATGGCTATGTTGGACGCAATGCGTGGGGCTGATATTCATAATTTGTTAATAAACTGGCAAGACAAGACTGTTGTTTTCGAAGGTGATTATCAAACAGAACGCGAAGTATCAAAGATAATCGCGGATGTTGCGTCTAAAAAATATCTTTTGGCATGGGATATTGATGTTTATCGCGTGTATCCAAAGACTGATAATCCAATTATTTGGATGAATATGTTGCCGGCTTTTGGTGAAAAGAATATTCGTATGTCTATCCCGGGTGTTGTTGGGCGTACATTGGTGGTAAGCCCTGAAATAAACACCAAAACATTACAAGAATTTATTTCAACCCAGGCCAGTATGGTGTTGATTTCACAGGGAACTTTTGCTGTGCCTAATGGCTGGCAATCAAGATTTGATATTGGGCAATGTGGCAAAGAAGACAGACTTGAAACAGATTTGATTATTGGGGCAACCGGAACTTATGGTAATTATGGTGGTTATAAAAAAATTGATGCGAAAATAGTTTTATCTACAAGTAATGGTGAATTATCTTCGTTCAGTGTACCATCCAGTGTCGGTGATAACTATGTAATTATTGGTATTCCAACACATTCTTTTGTGACAACGCCTGAAACATTGATAAGTCCATTCGCAGAATTGGTTGTATTTATGTCGCCACGTTTGATTTCTATTGTGGATGCAGGCGAAGTCAAAGAACCGACAACTTTGTCAGGCGATAAATTGCGTGATTTCTTGAATCAATAAAGGGTCAAAAATGTTGTTTTCAAATCTTGAAAAGAAAATTGCTTTTAGATATTTAGCAGCGAAAAAGCGCGGATTTGGATCTGTTATTTCGTGGGTGTCTTTGATTGGTATTATGTTGGGTGTGGCAACGCTTATTGTTGTTATGTCTGTGATGGGCGGTTTCCATGATACTTTGTTATCAAGAATTATTGGTATGAACGGGCATGTTGTGGTTTATCATCAAAATGGCACGATTTCAGATTATGATTTCTTGATGGACAAAATGCGCCAAAACAAAGTTGTTGAAAAATATGTCGTATCCATGGTGCCGATTGCCGAAGGACAAATTATGGCGTCTGCGAACGGCAATAATTCTGGGGCAATGGTGCGTGGTATAAGAATGCCTGATTTAATTTCCAAGACTGCAAACGGAACGCGTGTATATGGAAAAAGTCTTGATAAAATTCAAGATGGCGAATTGGTCATAGGGTCAACTTTATCACGTAATTTGCGTGTGACGGCGGGTGATAAAGTGTCATTAATATCTGCAAATGGTGGAACAGCAACCCCATTTGGAACAATGCCACGTATTATGGCGTATCCGGCGGTTTCTTCGTTCTTTGTTGGAATGTATGAATATGATTCTGGGTATATTTTTATGCCGCTTAGCACCGCGCAAAAATTTTTGAATATTGAAAATTCAGTGACGCATATCGATTTATTCTTAACAGATGCCGAAGAAAGCGCAAGGGTGGTTAAGGCATTAGAAACTTTATTACCCGAAGGCTTTATCGTACGTGATTGGCGTGATTTGAATCGCGGTTTTGTTGGCGCTTTGCAGGTCGAATCAAGTGTGATGTTTTTGATATTAATGCTTATCGTTATTGTGGCTGCGTTTAATATAATTTCTTCGCTTGTTATGTTGGTCAAAGATAAAAACAAAGATATTGCTGTGTTGCGTACCTTTGGTGTGTCTCGCAAATCAATGATGAAGATATTTATTTTGTCTGGAACATCTATTGGGGTTATTGGCGCAACATTTGGGACACTTTTGGGGGTTGTCGTTGCGATATACATTGAACCAATAAGAAAGTTTTTCCAATTTATTACAGGGCATGATTTGTTTCCTGCTGAATTATATTCGTTGTCTGAACTACCATCAAAATTAGTACCATCGACAGTTATTGGTATTGCTGTGATTGCTATAATGTTGGCGTTTTTGGCAACTCTTTATCCAGCATGGAAAGCGGCAAACACAGATCCGGTAGAGGTATTGCGAAATGAATAAACCATTAAATAAAAAATTACAGATGTATGTCGCGAACTTGGCTATGTTAAGTATGCCTTTTGGTCGTGAATGGAATTCAAGTGCGAAAAATTTACAAGATGAATTACAAAAACGTGGAATTATTTTGCCGCAAAAACTTTATTATGAATATAAATTGCCGGATGGACTGGGCCAGGTGGAATTTATGAACAAATTAACAATGGAAAGTTTTGCGCATAATTTTTATTCAAGATTTGCCGGCCCTATATTAAAAGATAAAGATTTATCTTTGGCGGAAAAAACAAAGATTTTTAAGTATGTTTTCGGTATGCGCAGCAAATATAAAGACTTTTTAAAAAAGTATGAAGCAGAAATAAGACGGAAAAATCCAGAATTGGCAAATATTCAAGTTGATGATTCGCGCAGCATTGTATACGGTGCTTTGTTTGGCTTTGCGCCGCAAGAGATAGCGTATTTTTCAGATAATATACACAGAAATCGTGCCAAAGAACAACAGGTGATTGATTTATTAAAAAATCAATTTGATATAAAGTTAAATTATGTTCTTGCGCCAAAAACCGCAGAAATGGTAATTAACGCGTTGCAACAAAATATGTTAAGTAAAGCGAAGGAAAGATAAATGGCAAGTATATTGAATTCTTTATCAAAAATATCAAGAAAAGACATAGTCTTGTCTGTGCGTGATATTAAAAAGACTTTTGTCGAAGGTGGACAACCTTTGCGTGTTTTGCATGGCGGTGGTTTTGATTTGTATCGTGGGGAAATTGTTGCTTTGGTTGGACAAAGTGGTTCTGGAAAATCTACGCTTTTGCAATGTGTGGGCTTGCTTGATAAACCGACAAGTGGTGATATTTTTATCAATGGTATGCCGGTCGATAAAATTACCGAAGAAACCCGCACTATGTTGCGTCGTCAAAAGATTGGATTTGTTTATCAAAAACATAATTTATTGTCTGATTTCACAGCACTTGAAAATGTGATTTTGCCGATGATGGCAAACGGGATTAAAGAAGATGTTGCCTGTATGCGGGCGACGGCTTTGTTAAAAGCCGCCAATGTTGCACATAGAAGCAATCATTTGCCATCAGAAATGTCAGGCGGTGAACAACAGCGTGTCGCGATTGCGCGTGCTATTGCGAACAAGCCGGAAATATTGTTGGCTGATGAACCAACGGGCAGTTTGGATCCAGAACATGCGACTATGGTTTTTGATTTGCTTTTGGATTTAGTGCGTAAAAGCAAAATGTCTATGTTATTCGTGACACATGATATGAATTTGGCAAAACGCGCTGACAGAATTATCGCGATTAAAAACGGTATCGTAAAATAATTAATTTTAAGGAGAGAGAGATGAAACAAAGAAAAATAAAAAAAGCACAAATTACAAAAACAGAAAAACTTGTCGAACAAAAACCAAGTCGTGTGTACGGCATTGTTGGTATGGTTGCGTTGTTTTTGCTTGGGGTAATTTTCGGCTATATTATTAATGGTGCTGACAGAATTAATCATTCTAATATGACGAAAAAGCAGTGCGATGAAGTAGCATCACGAATAATCAGTCTGTCTTATGATAATCGGCCGGAAACGATGGCTGAATTGAACAAGATTTATTCGCAAAACTGCGTGGACAGGAAATTCGAACAACCAAGGGCTTTACAGAAAGCAAAAATTAAGAAAATGCCAGAAACAACATGCGGCCAGATAGAAGCGCTTTTGACAAACAGACTTATGCCAGTTGATGATGGTCGCGCAGAATCCCATGTGGACAATGCGAAAATTTATGCGAATTTATCTGAACGCGGATGCGCTGAAAATTCTGCAAGATATAAAAGTTTGGCGAAACAAGAATTGGAAATTGCGCGCGCTATAAATGATGATAGTTTGGAAGATAAATACGAAGCAACCGAGATAGTTGAAACTTATAAACGTTTACAAATGCAGGCAGAGGCCGAAAAAATGATTGAAAAAGCAAAAAAGTTGACTAACCCTGCGATAGATTTTATAATCCAACTTGAAAAAATCATAGAAGAATAGGGTGGGAAAAATGAAAAAAATCAAAGCGAAACAAACAAAACAGAAAAATCAAAAAGTCCAAAAGACAACTAAATCTTATTTATGGGTTTGGGTGCTTGGCGCATTTGTATTGGGGTGTGTGATTGGTTATGCCACGCATTATACACTTGTAAATTGGAATGGATTTTTTGCTACTTGCCCAAATGGTGTGCGCCCGGATAAAAATGGTTGCTGTGCGGGTGAAACATATACTGATGCGGGCGATGGTTGGATGGTTTGTTGCCCAGAAGATGGTGAAAATTGTTTTCCGCCAATAAAATAAAAGAAACCGACCAAAAAGGTCGGTTTTTTGTTTGCTTTATTTTCTTTTACGTAAAACAAGGCCGACAATTAAAAAGATAATCGATAAACATAAACCGGCGGACACCATCATTTTTACCTTTACACTTAATACATCGCGTGCGAACCATTCACTAAACGCACTTTTCTTTGGACCACGATAATCAATGAACTTTGGTTCGACAGAAACATCACCTTTCTTGTTTATATTAACATTTATATAACCGTATTGTCTTATGTTTGGATCACGTATAGCCTGGCCGCTGCTGGGCAAAGTGTAAAAATCTATGCCGGCAAATTTGCTTTGTGAAAAAAAGTGAACGTGTCCAAAAAACATCGCGTTTATTTTGTGCTTTTTCACAATTTGTTCGAACTTTTTCACAGTGTCAGGTTGCATAATATGGTCTTCGAAAAAATCTGGTCTTGAATTCGCAGGCGGCACATGCCCAAAGACGATACAATTTTTGAATCCTGGTCTTATTTTTTTCAGCGTTGTATCAAACCAAGCCAGTTGCGCATCATCAAGGCCTGTATCCGAAGAATCCAGTGTTATAAATAATGTGTCGCCAAAGGCAAACCAATAATAACGTGGCCCCATCACAGTTTCATAAAATGATTTATCTGTAAAATGCTTTTTGGTAAGACCAATTCTGCGTGTAATATCGTGATTCCCAGGAATCATATACAAAGGCGTTTTGCCCAAAACAGGCTTTATATCATTTAACAGCCAATAAGTCCCGGTAATTGACGCGTTTTTAGTGAAATCGCCAAGATGCATTACAAAATCATATTTGTTTTTATCAAGTGCGTCTTGTAAAACCCTGCGTAATATTAAATTATGAGATCCTGAATCAGATACTATTAATATAGATGTATCGGGTTTTTGATTCGGCATAATCTCTGCGACCGGATTATGAAAGTCGTGTATCGCATTAAAATAATGGTCTGAATAATAAGTATGCGCACCCATCAAAAGGCAAGTGCATACAAAAAACACCCCAGACAACAGTAAAAAAATCTTTGATATTGTTCTTTTCATTTTGCTTTCCTTTGTTGCTTTTCAATATAACACATTAATTATAAATGTAAATATAAAATGGCTTTGCGGGTTTGATTAAGGGGTAAAAGTGTGATATAATATATGTTGTAATCAAAAGGAGAAAATATGAAATTGGGCGAATTTGAAAAACGTCATGGCAAAGTAGGCACTGATTTTCGCAGCCATTATTGGCAAAGTAAAGTTGCCCAAAAATATGGTTTGGCAGATTTTACAAAAGATACTGATTTGCCGGCGCATCTTTGGCACATTATGCAAAATATGTCTAAAAGTCTTTACAGCTGGGACAAGACAGAGATGTTGCAACATGTTCAAGATATTTTCAAATATATGTCAAGCGAGACGCGCAAGGAAGTTCGCGATTTGTTCCTTGTAAATATGGATGGTTTGTATTTTGCTTCTTATTGGGGATTTTTTAATAATAATGATCCAAAAGGATATAGCGAACGGGATAAAAAAGAATTGGTAAAGGTTTTAAAGACTATCAAGAACGGGTATAAAAAATATAGATATACAAAGCCTGGTTCGGCATATAAATCCATAGATAATTATATTATCCGGTGGGGTGGGGCTAAGAATCCTGTGCAACAAAAAGACGATTTTGCGCGCGCAACAGCAAAATTGAAAACTGCTTCTAAATTACCGCGCAAGGTAAAGAAACAGGTTCAAAAAGCCGGCTTTTTCAGTCAATTGGTCGGCCGTTCCAAATAATTATTTTTGGTTTGGATGTTTTTTTGAATCCCCCCATCGCAATATCACGTGGGGGGATTGTATTATTAAAACAGAAAACAAACAAGAATTTTCCGATTTGATGCAACATGTAAAAGAGTTCAAAGAGAAATGCTTAATTTCACCCACGGGTGAAAAATTTGATTAATTTTCAGAATATGATACAATTACTAAAAAGGTTTGTTATGGATAAAGTAGATATATTTAATCAGGCGACAACAAGTTTAACACCACATAAGTATTATCATGGTTCTGATAGAGAAATACATGGTGAGTATCTAAGGCCAAGAGAGGCTTTTAATAGTGTACAAGATGGTGTTGTTTCTGGTGCTTTTGTAACATCTGATATAAATCATGCTAAATATTTTGCAATTCATCATTGCATTGGCAAGGGAATGGGTAAAAAACATGGCAATGTTTTATATCTTGAACAATTGCAAGAAAATATAAAATCTTATTTTTATATATACACAGCATATGAAACGGAAGAAAATCCGTTTATACACGATAAAGGAACAGAATATTACTCTACACAACCAATAAAAATAGCAGAATCTGAAAAATGTGATACGGCAGAAGAGATAAGAAAATTAGGTTATGAAATATACGTTTTAGATGAGCCGTTAAAAACCAAAGTAGATAAAGGATTAGGACATAATTTTAATGTTCAAAAAGAATTTAATAGCGCAATTGAAAACAAAAGGTATCATCGTGTTGATATAGCTAGTATGATAGAGCAACAATCTAAAAACAGAATTTCCACAATGTTTCATAAATCATTTCATCAAAAAAATGATTAAAACGGAGTAGATAGATTCGAATAAATAAAAAACGTTAGTTTTCTAACATTTTTTATAAATTTGTTCGAAGATTGGTAAAATTTGGTGTTTTTTATATATGCTTTTTTCGAACCAGTGAAAGTATTGGAAATCTAAAGAAAAACCGCACTTTTGAAGTGCGGTGTATCTTTTGGTGGGTGGTGCCTCGATAAACATTAATTAAAATTAAAAAAATCTTGTGAACTGCGATTTTTTAATATTTTACTAAATGTTCATTCTCGTAGTCGCTCGGCATAAATGCCTGCGCGGAAACCGTGACGATTGTGGTGCGCTGATGCTTCCACAATCTACTTGTTTTCGAACCAAAGGGATTCTTACCAAACCGCGACCGGCAAAATAAAAAACACACCGTAAAGGTGTGATTTTTATTTTGGTGGGAGCGGGTGGAGTCGAACCACCTCAGTCAAAGACAACAGATTTACAGTCTGCCCCGGCTCTCCGACTCCGGCGCGCGCCCATAACTTTTATCGCGGCTTTGCCATTAAAAGCAAAGACGGATTTTTTGTCCCACTTCGTTAAAACTTCGTGGGACACTGAAATTTCTTAATCGTGCTTTCCGCGCGATAACGAAATTTCGTGGTGCGAGCAGAGGGAATCGAACCCTCATTTCAAGCTTGGAAGGCTTGCATTCTAGCCTTTGAACTATGCTCGCGACTAATTCATAAGCCATACGATTATATCGTATTTTTTTCCAAACGCAAGTTATTTATTGTTCATTCTTCAACTTCGACAACATCAATGTACGAGCGAGAAATTGATTCGGGTTTTGCTGTTTCAAATTCTGGGTCAGATACAGTTTCTTTGTCTTTATCTTCATATATTTGAACCGGCGCATAAGATTGTTCTTCTTTATCTAAATCATCAGTATAATTCGCACCGATTGTTCGTGTTCTGTATGCTGATTTTCTGCGCAATTCGTTTGGTATTTCAATATAATCGCCAGGATTTACGCCACGTGTAGCCAATTCACGTTCTTTGACATCGCGTAAATTTGTCGTCCTTATGTTATACAATGGGGTTAAGAAATTATCAGGTGCCGGGGCAAATGTAGTGGCAGTCCCAGAACCATTAAGTTCCATTATACGCAAAGCACGTTCCGATTCGCCAGATGGCTGAACACGGAAAGCTCCAGTTGTTCCCACATATCCACTTGGGTCATAAAGATATGCTGATTGATTTTTTTGCGAATAAAGCATACCGATTGCAAGGTTTGCCGCATCATATCCAAATGCCGCAAGATAATCCGGGTCTTTACCGCCCATCATATTATAAAGGCTGATGAAATTATCAGAAATTTCAGGCAATGTTGCATATTTTGCGCCAGTCATAGTGAAATCAGATGCGATGTCAGACCCATGCCAAAGCGTTGTTCCATAAAATGCAGCATCACGATTGCTTACACCATAATAGCGTAAAAATGAAGCCAATGTTTTTGAATCTTCGCCATTACCAAGGAACAATATCGCGTCATAAGGCAATGCGCCAAGTGTTTCTGTGCGTGATATTTTTTCAAGTTGATTACGAAGACTGCGTTTATCTTTGGCCGATAAAGATTCCTTGGCCAAGATATCAGACAAGACTTCTCTTGCGCGGGTGTTTGCCGCACTGCGTACCTTGTACATAGATGCGCGCATAGATGCATCTTTGATAGAATCTGAATTTCCAGATGTGTAATAGAACAATCCGCGTACAGGCATATCGTATGCCGAAGATACACGGTCGGCAACCGCCGCCATTTGTTTTCCAGACTTATCATCCGGGGCCAAGATAATCATACTTTTTACTTCGTCTTTTTGCATTTGACGAACGATTGTTTCGATGCTTTGTGTAGGTATAAGATTTGTTGTAATAAGGTTATCGCCCAACGCATTCGCATCAGATGTAAAAGATATTGCCGGAAGTTTAGATGATTTCAAATCACCCAAAACATAAGCGTCTTCGGCAAAAAGTGGCCCGATTATCACATCTGGATTGGTATCTAAAACTTCGCGGATAATGGCGCGGCGATTTGATTTATCGCTTTGTGAATCAAAGAAAGACACTTTGATATTTTGTTTTGTTTTGCGCAAAAAAGCAGTTTCAACAGATGTTTTTATGTCGTTGCCAACAGTTTTTGCATCGCCTGATAATGGCAATATCACAGCAACATTAGCATATGGACCACCATCATCTGTGCCGTACATAGCAGAAGAATAAAGATAACTGGACTGAATATCAGTCGGGGCAGACGTCCCGGTTTGACCTGTTTTCAAAGGTTGATTTCCGCCGCAGCCGGCCAATAAAACACTTAATAAAATTAAAAATTTGTTCATAGACATTGAAAATCCTACTTCTTGTATGCTATTATTTTAATGCAAAAGGATTCAAAATGCAATCAGGACTTTACATTATTGGTACACCAATTGGAAATTTGGCTGATTTGTCGCCCAGAGCGGTCGAAATTTTACAGCAAGTTGACTTAATTGCGGCCGAAGATACGCGTGTTTTTTCCAAATTGGCGCATCATTTTGATATAAAAACTAAAACAGTTTCGTGTCATGAACATAATGAACGCGATGTTGTACCAAGCCTGATAGAAAAAATACAAAATGGTTATTCTGTGGCGGCAGTGTCTGATGCTGGGATGCCGGGGGTCAGTGATCCTGGATTTCGAATCGTACGTGCGGCCCGCGAAGCAGGGGTTGATGTGTTTGTTGTCCCTGGGCCTACGGCGGCAATTTCTGCGCTGGTGTTGTCTGGATTCCCAACCGACAGATTTACTTTCTGTGGTTTTTTTGATAGTAAAAAGGTTCGCGAAGATAACAGAATTCGTCATACGTTAATTTATTACGAAAGTCCGAATCGTATTATGGATACAATTAAAACTTTGGCAAATGTTATGCCAGAACGCAAAATTGCCATTGTTCGTGAAATTACAAAAATTCATGAAGAAACTATAATTGGATATCCTGCTGAATTGGTAGATATTGAACCGCCACGCGGGGAAATAGTTATCGTGGTTGCGCCGGCACCTGATAAAAAGATGAGTGATGCTGAAATAAGTGAAATCGTCAATGATATTGTTGTTAATTCTACGAAATCGGCGGCGGCAGAGTTGGCGTCGCGTGCCGGGATTTCAAAAAAGGAAGCATATAAAAAATTGGTGAAAAAATCATGATAAAATTTGTTGGCTCTTTTGAAAGTGTTAAATCTTTGCCGAATACACAATTCGCAGAATATGCTTTTGTTGGTCGCAGTAATGTTGGGAAATCTTCGCTTATTAACGCGATTGTTAATGAAAAGGTTGCGCGGACTTCTAATACACCGGGGCGCACACAAAGTTTGAATCTTTTTAATGTTGATGATAAATCGATGATTGTTGATTTGCCAGGCTATGGTTATGCCCGTGTGTCCAAGGCGGATGCTTTGCGATGGCTACAAAGATTGGAAGAATATTTGTTAAATCGTTCGCAATTAAGACGGCTGTTTATATTAATAGATTCGCGTATTGGGGCCAAAGATTCTGATTTAGATTTGATGGAGTTTTGCGATAAAAATGGAATTTGCTACCAAATAATTTATACGAAAAAAGACAAACGTATTCGTGAAAAATCACAGATGAATATCAGTCATGAAAATCATCCTGCGATGATACAAGAAATTTTAGAAACTTCGGCGGAAAAGAAAACCGGACTTGAAGATTTAAGGAATATTATCGGTGTTAAATAAAAATGTTTTTAATGTGTCTGATCCGTCAAAAATGCTGAAAGCATTATGGGGTGAAATCAGGCAATACAGGGACGATTTTTCGCGTGTTTTGATTTTTTTGCCGTCGCGGCGCGCTATACGCAGCGTTGAAAAAATGATTGTTGATGAAATAGGGCGTGCGGTTATTTTGCCAAACCTTGTACCTTTGGGTAATGGGGTGGACGAAGAAGATGATGAATATTTAGATACTATATCAAATCAAGAACGCGTGATTATTTTGGCGCGGCTTTTGGCGGCCGATGCCAACGTGAAAAACATAGCAACTGCATTGCCGATTGCCCATGATTTTATTCGTATGCAAGATTATTTGGAAAACGAAGGTGTTGATATTAATGATATAAATTGGACCGAATTAATAGACGATAAATATGCCAAGCATTTTCAAAACAAGGCGCGAATACTTGATATATTAAAGCAATTGCCAAATGACAGATTAACATCAACACGGCAAAGAAATGACGATATACGTTCTTGGATAAATTATTTAGATGAATATGATTGTGTGATTGTGTGTGCTTCGACTGCGTCAGTGCCAGCAACAGCTGATTTAATGTGCGAAATCGCAAATCGCGATAATGGAAAAATAATTTTATCTGGGAAAATATCTGGGAATGTACAAGATTTTATGTTGGATACAAATCCTTATAATAACGAATACAAATTTTTACAAAGACTTGGTATCGAACCGACAGATGTTAAAACCATAGATGTTGGGAAAAATGATTGTTTTGATGTTATGAATATCGCTTTTTCAAATTCTGGGAAGCATGTTGATAATAAATTAGAAAATTGTAAGTTGATTGAATGTAATCGCGAAAGTGAAGAAGCAGCAACTGTTGCTGAAATCACACAACGCGCGTTGGGGCAAAATAAATCTGTTCTTGTTATCACGCCGGATGCCGCTGCGAATCAGCGGATTAAGGCAGAGATGATGCGATATGGAATTGTGGCTGATTTTTCGTCTGGAACATCTGGGACGATGACTGATTTGGGGCGCACTATATTAAATTTATTTGATGATTGGATTGAAAATAGTCCGCATGAATTTGAAAGGTTTTATGCGCAAAGTAATTATAATTTGTTTAATATGCTTGTGCGATTTATTGATGAAAACAAAGATTATAATTTTCAACCTGGTTTTATGATTGAAAACGAAAGCGATATCCCGATTTGGAATTCGATACGTGAAATGTCTGGTATTTTATGTGCGAATAATATTGTTCTTAATATATTTGATGCGCGTTCTTTTATAAGTGATGCGATTAGCGGCATTACAATCAGGCCACCCAAAGCCGAAGATTGTCGCGTATGTGTTATTGGTACGATTGAATCGCGTATGCAAACCGGGGATGTTGTGATTTTAACAGGACTTAATGAAGGAATGTTTCCGTCCACTGGTTATGAAAACGCATGGTTGCCGCGTTCGATTGCTGAACGCATAGGGTTGCCTTCACCGAATCGCAAAGTTGCGTTGCAGTCATTAGATTTTATGAATTTATCTTGTGGTGATGAAGTTTATTGGTTGCGCAGCAAGCAATCCGGGGGCAGTTTAACCACAGAATCAAGGTTTTTGTCGCGCGTTCGTGTTGCAATTGGCGATATACAAAGGGCTGATGATATTTTGGAATCTGTGCGAAGTAAAGATGATGTGGAATATCAACCGCTGGATTACAGTGCGCCGACACCGCCAATTGATAAAAGTGATATTTTTGTGACTGATATAGAATTATTAATTCACAATCCTTATGCTTTTTATGTGAAACATCTTTTAAGATTGCGTGTAATGGACGATTATTGGGTTTTGCCTGATGCGCGAAATTTTGGGAATCTTGTTCATGATGTGATTGAAAACGCAAAAGATTTTAATTCGTCAAAATTGGTGGCTGAAATGGACGCGCGCGCAAAACAGGTTTTGCCACCCGATTCGGTTTTGTTTTATTTTTGGCATAAAAGATTTTGTGAAATAGCTGCTTTTGTTGAAAACTTTTTCAAAGATAAAACAATTCAATACAAAGAAATTTTGGGTTCTGTCAATATTGCTGGCCGAAATGTAAGGGCGCGTGCTGATATTATCTGGGATGGGGTGGTTATGGATATAAAAACAGGCAGCGCCCCAACAAAAAAACAGTTAATGGAAGGTATGATGCCGCAAATCGCTTTGGAAGGTTATATGATGCAAAATGCTGGTTTCCCGATAAAGATGAAAGATGTATCTGTGGTTCCAATATTGCAATTTTTACAACTGAGAAACGGGGATTTAGATTTGATTGAATATAAAGATGATGAAGCGCAAGCGATGATTGATAATACTGTGCAAAAAGTAAAAGAATTATTTGGGCGATACAGCACTGATAAAGTCGCAGCATATGAATATCGCGATACGGTTGGTGCAAAATACCACGAATTTGATGATTTGGCACGTGTTGGTGATTAATCTTTGATTTCCAACATTAATCCACAGTGGTCGGTTGGTTTGTCGGCAAGTCGCGGATTCATATCAATTTCGCAATTTTTAATCATTTTTGCAGCTGTTTTATTACAAAGGAAATAATCAAGGCGCAATCCCTGTTTGTTGCCAACTGTATCGCGGCCGCGGTATCCATACCATGTATATCCTGTGTCGTTTGGGTGCCTTGTTCGCCATGCGTCAATCCATCCGGCATCAAGCCATTTTTGCATTATTGCGCGGGCAGCCGGGGCAGAAATAGAAGACCCAACATAATTTTTGGGATTCCAGACATCTTCGTCGCGAATCGCCACATTGAAATCGCCACCAATTATAACAGGTTCTTCGCTGTCAATGTATTGTGAAATGTATTTTGTAAATGCGTTCATCCAATCCAATTTATAAGGGAATTTTGGCGATTCTATACAGTCGCCATTTGGCATATATACATTAATTATGCGGATATGGCCATCAACAACACATTCCAGAAAGCGGGCGTTTGGGTCGGGATAGGGCGGCATACCACAGATAGTGTCTTCAATAGAATATTTCGAAAATGTTGCGACCCCGTTCCATGATTTTTGACCAAAAACCTTAATATTATACCCATATTCGTCAAATAAATTATGCGGAAAATTGGCGTTTTCCACCTTTAATTCTTGGGTTAATATGGTGTCATATTCGCCAGATTTCAAAATTTCCATAAAACTTTCGATATGGGCCCGAATTGAATTAATATTTAATGTAAGTATTTTCATGTTTGCAATCTTCTTTTTATAATACTATAATACACATCGTCCGATATAAAAACAACAAGGATTTTATGTTATGAACATGTATCATTTTTTAGAGCAGGTGGCGAAAGAATCGCCAGATGCTTTGTATTTGGTACGCGAAAAAATTACATTCAAGGAAGCTTTGAAATTAATACATAAACGTGCGACTACATTACATAACGCAGGGGTTAAGGTGGGTGATGTTGTTGGTTTGTTGGCGCATAATATTCCAGAATTTCCTTTGACTTTGTTCGCAGTATGGTATTTGGGCGGGACTGTTTTATTGTTGGACACAAATTTAACACCGTTTGAATATGATAATATGGCAAAGACAGTTGGGTGTAAATTTGTGTGTGCTGAAAAAACTTTCTTTTATAAAACCAAGGTTTTTCAATTCTTTGATATAGAAACCAAAGATGACAAGATGGATGCATCGTTAAAACCGGCAAAGACAAGCGAAAACGATATCGCAACAATGTCTTTCACTTCGGGTTCTACGGGCCAACCAAAGGTTGTACCATTAACGCATGGGAATTTGAAAACATCTTCGGACTGTTATAAAGACATGGGGCAATGGATTCATAAAAATGAAATAATGTATGGATTTTTGCCACTTTATCATGTGTTTGGATTTGCTGCGGGGATTTTGGCGCCTATGCATTTCCACATGGGGATTTTATTACAGCCGACGATAAATCCAAAAAATATTTTGGACGATTTCAAAACTTATCGGCCGCATTGTATACCTGCGGTTCCCCGCCTTTGGGAGGTTTTTCGTAATAAAATCATCGAAGGGATTAAGGCGAAACATAAATGGTGGATTGTATCATTTGTTTTGAAACATCAAAAAACTTTGAAAAAGATGGGGCTTGGTGGAATTGTCCGTACGGTTCAAAAACCGGTTCTTGATGTGTTTGGCGGTCGTGTCAGTTTAATGATAGCTGGTGGCGCAGCAACCAAACCAGAAGTGGAAAGTTTTTACGAATCGCTTGGGCTTGCTTTTGTTCAAGGATATGGTATGACCGAAACAGTTGGGCCATTTTGTTGTTCAAGACCGGTTAAACATCGTGTGCCTTTTGCGTTTGGAACACCTGTGGGTTGTTCAGAATGCACAATACGTGATACTGATGAAACCGGGGTCGGGACACTTTGGGTTCGTGGGCCTAATGTTTTCAAAGGTTATTGGAAAAATGAAAAGGCTAATGCTGAATCTTTTGATAAAGATGGTTGGTTTAATACGGGCGATTTGGTATATATGGATAAAAACAAACAATATCATTTTGCCGGCCGTAAAAAACAAGTCATCGTTTTGGACAGTGGGAAAAATGTTTATCCTGATGAATTAGAGGCTTTGTTCATGGAAATCGACGGTGTTAAAAATGTCGCTGTATTTGAACACAAGGTCAAAGGAAAAACAGTTTCTTATGGTGTATTCCAGGTCGAAGATGGTATGACAATGGAAAAATTGTCGGCAGAAATCGCGGCGGCAAATAAAAAGGTGGCGTCTTATAAATGGGTGACGCACTTTGCAATGACGACGGACGATTTGCCTATGACAAGTACGCAAAAGATAAAGCATCATGTTGTTCGGCAAAATTTGATTGATGGTAAATACCCGAACAAACATGAATAGAAAGAATTTCGATATACATAAAACTAAAAAAGGACGTTGATTATGAATATGTATGAATTGCTTGAAAAAAATGTGAAACGCAACCCAAAGACAGTATTTTTGGTTCGTGAAAATGTGACTTTTGGTGATATGCCAAAATTGGTAAAGGCACGTGCGACATCTTTGCGTAATGCTGGTGTAAAACCGGGTGATGTTGTTGGTGTTTTATCGCATAATATTCCACAATTTCCAATCACTCTTTTTGCGATTTGGTATCTTGGTGGCACAGTATTGTTGTTGGATACAAATCTTACGCCTGAGGAATACGACAATATGACACACTTAACAGATTGTAAATTGGTATGTGCGGAAACATCTTTCTTTTATGATGCCAAAGGATTTAAATTCTTTGATATTGAATCCAAAGACAAAGAAACAGATGAAAAATTAAAACCATATCCTTTAAAAGACAAAGATGTTGCGACATTATCGTTCACTTCGGGTTCTACGGGCCAACCAAAGATTGTTCCATTGACACACTTTAATTTGGTTTCTTGTTCTGATAATTTGGAATATTTGAATCAGTGGTTAAAGCCGGGTGAAATGTTCTATGCATTTTTGCCACTTTATCATGTGTTTGGATTCGCAGTTGGATTTTTGGCACCATTGCACTTTGGTATGGGAATTTTATTACAATCGACAATTAATCCTAATGCAATTATGGCGGATTTTGCGCAATATAAACCACAGATTATACCGGCTGTGCCAAAGTTGTGGGAAATCTTCCGTAAAAAGATTATTGAAGGGATTAAGGCAAAGAAAAAATGGGGCTTGGTATCTTTCATTATGAATAACCAAAAGATGTTGCGTATGATGGGATTTGGAAAATTGGTTGATAAAGTATTGAATCAAATTCGCGCTGTGTTCGGCGGTCGTGCCAGAATGTTGGTGGCTGGCGGTGCGGCGACCAAACCAGAAGTTGAAAAATTCTATTCACAACTTGGGATGGCGTTTGTGCAAGGTTATGGTTTAACAGAAACTGTTGGGCCAATCTGTTGTTCAAAGCCACTTAAAAAACGTGTTGCGTATGCTTTTGGTGCGCCAATGGGTGATACAGAAATCCAAATTCGCAACAAAGATGAATCTGGTATCGGTATGCTTTGGGTGCGTGGAAATCAAATCTTTGGTGGGTACAAGAATAATGACGAAGCCAACAAAGATGCGTTTGATAAAGATGGATTTTTCTGTACTGGCGATTTAGTGTCTATGGATAAAAATGGCGAACTTCATTTTGCCGGTCGTAAAAAACAAGTGATTGTTTTGGACAGTGGTAAAAATGTTTATCCTGATGAATTAGAAGGTTTGTTTATTGAAATTCCAGGTGTAAAAAGTGTTGCTGTATTTGAACACGAAGTTAATGGAAAAACTGTCGCTTACGGTGTATTCAGCGTTGAAGAAGGTATGACCATGGAAAAATTAGCAGCGGCTGTGGCAAATGCAAATAAGAAAGTTGCGTCTTATAAATGGGTGACCCATTTTGCGATGACAACTGATGATTTGCCTGTGACAAGTACGCAAAAGATTAAACACCATGTTGTTCGTCAATGGTTAATTGATGGCAAATATCCAAATAAACACGAATAAAAGTAGGTTGTGGGAGCGGATGCGTGCCGCTTCCACAATCATTACGTTATACGCGCATTCGGCACAAATTGTGTCGAACGGGCAAGAAAGTAATGAAAAAGGATGATATTATGAATATGTATCAAAAATTAGAAAACGCAGTAAACCAATGGCCTGAAAATATGTTCTTGGTGCGTGAAAATATCACTTATTCCGAATTCTTGGAACAGGTGCGCGCACGTGCGTCAACACTGCACAAACAAGGTATAAAAAATGGCGATGTTGTTGGTATTTTATCGCATAATTTACCACAATTTCCATTGACTATTTTCGCAGTGTGGTATTTGGGCGGAACTATATTGATGCTTGATACAAATTTAACACCGCGCGAATATGATAAAATGTGCGAAATCGCCGGGTGCAAGTTTGTATGTGCTGAACCATCTTTCTTTTATAAAACTGATAAATTCAAGTTTTATGATATAACACACAAAGATGGCGATATCGATTATGATTTGCGCAGTTTTCCATCTGAATCTACAGATATTGCAACTTTGTTGTTCACATCTGGTTCGACTGGAACGCCAAAGGTTGTTCCTTTGACCCATTTTAATTTAATAGAATGTGCTAATTCTTTGGAAGATATGTCTGATTATTACCATTCTGGCGAAATTATGTATGGCTTTTTACCGCTTTATCACATATTCGGTTTTGCAGTATGCATACTTGGGACAATTCAATATGGTGGCGGCTTGGTATTACAGCCTGTGATAAATCCAAAATATATCTTGGACGATTTCCAAAAATTCAAACCACATGTTATTCCGGTCGTTCCACGTGTTTTGGAATTATTCCGTAATAAGATTATTGATGGTATGAAAGCGCAAAAGAAATGGCGTGTTGCTTCGTTCATTTTGAACAACCAAAAAACTTTGAAAGATATGGGATTGGATTTCTTTGTTCGCAAAGTTCAAGAACCATTGCTTGATATTTTTGGTGGACGCGTTAAATTGCTTATTGCTGGCGGTGCTGCGACCAAACCAGAAGTTGAAAATTTCTATGAATCACTTGGGCTTGCATTTATCCAAGGGTACGGTTTAACCGAAACTGTTGGACCAATTTGTATTTCCAAACCAACAAATAAAAGATTGGCTTATTCTGTTGGTGCGCCAACATCTAATAACGAATGTGAAATTCGCGACAAAGATGAAAATGGCGTTGGAATCTTATGGGTTCGCGGACACCAGGTATTTAATGGATATTTGAATAATGACGAAGTCAATGCGACTGTGTTTGATGAAAAAGGTTTCTTTAACACAGGCGATATGATGTACATGGACAAAAACGGCGAATTACATTTTGCCGGTCGTAAAAAACAAGTAATTGTTTTGGACAGTGGTAAAAATGTTTATCCTGATGAATTAGAAGCCTTGTTCATGGAAATAGACGGCGTTAAAAATGTTGCCGTATTCGAACACAAGGTTGGCGATAAAACTGTTGCGTATGGCGTGTTCCAGGTTGAACCAAGTATGACAATGGCAAAATTGGCTGCCGCTGTGGCAGAAGCAAACAAGAAAGTCGCATCATATAAATGGGTGACCCATTTTGCGATGACGACTGATGATTTGCCTATGACCAGTACACAAAAGGTTAAACATCATGAAGTTCGCAAGAATTTGATTGATGGTAAATACCCAGAAAGAAAAGAATAAAATAAATCATAATAATAAATCTTCGACAAAAATCGGCAACTTATGTAGGTTTACTACACAGCATTGCCGATTTTTATTGAATCTTCATCATTCTAATTTATTTTATAAATCGAATAATTATTTCCCCAAACAAAGTCTTGAAAATGTCATATCGGCGATTTCATTGGTTGTTATTACACCCAATATTTTGCCGATATTATCACTTGCACGATGGACATATTCTGCGAATATATCATAGTTGCCATCGTATTTTGTAATTGCGTTTGTTAATTCTGTGATTGTGTCATTTAACAATTCGTATGTGCGTTCGTTTATCGCGATTTTTGATTCTGTCGTATCCATTAAATCATGCATTTTTTGTTTAATAGTTTTTAATAATCTATCAAACCCAGCGCCTGTTTTCACAGATGTATAAATTACCCGTCTGTTTGTTTTTGATTTTAATAAATCAGCCTTGTTCACGACACTAATTTCATCTTCTGCGATTTTTTTTGGAACTTCGTTAAACACGTGAATTATTAAATCAGCATTTGCGATTTCGTTGTGTGTGCGTTCTATGCCGATTTTTTCAATTTTATCTTTGGCTTTACGAATTCCGGCAGTGTCAGACAAATTGACCAAAAATCCGTCCAAATCAATTTGCATTGAAACAATGTCGCGGGTTGTGCCGGCAACGCTTGATACAATTGCACGATTTGAACCAACCAACTTATTAAAAATGGACGATTTTCCAACATTGGTTTTTCCAATCAATGCGATATTAAATCCATTGCGCAATGCACGTACGGCACGAAATCCAGAAACAGAATTTTTTATTTCGTCTAATAATTTTTGCGTTTTTGTTAATATCTTTTTATCAATGTTGACGGGCAGGTCGTCGCTGTCATAATCCAATATAGCGGCCGCATAGGCCGATATTTCAATCATTTGATTTCGCCAATTAGTGTATTTTATAGAATCTTGGCCGGTAAGGGAACGCAGGGCAGATATACGCTGTTTATCTGTTTGGGCATCAAGCAATGCGACAAGTCCATCAATGTCGGCCAAATCCATTTTATTGTTATAAAAAGCACGCCGTGAAAATTCGCCGCGATCTGCCATACGTGCACCAAAATTGCGCAGAAAATCGAAAATTTTATCAATGACCGCAGGGCTGCCATGTGTATGAATTTCAATCACGTCTTCGCCAGTGAAAGAATAGGGCGCGTTAAAATAAATCGCAATGCATTGATCAATCAATTCGCCATCATTATCATTCAGGTTGATAAAGTACGCATGCCGATTATCAAATTTCTTTTTATTAGAAATGCGTTTGAAAAGTTTTGATAAATTTTCCCCGCTTATGCGAATGACCGCCACACCCGATTTTCCAGGCGCAGATGATAAGGCAAAGATTGTATCGTTATTCATTTTATTTTCCGCTTATTTCTTTTAATGCCATTGGGACAAGTTTTGCGACATCAGCATTTGGATTCGCCGATACTAATTTTTGCGCCATATCAACAATGTCCATGCGACGATACCCCAAAGATTCCAATGCTGATAATAAATCAGGCAATGCGCCACCGGCAACTTCATTTCCAAAATCAAAATTGCCGCCACCCATTTTGTTTTTTAATTCAACAATGATTTTTTCAGCGACTTTTTTACCAACCCCTGGCGCGGTTGCGATAGTTTTTGCGTCGCCTGTTGCGATTGCCGACATTAATGTTTCAGTTTTTATTGTGCCCATGATTGCCATTGCGACCTTTGGTCCGACGCCAGAAACAGTGGTTAATTGATTAAAAATGTTTTGCGCCGCAACCGTTGTAAAACCAAACAAACGTATAGAATCTTCGCGTACCACAGTTTCAATCCAAAGCGCGACTGTCGATTTCAAAGCCAAGATTTCCGGCGTATAGACCTTGTACCCAACAGGGCCAGCCATCAAAATAACATAATCTTGGCCGATATAGTCAATTACACCTTGCAATTTTCCAATCATTTGTTATCCTTTTACCGTAATTCTAATCTAATTTAATCAAAAGGTCAAATATGAGTGGACACAGTAAATGGCACAACATTCAACACAAAAAGGGGTTGGTTGATGCAGCACGCAGCGGTTTGTTTACAAAATTGGCGCGTGAAATAACTATGGCGGCAAAGTTGGGTGATAAAAATCCTGATAATAACCCACGCCTTAGATTGGCAATTTTACAGGCACGCAAAAATTCTATGCCAAACGATAATATCAAACGCGCTATTGATAAGGCTTCTGGTTCTAATACAGATAACTATGTGGCGGTAAGATACGAAGGTTATGGTCCAAATGCTGTTCCTGTTATTGTAGAAGCATTAACTGATAATCCACGTCGTACAGTTCCAGAAGTTCGCAATATCTTTGCCAAAAATGGCGGTAATATGGGCGAAGAAGGTTCTGTGGTATTTATGTTTTCACATGTTGGCCAAATTATGTATCCGGCATCCATAGGCAAAACTGAAGATGAAATGATGGAATTGGTTATGGAAGTTGATGCTGATAATTTGGAAAGCAGTGAAGAAGGTTTCATCATCACAACAAAAACAGAAAACTTTATGAGCGTTCAAAAAGCTTTGGCAGATAAATTAGGCGAACCAGAAAATGCAGAAATTACATGGGTTCCAAATATGCCTGTGGATTTGGACGACGAAGCGTATGCGAAACTTGAAAAGTTGGTTGATGCGCTGGACGCCAATGACGATGTGCAGAAAGTATTTACTGCAGCAGCGTAACCCGTCTTTGCGGTGCGAAGCCGCGGCATTATAAACATTAAAACGGCGCATTTGCGCTGTTTTAATTTATTTCTGAAAAAAAGTAAGTAGTATTTTTATCATTCTAATTCATTTTTGCCGGTAATCGTTGGTTTTTTATTGAAAATAAATATTTTTTTGCTACTTTTTTCCCAAGGGTAGAAAAGATATGAAAACAACAATCTTGTTTTATGATGTGCATGGCAGAGATTGTCCGCCAGATATAACCTGTGAAAATTGCGATTTGCGCAAAAAAGCCAAAAATTTCAAATATGGTCATATTGATGCTTTTTATGGCAAAGAACTGGAAAATGGAAATATCTTAATCCGCAGTTATTGGGATTACAAAGAGCGTGTTCCAAAAGGGTGGGACTGGTCGGATATTAATATTGGTTGTGATTCTTGTCATACAAAGGCTTATGTTGATTGGTATAAAGAATCCAAAAGTCATGATAATAAAGAGTTTTATTCAAGACCGGTTATGCAAACAATTATTTATGAATATCTTCCAAAACATATATCTTGTCCAGCAGATATGACATGCAATACATGCCCATTACGCAGGGAATTAGCAGGTTTGGAAGAAAAATATGAAATTGGATACATTGTTTTAAGCCCTGATTTGTTGCTGGTTCCGTGCACATATCATAATCCAAAAACTAATATATGGCTTGGTATCCAAGACAGGGAATCAGATGTAAAAAGTGGTGTTTGTTGGGCATGTAGACATGGGAAAATAAGATGAGTATAAGCAAGTTTTTCAACAAGTTTGTCGAAAAAAATACACAATCAATGATACAACAAGAAGATGTTGTTCAACAACCAGAAACCATAATTTTGTTTTATGATGTGTTTGGAAGAAAATGTCCGCCTGGTATGACATGTGAAAATTGCGCTTTGCGCAAAGAATTGCAAGAGCGACAGGCAAAATATGGTGTTGGTGATGGCTTTGATGGTTTTGGATATCGCGTTATGGAAAATGGGAATCTATTGGTGCCAATCTGGTATCGTGAACCAGAATCGGAAAAAGGATTCAGTATAAAAACGTCCATAAAAAAACAATGCTATCATAATTGTTTTTGGGATTCTATGTATCGGGAACAGAAAAATCCCGATGATTTTAATAAACAGCCACAAATGCAAACTGTTATTTACACGTACAATAAGAAAAGTGCAATGTGTTTATTAGATTGCTGTATCGATACATGTCCGTTGCGCAAAGAATTGGCAGATTTGGAAGAAAAATACGAAATCGGATACAGGGTTTTAAGCCCTGGTGTTTTGCTGGTCCCAGGTTCTTGTTATAACCGAAAAAATAATCTTTGGTTTGATATAAAGAAAATGGCAGATAAAGTGTGTTGGAAATGTTTTTTGAAACACCACGCAAGAGATAAATGATTTTTTCTAAACAAAAAATGGTGTCATTTGACACCATTTTTTATTAACCAAAATCGGCATTATTGATTTGCAGGTTTTGGAGTGGACGCTTGATTTGCGGCCGCCTTTTGTCTTTGTTCATACAAATCTGCGAAATCAACAGGTTGCATAACGAATGCTGGGAATCCTGATTCTGCTGTCAATCTTGTGACAAGGGCGCGGACAGATGGGAACAAAAGTGTTGGGACATCAATCAACAATGTTTTCTTTTTTGTTTCTTCGTCTTTTTCTTCGTATTGGACCATGCCAGTATATGTAGATTCAATCATGAATATAGTTTTGTTGTCTTTTTCCAATTTAGAATGAACCTTGGTAATCAAATCGACCATAAACAAATTGTTTTCTGCGCCCTTGATATTAATGTCAAGATTGATTTCAATTTTTGCCTGACCATTATCTTGCTTAAAGAACAATTCTGGCACATTTGGGCTTTCAAAAGAGATATCTTTCAAGAATTGTGAAATAATATTAAACTTTGGCATATATTTGCTCCTTTTTTTATCCTCGGTTTTATGATAATATAGCATTAAGAAATTGTTTTTACAAGTGGAGGGCGATAAAAATGTTCAATTTGCGCAAAATCTTGAATTTTATTGGAATAATGGGCTTTGTGGCTTTGGCGGGTTGTGATTTGTCTGCGCCAATGCACGAAGGGGATGATTCAAAAATACCGTCCAATCTGCGGGCTGTGTCGTATTCTTCGTTGCCGGGCTGGAAAGACGATGATGTAAGATATGCGCTTCAAGCTTTTCGTAATACGTGCAAGGCAAAAATACAATACAAAGGCTCTGTTATCCCGGATCAAGAATTGTTGCGTGAAAAATGTAATATGTTGCCAAGTGCTTCGGCAGATGTAAAAACTGTGCGGGCTTGGTTTGAATCGCATTTCCAACCGTACCAGGTTTATAATGAAAAAGGTGAAAAGAAGGGAATTTATACTGGTTATTATTCGCCTGTGATTGATGGGTGTCGCAATAAAAGCGCAAAATGTAATGAACCGATTATGGGTGTGCCGATTAACGGGGCAAATTACAAAGGCGTCGCCAAAAAAGATATTGTAGAAAAGAAAATAGGGCGCGTTCTTTATTGGGCTGATATGGTCGATGTCCAAAATTTACAAATCCAAGGCAGTGGTATGTTGAAACTTGAAGACGGCACATTGGTAAAATTGAACTTTGCTGCTGTTAATGATATGCCGTTCAAATCTATTGGAAAGCAATTACAAGAAAAGGGGATTAAGCCTGATGGTGGATACAGTGCGGACGCTGTATGGAAACACTTAAAGAAAAATCCAAAGTTGGCCAAAGAAGTAATTTATAACAATCCGCGCTATGTATATTTTTACGAAACAGACCAAAAAAGCGTGATTGGAAAGTTGGGGACACCGCTTTCAAAAATCCGCAGTGTTGCGATGGACGATTCTTTGTATACGTTGGGATTGCCCGTATACATAAATACTACATTGTCTGATGGACGTGCATTTAATCGCCTTATGATTGCCCAAGATACTGGTGGCGCGATTAAAGGTTGGATACGTGCAGACATATTCTTTGGAAGTGGTGATGAAGCATATCAAATAGCGCATGGACAACATTCACAAGGGCAAATGTTTATTTTGATGCCAAAGGAGTATACTTATGTCAAACCAAAGTAAGAAAATAAATCTTGATGTGCGTAAATCAAGACCGCAAACTTTGGCGGCTGCGTTTGGTGGATTGCTTGAAATATTTGGCGCAAAAAGCAGCGATGCTGATTTGGCAAAAAATTGGAAAAACATTGTTGGACGCGACATTTATTCTATCGCGAACGTTGTCGCAATAAAGAGAACGCGTGATAAAAAGTTTAATATAGTGTTGCGGCCCATTTCGCCCGCTTTTGCGTTGGAATTATCGTATAAGTTAGAAGATTGTAAAAAGCAGATTGATAATTATTATGGATATGATGCGGTTTCAAAAATAACAATCAGGAAATAGTGATGAAGCGGATTTTGGGCATAGACCCGGGACTTTTGCATACTGGTTGGGCGATTATAGATGTCGCCGGTTCAAACCGTAAATATATCGCAAGTGGTGTTATTTTGCCACCAACAAAAATAGAATTCGCAGAAAGGTTGGCATGTATTTTCAATAGTATTAGTGAATTGTGTGAAAATTTTAAGCCTGATGAATGTGGCATAGAAGTTATTTTTGTGAACAAAAATAGCAAAACGACATTATTATTGGGGCATGCGCGTGCGGCGGCGATAACTGCGGTTGCTGTGAAAAATATACCTGTGTTCGAATATGAACCGAACAAGGTAAAAAAGGCTTTGACCGGGGTGGGGCATGCTGATAAAGAGCAGATTTATAAAATGCTTTCTATCTTGTTGCCGGCGGCACGTCCAAAGACGGCGGATGAAAGCGATGCGATTGCGATTGCTTTGACACACGCGAATACATCAAGATTCGGTTAAAAATTAAAGGAATAAAAATTGAGTCGCGAAAAATATCTTTCAATGCGGGAAAATGTTAACGGGTTTTCTTTTACAAACCTGGGGCTTTTTACTGGCTTTGCCAGCAGCGTTGTTAGCGCGGTTTATTCTCTGGTTTTGTTTGAAATTTTCAAATTATTTTTTAATGAAGAATTGGCATCTGGTGCGGTTGGTATATATGCGGCGGTAATTGCGATTTTTTCTATGTGTGTTGGTTTGTTTTCAGCCCAGATATTAAGGTGGTTCACAAAAACAAGATTATTATATATCGTGCTAAGTTTTTTAGGCGCGTGTTATTGTATGATGAGTTTTTCTGTAAAGCCTGGAACATTTATAACTTTGGATTTTATGGCACAATTTGCGTTAACTTTGTCGAATATTTTATTGCCGCTTTTTATATCTGATTTTTCCAAAGGTGTTGGTATGGAAAAATTAAATGCTCGATATTTACTTTGGGTGAATATCGGGGCTTTGATTGCGCCAATGTTCGCGATGACTGTCGTCACATTCTTTGACGGAAATTACAGAATGCCATTGCTTGCTGCGGGACTTGTTTATTTTTCTGGTTTGATGTTTTTCAAACACTTTGGAATTGTGCAAGAAGATAAAGTTGTGAAACGTGTCAATATGCGAAAAACTTTCCGGGCTTTGCGTATAACAGCGATGCATTTCTTTAAGCAAGATGGTATGTTGCGGGCCTATACGGTGAATTTCGGTTATTACGCATTGCGCGCAATGCGATTGTTGTATGTGCCGATTGTTGTTATTGAAAACGGTTTTTCCAGTGAAACACTTGGTATAGTTTTGTCTTTGGGTATATTGCCATATATTGTCATAGAATCTTTTATCGGCCGATTGATAAGAAGATACGGTGTGAAAATTTGGTTGACTATCGGCTTTATTTCTTTTGCGATGTTTTCAGTGTTTGCGACATTTGCCACAGGATATGCCTTGCTTGCCATATTTGTTTTGTGGCAGGTTTCTGGCGCATTTATGGAAGCGTGTCATGATTTGCTGTTCTTTAATGATATGCCAAAACAGAACCAACCAAGATATTATGGTGTGTTCAGGACAAGTGTTAATTTCCCAAGTGTCATAGCACCAATTTTGGGCGGTATATGTATCGCTGTGTTTAATTCTACTTCGGCTGTGTGGTTGATAACCGCTGTGATGGGCGTTTTGTCAACTATTGTTTTGTGGTCTAAACGTTAAATATATACCTTGCTTTCAGTATTTTTTCTTTGTATGATTTGACCAAGAAGAAAAAGAGGTTATTACATGGCTAAGAAAGAAGTAGTAAAAGAAACAACACCGGCAAAAAATCCTGCGTTGGAATCAGCACTTGCACAAATTCAAAAACAGTTTGGTAAAGAAGCCATCATGAAAATGGGTGATGGTTCACAACAAAATATAGAAGCAATTTCTTCGGGTTCGCTTGGGCTTGATATCGCGCTTGGAATCGGTGGTTATCCACGTGGAAGAATTGTCGAAATTTATGGGCCAGAATCTTCTGGTAAAACAACATTGGCTTTGCACGCTGTGGCCGAAGCACAAAAGAAAGGCGGTACTTGTGCCTATATCGATGCGGAAAATGCTTTGGATCCATCCTATGCCAAGAAATTGGGTGTTGATGTCGCAAATTTGATTATTTCACAACCTGATTCGGGTGAACAGGCACTTGAAATTGCCGATACTTTGATTAAATCTGGTGCTGTGGATGTTGTGGTAATCGATTCGGTTGCGGCACTTGTTCCAAAGGCCGAATTAGAAGGAAATATCGGCGACAGTTTTGTTGGCACAACAGCGCGTTTAATGTCGCAATCTTTGAAAAAATTGGCAGGTAGTGTTTCGCGCAGCAATACTCTTTTAATCTTTATCAATCAAATCCGTATGAAAATTGGTGTTATGTTCGGTAATCCAGAAACTACATCTGGTGGTAATGCTTTAAAGTTTTATGCTTCGGTTCGTCTTGATATTCGTCGCACTGGCGCAATCAAAGACAAAGAAAATATTATTGGAAATGAAACGCGCGTGAAAATTGTAAAGAATAAAGTTGCACCACCTTTCCGTACTGTTGATTTCAAAATTATGTACGGCGAAGGAATTTCACGCATCAGCGAAATTTTAGATATGGGTGTGAAATATAACTTTATTGAAAAGGCTGGTTCATTTTATTCATACAACAATGAACGCATTGGCCAGGGTGAAGCAAATGCCCGTCAATGGTTAAAAGACCATGATGATGCCCAAAAAGAATTGTTGGATAAAATTATGGCCAAGGCTAATGGTATTGCCGAAGAAATGACAACTGGTCCAATAGATGATGACGAAGGGGGAATCGATGGGGACTGATTAAAAAAAATTTATGGCGGCCCACAGTGCCGCCTGAAATTTAATTTAACCAAAGGAGTACAAAATGGGTTTAAGACGAATATTGGCAATGACAGATATTATAATTCGTGGACATATTTTTGTGCCACTTTGGTGGTCGCGTGAACGCAGACGCGAAAAAAGATGCCGGGTTTTAACAGCCGCTATACCACGGTATTTTAAAAGATATTTGCCTGCTGTGGCTGATGTCCCAGAATGTGAAGTTATTCATGACGATAAAAATGAAAAAATCTGGACTATATGGCAACAGGGCGAAGATAAAGCGCCGCCACTTGTTAAGGCTTGTTTTAGAAATATACGCAAACATTGTAAACAAGAATTGGTCGTTTTGGACGATACAAATATTTTTGATTATATAACTTTGCCCCAAGAAATCATAGATAAATACAAGGCAGGTAAAATAAAACGCGCACATTTCGCAGATATTTGTCGTGTGGAATTATTGTATGAACATGGCGGTTTTTGGTTGGATTCTACTGGATTCGCTACATCTGAAATTCCGCAATGGATTGTGGACCAAGATTTCTTTGTGTATATGGCGGGACAAAATGTTGGTTCGCCTTATTCTTATATGCAAAATTGTTTTATTCGTGCGCGCAAAGGGGCGTATTTATTGGCTGCTTGGCGGGCGATGATACTTGATTACTGGAAAAAAGAAAATCATAACTTTGATTATTTTATGCACCAATTATTGTTCAAGACTTTGGTTGAAAACGATGAAAGGGCAAAAAAATATTTCGCAAAAATGCCACATGTTGACCAAGATCCAACACACGCATTGTGGTGGGCGTATGGTGATAAAAAATTCGATAAAAAAGTTTTTGATAAAGTGACATCTGGCGCTTTCTTTCAAAAAACAACATATAACAGCCCATGGGCTAAAAATATAATTCCGGGTTCGTTCGCCGATGAAATGATAAACAAGATGTAAAGGATGAATTATGAAGCCAAAAATATCAATCATTATTCCAATGTATAATGTGGAAAAGTATTTGCGCAGATGTCTTGATTCTGTGAAAAATCAAACTTTTCAAGATTGGCAGGCCATTTTGGTTGATGATGGCAGTCCTGATAAATCTGGGCAAATTGCCGAAGAATATGCATCACTTGATAAACGCTTTGTCGTTGTTCACAAGGAAAATGGTGGTTTGTCTGATGCGCGCAATGCCGGTATGCCACATGCAAAAGGCGAATATATAATGTATCTGGACAGTGATGATTTTATTCATCCCCAGACCATGGAAATCGCGTATAAATTAATTTTGAAACATAAATCTGACATAGTTTCTTTTTCTTATGACAGATTTTATCGTCCACAATTAATGGTACGGCACTTTTTGCATCTTGATACAGACAATGTTGTGCCATTTGGTATCAAAAAAAGATACAATGTTGACAGGGTAAAGACACGTACTGTGGACGATGTTTTTGAATTTGCAACTGAACGGACGCATAATAAAACGAATCCGAATCGCAAATGGCTTATTAAACATTGCCAGGTTTGGAAAAATCTTTATAAAAAATCTTTGATACAAGATACGCCTTTTATCAAAGGAATTTTATTTGAAGATTTCCCTTGGTGGTCGGCCATTATGTTAAAGCAGCCGCGTGTGACAGTTGTACCATTACCGCTTTATTATTATATACCGAATTTCGGCGGGATTGTTTTGTCTGCGAAACAATTAAAGATTATGAAAAGTTTGTGTGCTGGTATCAAAGACGCTTATAAATTATATGATGCCAAGGCCGACAGTGAACAGATGAAAAAATGGCAAAGCCAATTTATGTGGTATTTTGTAAATTGGGCTTTTCGAAAGTTAAAGTATTTGAAAACAGATGAAGAAATTCAATCTGCGCGCAAAGAATTTATCGAAATGAACAAAATGGGGGTTTTCGATAATGTGCCAAACGAATGGTATGATTTGCGCGAAAGAATTTACGATTTTATCGGTGTAAAATAGTTATTAAAAATTTATATCCCTGATTTCTTGAATCTTGGTGGTATTTTTACAACTATTTTAAGGCCGCACATACCCGGTTTACGAAGTGCGTAAATTGGTCGGCAAAAAGTTTGTAAAAAGCGTGCGATGTTTAACCATTTTGTGCCACGTGCTTTTGATTTTGTGACGGCATTAATAGTTCCGTTCCCGCGCCTTTTTAAGTGGTTCAGCCAATCAGTGCCACGCATTTTCGCCTTTTGTTCAAGCATGTCCATATCAATTGCGCCAAAGTGCAAAAGATAAAGATTTTTATCAATATGGAAATTATGACGTTTTATGCTGTGAAATCCGCTGCCCCAATTAACGGGTGAATTAATCACAACAGGTTTTGTATAGCGCGTTGAAAGCAGGGCGTATTCGCGTTGTTCCAAAAATGGTGCGTCTTTGTCTAATATCGCTTCGCTATACAAATGTTGACCGACATCAAGTCCCAATCCAGAAAGCGTAGTATTTATTTTCTTGTTTGATAAATATTGTTTAAGGCTTTGTTTAATGTTTGGGTCAACAATTAAAAATTCATCGGAATCACAGCCGATAACTATGTCATATTTTTTCAATAATTCTTGTGCAAGGGCGGATAATTGTTTTATTCTGTATTTATCGCCAGCACTGCGCGACATTGGTGTATGTGGCAATTTTTTAATGTGTGCGCGACCCACATTTGACGGGGCCTTTTGATCCAATCCATCCAATAATATATAAAGATTTTCAGTGCCAAGATTTTTGCCATAATAAGAAATCCAACGCGACAAGAAAAATTCGTCGTCTCGTGCCATTGTTATCGCGGCTATGTTTTTAAGTTTTTTCATAATTCACCATGTCCTATTTTTTTGAAAACATAAGTTATATTGCGGAAAAATGTCTTTAATGGGTTGTTGGTTAACAGCCAATCCATATATTTTTTGCCGTATATGCGATTCGCAGTCGTCATAATTGCGTTGCGTACCTGTGGGTCGGCATGATTCAATACATAGTTGATTTGTGCGCCTGCCGCGCCATTGTGGCGTATAAAACACGCACGCTTTATAAAAGGACAACCGTTTTTATAAAGCCATTTTGGATTGTTATAAGTTTTGCGGCCGTATACCGAATAAACCCCAGACCAAGAACATCCATGATTTTTTATCAAATTGCTTAATCCGTGTTCGTATTTTATGGTTATTACGCTTTTGTCTGATTCGTGTTGTACATTGGACATAAATTCGTCAAACCAAGGTGCCATAAATATCTTTTTATTTAACCTTATGAACCAAGATTCCATAAATGTGTGCGTTTTATGATTTGATATAACCATGCCGACTGCGTCTGTGTTTAACTGATTGATGTCTTTTAATGTTTTAGAAATATCGTTTAATGGCCCAAATACAGAATCGTTAACCAAAAAGACGGCATCGTAATTCTTTAATAAATCATTATCGCGGGTATATTGAAAACAGCGCTTATAAGAACCGAAATCGTATTCGCCGTGTCGTTTTGCCATTTTATGAATTGTAAATGGTTTAAGTTTATTTAGTTCTTTGGTCTGACAATCATTATCCATACATACAATCACGTCACCATGTTGCGATAGTGTAGATACATAATGAATCAAAGCATCGTCAATTATGCCGTTTTTGTCGTATGAAGCAAATAAAAACAAATACTTATTCCTAGACATAAAGGTCTTCTTTGATTATAATATACATGTTTTATAAACAATTTGCAACAAAGGAAAAAAAATATGAAAAAAGTTGCCATTTTATACATTGCTTTGGGACGTTATATCTGTTTTTGGAAGGATTTTTATGAATCTTGCGAAGAAAAGTTATTAAATTGCGAAAAACATTATTTCGTTTGGACAGATAATGAGACCTTTGATTACAGCGAGGCAAAAAATGTGACGGTAATACCCGCCAAAAAAATGGGTTGGCCATACGATACAGTTTTGCGTTTTGAAATGTTTTTACAAAAGGCCAAAGAACTTGAAAAATACGATTATATTTACTTCTTTAATGCAAATATGCAATTTATAAACTATGTAGATTTGGCCGAAATTGCACCGCAATCATGGCATACATCTGGTATTGTTGCCGGTATTCATCCGGGACACAACGGTGATGTCGATGATGGTAATGTTGATGGTTATCCGTATGAAAGACGTCCGCAGTCAACTGCGTATATTCCATTTGGACATGGTAAACATTATGTATGTGGTGCTTTTAATGGTGGAATATCAAAAGGCTTTTTGAAAATGTGTGAAGTGTTGGCCAAAAATGTTAGGACTGATTTAGATAATGGTATCGAAGCCGTGGTTGATGACGAATCACATTTGAATGCCTATGTTGCAGACAAGGAATATTTGTTGGCTGGACGAGCCTATGGTTTTCCAGAAGGCAAGTTAAAATATTTGAAACCCGGGGCCAAAGTGATGGTAAAAATTATTTCAAGACACAAAGACCATCCAAAATATGGGGGTGCGCGTTGGCTGCGTGGACAAACAAACAGAAAAATTCCTAATAATTTTATGTCGCCGATTCTTATTGGGTTTTGTCGCACAATTTCAGTGTTTATACCAGGCAAGAAATTAAGACAAAAAGTTAGGACTTATTTCGGTAGTTATTGATTTCTTTAAGGTTTTTTTGTTTTTTTAACCTTGCAATGTATTTATCCATAATGTCGTCATAGACATCGTTTTGGTCGTACCATTTGAATTTTTCAACAGAACGGTATTCTGTCGATTTTTGGTTCGTGGCACTGCCTTGGTTCATTCTTGCCACATATTCATCAAAAGATTTTGTGACATAGTGATTTACGCGAATCTTTTTCGTTGTAATATTGCGCTTTTCAGTTTGTATTATTCGACCTAATTTTTTGCCGTTTTCATCAACCATATAACCAGCCATTTTATGAACGTGTGGATTAGAAATTTCACATACCAGACGCGGATTTACAATTGATTTTACACCCCAACTGTGCGCGGCATGATGTTTGAAATTTTCAATGACTAAACCATCTGGTTTATGAATATGACCCGAAGAACCATATTGTTCCCAACCGATAACAAGTTCGGCGCTGTTCTTTGGTAATGTGTTCAAAAATTCCGGGATTGTAAAGTAATCTTTGGCAACCAAAAATTCATCTAAATCAATAATCGCCATCCATTTTGTTTCAAGTTCGTGTTTGTTTATCGAATCAACATAGACAATCATTTGCTGTGCCTTGCCGGGCCAATAAGTATAATCAACGATGCCTTGGTCGATATATGGTTTTAAGATTTTCATGGTATTATCGGTTGAACCATTATCGTATAAATAAAATTTTTCAACCCCAACCAATATATGAAAATCCAGCCATTCTTTTAAGTAAGCGCCTTCGTTTTTCATAATGGCTGTTATTGATAAAGTATATGGAAATTTATGCACGGAATCTTTGCGCAATATGTTTTTATAATTTTTTATGCCAAGTGTTAAAATGCCGCGCAAGGCCATACGATGTGATTTAATTGGTATAAAGTTTGTGATAAATTTTATCCAGTTTTGTTTTTTCTTTGAAATAACAGGTATCGCCATATCTAAATCCTTTAACTTATTTATAATGTTATAGTATGAATAGAATTAAAGCAATTAAAATAAAGTATTGATTGGGGGTATGTAAAGTTGTAGACTTGGCATAGCAATACAAAGGAAAACAAAATCATGTTAATTTATTCGGACAACAAGTATAAAAAATTCTTAATTGGCAAGACCAAGATTCATTATAAAGAAAAAAATCCAACTATTCAATGTGTTCCAAACGGTATTATTGCGAATGAACATATAAATGGATATGGTGTGTTTGATGAAAACTTTAATTTTGTAAAGGCTTCAATTCAACAGCATAAAAACAGAAAAGGGCAATTCGTTCCAAAAATAGATAAAACTAATATTCCATATATTGACTGTGATGCTGTGTATCTTTGCCATACTGGAAAAAATAATTTTGGACATTTTATTTTGGAACACCTTAATCGTGGCTGGTGCTTTGTGGATAAAAAATACCAAAATATGAAGGTTGTTATTGTTGATGAAAAAAGTTGTGGAAAAATCAACGATTATATCTTTGTTTTGTTAGGACTTTTGGGGGTCGATAAGTCAAATATTATTTTATTAGACAAAACAACAAGATTTAGAAATGTTTATATACCTGGTCCTGCGTTTGATATAAGTGCTTATTATACTGACGCTTGTGTTGATATGTATAATAAAATCGCAGACGCTGTGCCTGAATCAAAGCATTATGACAAGATATATTTGTCGCGGTGCGCTATGCCTTTGGACAGACATACATATGGCGAAGAAAAAATTCAAAGTATTTTTGAAAAAAATGGATATAAAATAATTTATCCTGAAACTTTGCCTTTGACAGAACAAATTTCTTTGGTGCGGAATTGTAAATTTTTGGCGGGGTGCGCTGGGACGGCTTTACATTTGGCGTTATTTATGAAAAAGGGCGGAACAGTAATACAAATTAAACGTAATACTATTTTGCTTGATAATGCTGATACGCAACATTTGATAAATATGACCAAGGGCCTGGAAAGTATTTTTGTTGCTGGTTCTATCGAAAAGGCCAAGACAGACCATTGGTCTGTTGTTCCGCAAATAATCGGCCTTACTAAATACATGAAACAATTTTTTGACGATAATCATTTTGTTTATGATGGCGACGAAGTTGTGGATGACAAGGTGTGGCAAGATTATGAAAAGGCTTTGGGTGGTTTTTCAAACAAAGGGCATTTTGCTGTATCTTTGAAAAAGGCTTTTATACATTATACTTCGTGCTTTTTAATTGGGCGCATGACAAGAAAAAAATACAGACACTTTATGCAAAGAAAGTTAGGTTTGGAACAATAAAAGAAAACCGCCGAAATGGCGGTTTGTTTTTTATCTTGTTTTTGTTGCGTGATAAATTTTGTTGTCTTTTATTGCTGTGGATATTCTTTCATATACATTGCTTAAATCCATGCTTTCTTTCATATTTTGTACAGGCACATGTTTTTGTGTTGGCTTGTTTTCCTGTTCAAGATACAAATTAGATGTTTGTTTGAAGATTTCAGGAATCGTGAAATTTGTTTGTGGTCTTACAGAACCGTAATGAGTAATGAACAAGCACCATGATTTTTGGTTTTTGCTGATATCTTTAAGATTCATAAGAAATTCTTTTTCAATAGAAAAGATAGTGTCTTTGATGACTGTATCAGTCAAAATATAACGTGTAGTATAAGTTTTGCCTGGTACAGGTCGTTTCGAGTTTTTGTAATAAATGTTCATTGCGGATACAGTTTTTATGCATTCGATTTTGTAATTTGTTCCTTTTAATACATCTTTTAATGTCATTTTTTTACCTTTTGTTTAATTAATCTGTTTCGGCAAAGCGATATGCTTTCTTGCGTTTTCCGCTGTCTAATTCTTTTTTGCGAAGTCTTATGGTCGCAGGTGTCACTTCTACCAATTCATCGTCTTGGATATAAGACAATGCTTCTTCTAATGACATTTTTCTTGGTGGTGCCAAGAACAATTTTTCATCAGCAGTGACCGAACGAACATTTGTTAATTGTTTTCCGCGAACTGGGTTAACTTCAATATCGTTTTCTTTGCTATGTTCGCCAACAATCATACCAGAATAAACTTCTGTCTGGGGGCCGACGAACAAAACACCGCGTGGTTCAAGGTTATGCAGGGCGTATGTAGTTGTGCTGCCTGCTTCCATAGATACCAAAACCCCAGGGCGATATTGTGTAATTGGACCGCGATAAAAATCATATTTATCAAACATACGGTTCATAATTCCTGTGCCGCGTGTATCAGTTCTAAATTCAGACAAATATCCAATCAAACCGCGTGATGGTGCAGAAAATACGATACGTGTTTTGCCAATTCCTGACGGTTTCATTTCTGTAATGTTTGCCCTGCGTTTAGTCATTTTTTCAATAACAACACCGCTGAATTCGTCATCTACATCAATAACAACTTCTTCAATAGGTTCTAATTTATTGTCGTTTTCATCAGTTTTCATAACAACGCGTGGACGCGATACAGATAATTCAAATCCTTCGCGGCGCATAGTTTCAATCAAAATACCAAGTTGTAATTCGCCACGACCAGAAACTTCAAAAGCCTCATTATTTGCGCTTTGTGTGACTTTTAATGCGATATTGGTTTCTGCTTCGCGGAATAATCTTTCACCAATCATACGCGAAGTTAATTTTTTACCGCTTTGTCCCGCCAAAGGTGAAGTATTCACAAAGAAAGTCATTGTCAGGGTTGGTGGGTCAATCGGCATTGCTGGGATAGGTTCAGTTACGCTTGGATCACAAAGCGTATCGGCCACAGTCGCCTTGGAAAAACCAGCAACCACGACGATGTCGCCGGCCGAAGCACTGTCACGGGAAACTTTGTTCACGCCTTGGTGTTCGATGATTTTTGTAATTTTTGCGTTTTCGACAAATTCGCCAGCCATATTAATCGCCTTAACAGATTGGCCAACACGTACAGTTCCTGATTCAATTTTGCCGGTTAAAATACGCCCAACATAAGGGTCAGCTTCTAATGTAGTGGCAAGCATTTTAAAAGGCGCATCCAATTGGCATCTTGTGCCATCGCAATCTGGGGCAGGCACATGGTCAACAATCAATTGGAAAAGAGGCTTTAAATCTTTATCCGGGTTATCGACATCTTTCAAATCGCGCACAGCCCAACCATCGCGTCCGCAAGCGTAAAGATATGGGAAATCCAGTTGTGAATCTGTTGCGCCCAATTTATCAAACAAATCAAAAGTTTCAGTTAAAACTTCATCTGGGCGTGCGTCGCCACGATCAATTTTGTTGATACAAACAATAGGACGCAGGTTTAATTTCAACGCCTTGGACAACACGAATTTAGTTTGGGGCAGGGGGCCTTCGGCACTGTCCACCAAAAGAACGACGCCGTCAACCATAGACAAAATACGTTCCACTTCGCCGCCAAAGTCAGCGTGGCCCGGTGTATCCACGATATTAATTTTATATTCGCCCCATTGAATAGAAGTAGGCTTTGCCGATATAGTAATTCCACGTTCGCGTTCGATATCGCCACTGTCCATGACGCGGTCTTCGACGTGTTCGTTTTCGCGGAAAGTTCCCGCCTGTTTCAACATATTATCGACCAGGGTTGTTTTTCCATGGTCAACGTGTGCTATGATAGCAATATTACGTATTTTCATGCCAGACTTCTTTGGTTTGTCGTAAATTTGTCGCAAATGGGTATATTACAACATATTTTTAAGATTTCAACAAATTATATGAAAAAAATCGCCCGTTTGGGCGATTTTTAATGCTTTCCACCAATTTTTGTTCGGCCACCCATTAACGGTTGTAATTTCTTTGGAATATTTACAGATCCATCAGCATTTTGGTGGTTTTCGATAATCGGCACCAAAGCACGTGGCAACGCAATCGCAGTATTATTAAGTGTCGCGACATATTTTACTTCGTTCGTCGCATTTTCGCGGTATCTAGTATTAGTTCTGCGTGCCTGGAATTGGCCAATCGAAGAACAAGACCCCAATTCGCGATATGAATTTTCAGATGGGAACCAAGCTTCGACATCGTTCATTTTGACCTTGTTAAATCCCATATCGCCGGTTGAGTTAGCAATTACGCGATAAGGCAATTCAAAATCTTCCATAAATTCGCAAAGGTTATTCAAAATATGTTCGTGCATTTCTTCGCTTTGTTCAGGCTTGCAAAATACATATTGTTCGACCTTGTTAAATTGATGAACGCGCACGATTCCGCGTGTATCGCGACCGGCAGCCCCGGCTTCTTTACGAAAGCAAGGTGAAAATCCAGCATATTTCATTGGCAAATCGTTTTCGTTCAATATTTCATCAGCATGCAGTGAATTGATTACAATTTCCGCTGTTCCGGCCAAACATCTGTCAGTGTCAGTCAACATAAACACATCATTATTCATAATCGACAAATCAGCCCCCATAAAATGGCCGGCGTTGAATATAGTCTGTGGTTTTGTGATTGATGGGCATTCGATATATTTGAATCCTTTGGAAATAAGTTTTTGGATTACATAAGTCTGCACTGCCAAAGACAATTCTGCCAATTCGCCGCAAAGCGCATATACGCGTGTTCCGCAGATATTTGCGATTTTTTCAGGACACCACCAACCGTTCATTTCCAACAATTCCCATTGTGGACGTGGGGTAAAATCAAACTTGCGGATTTCGCCAACGCGTTTGATTTCTGTGTTTGCTGATTCATCTGCGCCAACAGGTGCGTCTTGGCTTGGAATCTGTGGTACGCGGTGCATTAAATCATTTAATGCTTCTTCTTTTTCAGCAAGTTCAGCCATGTCGGCCGCGATTTCTTCGCTTATCGCTTTGGATTTAGCAATCAAAGATGCTTTGTCTGCCGCAGTAGGTATTTCTTTAGATATTTTATTTTTTTCTGCGGTTTTTGTTTGTGTAATAGTTTTCAGTTCACGCACACGCACATCCAACGCCAAAATATCGTCAACGACATCTGGGAAGTTTTTAACGCGGCAAGCGTTTTTCACAACATCTTTGTTTTCACGAATAAATTTAATATCCAGCATTTTTTGCCCCTTGTTCTTTGGAATTCAAATAAGCGATTGCATCAATAGCGGCGGTACATCCAGTTCCCACAGCTGTTGCGATTTGCATTTTTACATTGCTGTGAACATCACCAGCAACGAACATTCCGGCCGGCAAAGATTCAGGTGCAAGTCGTCCCATATCATCGCGCTTTATCGTTTCTGGTAAATAGTCTGTGTTGGCTTCATGTCCAATTGCGACAAATATTCCATCAGTTTCGATTTCTTGACCGTCCATAGTTGTTGCAATTAATTTATCAGACCCTGGTTTTTCAGCAATAGATTTTAATTCTGTATTGAACATACATTTTATATTCGGCTTTTCAGCAACGCGTTCGCGCAATACAACTTCGGCGCGAAAGAATTCGGCCTTGCGATAAACAATAGTCACATTTTTCGCAACATCTGCCAAATAAAGCGCATCGTTCAGCGCGCCATTTCCGCCGCCAATAACCAACACATCGCGCCCATTATAAAAGAATCCGTCGCATGTCGCGCAATAAGAAACGCCGCGACCAAAGAATTCGCGTGCGCCTGCGATTTCAAGACGTCGTGCAGTTGCGCCAGTTGCCAAAATAACTGTTTTTGCATCAAATGTTTTCCCGTTATCGCAAACGACAGTATAAGTATTATCATCATTAAACTTAATATCAGTTGCCGCAGTATATTCTATTTTGGTGCCGAAAGATTCTGCCTGCTTTTTAATAAATTGAATAAGTTCCATACCAGAACCGGCCCAACCCGGATAATTTTCCAACTTTGCGATTTCGCCAGTTTGTCCGCCAAGCGTAGCCCCGGCCAAAACAACAGCGCTTTTTTTTGCGCGTCCGCAATAAATTGCGGCGGTCAATCCCGCGGGTCCCGAACCCAAAATAATACAGTCAAACATTTCTTTTCCCATTGTTAAGTTTGCACGATAATACCATAAAAAGGATTTCATGCAAATAAAAAGTTTTATACCACCCCCGGCTGCGATGCACTTACCCAATTAGGTGGTGTACGGGGTGGGTTGGGGTGTGAAATGGTTGTTTGGGCAAAAAAATTGGCCTGCGCAAAGGCGCTGAAAATCAAGAAAAATTAATTTTTTTTGAAAAAAATCATTTTTTTTGATTTTTTTGCTTGTGTTGGCGATTCGTTTTTTTCTATGATAGTTGCAAGAGCTTAAGTTCGGAAGGCTTAAGATACTATAAAAAAGGAAGGAAACATGAAAAGAATCTTTTTAACATCAGGACTCGTCCTGTGTATGGCTTGTCCTGCATTCGCTGATCTTACTGCGCCAACAACAGAGCATCCAAATGGAACGGTTGTTGGTTCTAACCCAGTAGCAGAACCAAGCTGTCAATATCCAACATTGGAAGGTTATAGCGGAACATCAACATTTACCGCGCAATGGACAAGGGCGTATATTGACGTTGTTTTGAATCCAAATACAAGTAATCAAAACGGTGCTGCAACTGGTTCTACATTTACAACTGGAACTAATGAAACAAATAAATTGTATTCTACTACAGCAAGTATGTATAAAACGTATGATACAACTAATCAGGCACTTGCTAATATTCTTGCTAATGGTAATACTGTGTTGGTTTACACGGAACAAAGTCCATTGCCAAATGGTCATAACGTAGTGTTGAATTTTGATGCTAACATTGATTATATTAATAGTCAGTTGAATGCTGGTAATGCTACCTCTTATGCTGCTGGTGGTGTTGCTTCTATGCCAGCTCAAGATACACAAATAAGAGCGTTTAAAGGGTTCTTTGGTACAGCTGCTGGTGGGGATGTAGCGGACGCATACATTAATACTTCTGGACAGATTACATCTGCTGGTATTACTGCTGCTACAACTGCTGCTGCATCTGGTGATGATATACAATGGTATGCTGATTATAGTTGTGCTACTATGACTCATAGTGGTATACCGACATTGAGAGGTTACCGTTTTGATGCTTGGTATGCAGATAGTACATTGCTAACACCAGTTACAAATTGGTGTATGACTGAAGCAACAAACACAGTATATGCTAAGTGGACGGCGCATACTGGTACGCTTACATATAACTGCGGTGCTTTGCCTGCAAACTCTCAAGGGACTTTGGATGCTACTAACTTGATAGCACCAGAATCTGTTACTTATGATCATGCTGTAACACTTAAGAACGCAACTGGTACAGGTGGGGCTGGTTGTGCTGTCCAAGGTTATCATTTCATTGGTTGGAAGTGTACTTATGATCTTGCCACAGGCGATTCTAACTCCAATGATGCTATAAATTATCCTTTTGCAGATGGTGTCTTTACAAATGATGCTAATGTGATTGAGCATTATAAAGTTGTTGCTGCTGGACAAGGTGGTGTAATTACTGATGCTAATGTAACATGTACAGCGCAATGGGAAGCAAACAATATCGTACTTCAATGGAATGCGAACGGTGGTTCTATCCCTGCCGCAGGTACAACAGGTGCTGGTGGTTCATCTTGTACTTACGACGACACGATTACGTTGCCGGATCCAGAACTTGTTACAAAGCCAGGTTATACGTTCAGCGGATGGTCTGTCAGCAACTCAGCGAACTAACCTTAGGTTTAGTGTTGAAGACAAAAAACAGCCAAGCAATTGGCTGTTTTTTTTACTTTTTGCCTAAGTTTGTTTTATCGCCCTTACCGCTGATGGGCGGCTTTATAAAATCCGTTCAAAGAAAAAATAATTTTTTTCTTTCTTTGTTTTGGGTGGCTTTTGTGATAAAATACCAAGCATGGATAAAAAATCAAAGTTTTTGCCAGAAAGTATTTCTGCGCTTTTGCGTAATGTGGCTTTGCGTGCTTTGGGGCTTATAATATGCCTTATCTCTTTGTGGATGATTTTGAATCTGTTTTTTGCAAGTCCTTATTTGTCAGGCTTTGCAGTACAAAGTTCCTTTGGGGGCCAAGGGTTAATCGGCGGGACTGTCGCTTTTTCACGTTATGTTGTCGGATTTATTCCGTCACTTTTCTTGTTCCTTTGTATGGCAAGATTCGGGCTTAGTCTTTTGATATCGTGGGATGAAGAACGCGCCCCAGAATATAATCTTATGCGCGGATTTGTCGCTGTTTGCATTGGCTGTGCCGGGTTTGGTTTAATGTTCCCGGGAAAAAGTTTCGGTGGGCTTTTTGGTGCGATTGTGTCGGCTGATCTTGGATCACTTTTGGGTGTGGTTGAAATTCCAATTGGTATATTGCTTGTGATGCTTTTCCTTGTTATGGCGGCGATGCTTTTGCATGTTCAATGGTATCATGTCAGGGTCGCCGTGGAAAGAAGTTATAAATTATTAAGATGGTGTTTGTCTGCTTTCCATCTTTGGAAAATCAAAGACGTTGAGGCCGAAGAAGATATGGATGAAGAAGAAGAGGCTGACGAAGAAGATGCCGAAGAAGACGAAGAACCCAAAGAAAAACCAAAACGTGCCAAAGCACAAAGGAAAAAAGTTGTGGCAATTGGTGATGAACAGGCGCGTGAATATGAATTGCCTGATCCAGAATTGCTTGAAAAATCTGTGTTCGGGAAAAATGTTATTACCCCAGAACTTAAACGCAATGCAGAGGCAATGGAAATTCATTTCGCTGAATATGGTGTTAATGGTAAAGTGACAGGGATTCATCCAGGGCCTATTGTCACGCTTTACGAATTTATGCCGGACAGCGGAACGCGTATGGTGGATGTCAGCAAGACTGTCAAAGATATGACACGCGCTATGGCAACAGAAAATATTCGTATTGCTCATATTCCATCAACACAACTTATCGGTGTTGAAATGGTGAACTTGAAACGTCAAACTGTGCGTTATCGCGGACTTATCGACAATACTTTGTTCGTTAATTCTAAATATAAAATACCACTTGCACTTGGGGTCGATATCGGCGGAAATCCTATGTATTACGATTTGGCAAAAATGCCACATATGCTTATCGCAGGGCGCACCGGGTCTGGTAAATCTGTGTTCGTGCAATCTATTATTACTTCCATCGTTTATCACTTTACACCTGATAAGTGCAAATTGATTATCATCGATCCAAAAGGGGTTGATTTTGGATTTTGGGATAATATTCCACACCTTATTACGCCAATCGTAAAACTTGATCCGGCGGCCGCGGTAAATGCTCTTAAATGGGCGGTGCGCGAAATGGAAGAAAGATATAAACAATTACAATTGGTTAACGCACGTAATATCGAAAGTTATAATGAAATTATGTCTGCCAAACGCGAAGCAGGCGAAAGATTGACTAAACAGGTGGCTGTTGGAACTGACCCTGAAACGGGTGCGCTGGAATTCGAAGAACAAGAAGTTGATATGTCTGATATGCCATACATTGTCATAATTATTGACGAGGTCGCAGATTTAATGGCACTTGCACGCAAGGAAGTAGAAGCATGTGTTCAACGTATCGCACAGAAAGCGCGTGCTGCCGGAATCCATCTTGTTATGGCAACACAGCGTCCAGACGCAACAACTATTACTGGCGTTATCAAGGCGAATTTCCCAACGCGTATTTCTTTCCAGGCGCGCAGTGCAATTGATTCTATTACAACGCTTGGCGAAAAAGGGGCAGAAAATCTGTTGTCTTGTGGCGATATGCTTTTCAGTGAGGCAGGACGTGTTCCAGTGCGTATACATGGTGCATTTATTGCTGATGAAGAATTGGCCGCAGTGGGCGATTTCTTGCGCGAACAGGGCGAACCTGAATATGCTGCGGGCGTGACTGATGGTGAAGATGCCGGTGGCGATATGGATGCCGGGGCACCTGTTTCTGGTAAGGGCGGACAATCTTCTAATGATTTATACGAACAGGCCAAAGAAATCGTCGTGCGCGATAAAAAACCTACGATTTCTTATATTCAACGCAGACTTGGAATTGGCTATAACAAGGCCGCAACTCTTATCGAACGCATGGAAAACGAAGGTGTGGTCAGTGCGCCTGATTCTGGCGGCAAAAGACATATTTTATAATTATTGTCATTTTTTGTATTTTTGTCTTTTTTCTGTTGTTTTTTTATGCTATAATTAAAGAAATGAAAAGGAGTTTTTTATGAAAAAGTTTACAATGGTTTTGGCTTTGATGGCGGTTGCGCCTGCGTTTGCGGCTTATAATACATCTTCGACTGATGGATATTATACATCTGGTGCGACGCGCGCTAATACAACCAAGACTACGACAACGACGCGTAAAAACGGTGGATACAATAATACAATTCAAAATAATTTCTATTATTCACAACCAAAGTCAAGTTCTTATGAAGTTATGCCAAGACAAAATACTCAGCGTACTTCGTATTCTTCAAGATATGATAATGTTAAATATGACACAAGATACGATGACAGGGGTTATGATTCTGGCTATACCGTGCGTGAAAAACAGGTGACAACAAGAACTTATACAACCCAGGAACGTAAATATTTCTTGGCACATCCTTTCTTCCAACCATTAAAGGGCAAGTTTGGTTCTGTGACAGATGTTTCGTATGCTGCTAATGATTTTAGATTCGAAATGTTGAACGGAACAGTCATTGGTTTGAATCCTTATGATGACAGTGCCAATATCTCTGGTCCACTTGATCCAATCGTGACTGGTAAATCTGAATCAACACAATTTTTGGTCAAAGAAGATGTTAGTATCGGTATTACTGATACTTTGGCTGTGATCGGTATGTTGCAATACGACAGAACAAAAATCACTTTGAAAGATTGGTCTGAACCAGATGTGGGTAAAAATACTTATACTTCCCAGGGATTGCATTTGTTCGGTATCGGATTACAAAATCGTTTTGTTGATAACGATGATTGGATTGCGATGATTGCTGGATATTTCCAACATCAAAAAGATACTGCTAATACATTTATCGGTGAATTGAAAGTAGGGTACAAAGTAGACAGAACAACAATCTATGGATTGGGTCGCGGTGGTTATTCTTACTTAACAGATGGCGATATATATGGTTCTTATGTTGAAGATAATGGCGATTACATGATGCTTTCATATAAAACAGATGTCAAAGACGTCGTTTATGTCGAAGGTGGATTGGGTATGTTCGCGGTCCTTAACAAATACTTTACATTAAACGGTGAATTGTTGTACGGATATTATGATTGGCATGATCAATTAAGTATCAAGGGCGCACTTGGTATTCAACCTGGTGATATGTTCGCTTTGAATATTTATGGATCAATGGCTGTGTATGATTCCGCCAAAAATAAAACAAATAAGTATATGAGTTATGATGTGAACCCAACAGCGTATCCTGTTGATGCTGATAATAACCCTGTTTATACAAACTCTCAGGCTTTGTACACAACTGGTGATTACAGAATCAAAGACTATAACGAATGGAAAGTCGGGGTTCAAGCAATCTTGTACTTCTAAAAAATTTGTTTGATTGGTTAGTTGTTATATAGGGCCAGATGATGAAAAAATTATTGCTGTTTTTGGGCGTGATGTGCTTTGGTTTGAACGCATATTCGGCCGGTGTGGTGTTGTCTGATACTTCGGTAAATGATGATGAAGAAGTTGTTGCCGAAGAATCTTTGAATGCCAATAAAAACGCATCATCTGGCACTGATTATAAAACAACGCTTCAAACTGTGTTGTTGAAAGATACTACTGACCCATTATTTTTGACTGCTGATAATCATTTCTTGTCTGATACATATTTGTACTATGTTGATAAGAAAATTCGTGCCGGGCAATATTTAGATTATGGAATAAATAATAATTTAGTGCTGCATGCGAATATACTTTATCAATGGGATTTGTCTGGCAAAGATGAAAACGGCTTTTCTGCGACAGAATTTGGCGGTGTTTATCGTATGAATCATGGCGATGGTGAAAGTCGTATTATTTCTGATGCTTTGTTTGGGTTGAAATTGTGGGGCTCTTCACATGTAAGAACACCGGAATATGCTGATTCTTCATATTATGCTGGTTTGCGTTTTGGACGCAGATTTGCTGTTGTGACGTTGGCTGGTACTGTTAAATCAACATGGGTGTTTGATAATGAACGCGGATTGTCTTATTTGAACTTTATACCAGAAGCATATTTTAGATTCAAAGACGATTGGCGTGGCGGCATAGGTTTGGATTTTCGTAAATCTACGAATACCCATTTGCTTGATAATCAAGAATGGTTGAATTTGAAAGTCGTGAAACAATATGGTAATACACAATATGTCGGGCATTTAGACTATGAATTCGAAAGCAGCGAAGTGCAAGGCGGTGTTGATGTCAAAATATTGTTCTAAGACAAAAATAAATTATTTCTTTCGAAAAGAATTCCAATAATCAAAACGTTTCTTTATTTCACGTTCAAATCCACGCTCAACGGGTTTATAAAGGCTGACGCGGTTCATACCTTCTGGGAAACAGTTTTGTCCGCTACAACCGGTTTCTGTTTCAGGATCGTACACATAACCGTCCCCATATCCCAAATTTTTCATCATTTTGGTTGGGGCGTTCAAAATATTTTTCGGTGGCATTAATGAACCTGTATCGCGGGCCAACTTGTAAGAAGCGCCTTGCGCCTTGTACGCAGAAATGCTTTTCGGGGCGGTCGCCAAATATATTACTAATTCAGTTATGGCGATGTCCCCCTCTGGCGAACCCATGCGTTCATAAATTTGCCACGCTGATAGGGCAATTTGCATCGCATTTGGGTCTGCCAATCCAACATCTTCCATCGCAAATCGTGTAAGACGGCGCAAGACATATCGTGGATCTTGGCCAGATGTAATCATACGCGCAACCCAATAAAGCGCAGCATCTGTGTCTGATGCGCGTAAAGATTTGTGAACTGCGGATATCAGGTTATAATGTTCGTCGCCACTTTTATCAGACATGGGGGCGCGTTTTTGAATCGCGCTGTCTAATTTTTCAGGTGTTAAATCTTTTTTAATTTTTACGTTGGTAAGGTATTCAATACTGTTTAATAAAAAGCGCGCATCGCCATCTGCCATCTGGCAAAGATGTGTTTTTGCTTCATCAGTTAATGGTAATTTTTTATTCAAATATTTTTCGGCGCGTTCTGTCAACGTCAATAAATCTGTCGTATACAGCGGTTTTAATACACATACATGACATCTTGAAAGCAACGCATTGTTCAAATTAAAACTGGGGTTTTCTGTTGTTGCGCCAATAAATGTGACTGTGCCGTCTTCAAGATATGGCAAAAGCGTATCTTGTTGGGTTTTATTAAACCGATGAATTTCATCAATAAACAGCAATGTATTGCGGCCAATTTCATGGTTGGTACGTGCAACTTCCATAACTTTTTTTATATCACTGGTTCCAGAAAATACAGCAGAAAGTGGAACAAAATCCATGTCTACGGAATTTGCCAGTGCGCGCGCAATAGTCGTTTTACCGCATCCCGGCGGCCCCCATAATATAAGGTTTGATAAATTGCCACTTTCTACCATTTGGCGAATAATGCCGTTTTCGCCTAATAAATCGGTTTGCCCAACGATTTCATCAATCGTTTGTGGTCGCATCAAATCTGCCAGTGGTCGTGTCATTTTAATTTGCTTTATCTTTATTTGTGATATAATCATTGTATTAAATAATAAAAGGATTATCAAGTTGCTTAACAAGAATTCTGAATTTGCGTTGGCGGTGTCTAATTTGGCTGCGGCGGCGATTTCGGCAAACCCAAAATTGTCTATTGGTGATGCTGTTAAACAGGCCACGGAATCTTTACAAAAGATTTCTGTATCAAAACAACAAATCAACGATTCAATAACGGATGACGCTATTCAATGTTTGGAAGATGGCACATGGCATGTTATGTTAAAACGATATATAAAACGTAAATATAACATGACACCGCAACAGTATATTGAAAAATGGGGATTGCCGATTGATTATCCTTTTGTGGCAAAAAACTATGCAAGGGTTCGTTCAAAAATCGCAAAAAAATCTGGATTCGGTAAAAAATAAAATTCAAAGGTGTGGCAGATGATTGTTTATGTAAATACAGAAAATAAAAAGTGGAATAAGTATAAAATTGATTTTGAAAAAATCGCCTATACGGCGGTTTCTGCCGTATACAAGGATTCAGAGGTTTCGATTACTTTGGTAAATGATAAACGAATTCATAAATTAAATAAGACATATCGTGGTATAGATAAACCAACAAATGTTTTGTCTTTTGAATTGGGTGATGATATTTTGCTGGGCGATATTTTTATATCTTTGGATACAGTGGAAAGAGAAGCAGCGGCGGCTAGAATTTCTGTTGAAGAACATACTGCCCATATGGTTGTTCATGGTATGTTGCACCTGCAAGGGTTTGATCATATAAAAGAAAAAGATGCCAAGGTTATGGAATCCAAGGAAATAGAAATTTTGAAAAAGTTGGGTTATAAGAATCCTTATGCTGATGATGTTGATGGGGCGGTATGTCATGATAAATCTTGCTGTCCTGGTAAAATAATAACATGGATTGAATCTATAAAAATACCTGAAAACAGTTTTTGGTGGTATTGTGTAAGTGCCTTGCTTGGGGTGATTACTTCGTTTGGTTTTGCACCGTTTCATTTATGGTGGTTGTCTTTGATTGGTATTGGGGGAATGTATTGGTTAATAACAAAACAAACAAACAAAGTCGGCTTTATTAAATCTTGGTTGTTATCTTTTGCTTTTGGTGCGTTTTATGGAATATCTATGTTTTGGTGGGTTTTGAATTCTATATATGTTATTCCAGAATTAGCGTCCCAGTTTGCTGTTTGGACAATACCGGCATTAATTGGTATTGGTATGATATGTGGTATAATATTATCATTGCCGTTTGCTGTAATTCGTTGTATACGGCGAAATCCGCCGTATAGGGCGATTTTGTTTGCTGCTGTTTGGACAATTGTTTTGTGGGGGCGTGAGTGGTTTTTAACAGGGTTTCCATGGAATCCGATATCTAATATAGCAATCAATATGCCGGTTGTTATAAATTCTATTTCATTATGGGGATCGTTAGGTTTGACATTTGTAATCATTGGTTTGATTGCTTCTTTTGTAGAATTATGTCGTAATAAAAAATTAAAATCGAATTGGTTTGTTTTTTGTATGTATATTTTGTTGTTGGTGTTCGGTTCTTGTTATGGGTATCATAATATGAATTTATCAGACAGGATAAATAACGACAATCAACCAATTATAAGAATTGTGCAACCGGCAGAATCTGCCGTATACAAGATGCCGTCTTCAAAAGAAGAGGCGCGAAATATCGCAAATCAAAAGGTCAGGGATTTGTTTATATGGGCAACAAAAGATAAAAGCGTTGTGCCTGATATAATTGTTTTTCCAGAAACGACGTACCCTTATACTATTGTGGATAAAGATTTTCCTTTTTCTTCTGTTTTGAATACTAATGTGGTTATCGGGACAAATTCTTTCAAAGATGGTAAGTTTTATAATTCTTTGGTGTTTGCTGATAAAAGTGGAACTGTTCAACATTTGTACAGCAAATCCCATCTTGTTCCGTTTGGTGAATACAGACCGTTTGGCGATATTATTCCAACACCAGGCCAATTAAGCAAAGGGGACGGTAAAGAATTGATAACCATAAATACTGGACATGGTGATTTTGTTTTTGCCCCTGCGATTTGTTATGAAATTATTTTTTCTGATTCTTTGATTCCGCGTGATACTTTGCCGAACGCAATTATTAATATAACAAATGATACTTGGTTTGGCCTGACGCCTGGTGTGTATCAGCATCTTGATATGGTGCGCAGATATGCGATTGAATCAGGAATCCCAGTAGTGCGTGCAAATTATTCTGGGATAAGTGCTTTTGTGGCGGCTGATGGTTCGATAATATCAGGTTTGCCAGTTGGTCAAAATGGTTCTTTGGATGGTTTTGTTTGGGGGGCGCATGACACGCCTTATCGAATGTTTGGACGCAATGTATGGTTGATATTTATTTTGATGTTTTCAATATTTGTTTCAATATCCATATCCTTGTTTCAGAAGAAAGATTAGAACCAGGTTTTCGGTTTGAATCGATTTCTTGAATAATGGCGGCAATCGAAGTTTTGCGTTTTGTCGCCAAATCTTTTAATACATCAAAAAATTCTTGTTCCAACGAAAGACTGGTTTGATGTCCTGATAAAGATATTGATATTTTATGCATTTTTATATTTTTCCAATAATAAGGCAGTCAAGCATCGCACGATATTGATCATCGTATTTTCGTAATACTGACAAGCTTAGGTTATCAAGCATAAAGCAAGCACCCGTCGCATCAAAAGCAAACCAAAATAAATCGTTGCGACCGAATACTGTTTTACCAAATAAATTTTTATTTCCCATCATGTCATGGTTTATCTTTTCAATAGATGGCATTGGGTATTTTATTCCGCGTTGAACTTCTGTTGCGCCAAATATACACGCAGACCCCAATGTTATGCCGGAACAATTATTGTATAATTCAATAATAAAAGGTGCCAACATCGCCGCGCGTATATCTTGTAAATTCGCGTTGACCACAGTCAAATTTGCTGTCTGTGATTTTGGGAAAATCATCGCGCCTTTGGATTGAATCAAAGATAAAAATTCTGTTGTTGTCATTTTATTCGTTCCCCCGTCCAGACATAAAATTATTAAACGCACTTTGACTTAATCTGTCAGAGGTTGCATTTCCGCCAGTTCCGCCACCGCCGGTATGTGTAGTAAGATAAACTTTTTTTTCTGGGTTTGGTAAAAATACTGTTTTCGCATCACTTTGATCAATTATAAACCTGTCCATGTTATAAGAGTGCGGAAATGTCGAACATAAAAACATATTTTCAATTGATAATTCGCCGCCCCAAAGCAATGGCACCCTGAATCGAATCGATAAATTATCAGGTAAAGATTTTCCCATAACAAGTCCCATAAATTCATCCTGGGTCAAATTCATAAAAGCAATTTCTTCCAAAGAATCACTTAAAGATGATAAAAATTCACGACGCAAAGCAGAATAAGTCTTGAACCAATCGTTTGCCAGGGCACAACGTTTTGGCACATATTCCATAACCGGCATATCATCAAGCCCCAAGGCTTTCAGGCGTTCCAGTGCCAAATGTTCGTTTAATTGCATTTACAACCTCATGCTTTTCACATATTGTATTATTGTATCAATATATTCTGAATATGCATCAAAATTTTCTTGGTCAGCTTCTGACATATCTTTTGGCCATACAGGCGGCAATTCAGATACGAATTTTTTTACTTCTTCAACCGAATTAAATACCAATATAGAATCATTTGGTGTTTGATTATTATTCAAATCAAGAACAAACGCGTTAACATTTATTGTTATGTCGGGTAATGTTTCCTGGAAAATAGAATTTAATTTATCAACCGCTGATTTCACCGCAGCTGTGTCAGCATTTACAGCCCCCATCCAAAGAATTTCATCAGCAGCAATCGCAAACAGGTTTGTTTGAAGCCCTGAAATTGTCGGGTTTGGTTTTACTATATAACCACCGTCCGTGAATATTTTGGCCAATGTTTCATCGTATGTGTTATTTTCTTCTTTTGGTTGTTCAACAATTTTTGGCGCAGTGTTTGTTTCAATGCGTTTGTGTACGATTTCGGCCATATTGACAGGTAAATTCAAACGTGGTGGTCGCGAAGGTATAGGTGCGGCTTTTGGTTCAAATGACTGAATTTCTTTTTTTATTTCCTTTTCAGGTTTTGGCGCGATTTGTGGCACTTGTAATTGAATATTTTGAATCTGTTCAGGCTTTTTAATTTGTGGGCTTCGCAACAGTGGAAAGTATATAAAGCACAGTCCAAACACAAGTATAAATATCGCAACAGCAATAGATATGTAAAAACCATTGCTTATTGGTATCTGTTCAACCTGTAATTTAGAAAGTTCCGCCCAATGTTCAGCGTTGAATATATTAAATCCGTAAATCATGTTAAGCCAGAATGACAGCCCAAGCAAAACTGAGATGCTGAGTAACAATGCGACTAAAATTCTTTCAAATTTATTTCTCATTTCATTTTTATTGTATCATATTTTATGATAAACTGGAAATATAATGATAGAGATAAATGAAATTTTTTCTGATTCGGATAAAAGACTCGCTTTTTGGTGTGGAGCTGTCGAAGACACTAATGATTTGGCCGGTATGGCGGACGATATTATCAAAAGTGGCGTGCGTCTTGTGTCTGTACCATATGAAATAGTTCCTTTGATGTGGGTGTATTTGGAAAAAACAGGGGTTAATATTTTGACGCGCTTTGGTTTTGCGCCAAAACAGAAAAACATAGATGCCGAAATTTATAATTTATCTGCGAATATCACAGATGTTTGTAAAAAAGGTGCAGGCGGTGTTCAAATCTTCCTTAAAATGGCGGATTTTGAAAGTTTTATCGATAAGATTTCTGTGGTTCGTGATGATTTATTCTTTGAACATGATTTGTGTATTGTTTTGGATACCGTTGATATAGGCATAGATGATTGGGATTTGGTTTTTAGAAAATTGCGCGAAATTCGTGCCAAGGCTTTGGTATTAACACTTAACGAAGATACAAAATACAGGTCTGATTTTGTAGGGCGCATATACGGTATGCTTAAAAAATTTGATGCTGATTGCGAATTGCATTTTATATTGAATAATAATTTTGATCGCATAGACCAGGTAATGCGCCTTGTGGAAAGTGAACGCCCAGAATTATCAAATAAATTAAAATTCTTTCTTGAATATTAATTATTACGCAAAATCAGGTATTTAGGGTTGGTTGTCCCGGCCTTGTTCTTTATTTGATATCGTGTTTGAATTATATCAAGGTCAGTCGATTCGATTTTCAGTTTTGTTTGTTTCAACTGGTCAATAATCCAATCGTAATATTCCCAATGGTCTGTGCCGATTATAATTTTTCCGGATTTGCCAATATGCCCGGCCAACAAATTCAAAAAATCGTGATTAAGTAATCTGCGTTTTTCATGACGTGCCTTTGGCCAAGGGTCAGGGTGTAAAACCCAAATTTGTGAAAATTGGACTGTTCCTATTTCGTGTAATAACAAACGAACATCATCAGGAAAAATGCGAATGTTTTTGTATTCATCTATGACACTGTTATCCGATTCGTTTGTAATGCCAGAAAGTAGGGCGGCAACACCATTGGCAAAAGGTTCTGCGCCGACAATTATCGTGTCCTGGTTTTTTAGTGCCAATTCGCGCAGATGTTCGCCATTACCAAATCCAATCTCTAAAATAGGGGATTTTCCGGCCAATTCAGTCATATTTGGTGCGATTTTTGGCAATATGTTTTCCATAAGCCATTGTTTGCGCAAAGATAACTTTTTACCATGTCTGCGACCAAAGGTTCTTATGTCTTTACTATCAAAATGTTTTAATTCTTGTTTTTCCATATAATTAGTATAAAATTAATTGGTTAAAAAACAAGGTGAAATAAAATGCGTGATGGATTAAGCAAAGATTTGATTGCCCGCGTGCTTGGTGGCACGCCAAAATATACGTTGGATGATTTAGAGGCTATGTTCCCACCGCGCCAATTGGCTGAGGGGGCTTTTGTCACGCGTTTTGCGCCAAGTCCAACCGGTTTAATGCATATTGGTAATTTATACAGCGCGTTGATAGATTATAAATTGGCATCGCAATCAAATGGTGTTTTTATGCTTCGTATCGAAGACACGGACACTAAACGTGAAGTTGCTGGTGCGGTAGATGTTGTGAAAAATGCCATACATAATTTTGGCTTTGAATATAATAATGATGAAAAATATGGCCCATATTATCAATCTAAGCGCAAAGATATTTATCATTCTGTTGCGGCGTATTTGTTGGAACAAGGGCTTGCCTATCCTTGCTTTTTAACATCCACAGAAATGGAAGAAATTCGCAATAAACAAAATGCTGCGGGATTCGCAACGGGTATTTATGGGGAATGGGCGCGCGACCGTGATTTAACAGAACAAGAAATTATCGCACATCTTGATAAAGGTGAATTGCCATCGATTCGTTTGTATTCAAACGGTAATCCAAATACAAGAATTTTCTGTAAAGATGCTGTTCGTGGTTCTATATCTTTTCCAGAAAATAACGAGGATTTGGTATTAATTAAATCCAATGATGGATTGCCAACTTACCACTTTGCGCATCTTGTAGACGACCACTTTATGCGAACAACACATGTGGTGCGTGGCGAAGAATGGTTGTCATCGCTTCCATTGCATTATCAGTTGTTTCGCCTTATGGGATGGACACCGCCGCTTTATATACATACATCAACTTTGGATAAGATTGATGAAGAAACCGGAAAACAGCGTAAAATGTCAAAACGTAAAGACCCGGAAAGTAATGTTGCTTTCTTTTTACAAAAGGGTTGGCCAACAGAATCAGTGATTGAATATCTTGGCAACATTTTGGCGTCTGGTTATGAAGAAGCAAAAACCAAAGGCGTGGTTAAATCTTTCTGGGAATACGAAATGAAACCAAAGAAAATACCTATGTCCGGGGCTTTGTTCGATATGAAAAAGTTGGAATGGTGGGCCAAGGAACATATTGCGACTTTGCCTGTTGAAACTTTGGTAAAAAATGTTGTCGATTGGGCAAAAGAGTATGGCAGCGATGATAATAAAAAGCAAATCGCAGATGTTGATTATTTGACATCTGTGTTGGCTATTGAACGCGATAACCCAAAACGTATTCGCAAAGATTTTATCACTTGGCAACAGACATTAACTGAAATCGCGCCGTTCTTTGATTTCTTGTTTGTACCAAATAAAGAATACGAATATAACATGGATGTTTTATCTGCTTTTCTTGATACGTATAATGCGAATGATGATAAAGATACTTGGTGGAATAAAATTGTCGCGGTCGCTGAAAAATTCGGTATTAAGCCAGGCGAAGTTGCGATGAATCTTCGTGTTGCTATGACTGGGCGTACAAATACCCCGGACCTTTATTCTGTGATGAATGTTTTGGGCGATGTACGTGTAAAGAACAGAATTAAAATGATACTTAAATAATTAAAGTAAAAGGAAAGGTAAAGAAATGACAAAAACAAAGAAACTGGTAAAACAAAAATTGCGCGCTGTAAAGAAAGATAAACACGCATACGGTTTGTTCAAGGTTTTACAGGCCACAGGCCTGTTCCGTTGGGAGCGCAAATCTACCAAAGCAGAAGAAGCGGTAAACATCTTAACCCATGGTATAGGGATTGGTTTGGCAATGGCCGGCCTTTGTTTGATGGTGGCTTTTGCTGCGATATATCATAATGTTTGGGCTGTGGTCGCATGTTCTATATTCGGGGTCACAATGTTCACATTGTATTTCGGTTCTACTATGTGCCACGCAACTATTGGCGATAAAAGTGAATGCTTTTTCGAAGTATGGGATTCAATCGCAATTTATGCTTTGATTGCCGGAACATATACACCATTTTTGTTGGTTAATTTGAATCGATGTGGACATACTGCGCTGGGGTGGACTATGTTTGGTATCCTTTGGGCAATCGTGATATTTGGTGCAGTTATGAAAATACATAACCCGCGTAAGCAACCAAAATGGCTTGTTGCTTTATATTTAATTATGGGTTGGGCATTGCTTTGGATTTTGCCAGCAATGATTCATACAATTTCGGCGCGTGGTATGTGGTTTGTTTTGGCAGGTGGTTTGTCTTATTCTATTGGTGTTATATTCTATCTTTGGCGTCGTATGAAATTCGCGCATGCCCTTTGGCACTTGTTCGTTATCGGGGGCAGTGTATGTTTCTTTTTTGCGGTGCTTTTTGGTTCAATCATAGACTTTGCGTCAAAATGCGCTGTATAAGAAAAACCGCCGTATAGGCGGTTTTTTTATTTGCTGTTTTTATATAAATTAATCAAATGGATTTTCTTCTTTTTTGTATTCAATTATCATTGGCAAATGTTCCATATGAAGCGCGGTTGCGATTCCGCGACGAAGATATCTTGTATAAGATTCTGGTATATCACTTGCGCCGCCAACATTAATCGTAATCTTTATAGGATGATGTCCGGTTTGACGTGCGAATTTAATTTTCATCGGGCGTTTAAGGCGCGACATAGGCGGTTGACGGTCATTTACTAACTTTTCAACGATTCGATTAATTAAACTTGTTGGGGCATCAGTATTAGATATATCCCATTGTTCATAAATGCGTTTGAAAAGATTTTGAACGCCAGTACCTTTTTCAGCAGAAATCGCCAATATAAGCGGCTTTATAATTTGATGAAAAGAATTTGTAAATTGATGTTTTAATTTTAACAGTTTTTCATCCCTTTCTGCTTCGTCCACCAAATCCCATTTGTTTAATGCAACACATAAAATCTTGCCTGCATCATATACGCGTGCCGCGATTGACAGCGCCTGATTTTCAATGTTCTTTGTTGCATCCACTATTAAAATTACAATATTTGATTTTTCAATCGCGTCCAATGATTTCAAAGCAGACAATGTTTCAATATCGTCTTTGACACCGGCCTTGCGGCGCAATCCTGCCGTATCCATCAATATAATATCGCGTCCATAAAAGTGTGTCGGTATCTTTACAGTATCGCGTGTGATTCCCGGTGCATCCATTACTATTTGTCTTTTTTCGCCAAGTACGCGATTTACAAAAGTTGATTTTCCAACATTCGGTTGACCCAAAACAGCGATTTTTATTTTGTTATCATTTTCGTTGTATACGGCGGATTCTGCCGTATACAGCCCATCGATAAAATCATAAATTACATCAAAACCGCGTTTGTGTTCTGCCGATATTAATACAGGTTCGCCAAACCCAAGTTTATAAAAATCGTGAACGTCGGCCAATCTTTTTGCCGATTCGGATTTATTAATAAGAAGCAGGGCAGGTGCCTTGGATTTTTTATGAACTAATTTTGCCCATTCGATATCCATCTGGGATAAACCCACGCGTCCATCGACCACGAACAAAATCGCATCTGCGCTTTCAATAGCGGCCACAGCCATATCAGTCGAATCATGTGCGATGCCGTTTTTTGCGTTTTCAAGGCCGGCAGTGTCAAATACAGTCCATGGACGCCCCGGCATATTTCCAGACACTGTATCACGTGTCACCCCCGGGCGATCGTGAACAAGTGCGTCGCGCGAATTAGTTAATCCATTAAAAAGTGTCGATTTACCTGTATTCGGGCGACCGACAATAACAAGTCTTTTCATGTCTTTTTCCATTGATTTTTTATAATTATAAAGCAAAAATATAAATAATCAAATACCCAAAGGTGGCAAAAATGAAATCGGCAAAAAATAAAAAAAGAACTTGGCTTTCGAAATTATCAAATATATTTTTCCGCCCGAAATACTTTTTTACGCGAATCGTTGCCGACGGCAAAATGGAAGACGCGATATTAAAGGCATTTCTTTGGGGATTTATCGGTGGATTGGTTGTTTTGGTTTTACACCTGTTTCGTGGAAATGAATTCACAATCTTTTCTTTGTTCAGGGCGTTGGTGGTTTATCCTGTCTTGGCGGTGGTATTATTGTTTGTGTTTGCCGGACTTATGATGCTTGTTTCCGAAGTGACAGGTGGCGAACGCGACTGGGAAATCGCAGTCAAGGGGATTGCTTCGATATTTTTTGTGTACCCACTTGCGCTGATATTGGACGCTTTGGCATTTGATTGTACATCTATGTGGCTGATAAGTGTGGTTGTCGATTTGTATATGCTGTTTTTACTTTATAATATTGCGGTTTATTGTATGCATGGTAAAAAGGTCAGTGTGCTTTTTGTTTTGATGGTGTGTGCGGTCTTTTTGGCATGCCTTTATATGTCTGATTACAGGACGTTGTGGTTTATGGTTAAAAATATCCCGGCAACATTGACCTGTTTGATGTAAAAATGAACTATTCCCCACTTTAACCCCCCTCCGGCTTCGCCGCACTCCCCCACAGGGGGAGAATCAAGCCCGCAACACCTGAGACTAAATTCTCCCACTTGGGGGGAGTCCCCCGGAACGGGGGTGGCGAAAAAAAACCGCCCGTGGGCGGTTTTTTATAATTGTTGTTTGTTTACCATGTTGGGGCGTGGGTGCCTTCTTTGATAATCGGCTGTTCATCTTCCCAAACTGATAAGCCTGTTTTAAGGTCTGTTAATGTTAACTGTAAATAATATTCTGTGCGTGTATCAACAGATGAAAACCAACCAGATTCCAACTGTAAATTTCTTTGCAACATTTTTCCGGACAGCGACATATTTGGCGCAACCAATGTGCCTGTTTTCGCAATCGTTGTTTGGTCGTATTCTGGATTGTTCCTTTGCGCACGCATTTTTTCAGATGTTAAATCTTCGCCTGAAAAGTTTGTCGCAATTTGCGCAGTTCCTGAATTCATCAATGTAGTGCGAATTTTTTTCGTTAATATATCTGTATCAAATCTTTGTTGTGTGTCGTTCACAATTGGACCCATTGCGATAACCGGATTTTTAATCTGTTTAAATGCGCCACTTTTCAACATTGATTCAGTCATATTTTGGGCGGTCTTTGTCCAATCGCGATATTCTAATTCCATTACGTCTTGCATTGCGGCAACTTCTTTTTCATCGTTCAAATCGACAACACGTGTTCCACCGCACGCACAAAGCGCAAGTGTTAATGCCAATGGTATTAATTTTTTCATATCTTTCTCCTTTTTAGTTTGTCCCCCTTTACCAGAGGGGTGCCCACAGGGCTGGGTGGGTTAACCCCCCTCACCACTCCGTGGTTCCTTCCCCCACAGGGGGGAGAATTAATTCTATTTTCTTTTCGTCCGTTATTTTATCATTAATTATTCGTGTGTAAATTAAATTATTTTTTGTATCTTTGGAATTAGTTTTGCGTGATACATATATATATCTTGGCAAAGTTGCCCATGTGCGAACATCTGCATTTGATGACGCAACTGTATAAACAGACGATAATATCCCAAGCAATGTTGCCGAATCACTTTTTGAATTGTACATCGTTGCCTGTAATGTTGTTTTTGCCGCGGCTGATGCAAAAGAGCGCAATATTTCATTTGTTTGATATTCACGATATTCTGTCATAAACATAGCATCAACATCGGCAAGCAATTGACTGTTTTTTGGGTGCGTAAAACTGCTTGGTTGATATGGCTCACTAAAAGCGAAATACACCATACCGATTCGCGGTAAAAATATTCCTGCATCTTTTTCACGCAGACGTGGCGCAAATCCTGTTTCAATAAATTGCCATGTTGTATGTGATGGTTTTGTGCGCTTATTCGCAAGTTCCAGGTCTTGTTTAATAAATGTATTTTGTGGCATCATACCGTTTGCGCGCTTTAAATATGTGATTGCATTATCAAAGTCGCCGTCGTTCAAAAAGTATATTCCAGATAAATACATCAATGCCGGATTCATAATGTCGCTGAACGCCGCCCAATCTGTCGCGTTTTTATCAAGGACCTGTTTGTATTCTGCCTGTTCAGCAATTTTGGTTTTATTTTCAGCAATTAATTTTTCATATTCGCGCGACATTTTTTGTTGCCTATTATAAGATTGATTTATAACAACCCTTGCATTAGACCAATCGTGCAAAGCCAACAAATCCCATATTTGATAATAAGACACAAATAATGAATCCATCATATATGGCTTATACGAATTAACACCGCCACCAAGTAAAAGGGTAGCCGCTTCGCGGGAAATGTTTGTCGAAGTTTCATGCAGTCCGCGTTTGTTAAATTCTTCGAATTCTTTATCACTTTGTTCGAATTTGTTATCGTGGAACAGGGCCATGCCATTTATTAATAATTCAAGATTATTTTGGTCGGCCACATTTTTAGATTCTGTTTCAAAATTCGCATTGGCAAAATTGTTTTGAACACTATCAAGATGCGATTGCATCGTTGACGCACATGCACCCAAAAATAAAACTGAACAAATACAAATTATTTTTTGCATGTCTTTTATTAATGTAATGGTTCAAGTATTTTTATTTCATGCGTGTTTGGATTCAAAACACAAGGCGTTCCGCCGTACCCCATAATCGCATGGTGCGATGGGATTAAAAATTCTGGTAATGGTGATGCTTCGCCCATTGCTATTTTTTCAAGCAATCTTTTTTGAACCGGCGTTTTGCCAAGATAGTATTGAATATTTGTCGCTTCAATCGGGCGATGATACCAACCCTGGTAAATAACAAGTTGTTTATCCGCAGGAAGCCGCATGATGTCCATTTCTGTGAACAAAGGTTCTTCTTTTGGTGTTTCAACTTCTTTGCCATCTTTCTTTTCAATTTTTTTCGTTTTCTTCATACCCATCATATCGGCAAATCTGCGCGCTGTTTCAGGGTCGTTTTGACGCAATACGATTTTTGCCGCTGTGGTAGATATGATTGTGGCCGCTGCGTCTTCGCCATACTTTTCGCGTATCTGGTGAATGTCTTGACCGATGATAAGGTAAGATACTTTGCATCCACGTCCAAGGTCTGGTCCTTGGATAACAGCATCTAATTTTTGCATCTTTGGCATTTCGTCCAACGCAAACAATACAGGGTACGGTCCAACGCGTTGCCCATCTACCAAAGTGCCAGGTGTGTGCGACAATAAATAACTGGACATTAATTCAATGAATATGGCGGTAATTGGATTTACAGCCTGGGCATCAACAAGGTTGACTGATAAATACACGCTGACAGGTTTGACTTTGCCGTCGCGTGGATCCATTATTCCGCGCAAGTCGGCAAAATGAAAATCAGAATGGCTTGTTCTGTTGCGGACAGCAGCGTTGCGGAATATTGCCAAACCTTCCATCATTGTTGAAAGTATAGATCCGCGTTCTTTATCCGGTGTGTTGGCAAGTTGTGTTAATTCTGCCACAGCACGGTTGGCATAGGCATAACGGCGTGCTTCTTCAACAGCATTCAATAATAAATCTTTCATTGGGTCAGCCATCATGACCATTTGGTCGCCTTGACGTCTGCGTTCTTCCATTTGTTCTGCGATTGCAACCTGACTTGATGTCAGCCAATCAAGAATCATAGCAAATGAAGCCTCACGCCCACGCCAAGCGTCTGGGATGTTTGCCCATGTTCCAACGTGGACATAATTTGTCGTATTTAATTCGCCACGCTGCAACATAGAATAGGCCGCATACGCATTTGGATCGTTCATCATTGATAAATAATAATCACCAAGAACAGCAGCGTCATCGCTGTTAAAACTTCCGTTATTAAGGCGTGCGTAAAAATAATCATCTGCCTTGGCGCGTTCTATTTTTGACACGATAAAGTTAACAAGCCCGGATAAGCCAGCACGTCCAGTGTTCGCCCAGTGTGGATCTGCGTTTCCTGATTTGGCATCTGGAACCAAAACCTTGGCCATAGAATCGATATACAGGTCGCGCTGTTCTGGATTATATGGAACATGTTCCGGCGAAAGCGGATTCCAAGATGGATAATATATACCGCGCTCTGGTTCGTCTTGACCCGCCCAATTCATAATGAACACAGGTCCCACAGTCGCACGATAACCAGATGTTAATTGTTTTAATTCAGGTTTTGGGTCGTTAATAATCATTGATACTGTATCGCAATCCAATATGGTTGGAACGATAACACCTGTCGTTTTACCAGTTCCCGGAGGCGCAACGCACAAAGCCGATAAACTTTCATCAAACATCAATGGTGTTTCTTTGCCTTTGTATTTGAAATAGCCAAGAACCATCATAAAGCCTTTGAATAAACCTTCTTTGTTCTTGTAATCTTTGGCCATCTTTTTGATGTCGTCCACAGTCGCTTTGCGCGAAGATTTTTCATCATAGTTATCTTTGCCGGCCGGGTTAAATTCTGATTTCAATGTATCGTCCACCAAAAAGTAATAAACGATAACTGGTATTACAGGTGTGATAGACGCAAAATCAGGTGTGTAAATCGTTCGCATAAACCAATATGGAATTTCAGCAATAACAGAAAGCCCGCCTGTTAAAAACATATTTTTTAAGTACAGTGAAACCCAATGTGCAGACGCCGGTCCCCAACCATAACGCCACACATGTTCAACAGCAAATGATAATCCAAAAGCCAAAGCGCATATCAACCAAATACCGATGTTCCATCGTATGTTCCAGAATTTGCGCGCCATGGGGGCCTGTTCGTGCTCTTTGTATTTCGTTGAATCAAAGATATTAAGGCCTTTGCCTGAACCACTGCTTGATAAAATGTTGAACTTTGTTGCCATGGTTGTTATTATATCATAAAAATATAACTTTTTATACTATAAAGATGAAAAAATGCAAAATGTGCCAAGAATATATTTGAACGAAGATTTAATGACTGGAAAAAGTTTTTCGGTCGATAAAGATGTTGTCCATTATTTGCGTCGTGTAATGCGTCGGGCTGATTGTTTGGTGTTTAATAATGGTGTGGAATACAGCGCGATTTTAAGTGATGATAACAAAAATATTATTATCGGCGAAAAAACAAATCATAATGACCCCAGTAATGATATAGTATTGTATTTTGCACCGATAAAAAAAGTTGATGATTTATTAAATATGGCAACACAAATGGGGGTCGCTGTGTTTCAGCCTGTTATCACAGAAAGAACTGTGGCCAATCATATAAATTGGGCGCGCCAAAAAAAGATTATCATTGAAGCGGCAGAGCAATCAGGTCGAAATAGTGTGCCTGAATTAATGTCGCCGATAAAATTTGCTGATTTAGATTTGAATAATTTAATTGTTGCCGATGAACGTTTCGCACACCAAGACAAACAAGAAAAAGCACAAATAAAATCAAATCGTGTTCTTGTTGGTCCAGAAGGCGGCTTTGCGGCGGCAGAATTTGAAAAAATGGACGCGGCAGGTGTATCTGGATTATCACTTGGTAAAACAATTTTACGGGCAGAGGTTGCGGCCGTGGTCGCTGTATCAAAGGTGTTGTCGTAAATGGTGGTAAGACTTGCAAAATTTATTGCTGATTGTGGTGTCGCGTCGCGTCGTGTTGCCGAAGGTTTGATTAAATCAGGCCATGTGTCTGTAAATGGGGTTGTTATAAAAACACCTGTGTCTTTCGTCGGAAAAACAGATACTGTTATTGTTAATGGTAAAGAAATTAGAAGAGATACAACTGTAAAATTATATATGTTCAATAAACCAATTAATACAATGACCACGGCAAGGGATCCGTTGGGGCGTAAAACTATATATGATGTGTTGGATAGAAAATATAAGAATTTGAAATATATCGGGCGTCTTGATTATAAAACAACAGGGTTATTGTTGTTGACTAATGATGGGAATTTGGCGCGACAAATGTCTTTGCCAAAAAATAAAATAGAAAGAACATATATCGCAACAGTGGATAAATTTACTATGCAGGGTTTGGACAGGGCGCGTAATGGTGTAAAGGTGGATGGTATAAAATATCGCCCGATGAAAATAGAAGTATTGGATGAACATAATTTGAAAGTGACAGTTATAGAAGGTAAAAAAAATGAAATAAGAATCGTTTTGCGACATATTGGTTCTTTGGTAATCGCATTGCATCGTGTGTCGTATGGCCCTTTGACCCTTGGAAAACTTGGTGTTGGACAAGTTTTAATGGTGGATAAGAAAACGGTTGACCTGATTGTCAAAAATTTCTAGAATTCAAATAATAAGGGAAGGGAGTTTTACATGAAAAAAATAAAAACTACTAAGAATATAAAGATAAAAAGGGTCGTGACAAATGGTGCTGGACATCAAAAACACTCATGGTCATGGGCGATTTACATCTATTGGTTCATAATCTTGTTCTTTATCGCGGCGACATTTTATATTATTGGACGCGGTCATGAATTCCTTAGCCCAAGAAATGTTGTTATTACAGAAGAAGCGTTGAAACGTCCACAAGATTACATTGATGCTGCAAGGGAAAAGATACTTTCGGGCGATATGGATGCTGCGATTGTAGAATTAAATGCGGCTGTTGATGAAAACGCTAATTCAAATGTTTATGTTTTGCGTGGCGAAGTTTATATGCAAATGGGTGATTACAGAAATGCGTTGAATGATTTTGATTCTGCGATAGAGGCTGATGGTATGAACGCGATTGCTTTCTATGACAGGTCTTTGTTGAATACGCGTTTGGAAAATTACCAGGCGGCATGGGTTGATATAAATAATGCTTTGGCGGCACAATCTATGAAACCGGCTGATGTTTTAACAATGCGTGATTTGTATGCTAAACGTGCCCAGTTGAATTTGTGGTTGAAAAATTGGGAAGGCGCGATTGGCGATTATACAAATTCTTTGGGACGTGCCGAAGGAAGTGTGTCTGCTGATGTTTATGCCGGTCGTGCCGAAGCGTATACAGCAATTGGACAATACGAAAATGCTATTAACGATTATACTTCTGCAGTGCGTGTGATTTCTGAACAAATTCAGGCCACACCAAGCCAAGAAGGTCGCGAAGAACAATCAAGCAATGCGATGTCGTATTTTGAAAAGTCTGCGGCCCTTAATTTGAAATTGGGTAAGCAAGATTTGGCGAAAAACGATCTTGAATCTGCGTATGCGATTGCGTCTGCGCTTAATGATACGGAAAGTATGGAACGTATCCAAAGTTTGATAAGTGGGTTGAACAATTAAAAAATAACCGCCCTGGCTTAGGTTGAAAGAGCAGGGCGGTCTTTTTTTTGACTTTTCTTTTAATAAGTATTAATATAAGCATTATGAATTATAAATTATTTGCTTTGACCACTACAACAACAACCCCTTTGGGGGTATAGATTTTTATTTGCGCAAAAGATTCGCGCGTATTATAATAGGCAAACAATCAAAAAATTAATATATGAAACAAGAAGGTAATTATTATGTCTTATCCAATAGAAACGATTCGTCACTCTTTGGCCCATGTCATGGCGGCAGCGGTGAAAAAATTACATCCAGATGTTAAATTTGCGGGTGGCCCTGCTATTGAAAACGGGTTCTATTATGACTTTGATACAGAATACAGATTCAGCGAATCGGATTTTGAACAGATTGAAAAAGAAATGCGTGCTTTGATTAAAAGCGATGGTCGTTTTGAACGTCGTGAAATTTCATTGGACGAAGCAAAAGAAATTTTTAAAGATCAACCATATAAAATGGAATGGTTAAATGAATACGACGCAAATGGCGAAGTGTTATCAATTTATACTTTCCGTGATTTTACTGATTTGTGCCGTGGACCACACGTCGCTTCAAGTAAAGATTTGCCACGTGACGGTTTTAAGATAAGAACTGTGGCGGGTGCTTATTGGAAAGGTGATTCGAAAAATAAAATGTTGCAACGTATTTATGTTGATGCGTTCGCAAATGCCGAAGAATTGGCTGCGTTTTTGAAAATGCAAGAAGAAGCTGCTGCGCGTGATAACCGCAAACTTGGTAAAGATATGGATTTGTTCCATTTTGAACCAGAATATGCGCCGGGGGCAGTGTTTTGGCATGACAAAGGTTATAAAATTTATCGTAAATTGATTGATTATATCCGTATGCGTCAAGACAAAGCAGGATACCAAGAAATTTCTACACCATCTGTGATGGATAGATGTTTGTGGGAAAAATCTGGCCATTGGGCAAAATATGGTGCACATAATTATTCCGGTACAACCCAAGACGGTAAAGTATTTTGTGTAAAACCTATGTCTTGCCCGGGTGGTATGTTGGTTTTCGGTCAGGGTATTAAATCTTATAAAGATTTGCCATTGTATTTGGCCGAATTTGGTAAGGTAAATCGTTATGAGGCTGCGGGTGCTTTGTCCGGCCTTATGCGTGTTCGCGAATTTACCCAAGACGATGCGCATATATTCTGCACAGAAGAACAGTTGGAAAGCGAAGTTGTAAAAATCTTGCGCTTTATCAAAGATATCTATAACAAATTTGGATTTGAAAAAATCACAATGAAGTTGGCTACGCGTCCACTTTCTGAATTCCGTATTGGAAGTGATGAAGTTTGGGACAGGGCAGAAGGTGCACTTAAAAACGCTTTGGATAAAAACGGAATTGAATACGAAATTGCTGAAAATGACGCGGCGTTTTATGGACCAAAAATCGATAATTATTTAAAAGATTCTATGGGTCGTGTTTGGCAATGCGGCACTGTGCAACTTGATATGAATTTGCCAGAAAGATTTGATTTGTCTTATATTGGCGAAGACGGCGAAAAGCATCGTCCAATTATGTTGCATCGCGCTATGTTGGGATCTATTGAAAGATTTATGGGAATATTGTTGGAATCAACAGGGGGTAATTTGCCGCTTTGGTTGTCCCCAGAACCAGTCGTGGTCGTTCCTGTGTCTGAAAAATATAAAGACTATGCAATGCGTGTTGTTGAACAATTGCGCGATAATGGTGTAAATGCGCGTGCGGACTTGCGCGATGAAAAGGTTAATTACAAGGTTCGTGAATTGTCGCTGGCCAAAACACCAATAATCGCTGTTGTTGGTGAAAAAGAACAAGAAAACGAATCGGTGACATTGCGTTATCTTGGTGTTGATAAACAAGATGTGAAATCTTTGGCTGAATTTGTTCAGTATATGATTAACGCAGTTAAAATGCCGATGTAATAAAAAACAGGGGCGAATTTTTCGCCCCTGTGTTTAAACAAAAAAGGAAGAAAATGAAAAAAATATTATTGTTGTGTGCGGCTTTGTCTGTGCTGTTCGTCGCTGGGTGTGCATGTAAATGCGAAAATGAACCAATCATAGAATCTAATCATAAATTAATCGTTCCACCTAATTTTGGAAATATGCCAAAATAATTTTTGGTTATATCATTTTTTTATGATATAATAGCCAAAGGAAGTAAACCATAGGGGCATATCATGGAAAAAGAAGAAAGTTTAGATTTATTAGATTTAGAAGATACAAACGAAGTTGACGCTTTACCAGAAGCGACTCCGTTTTCAAGTCCACGTCCAAAAAAGCCGTGGCTGTTGATGGGGTTGGGTGTTGCGATTATCGTTTTGGCGACTTGGATTATTGTCGCGAAAATCGGTGGCGGTTCCGGTACAGATGTTAATATCGATTTGGATGTCCCTGTTGAAAGCGTAGATGTTCCAGGGGAACCTGTTGCAGACTTAAATGTCCCTGCAAGACCGGTTGATGCCGGACCACGTCCAGTGGAAGCCCCGGTTGCGCCGATGGCTGTACCACCTGCACCTGTACCGGCTGTTGCACCTGTGCCTGTGGTTGCGCCACAACCTGTATCTGAAAACGGAAACCCTGTCCGTGTTATCCAAGATAGAAACGAAGTAGTGTTTAACCCTGATAAACCTGTACAAAAGCCTGCGGCAAAAAAAGCCCCGGCGAAAAAGGCCGCGGCACCTGTGAAAAAGGCGACAAATACTGCGGCAAGCAGCGGCGATATTTATGTTCAATTCGGGTCTTACAGTACACGCAGCGCGGCACAAAGCGCAGAACAAAAAATTCGTTCGGCACACAGCAACTTGTTTAATGGTAAACAATTTGTTATTTTGGCTGCCCAGGTTAACGGTAAAACAACATACAGATTGCGAATCGCATTTCATAACGCAAACGAAGCAAATGGTTTCTGTCGTAATGCGAAATCAGACGGCTTAGATTGCTATGTGACAAAATAAAACATAAGGGGTTTGATATGAGAGGCGGCATTTGGGAAATACTTTTAATTGTTATTTTGGTTTTGATTTTGTTCGGGTCGGCAAAAATTCCTGCGATGGCAAAAAATATCGCAAGTGGAATAAAAACTTTTAAGAAAGAAATCAAACAAGAACCGGCAAAAAAAACTGTGGCGAATAAGAAAAAATCCACAGCCAAAAAAGCCAAATGATATATTAAGAAAAGTTTTAAGTTAAATTGTGCGCGCGTCTTTGTCGGTTTTGGCAAAGACGTTTTTTTGTCTGTAAAAGATTTTTTTAATTAAAAAATTCTTTTTTTTGTGTTTTTTTTATGATATAATGTACCTTGTCAGGAAGAAAATTCTTGATGAGGCGTCAGAACCTGAATCAAATGCGTCTTTGGATATAGACGTTAAAATATCTCCAACGTTATGGTTGGAGGGCGCGAAATACTAAAATAAGCGCGCAATTTCATTTGAATTGTTCTGAACCTCCAACCGCCCGATTTTTTCAGGGTGGTTGCCATTTGGAAAAAAGAGGGAATGATAATATGAAAAAACTGTGCCTGTTTTCTGTGTTGACCGCAATGTGTGTAAATGCGGCATTTGCTGCGGACATTGCTTCGAATGCAACAACTGCGCAGTGCGTCGAACCGACACTCCATAGATATGAAGGTACAGCAAATCTTCAGGCGCAGTGGGAGGCAAATACAGTTCCACTTCGTTGGTACAGTAATTACACGATGATAAATCCCACAGATGCGATTGACGATTGTGAGTATTCTGGTTCATTAACACGTCCAACAAACCCAAGCAGAACAGGCTATACATTTACGGGATGGACAGTAAGTCCAAAGGTAGAATTTAGTACATTATCATTGGGCAGTGCGGAGGCTATATCATATGGTAAAGGTGAAAATCTAAGTAATCATAGTGATTATTGTCGTTTATACGATAGCGGATGGCACAGTGTGGCATGCAGCAATCCAATATTCACGGAATTACAACAATACGAATGGAAACAGCCGTTTGCGAACGGCACAGTGTACGGCATGGCACACTGCAGTGCAAAGCCGGGGAACAATTACAGTGCGACATGGCCTGCCGAAAATAGGGCAAATTACACATCGACACTCGATGCTATGAACACATACGACACAGCCCATAACACAGAAGAAAAGAAATATTGCTGGTGTCAGGCGACAGGTTATAAAGCAACGAACCAAAGCACGATACAAAGGCCTTTGTCGTCCCTTGCTTGGGTGTTCTACAACGACGGCGGGTCCGCGTCCAATTGCGCGGACCGCTGTGCGACGTTCTGCGCGTTCTACGTCCGCTGGTATTCGGCCTTTCGCGATGCTTTATTCGCCCCGGCGACGGCGAATTAGTTGAAAAGTTTTTATATCAGTTCGGTCGGTTTCCCCCGACCCGAAACACCCCCGCTTTTCCCAGGTTGCGGGGGTTGTTTTTACCCCCCACGCCATACCCCCCTCCGGCTTCGCCGCACTTCCCCATTGGGTAAGGGGGAATCGGTGATCGTTTATTTATGAAAATGTCTTTTTAATGTTTCATAGGCTGTTGTGATACGTGTAAATTCAGCCGTTGATTTTTCTTTATTAATCGCTGTATCTGGGTGGTATTTTTTCGCCAATGTTCTATATTTTGCGCCGATTTCACGCCAAGATGCTGTTAATGGTAAACCAAACACTTGTAATGCCGAAGCAATTTGCGATGGTACTGTCTTTTTCGCAGGCATTTTATCAAACGAAGCGCGACCAGTTAAAAAATCATTAAGGAATTTTATATAATCGTCTTCGTTTTTATTGACTTTTTCTTTGTCTTTATCAGCCACGCCAAATGTTTCCCGTTCCCATTCGGCATCAATTTCATCAGGCGTCATATTTGCATAATAATTCCAATTTTTATTATATTCAGCAGCGTGTTCTTTACAAAAACACCAATATTCTTTCAAATCGCGCGTTTTGGGCGCACGGCAAGTTCCTGCCTTGGTACAATTTGGATAATCGCATTTTGTTATCATTTTTATAAGTCCTTTACACCATTATGCGCCAAAGGATGCGCAGATTCAACTGTGTCCTTTAATTTTTCAGGCAACACATGGGTATAAATTTGTGTCGTAGAAATATCTTCGTGTCCAAGCATAGTTTGTATTACACGTAAATTTGCGCCGCCTGCCAAAAGATGCGAAGCAAAAGAATGTCGCAATACGTGCGGACTGACACGTGTTGGATCGATGCCTGCCAAGACAGCGCATTTTTTTAATATCTTAAAAAATCCGTCGCGTGTTATATGTCCACTTTGTGAATTTGTTGGAAAAACATATTTAGAATCATTGTCGCCCCGAATTTCAAGCCATTTATGCAGCGCATGTTGTGCGCCTTCGTGCATAGGGACAAGTCTTTCTTTGGCACCTTTGCCATGTATCAATAATTTATCACCAAGATTCGCAGACATTGGCAATTCGCACAATTCAGAAACACGTAATCCCGAAGCATAAAGCAATTCCAACATACACTTTAATCGTACAGACGTTTTTATATCGCCAGACGAAGATATTAACAATTCGATTTCTTCGGGTGAAAGATATTTTGGCAAAGCCCGTCCACGTTTTGGCAGTTCAAGATTTGTCGTTGGATTTTTTTCAATGATTTTTTCAAGCATCAAAAATTTATAGAAAGTGCGAAGTGCGCTTGCCTTGCGCGAAACAGAAGACGGCTTGTCTGGCAAGTGCGCAAGATAGTTTTGTATATCGTCTGCATTGGCAGTCAAAAGGTCGCCGATTTCATTTTGCGCCTGGTAAAGGTCTGATGAATACGCGCTTAAAGTTTTTTGACTGCGGCCTTTTTCTGCTGATAAGGCTTCTAAAAAAATTTCTATGTATTTCATGGATAAAGAATCACTTCTGTAAATTCAGGGGTTGGGGCGAACGATATAATCATAAGTGCGAACAATACAATCGCGGCAATCCATATAAGATATTTTTTATTGCTTGGTCTTTTTCGTAAAGGCATATTAAATCCCCTTAAATGTTTATATTGTATCGAAACTTGTTATGAACATGCACGCGCCAGCGATGATAATTATCTGGGGTGCGATGATTGCGATTAACGGCGGAAGTGTTCCAGTATTCCCCAACGCATTAAACAAATTCACAATGAAATAAAGCGCAAAGCACGTTAAAATTCCAAGACTGAATTTCAAACTGAAACTGTAATTGCGGCGCTGTTTTGTTTGTGAAAAAGCAATCCCCAATGCCACCATCGCTATCATATTAAGTGGCAAGAAAAACAGAGTCCAAAATTGGACAAGATGTCCACGTGTCGGTACACCAATGCTGTCCATTTTGCGAATAAATCCCGGCAATTTCCAAAATGAAATTTGGTCTGGTTGTAAATATCTGTCCAACACAGTTGTCGGTGTTAATTGCGTATCGATATGTCGCGGTTCAACCCTTGTTGTACCATCGACATCTGTTATCGTTGCCTGATCTATATCAAGTCCGTTTTTCGATAAAACCGCAGTATCAGTTGATATGCGTTCTTTTAATTTGAAAGATTTGTCTTGTAATAAAATGATGATGTTTTCGAAAATCACGTCTTTGTTCATAGCGACATGCAGTCCTTCGGCCCGCGCGGTTAAAAATCCATCATCGCCCATCTCGCGAAGCCATACAGCATCATCGATTAATTTCAATTGATTATTGGTTAAATTTTTATTTGCCAAATTCACAGAATAAGGATTAACCAAACACGAAGCAACGACACCGATTAAGAAAGCGCCGAATAAAAACGGTCTTGAAATTTGGAAAGGCGACAACCCAGTTCCCGAAATAATGATTAATTCTGTTGATTTGGTAAGTCCGTAAAACGCGACAAGTGTTCCCATAAATACAGCAAGTGGCAAGAACAAAGGTATATATTCCAACAATCGCAGCCACGAATCCATAAGTGTCGATAGCGTATCAGGATTAGAAGACAACCTTTCGACAAAGGTGACAGCGAAAATAATACCGCACACTGTCAACATCACAAGAAAGAAACTTGCGAAAAAGCGTCGCAGCAAAAAAAGTGATAAAACTTTCGGCTTAAATATGCTCATAATCTTATAGTATAATCATTTCAAATGATAATTGCAAAATTAAAATTAATGTTATATGTTAAAGGTTGAAAATACAAAGGTGAAACAATGGAACGCAAACCAATTTCCCGTCAGGGTTTTGACGCTTTGATTCAAGAATTAAAAGATTTGAAAGAAAATCAGCGTCCGGAAATATTAAAGGTTGTCCAATGGGCGCGTTCGCTTGGCGATTTGTCTGAAAACGCTGATTACAGCGCGGCCAAGGAAAAACAGCGTCAAATTGACAAGCGGATTCAGTTTATTGAATCTGTGATTGAAAATGCAGATATTATTGATGTTGAATCTTTGTCTGGGAATCGTGTTGTTTTTGGGGCCAAAGTGCTTACCGAAGACGAAGACGGCAACAAAATGGAATGCCGTATTTTGTCAGACATTGAATCAGACGGTCGTATGGTGATATCATGTACTTCGCCTGTGGGGCGTGCTTTGATTGGGCACTGTGTTGGGGACACGTGTACTGTCCGTTTGCCAAGTGGTGAAAAAGAATTCGAAATCATTGATGTAAAGTTCAAGGATTAATATGCCTATACGCGTTTTGCCTGAATTTTTGATTAATCAAATCGCAGCGGGCGAAGTTGTCGAAAGACCGGCAAGCGTCGTCAAAGAATTGGTTGAAAATGCGCTGGATGCAGGCGCTGACCAAATTGTTATTGATGTCGTTGATGGCGGGCGCACTATGATTTCAGTTATTGATAATGGTTGCGGAATGTCGCGCGAAGATTTATCAAATTGCGTCTTGCGACATGCGACATCTAAATTACCAAGCGACGATTTGTTGAATATTAACTTTATGGGCTTTCGGGGTGAGGCTTTGCCGTCAATCGCATCAGTATCAAATATGACGATTGATACATATCATATGGGGGCAGAACACGGATTGCGTCTAAACGTGGACGATATGGAAATTCGGCCATCTGATTGGGAAAACGGAACGCGTATAAGGGTTGCGAATTTGTTTGCGAAAACGCCTGCGCGGTTAAAGTTTTTGCATAGCGACAAGGCGGAAATGTTGGCGGTTTTGGACACTGTTAAACGTCTTGCGATGGCGCGTGTAGATGTCGGTTTTACTTTGAATAATAAATGGCGCTTTATTAAAAACCAGGATTTAATGGAACGCATTATTGCCGTCATGGGCGAAGATGTGCGCGACCAAATGTTGTCTGTGAACGCGACATCATCATCAACAGATATGCGGCTGCATGGTTTTGTGTCGCATCCAACATTGCGGCGTGCTTCGTCTGTGGACCAGTATTTGTTCGTAAATGGTCGTCCTGTCAAAGACAGGGTTTTGGTTGCGGCTTTGCGTGCGGCATATATGGACGTGATGCACGCGCGTGAATTTCCGCTTTGTGCGCTTTACCTTGAATTGCCGCCAAAGCATGTTGATGTTAATGTTTCGCCGGCCAAAACAGAAGTACATTTTTTGGAACCAACACATGTGCGTTCATTTATTATTAAAACTTTGCGCGAAGTTTTATCAAAAACATTAATCCAAAGCGACCAATCTGTGGATAAAGATGAAAAGCCCGGCGCATTTGAAATCCCGCGTGTCCAAACTTTCTTTGACGCGCATCCGCGCAGTGCGGAAATTTACGAAAATAAAATAGTTGCCGAATCGCCCGCGCCAATATCTTGGGCGAAAATTCCGGAACAAAAACCAAGCGAAAGCGAATCGGAATTTGATTTACCTTTGGGACGCGTAATTGGACAATTAAACAATAAATATATATTGGCGGAAAATGCCAACGGATTTGTGATTGTTGATCAACACGCTGCGCACGAAAGAATTACATACGAAAAATTGCGTCGGCACGAAATAAAAACGCAACCGCTTTTGGCACCGACAGTAATAACAATGCGGCCCGAAGAAGTCGATGCTGTATTAATGTTGCGCGATGAATTGCGTGATTGCGGATTACATATCGATTCGTTTGGCGACAATGCAATTGCGATATTTGAAAAGCCATCAGATTGGGATTTAGATTGGGAAAAATGTTTTCATGAAATCGCGGATGAGGTTCGTGTTAACGAACATTCGTCCAAAATCCAAGAAAAGTTGCATTTGAAATTGGCGAACTATGCGTGCCACCATTCTGTGCGTGCGGGTCGTCGTTTGAACATGGCGGAAATGAACGCCATTTTGCGTGATATAGAAAGGACAGAGCGGGGCGGTGAATGCAATCACGGCCGTCCGGTCTATAAATTTATCCCAATTTCTAAGTTAGATGAATTATTCGAAAGGGGTTAACCCCACCCACAATGCCTGAGAGCAAAATTCTCCCCCCTGTGGGGGAGAGGGCCACGAAGTGGCGTGGGGGGGGGTACCGAAAAAACGGAGTTCGTTCTTTAACCCCCCTCCGGCTTTGCCGCACTCCCCCGATGGGGGAGAATTACTCCGCGACACCTGAGAGCAAAATTCTCCCCCTGTGGGGGAGTACCCCGGAACGGGGGTGGGGGGTGTTCTCCCCCTGTGGGGGAGAGGGCCACGAAGTGGCGTGGGGGGTGCGCAAAAACGGAGTTCGTTCTTTGACCCCCCTCCGGCTTTGCCGCACTCCCCCAATGGGGGAGAATTGCACCGCAACACCTGAGAGCAAAATTCTCCCCCTGTGGGGGAGTACCCCGGAACGGGGGGTGGGGGGTATTCTCCCCCCTGTGGGGGAGGGGACCACGAAGTGGTGAGGGGGGTTAAAAACTTTTTTTAATTTTTTTTTCAAAAAAACTTTTTTTTAGGTAAAAAATGTGGTATAGTATGTACATAGAAAAAACCTGAGAATGAGGGGAAGCAATGAGAAACCTGGGAAAAAAGCGTGTAAGCAACGTGGTATTAATGACGGCCGTGATGTCTGTTTTTGCGTTAAATAACGCATACGCGACCGGTATATCTGGCAGTGCGACATCGGCACAATGCGTTGAACCGACACTTGGCCGGTATGAAGGTACAGCAAACCTACAGGCCGAATGGGAAGCGAATACCGTTCAATTATCTTGGTACAGCAATTACACGATGATAAATCCCACAGATGCGATTGACGATTGTGAGTATTCTGGTTCATTAA